>Ga0116187_1000664_pt1 | contig 40177 bp, 34 predicted proteins | sample AD_JPNNA6_MetaG_FD_89755 | JGI IMG/M metagenome (GOLD analysis project Ga0116187, IMG submission 89755) | Active sludge microbial communities of municipal wastewater-treating anaerobic digesters from Japan - AD_JPNNA6_MetaG | ecosystem: Engineered > Bioreactor > Anaerobic > Digestate | place... | reverse complement strand
GTCGGCTGCGCCGACTCCGTTTGATTGAGTCCGCTTTAGCGGACTTGGTTTTGGCCAGGCGGCGATTTTAATCGCCGCCGGTGGTGAGCGGGTCGCGCAGCACCCTGTAAGGGTCGCGAAGCACCCTGTACTCCCGCCGGAGCGCCGAAGCGGCGCTCTCGACAGAGCGCCGAAGCGGCGAGGGTCGCGAAGCACCCTGTAAGGGTCGCGCAGCACTCAATAAGAGTCCGGTAGGGGCGGACCTATGTGCATGCGGCCCGGATGGGCTGTCCGCCCTGTGTCGCATTAAAATGACTCGGGGCAGATAACCTGTTCAGGTTGCATGCACATCGCTGCGCCGCAGGTCAGGCCAATCAAAAACCCTCGGACACCGCCGCACCTGGAATCTGGAACCTCGCATGAACTTGAAACCTGAAACGTGAAAGGTGAAACTTGATTTGACAAACCGCACCATCGAGTCTACAATTTATTAATTCTGTTTACAGGCGGGTCAGATAAAGCCTGAAGGAGCAATCAATGCGTAGAGCCAGGACAGGGCTTCTTATTATTCTCATTGGCCTGATCATCATATCGCTGGCCGGGTGTAAAACGGCGCAGGTTGGTCTGCCGGTTCAGGTCTATGTAAGCCCGGTAGTCGTCAAGACCCCGTTAGCGACGAGTTCAGCTCCCACGCCCACCACCGATCCCATGCTGCAGCCAGGGATAATCCCCGATGCGGCAGAGTATCCGCTGAGTGATGATTTGAATAAAACAATCATCCTCAAGTTGGATCCCTTGGCCTCAAATGATCTTAAAGCAGGTGAATTTATTGAGCTTGCAATCGAAAACTTATCGGACCAAACGATTGTGTTTGATGCTGATTGTGATTTTGTGATTCTACAATGGGATGAGGAAACAGAGCAGTGGCTCCGAATTAAGAATGACATAATTTATGGTCAGGGAAATGAAATCATAGAAATCTGGCCAAGAGGTGAGGGGGTATTTGACTTCTACCCTAGGTTCATATATCCACAACTTGTTGGTGATCAGGAGGTCTATGATATTCAGATACTGACTCGGGGCTATGTCAAAGGAGAAAACAATGCCGTATCCCGGTATGTTGTGGGTCAACTATTTCTCCAACTCACAAAATGAGACTGCGCCATTGACGGAGTCAGAGTGAGCCCGCGAAAAGGGCTTCTGCTACCGCACCTTTTCGCCCAGGTCACTTAACATGCTCATGGCATTGCCGCGCATCATTAAATCTAACTGCCGATCCTGGCAGGCCCGGCGCAGGTAGGGGATGGCCCGCCGGTCTTTGAATTTTTGCATGGCCGTACGGTATTGATTCCAAAATTCAAAAGACTGCGGGAACTGCTTGAGCAAGTGCAGAAAGCCATCCATGGCGCGCGGGTCGCCAATTTCAATCAAGGCCGACATGACCGGCTCCAGGGCTGCCGCCAGGGTGTGGGCATCTTCATCACACAGCAGTTTGACCAGCGCGGGTACAGCCGCCGGGCCAATCTGCACCAGAGCCTTGCGCGCATCGCTGCGGGTGGTGTCTTGCAGTTCGTAATTGACTCCGCAGAGTTCGCCGTTTTCGTCAACGCCAGACACCGGGCGCAGCTCATTGTGTTTGAGCGTCCAACTCCGCAGCAGATTGACCAGCGGACCCACCGCCGGAGCGCCGATAGCCACCACGCGCTCGAAATCGCGCTGGTAGAGCGCCGCAGCCGCACCGGCTTCATCCATGCCGGGCTGCCAGCCCAGGCCTTGCAGCGCCTGGAGCGCGGCCTGCGATTCGGCGCCGGGGAACGTTTTGAGCATCAACGCGACCAGACCTTTGAGGTCTTTTTTGGCGGTCAGGGTTTCGAGGGTGGGGGGAGCAAACAGACGCAGCGGCATGGCAAACCTCCATAAAAAAGAAACAGTTCACACCTGCGAGCGCGGCTCGGGCAGGCGCCAGTTGAAGCGGGAAGAAATGATGCGAAAGGCAAAGGTCACCAGAATGCTGGCCACCGTGGCCACCCAGAGCTGGGCGCCGGCGCGCTCCAGCCCGATATAGACCCAGGCGCCTACAAACGAGCAGGTGGCATACAGCTCGGTATTTTTAATGAAGATGGTGGGGATCTCGTTGCAGGTCACATCGCGCAGCACGCCGCCAAATACCCCCGTGACCATGCCCATCAGCGCGGCGATGAAGACCGCGGTGCCCTGCTCCAGCGCCCGGGCGGCGCCCATTACGGTGAAGACGCCCAGCGCCAGCGCGTCGGGGATCAGCATGGAGCGGGCGGTCAGTTTGAGCAGGCGGGTGGAGTAGAAGGTGAGGATGGCCACCCCAAACCCCACCAGCGGATACCCCGGCTCTTTGACCCAGAAGACCGGGCCGCGCCCCAGCAGCATATCGCGCAGGGTGCCGCCGCCCAGCGCGGTGATCAGGGCGACGGTGGTGGCGCCGACAATGTCCATATCTTTGCGGCGCGCCTCAAACACGCCCGAAACCGCCCCGGCGCCCACGCCCAGGTAGGCGATGATGAGGATAATCAGGTCGAGATTCATGGACGCGATTATACTCCGATTGCCAGGCGGAGAAAAACCGAATAGCCCGGCGCTGTTTTACTCCCCGAGCTGAAGCTTCTGCAGCAGCGCGTCCAGATCAAAATCCGCTTTTGGAAGTTGAGGCCAGGCGTTCAGGCCGTCCTGGTCAAAGCGCGGGAGCAGGTGCAGGTGAAAATGCGGCACCGATTGCTGCGCCGCCGCGCCGCTGGCGTGCAGCAGATTGACCCCCGTAGCCTGGATCTGGGTTCGATAGTGCAGTGCCAATTTTTTGGCGGCAGCCATCAGTTCCCCCAGCAGGGTCTCAGATGCCGCGTAAATATCGGGCACGTGTTTTTTGGGCACAATCAAGGTGTGCCCGTAGGCCTCGGGCACCCTGGGCAAAAAACAGATCACCGTCTCGGTCTGATAAATGATCCGGGCTGGACAGCGTTGGTGGGCAATATCGCAGAAAAGGCAGGCGTTCATCGCCCCTCCCAGCGGGCCTGGCGTTTGAAGCTCCGCCACCCGCTGGCAACCAGCCCAACCAGTGCCCCCAGGAAAAAGCCAATTTGCGCGGTGGCCTCGTAGCCCTGCACCCCGTTAAAGCGGAAGCCGGTGGCAAAGTTCCCGCCGATCAGCGCGCCAAGCACAAAACCCAGAATGCCGCCGATGCACATGACACCGATGACAGCCATCACCTGTCGGATTGTTTTGACCATGGGCGGGGTTCTCCTCTCTGATTCCTGATAATTATGCCACAAAAGCGGATTTTGTTAACCCCGAGATGCCGCCGCGCTCGCCATCAGCCCCGCACCACTGTCCAGCAAAAAAGCCGCTCCATTTTAAGCGACTGCCCAGACAATTATGCTATGATTATTCCATCTCTGGCTCTGCCCGCAGCCCGGACAGGCCTTTCCCAAAACCTGTTTTCTGATAAGGATACCCCCATGAAAGCCAAGAAACTGCTGTATATCCTGGTGATTGCTCTGTTTCTGCTGACTGCCGCAGCCTGCGGCGGCGATGATTATGAGGCCGAGACCGAAACCGAGGTCGAAGAGACCGAGACGATTGACGCTGAAACCGAAGAAGCCAAAACGGACGAAGGCGAGGCGGAAGACACCTCTGATGATGCCCCTGTGTCGGTGGACACGGCCGCCTGTGATGCCTTTTTGGCAGACTTCTTTGTTGAGGATGATTACTCGAGCGGCGACGACTCGGAAGATGGCGAAGACGAGGGGGAAGACGAGGAAGAGGACGGCGAGGACGAGGGCGAAGCGGGCGAGGATGATGACGAAATCATCCTGGTCACCTATCAAGTCAATGGCGATGAGATCTCAAACCCGCAGGAAGAATCGGTGTCTGATGATCTGATTGCCCTGCAGCAGGATACCGAGACGCAGCAAGAGGTCTGGGATTATTTCATCAACTTTATGCCGGCCGAACAGCGGGAGCGGATTTCAGAGTTCATCATCTTCACCGATGGGCAGGAGAACGTTCTGGCCGCCGTGGACCAGCTCAGCGTGACGCCGGATGCCTGGTCGCTGGAGATTGACATTGCCGATACAGACGACAAGGCCGAGCTGACCTACACCCTGCTCCACGAGTACGGGCACATCATGACCCTGAACAATACCCAGCTCACCACCACGGGCGGCAGCTGCACCACCTATCAATCGGATGAAGACTGCACCACCGAAGGCTCTTACCTCAACCAGTTCTATCAGGCCTTCTGGACCGACATTTACTTTGAATGGGAAGCCGCCTATGCCGACGACACCCTGGATGCGTTCTACGAACAGTATTCCGACCAGTTCCTGACGGACTATGCCGCCACCGAGCCGGACGAAGATATTGCTGAATCCTGGCTGTACTTCATCATCTCTGATCCGCCCGCCGGCGATACCATTGCCGAGCAGAAGATCCTCTTCTTCTACGACTTCTCCGAACTGGTCAGCCTGCGGGATGAGATCCGCAGTAACCTGTGCCTGTACCTCATGGATGAGGAGTAGCCGCCGGGGCATTGCCAGCTAATGAGATCGGCGCAAAGGGCGGTTGGCATAACCCTTTGCGCCGATGTTTTTGGCGGACACATCCCCCGCGCCTATGGCACAGGGGTGGGCGTGGGCGTGGTCATCTGTCCGGTTGGCCAGTCGTAGAACTGGTAATGGGTCATACCGGCCTAATATGACTCGCGGCACATGCGCCGCCGGGGGCATCGGGCTATACTCAAACTGGCGTAGTTCCATCTGCCCACATTTTCTTCCAACGAGGTTAAAGATGGCCCTTAACGGTACTGTTGATAAGACCACCCTGCCCGCCATGTCGGAGCTTAAAACCCGGCTGGCGCCGTTTACCCGCGCCAATACCCGCGTGGCGCTGCGCCAGTTGATTGTGACGCTGCTGCTGTATGCCGCCGGCTGGGCGGCAATGTATTTCAGCCTGCAGGTGGGCTACTGGCTGACGCTGCTGCTGGCGGTTCCAGTGGCCGGGCTGCTGGTGCGCATCTTCATATTCTTCCACGACTGCGGCCACAACTCGTTCTTCCCGTCCACAAAACTTAACCGGCGGGTGGGTTTTTGGCTGGGGGTGCTGGTCTTTACCCCCGGCGAGCAGTGGTGGCGCTCCCACGCCATCCATCACGCCACCAGCGGCAACCTCGACAAGCGCGGCGTGGGCGATGTGACCACCCTCACCGTGAGCGAATACCGCCAGCTTTCGCCCTGGGGCCGGCTGGGCTACCGCCTGTTCCGCCACCCGCTGATCATGTTCCTGCTCGGTCCCATCTGGATGTTCCTGATCTCGCACCGGCTGCCGCTGCCGCGCCACGGCCAAAAAGAGACCCGCTCGGTCATCTGGGCCAACCTGGCCATTCTGGGGCTGGCGGCGGGCCTCAGTCTGCTGCTGGGCTTCAAAGAATATGTCCTCATCCAACTGCCCGTCATCTGGCTGGGCGGCATGGCGGGCATCTGGATGTTTTACATTCAGCATCAATTTACCGGTGTTTACTGGGCGCGCTCCCCGCAGTGGAACTATGTGGCCTCTGCCTTTCAGGGGGCCTCTTATTACCGGCTACCGCAGGTGCTGCAGTGGTTCACGGGCAACATTGGCTTTCACCACATCCATCACCTTAACCCGCTGGTGCCCAACTACGCCCTCGCTGCCGCCTACCACTCCGACGGCCTGCTGCGCCAGTCGCCCACCCTGACCATCCGGCAGAGCCTGGCCTCCATCCCGCTGGCGCTGTATGACGAAGCCGCCGGGCAGATGGTCAGTTTCCGGCAGGCGCGCCAAAACGCAAAACCTTAACGTTACCCCCCGCCCTGTTTGATGTACAATGTGGGTGTGGATGCTCCGACCCTCACCGCCGCGCTGCGCGGCCTGCCTGTTCCGCAAATCCGTTACCGGTCCGTCACCGGCTCAACCAATGCTGATGCACTGGCCTGGGCGGCTGTGGGCGCGCCCGATGGCTGCCTGGTGGTGGCCGATGAGCAAACCGCCGGGCGCGGCCGCCTGGACCGGCGCTGGTACACCCCGCCGGGCGCGGCGCTGGCCTTCAGTCTGATTCTGCGCGCCGCCCCATCCGAACTGCCCCACCTGGGCCTGTTTTCGCCGCTGGCCGGGCTGGCGCTCTGGCAAACGCTGCTGGCCTACGGCCTGCCCGCGCAGATCAAATGGCCCAATGATGTGCTGTTGGCTGGCCGCAAAACGGCCGGCATTCTGGCCGAGGCCGACTGGACAGACGCCGCCGCGCCGGTGGTGGTGCTGGGGGTGGGCGTCAACGTGCTGCCAGAGTCCGTGCCGCCGCCAGACCTGCTGCGCTTTCCGGCCACCTGTGTAAACGCCGCCCTGGGTGCCCCGGTGGACCGGGTGACCCTGCTGAGCGAGATTCTGAGCGCCTTTTTTGCCCTGCGCCCCCGGCTGGGCAGCCCACAGATGCTGCAAACCTGGCAGCGGGCACTGGCATTTCTGGGCGAAACCGTGTATATTGAGAACCAGGGCCAGCCCGTCAAATCGGGCGTGCTGCTGGGTGTGGATGCCACCGGCGCCCTGCGCCTGCAGCCCCCAGATGGCCCCGAGCTGACCATTCCCGCCGGCGATGTGAGCCTGCGCCCGGCACATTTTTGAACCGGAGATTTACCGATGCTTGAAGACCTGCGCAACTCGGCAAACTTTAATGAGGAACCCGAAACCCCGCCTCAGCCGCCTAAACCTGCTCCCACCCGCCGCGCCGCACCGCGCCCGGCGGCGCGCTCCAAAGACCCCCTGATCCTCGGCATGACGGCTGTCCAGCGGTTGATTGTAGCGCTGCTGCTTTTCTTCTCCACCTGCCTGCTGGGCGCCCTTTGCCTGGTCATCACCGGGCGGGTCTATCTCCCCTGAGAACTTTCCTTGCCGAAAGTCATTCGGCAGGGATGATGTTTATTACTTGTCGGATAATTATGACTGGAATAAACTCATTTAGAGTGGAGTAATCTTACCCTATTTTCTTTTTTCAGCAAGGAAGACATCATGCAAATCACCCGCCAAGCCGACTACGCCCTTCGTGCCATTCTTTTCCTGGCCCGCCAGGATTCAAACATTCGCTCTGCCACCAGCCAGATTGCCGAAGTGCAGCACATTCCGCCGTCTTTTCTGGCGAAGATCATCTCACAGCTCGCCATTGCCGGGCTCATCCACACCTCGCGCGGTGCGCGCGGCGGCGTGACGCTGGCCCGCCCGGCCGAAGAAATTACGGTCTTGGAAGTGGTTGAGGCGATTGACGGCCCCATGGAATTGAATCAGTGCACGCTGTCCTCGGCGGTTTGCCCGTTTGGACCGGCCTGCCCGCTGCGCGCCCTCTGGTGCGATACCCAGGATGTGCTGATTGAACGTCTGCGCACAACCACGTTTGGCCGGATTGTGGCCGACGAACGGGCGGCTCAAGAATAAAACTGGAGAGCTCATTTTCAAAGGGGGTGCAGCATGAAAACAGGCAGCAGCATTGGTCGTCCGTGGGTGATTGTGCTCTATGACGGCAATGTGATGTTGGATTGGGGCGATGGGCTGTTTCAAGACATTGCCACCGGCGAGTTTGCACGCCTGACCGAGGCGCAGATCAGCCACACCATCCGCACCGAAGAACTGGAATACCTGCGCGCCAGCGGTCAGATTGATGGCTACGATGACCGCTGCGTCTATTTTCACGGACTGCCCGAGCGCCCCCAGTCTGATGAGGGCTGATCGGTCTGTTCCACTTTCCAGGTGCAAGGCGCGCCCCTGCCCAACCCATCTGGGCCCTGGCGCAGGCCGCGCCAAAACCTAAAACAACCCGTTATAATCCACCTTCTCAAAGATTTGCAGCTTGCCGCCGATGGTGGCATCGAGCACGCGGCGGCCGGCCTGTTCGTAGGCCCGGCGGGCCAGCAGATAGCCCCGCTCCGAGGTGTCCAGGTCGGGGAGCTGCCAGCGGAAGCCCTTGCCAAAATAGCCGGGGTGGAAGTGATTGGGGTCATCGCCTTCGGAGACGATGGTGGTGTTGGGCTTGCCCTGGGTCACAAAGTTGTGATCCACGCCAACCAGAATGACCGTCTCAAAGCCGAGGTAGAAGGCCAGCTGCAGGGCCACATAGGTCACGGTGGCGCCTTCCCACAGCCGCCCGCGCACATCACGGGCAAAGCGCGGCCCGGTATAGGTGGTGTAGAGGAAGTACAGGTCATCGGCGGGCTGCAGCCAGCGGTGCGCCCGCCAGGCAAAGAAGCGCGGCATGGCCAGAGCCTGCAACTCCGCGGCCGACTGCTCGATCACCAGGTCGTTGATTGAGACCAGATAGCTGGTCTGAAAGCCCATCTCAGGGAAGGCCAGGAAGATGCGGTTGAGGCCGATGGTATATTCGCCCTGCAGTTTGGTCAGGTCGGTCTGGCGCAGCGAAGGCCCGTTGCCCAGGATGAAGCAGCGCTGCCCGGCGTGAAGGTTGCGCAGCGCGCCCAGGCGGGCACGGGTCTCGCGCCGCCAGGGGTGGAATGTGGCCGCGGGCCAGTCTTTCAGGCGGGCCAGACCGTCACGGGTCTCGCGCAGCAGGTTCAGCGCGGGCGCCGGCAGGATTTTTTTCAAAGTCTCACGCATGGGGGCCTCACTCCGTGCTCAGGCGGGCGGTGGCGCCGCCGTCCACAATCAGCGCCTGCCCGGTCATAAAGGATGACTGCGTCCCATCCGCCAGGAAATAGACCGCATGGGCAATCTCTTCGGGCAGGCCCACGCGCCCGTTGACGGTCTTGCGCGCCAGGTTGTCCAGCCGCTCGGTGATCGAGCCAGCGCCCACATGGCCGCGCCCCAGCCCGGCCCGCAGCATGGGCGTATCCACCGCACCGGGCAGCACCGCATTCACGCGGATCTGGTCGGGGGCAAATTCAATCGCCATGGCGCGGGTCAGCGCCAGCAGCCCGCCCTTGCTGGCCGCGTAGGCGGCAATGTTGGCCGAGGTCTGCACGGCGTGAACCGAAGACATATTGACAATGGCACCGCCGCCGCCCGCCTTGAGCAGCGGGTGGGCCAGCTTGGCGCCCAGAAAGGCCGAGCGCAGGTTCGAGGCAATCGTCAGATCCCACTCTGCCACCGAGGTTTCGATGATGGGCTTGGCCACCTGGAGCGCGGCGTTGTTCACCAGCGCGTCCAGCGTGTGCGTGAACGAGCGGGTCTGCGCGATGATGCTCTCCAGCGCGGCGGGGTCGGCAATATCGGCCTGGATGAAGAACCCATCCGACGGGAACGGCTCGCCAAACGGGGCGCGGTCCACGCCGATGACGGTCCAGCCGTTCTGGGCAAAGAGATGCACCGTGGCGCGGCCAATGCCGCCCGCGGCGCCGGTGATGAGCATAATCCTTTTGGGGTCAGACATTGTTAATCTCGTTTCTCCATGGGGTGGGCAGGTCAGGGGCAGAGCAGCGGCGCGGCCAGCGGGTCTAACCCGGCGCGATACTGCGCGCACAGCGCCGGCCCGGCGGCAGACTGCCGGATGAAGGCAGCCAGTTCAGCCGCCTCGGTCGTACGATTTTCGTGCAAATAACCCTGAAGCATGGGCAGCCATTCCAGCGGGTCGGCGGGAGCCAGGCCCTGCTGGCGGGCGGCATCGCCCAGGCGGGCAGCTTCGGCCCAATTGGCCTGCTGGCGGGCCAGCGAGGCCTTTTGATAATAATAGCACCAGCCATGCGCCGGTTCAGAACCAAAAACAACCGGGTAAACCACCGGCTCGGGTGCATCCACCACCACCTGCCGGGGGTGCGAATAGGGCGCGGTGAGCTGCAGCAGCGGATCGGCGGCCGCGGCCGCCAGCAGGTCGGGCTGGGCGGGGTCCAGCAGGTGCACGCAGGCCTGCGGGTCAGCCCAGGAGACGATCAGCGCCCGGGTAAAGTCGCGCTCAAACTCAAACGTGCGCGAGGAGCGCAGTGAACCGGTGACACCGGCGGTGAGGAGGGCCGCGGTATCGGCGTTCAGCACCTCGGCTTCAATCGCCAGCCGGGGCTCGCCCGGGTGATAAATGAGGTTGGCCGGGGAGAAGATTTCATAATCTTCAGCCAGGCGGTAATTCGGCGGCAGATAGGCCATCAGGAGCGTTTTGTCTTCAAGCTGCGGGGCGCGCCAGGCCAGTTGATGCCAGAAACTGCGCTGCACCTGCCAGAACTGGCCCCAGTAAATTGCGTTCAGGGTATGCGTCAGCAGGGCAATGGCAATCAGCACAGCCACCCAGCCCCGCGCCGCTCGGATGCGGGCCGCGCCGAAGATCAGGCCGGTGAGCAGCAGGGCCACGCCCAGGGTGGCCTGCAGGGTATAGCGGTCAAACTGGTCGCGGAAATAGACGTTGCGGTTGGAGACCAGCACCGGCAGCAGCGTGACCAGTACCATCAACGCGCCCAGCACAATGGCGGCGCGCCCAAAATCGTCTTTTACGGGGGCCTCTACCGGGCGCTCCTGGCGGGCGGCAAAGAACCACCACAGCCCCGCACCCGCAGCCGCGGCCAGCAGCCCGGCGGCCATCTGCCCGGCCGGAGCATTGACTGCCAGTTGATACAACGGCACCCCCCAGGCCAGAAAAGTCGTTTCCACCAGGTCTTTGAGGGTTTCAATACTGAGCTGCCCCAGCATAGCCAGCGGTTGCCCGGTGTACAGCGCCCACAGCGCGCCGGCATCGGTGGCGGGGCGGGTGGAATGGAAAATAAACAGGCGCCAGTAAAGGAAGGCGCCGGCGGCCAGCAGGTAGGGCAGGTAGATGAGCGCTGTTTTGGGCAGCCATTTGCGCCAGCCGCAGCCCTGCCGCCGCAGCACATAGATGATGAGCAGCAGGCGCACCGCTTCCAGGCCGATCATATACTCATAGATGAGCAGATACCCCCCCGCCAGCACCGCCCCCAGCGCCAGCGCCGCCGCCTGCAGCCAGGTTCGGCGCGCCGCCGTCAGGGCAAACACCGTCAGTGCGATGGAAAAAATAGCCAGGGCATAGCCAATAAAGTGATTTTGGAACGTATTGGCATTAGGCTGCTGCAAAAACCCGGGGTAGAGGATGAACAATGCCGCCGCGGCGGCAGCTTCCAGGCGGCGCGCCGGCCAGAGCAGGCGCAGCAGGGCATAAAAACCCACCACGCTGGCAAAACGGGCGGCAAAGGCAAACAGATGCCAGTTGAGCGGCGCCGAGCCCAGCAAAATAAACACTTTGGCGTATAACCGCCCCATGAAGGGCCGGTCAATCATAAATTCATCAATAATCCGCCCGGGGCCAAATGAACTGCCGGCCCAGATGACGTGCCAGTCATCCTTGTAAAAGCCCAACTGCAAAATCAGCGGCAGATAGGCCAGCGCAGCCAACAGCAGGAGCAGCCCCAGCGTGACGGCATACGGCAGCCAGTCTGGACGCGCCCGGCGGCTCACGGCACCGTCTCCGGGGCGGGCAGCTTATCCCACAGCACGTTGGGCGAACCGGTCTTGAAGTAGATGGTGTGATTGTTCAGCTTGATGGGCGTGTAGGCGGTCAGGAAGGGCGCGGCCTCTTCATCGGTGCTGGGGAAGACCTCTACCACCACATCCGGCTGAAGCTGGCCGATGGAATACTCGTAGCGCCACTTGCTGTGGCCGGGCCGCAGGTTCAGAATATCCTGGCGGCTGGGGTTGGAGGCGTCGATCATCAGGTCGAGCCGGGCGGGCATCATCGCAATGGTGCGGTCACACTTGCCGAACAGATCTACACCGGGGCGCTCGGCAAAGTAGATGATGGCCCCGGCGGCGGTGACGGCAATGCGGGCTTCGGGGGTGGTCATGGTGTTCAAAATCAGCCCGTCGCGGGTGTAGCGTTCGGGGCCAGGCACAAAGAAAGAGCGCTGGGTTAAAAAGGCGTAGCTGAGGGCGCCCTCTTTGGGCAGCCGCAGGGCCGTGAACGGGCTACCCGCGTTCTTGTAGCGGTTGGAAAACAGCAGCGCAAAAACGCAGACCAGCACCAGCAGCACACGCCCGGCAACCGCCAGCGGGCCCGCCAGCGGCTTGAGCCAGCGGCTGAGGGCACGGATCACCAGATCCATCCAGTGCCAGCCGGCGGCGCTGAACAGCAGCCAGTAGAACGGCATGCCCAGGGCGATGAAGCGGTTGGCGCCGCCGCGGTGTTCCCAGGCGTCGCCGCCCACATAGACCGAGTAGGCAATCTGCCCGGCAACAATCAGCGCGGCCAGCAGCCAGCGGCGGTCACGCCGGAAGATCAGCACGGTGAAGGCAAAAACGAAGGCCAGCACATGCAGCCCGCCGATGAAATCTTGCAGGGTGTACCAGCCGCGCAGCAGCCGGAAGTTGAGTGGCATGCCGACCACCTTGAGGTAGTAGGTCATGGGCAGCCATTCGCCGTAGTAGGCGTAGCGCAGCCCGGTCTGAATGCCCAGCCCGAGCGCCAGCAGACCCACGCCCCAGGCAAAATGCTTCCAGCGGTTGCGGCGGTCAAACAGCCACAGCCAGCCCAGGATCACCAGGTAGGGCACGCCCATATCCAACCGGATGAAGGTGCCCACCGCCAGCAGCACGTACAGGCCCGGAATCACGCGGCCCTCGTCCAGCGAGCGCAGCGCCAGCCAGACCGCTGCCGCCACAACCAGCAGCAGCACACTCACCTCACAGCCCAACAGCGACCAGTTGGACAGCGGGTAGTAGAAAGCCGTGAGCAGCACCGCCAGCAGCGCCACCAGGGGCTTATCGGGCAGCAGGCGGTTGGCGATCTTATAAATGAAGAACAGGCACCCGAGGACGAAAAGCCCGCCCGCAATCATCACCGGCAGGCCCATCAGCCGCTGGGGGATGGGCAGCAGGTGCAGCAGCGCCATAAAGCCCACCCATAACGGGTTAGAGAAGCCCTCAATTCGCTCGGCGCCGGGGTACCAGACCAGTCCATCGCCGTTAGCCAGGCTGCGGGCATAGGTCATTGAAATCATTGCATCATCAAAGAGCGCGGCGTAAGTCTGGCCATCCACGGTAAAGAGGCTCATCTGGATAAAGCGCGCCGCGTAGGCAGCATAAGCCAGCAGAATGATCCCCAGCAGCAGGGTTTGGGTTGATTTTTTCATGCACGCGCCTGCCAGTCGGCCAGGTCGGCGGCGGGAATGCCCAGCGACTCGAGTAAATTGCGGATGGTGTTCCAGTGCACCCGTTCCCAGGCGGCCGGGCTGGAGTTGGAGTTGTGCGGGGCCAGCATCACGTTGTCCATGCGCAGCAGCGGCGAATCGGCGGGCAGCGGCTCCACCTCAAACACATCCAGCGCGGCGCCGGCAAGCTGACCGCGCTGCAGCGCGGCGACGAGGGCGGGCTCGTCCACAATCGGGCCGCGGGCAGTGTTGATCAGCACGGCGCCGGGCTTGACCTGCGCCAGCGTCTGCGCGTTGATCAGGTGGCGGCTGGTGGGGTTCAGGTCGCAGTTGAGGCTGATGTAATCAGACTGCGCCAGCAGGTCGGCCAGCGGCAGGCTGGTGACGTGATTTTCAAGCAAAAAGTCGGGCGCAATCGGCACAATGTCGTTGCCAAGCAGCGTCATGCCGAAGGCGCGGGCGCGGCGCAGCACGGCCTTGCCCACGTTGCCCACCCCGATCACGCCGAGGGTGCATTCGCTCAACGAGCGCCCGGGGATCTTCTGCCACTCGCCAGACTTCATGGCCCGGTCCATCCAGGGCTGGCGGCGGGCAAAGGCCAGCAGGTAGCCCAGCACGGAATCGGACACGGGCAGGGTGAAGGCGTTGGGCGTGTTGCGCACGGCAATGCCCAGCCCGGCGGCAGCGCTGCGGTCAATCGAATCGATGCCGGTGCCCCACTTGGAGATGACCTTGAGGCGCGGGGCGCAGGCCGCCAGCACGCGCGGGGTGTAGCGGTCATCGCCGCAGACGGTGGCGTCAAACTGGCCCGCCAGGGCCAGCAGCTCGGCTTCGGACAGGCGCTCGTGCACTTCAGGGACGATCAGCTCGAGGCCGTAATGGGCAAAGACCGGGCGAAAACGCTCGACAAACGGAAGCAGGTAAGGCGCAGACAGCAAGACAACGGGCATGGGGTTCCTCCAAAAGGTTATTTTATCACCAGCTTCTGGGATTTGGGATTTTGTTTTTTACAATCCGCCGTGTGCTTAAGTCAAAGCCAGAGAAAACGCACGATCCATGCTAAAAGCTCAAAACCCGCCTGTAATGGGGATAAATAAATTGTAGACTCGGCAGTAGGATTTGTCAAATGCGTTTCGGGTTCGCGGGAGGGGCGCAGATTGGGTTTCGCTGCCTGCCGTGGCTGCGGGTCAATCCAGGTAGGGTAAAACCTTTGGCGGCCTGAACACAGGCATTGGCTCTTTTCATGGTTACTCAGGGGCGAGGCAAGACGACCCTTACCTGTGGTGTTGCGGCCGGTTATTGTGACTGCGCGGCCCCTCAATCAGCAATCCTAAATCTCAAATCTAAAATCTAAAATCCCCTACCCCAGGCTTTTGGGGCCAAAAGAAGCGGGCAGCAGCCCGGCCACCGTGGTCTCACTGACCAGGCGGCCCGCCTCGTCAGCCAGATAGACCACCGTCTCCAGGCCGAACTCGGCCAGCACCTGGCGGCACGAGCCGCACGGCGAGCCGCCGTTAGAGGTGACCACCGCAATGGCCACAAACTCGCGCTCGCCCTCCGAAACGGCCTTAAACACCGCCACCCGCTCGGCGCAAATGCCATCGGGGTAAGCCGCGTTTTCAATGTTCACCCCCTCGTACACCTTGCCCGAGGCCGTCAGCAGTGCGGCGCCAACGGCATAGTGCGAATAGGGCGCATAGGCCCAGTGGCGCGCCGCCGCGGCGGCTTCAATCAACTGCTGGCGGATTTCATCGGATGGTTGCGTCATGGGGGTCACTCCTCGGAAGTCTGGGTGGGGGGTTGGCGGCTGGCGCGCACCCGGCGGATGCGCCGCCAGCTCACCTGTTCAATCGTCAAGAGCCAGTCGGCCACGGGCAAATGCTCGCCCTGGAGCGGCACCCGCCCCAGCACGCCGTAGATGTAGCCGCCCAGCGTCTCGGCCAGGTCTTTGGGCAGGTCGGTTTCCAGCGCGGCGTTCACATCATCCAGGTCCACGCGCCCGGCAAAAATAAACTCATCATCGCTGATGCGCTCAAAGTCGGCGGTCTCGCCGCTGTCATATTCATCGCGAATTTCGCCGACAATTTCTTCGACAATATCTTCCAGCGTCACCAGCCCGGCGGTGCCGCCGTACTCGTCCACCACCACGGCCATATGCACCCGGCGAGACTGCATCTCGGCCAGCAGATCATCCACCTTTTTGGCCTCGGGCACAAAATAGGGCGGGCGCAGCAGCGGCCGCAGGCTGAAGTGCTCGCCCGGGTTCAGGCTGTAACGCAGCAGGTCTTTGACGTAGAGCAGCCCGATGATGTTATCAATGCTGCCTTCATAAATGGGGATGCGCGAATGGCCGCTTTCGGTCAGCGCGGAGATGAGCTGGTTCAGCGAGGTATCCACATCCATCGCCAGCACATCCATGCGCGGGACCATCACCTCGCGGGTGATGGTATCGCCAAACTCAAAAATCGAGTAGATCATCTGGCGCTCGCCTTTTTCCAGCCCGCCTTCAGACTGACCCACCTCCACCCAGGTTTTGAGCTCGTCTTCGGTCACGGCGCCAATGCGGCGCTCGAGGTGCGGGGCGCGCCCCAGAATGCCAATCAACAGGCTGGTGGCCGGGCTGAGCAGCCCGTCGAGAATCAGGGCCAGGCCCGAGAGCCGCAGCGCCCAGGTTTCGGGGCGGGTGCCCAGGCTGCGCTCAATCCAGAATTCCAGGCCCACCACCAGCAGCACGCTCACCAGCAGGATCAGCAGATTGATCCACACGTCCAGTTCCGGGGCGCTGGTCAGCAGCACCCAGGCCAGGGTGCCGGCCAGCAGAAAATGCGTCAGGGCCAGCGACAGGCGGACGGTGGCGCGGGTGCGGGGTTTTTCCAGCAGGGCCAGGGTGCGGTCCACGCCGGGGGCCAGGTCTTCACGCAAATCGAGCAGTTGGGGCAGGCGCGCATTAATCAGGCTGGCGCGCACCGCCGCAAACAGCAGATCGAGCAAAAAGAGCACCGCCAGCAGGATCCAGGGCAGGGAGTTATTCACTGGGGTTGTGCTTTCTGAGCGGGCGAGCCGGCACGCCCACCACAATCTCGCCAGGGGCCACATCATGCGTCACCACGGCACCGGCGCCGGTGCGCGCCCCCGCGCCCAGCTTGACAGGCGCCACCAGCATGGTATCGGAGCCGATAAAGACCTCGTCGCCAATTTCGGTGGGATGCTTGTGTTCGCCATCGTAATTGCAGGTGATGGTGCCCGCGCCGATGTTGACGTTGGCGCCAATTTGGGCATTGCCGATGTAGGAGAAATGCCCCATCTTGGTGCCGGGCCCCAGGGTCGAGTCTTTGACTTCGCCAAAGTTGCCCATATGCACGCCGCGCTGCAGGTGAGCGCCCTTGCGCAGGCGGCAGAACGGCCCCATGCTCACCTCGTCTTCAATGACGGCCTTTTCGGTCACCGCGGCCAGAATGGTGCAGCGGTCGCCAACGGTGGTATCTTCCAGGATGGTGTTGGGGCCGATGGCGCAGCCCGAGCCGATGCGGGTGGCGCCGCACAGATAGGTGTTGGGGTAGATGATGGTATCGGCGCCGATTTGCACGCCGGGCTCGATGTAGGTATGGTCGGGGTCAATCAGCGTGACGCCGCTGAGCATCAGGGCGGTGTTGGTGCGGCGGCGCAGCAGCGCCTCGGCCTCGGCCAGATGCACGCGGGTATTGATGCCCATCGCCTCGGTGGGGTCATCCAGGCAGACGGCCTGCACCGCCAGCCCTTCGGCCACGGCCAGCGCCACGGTATCGGTCAGGTAATATTCGCCCTTGGGCGAGAGCGGGATGTGCCGCAGGGCGCTCCACAGCCAGCCAGCACGGAAGCAATAGGCCCCGGCGTTCAGCTCGGTGATGGCGCGCTGCTCGGGGGTGGCCTGGGCTTCTTCCACAATCGCCTGCACGGCACCAGCGCGGTCGCGCACAATCCGGCCAAAGCCGCGCGGGTCGGGGGTGATGAGCGTGAGCAGGGTGAGGGGGCCCGGGTTGGCGGTTTGCAGTGCCACCAGGCGGGCCAGGGTTTCGGCGGTCAGCAGGGGCATATCGCCATTGACCACCAGCACCAGGTCGGTTTGGCCGGCAAGCAGTTCCTCGGCCGCCTGGACGGCATTGGCCGTGCCGAGCTGCTGCGTCTGCGTCACACAGCGGGCATCGGCGCCCACGGCGGCGCGCACGGCCTCGGCGCCGTGCCCCACCACCACCACCGGCTGGGCCAGGCCCGCGCCGGTCACGGCCTGCAGCACATGCCGCAGCAGGGGCCGCCCGCCGATTTCGTGCAGCACCTTGGGCAGCGCCGAGCGCATCCGCACGCCCTGCCCGGCGGCGAGAATGATGGGGGTACAGGTGGTCATAGGTAAACATGTCCTTTCAATGCAAGCCGGGCTTCGCCCCCGCCCAACGCGGAGAGTGAAGCCCGGTAAAGGGTGATCGGATGAACTGGGTGAGCGGGTTCAGGATCAGAACGCATGACTCAGTGAGAGAGAAAGGCTGGGGCACCTGGATTCGAACCAAGATCCACAAATCCAAAGTCTGGTGTGCTGCCATTGCACCATACCCCAAAGCGTGCTCAATTTTAACACGAATCGGGCGAACCTGCCAGATGGACGGGATGTTCCCGGCGCGTTTCAGGCGGGCCCCACGCGCTTCACAGGATGCGCGCAGCCGGGCCAATTGCGGAACTTTTTTCGCTCAATTTCGCTATATAATGATATAGAAAGGAATCACCCTGATGGATGAAAAAACCTCAATTGAAAAAACGACCACTGAAAAGCTGAGCTTCTTCACCACTCCGCTGACGGCGCGCGGCTGGCCGCGCTGGATTGTGCTGGGCCTGGCTGCTCTGGGGCTGCTCTATGTCTTGAACCCTACGGCGGGCATCCTTGAATTTCTGCCCGACAACCTGCCCCTGGTGGGCAACCTGGACGATGGCGCCGCCTTCCTCTTGATCTGGTACGGGATTATGGAACTGGTTGAGGGACGCAAAACGGCCGGGACGGTCACCCCGCCCACCCCGCCTGTCGAACCACCGCAGTGAGCTAACCATCCGCGGCGCAAAGGTCTTGATCATCCTTTGCGCCGCGGATTAAAAATCCTCCCGGCGGGTGGTTCCGCCTAGGGTGCCAGCGCGCCCGATAACTGCTGCCCATACCAGCGCAGGTAATCGGGCAGGTGCAGCGCCCAGTAGGCGGCATCGTGGCGGCCCGGCTGAACCAGCCGGGTGTGCGGCACCGCCAGCGCGGTGAGGGCGGCGTCAAATTCGGCGTTGGGCGCCAGGTAAATATCCCGGTCGCCAATGTCCATATAGAGGGCGGGCAGCTCGCCCGCGGGGATTTGCCCCACCCAGCCGGGCAGCTTGCCAGGGTCGCCGTAGAAGGGCGGCAGGCTGTGCGCCCCAATGGCCCCAAACAGGGCCCACTCGCTGAAGCCCAGGTGCACCGCCCAGGCCGCCCCGCGTGAGATGCCCCCAAGGGCGCGGCAGGCGCGGTCGGGGCAGGCGGCGTAGGTCGCATCTACCCAGGGGATCAGATCGCCCGTGAGGGCGGGGCCGAAGCCGTTTTCAAACGGGTTTTTGAGCGATTCGGCCTCGTAGGGCAGCACCATGATCAACGGCGGCAGCTCGCCCGAGGCAATCAGCGCGTCGGCGGTTTCGGCCAGCCCCAGCGAGAGCCAGTGCTCGGCGGTGGCGCCCTGCCCGTGCAGCAGGTAAAGCACCGGGTAGCGGCCATCTGGCGCGTAGCACGGCGGCAGATAGACATAAAACTGCAGCGGGTCTGGCAGCGAGCCAGACGGGATTTCGTGCGCCGTCACCTCGCCGGCAGCCGTGCAGACCGCTGTGGGGGTGGCCGTAGGCGTGAGCGTGGCGGTACTCGTCGGCAGGGGCGGGTCTGTGGGCGTAATGGCATTCGTTTGTAGGGGCGGACCTGTGTGTCCGCCCTCCGGTGTGAGCGTAGCAATGCCCGTGATCAGGGGCGGGCCTGTGCGCCCGTCCTCCGGCGTGCAGGCGGCCAGCAATGCAAGCAGCAGAATCACCCCCACCCAGACCGCCGGAGCGGCTGTCTTGGCCCCGCCCGGCCTCATAAATTATCCTTCAAATGCCGGGCAATTTCCTCGGTGATACCTTTCAGGCTCATCAGATCTTCCAGTGAGGCCTGCTGAATGCCCTCCAGGCTGCCAAAGCGCTGCAGCAGCTGCTTGCGGCGGGCCGGGCCGATGCCGGGGATGGCATCGAGCCGCGAGGCCAGCCCCTGACGGGTGCGGGCTTTGCGGTGAGCGGTGATGGCGAAGCGATGGGCCTCATCTCGGATGCGCTGAACCAGGTAGAGCCCCTGTGAATGGCGCGGCAGCATCACCGAGAGGCGCTGCCCCGGCAGGAAGAGCTCTTCCTGCTGTTTGGCCAGCCCCACCACCGGCACGCGGCCGGTCAGCTCAAAGCGTTCCAGCACAGCCACCGCCCGCGCCAACTGCCCCTTGCCGCCGTCCACAATCAGCAGATCGGGCAGGCGCGCAAAAGAGGGGTCGGGCTTGTCGCCGGGGGCCTCGGCACGGGTTTGCAGGGTCTGCCAGCGGCGGAAGCGGCGCGTCAGCACTTCTTCCATGCTGGCAAAATCATCCGGCCCCTGCACAGTTTGAATGTTGAAGCGGCGGTACATGCCCTTGGCGGGCACGCCCTGCTCAAAAACCACCATGCTGCCCACCGAGGCCGTGCCCTGGGTGTTGGAGATGTCGTAACATTCAATGCGGTTGGGCGGTTCGCTCAGGCGCAGGGCCTGCTGCAGCTCTGCCAGCGCCTCGGTCTGACGGTTGGTGTCGGCCTCCCACTGGGCGCGCAGGGCGCGCAGCGTTTCGGTGGCGTTTTCGGCGGCCATTTCCATCAGCTCCTGGGCGGGGCCCTGGCGCGGCACGCTGATCTCCACCTTGCTGCAGTTGGGGCGGCTGCTCAGCCACTGCTCGATGATGCGGGCCTCTTCGATCTCGTTGGGCAGCATCACCTGGCAGGGCACGGTGGCCGCCTCGGCGTAGAACTGCTTGAGGAACTGCCCAATCACCTCGCTGTCGGCGGCCTCGGCCGCGCCCTCCAGGATGAAATATTCACGCCCAATCAGCTTGCCGCCGCGGATGAAGAAAATCTGCACGCAGGCCTCGCCTTCAGAGCGGGCCATGGCAATCACATCCGAGTCGATCTTCTCGCTGGAGACCACTTTCTGCTTTTCCACCACCCGGTCAATGGCAGTAATTTGGTCGCGCAGGGCGGCGGCGCGCTCAAAGCGCAGGTCTTCGGCGGCCTGCTCCATCTGCGTGCGCAGGCGCTCCACCACCGCCTCGGTGCGGCCCTCCAAAAACTGGCACAGGTCGTCAATCATCGCCCGGTAGGCGGCCTGATCAACCACGCCAATGCACGGCCCGCTGCACAGTTTGATATCAAAGTACAGGCAGGCGCGGGCATCTTTGCCGGTAATCTCACGGTCACAGGTCAGGTAGGGGAAGATGCGCCGCAGCACATCGAGGGTCTGATGCACCGCCCAGACGCTGGTATAGGGCCCGTAGTAGCGGGCGCCGTCTTCCACCATCTGCCGGGTGACGGTGACCTTGGGGAAGGGGGTGTTCCAGTGAACCTTGATGTAGGGGTAGCGTTTGTCGTCTTTCAGCCGGACGTTGAAGCGCGGGCGGTGCTTCTTGATCAGGTTCATTTCCAGGATCAGCGCTTCCAGCTCCGAGCCGACCACAATCCACTCGATGTCGGCGATCTGGCGGACGAGCTGGCGAGTTTTGGCCTCGTGCCCGGCGCTGTCGTGGAAGTAAGAGCGCACCCGGTTGCGCAGGTTGACCGCCTTGCCCACATAGATAATCTCGCCGGCGGCGTTGTGCATAATGTAGCAGCCGGGCCTGGTGGGCAGGGTATCCAGAATCTGCTGGATGCGCTCGGGAATGGCCTTCATAGGCGCTATTGTATCACGGGCAGCCTATCAGGTTCCAGGTGCGGGGTTCGTTCTACGTTCCAGGTTCCAGGTGCGATGGTGCCGCCCGGCGTGAAGTGTATGGGTCGCGGAGCACCCTGTAAGGGTCGCGGAGCACCCTGTAAGGGTTGCGGAGCACCCTTTAGGGTTAGGGAGGGCAGTTACACCTGGAGTGGCTCAAGCTCCCTTCCCTTTAGGGATCGCGAAGCACTCCGTAGGAGAGGGCGGGGGGTTAGGTCGCGTAGCATCCTCACAGGACGCACGCGGCCCTGTACGCCCGCCGGGCCGCCGCACATGAGGCCTGAAACGTGAAACCCCGCACCGGTTGACAGAACGCCCCGGCTGGGGTATCCTTGAGCCTGCGTCCGGGCGGGACCGGCGCGGCAGAAACTTCTAAACTCCGTCAGGTCCGGAAGGAAGCAGCGGTAAGGAGGCCCTTCTGGGCGCCGCCGCAACCCCGCCCGGGCGCATTTTTGTTCAGCAGGAAAATTGCATGGAAACACCGCCTATTTGCGATTACGAAGGCTCTGATTATCAGACCTCATTCTGGGATGCCGGCGGCCGCGCCTACGAAGATGCCGCCGAGGCCATTGCTCTGCGCCGCCTGCTGCCGCCCGGGGGCCGGCGGCTGCTGGAACTGGGCGCCGGCGCCGGGCGCAACACCCCGCGCTACACCGGCTTTGAGCAGATCACGCTGCTCGACTATTCGCTGACACAGCTTCAGCAGGCGCGTGCCCGGCTGGGCGCTTCACCCGGCTACCGCTATGTGGCAGCAGATGTCTATCACCTGCCGTTTGTGCCGGGGTTGTTCGATGCCGCCACCATGATCCGCACCCTGCACCACATGGCCGACGCCCGCCGGGCGCTGGAAGGCGTGCGGCGTGTGCTGCAAACCAACGCCATCTTCATCCTGGAATATGCCAACAAGCAGAACCTGAAGGCCATTGTGCGCTACCTGTTCCGCCGCCAGAAGTGGAACCCCTTCAGCCCGGAGCCGGTGGAGTTTGCCGCCCTGAACTTTGATTTTCACCCCGCCACGGTGCGCACCTGGCTGCAGGTCAGCGGGTTTGCCGTGCAGCGCCAGCTCACGGTCTCACACTTCCGCATGGGGCTGCTCAAGCGCATCTTCCCGGCGGGCTTTTTAGCCAAACTGGATGGCCTGGCGCAGCTTACCGGCGATGCCTGGCAGCTTTCGCCGAGTGTGTTTGTGCGCACCCAGGCCACCGGCCAAACACCCCCCGCCGAGGCAGGCAGCTTCTTCCGCTGCCCGGCCTGCGGTCACGCCCCCCTACCCGATACCCCCCCCGAGATCATCTGCCCGGCCTGCAACTGGCGCTACCCGGTGGTGGATGGAATTTACGATTTCAGGTTACAATAGGAATCGGTGCCGCGTTCCACGGCGCAGCCGGGACGGTTCACCATCTTATTCCCAAAATCACCATTCGGAGGGTTCAGTATGTCAACCGAAGCAAAGCATCTGGCTGAAGGGCTGGAGACGTATTTTACCGACCCGGACCACGGCTGGTTTCAGGCTTTTGTCACCGCCGTCAGCGGGCTGACGGCTGAACAGGCGGCCAAAGTGCCCGCCGAGCGCTTCAACAGCGTCTGGGCGGTGGTCAACCATGTGCGCTACTGGACGGATTTTATGCGCCTGCGCATGTTGGGCCAAAAGGTGGACCCCGAAGCCCTGGGCGGCAATGACGGCTGGCCCCTGCCCGCCGACCCGCCCACCGAAGCCGCCTGGCAGGCCGCAGTGGCCGCCGCCGTGACCTCGGTGGAGACTGCCGCGGCAGCGATTGCCAAATTTACCGCCAAAGAGCTCAACGCCGCCCCGGCCGAAGGCTGGCCCATCCGCGCCCAGGTGGCGCAGGGTATGCTGGCGCACAACAGCTACCATACCTGCGAAATCATCACCATTCGCCACATGCAGGGCCTCTGGCTGGAACACACCTAAGCCCCGGCGCGCCGCTCTCCCAGATATGCTATAATTAGAACAGCCTTTCGAGGGAGATTTGCCTTGCCAACCACCAAACGCCGACCATCGGGCTCAACCCAGAGCCGCTCCAGCGGACGCAAACCGGCCTCCAAAACACCGGCGCGTTCACGCGCGGGGGGCGGTAAAGCTGCGCCCGGTGCCAACCGCCGCACCAGCAAACCGCGCACCCTGCGTGCCCGGCGCAATGCCGCCCCGCAGCCGCACCAGCCTACGCTGTGGGAGAGCATCTCTCCCGAGCGCAAGCTGGATATTCTGGGCGGCATTCTGGCGCTGCTGGGATTGATCAGCCTGCTGAGCCTGCTCTCGCCCAAACAGGGCGCCCTGACCGGCGCCTGGGTGATGATGATCAAACAGGTGGCGGGGTGGGGCGCATTTGTGCTGCCCATTGCCCTGCTGGTGATTGGCCTGTGGCTGGTGCTGCGGCATATTGAACGGCTGCCCCTGCCCTCGGTGGAGCGGGCCGCCGGTGTGGCGCTGCTCTACCTCAACCTGCTGGCCTGGATGCACGTTCTGGCCCCCGGCACCGACCCCTGGGCCATTGCCAAGGCCGGGCAGGGCGGCGGCTACCTGGGCGGCTTCTTCGCCTGGATCTTGCAATCGGCGCTGGGCAAAGCCGGGGCCGTGGTCATCCTGCTGGCCTGGCTGGTGGTCAGCATCATCTTCACCTTTGATATTTCTGTCCCCGACCTGACGCGCAAAGCCGACCGATTGCTCAAGCAGCCGGTGGGCCCGCGCGGTGCCGTGCGGCAAACCCCGCCCCCGCCGCCCAACTGGCCCGATGAAGACGCCCCGGTGAACATTCCGGCCGATTTTCACCCCCTGCCCGATACCAAGGCCCCGCCCCGGCGCGCCGCCCAGCCCGCGGCCGCCAAACCCGATACCTTCTCGGAGACGCCCGCCCGCCCGGCGCGCAGCGCCGCGCAGTGGCCCATCCCGGCGGTCGAGGTCATCCTCGACCCGCCCACGCCAGCCAGCGCGCAGTCTTCGATGGACCACGAGCGCGCCCACCTGATTGAAGAGACGCTGACCTCGCTGGGGGCACCCTCGCATGTGGTAGAGGTGCACCGCGGCCCCACCGTCACGCAGTTTGGCGTGGAACCCGATTTTATCGAGACCCGCGGCGGCAACCGCACCCGCGTGCGCGTGGCTAAAATTGCCAACCTGGCCGATGACCTGGCGCTGGCGCTGGCGGCATCCCGCGTGCGCATTCAGGCACCGGTGCCGGGGCGCAATTATGTGGGCATTGAGGTGCCCAACCAGGAGATCAGCGTGGTCTCGCTGCGCGAGGTGATGGAAAGCGAGCCGTTCCAAAAATCCCGCGCCCCGCTGCGGCTGGCGCTGGGCAAAAACGTCTCGGGGCAGTCCATCATGGCCGATCTGACCGCCATGCCGCACCTGCTGATCGCCGGCACCACCGGCTCGGGCAAGTCGGTCTGTGTGAATGCCATCCTCTCGTGCCTGCTGCTGACCCACTCGCCCGCCACGCTGCGCCTGGTGCTGGTGGACCCCAAGCGCGTGGAACTGACCAACTACAACGGCGTGCCGCACCTGCTGGCGCCGGTGGTGGTCGAAGCTGACCGGGTGGGCGGCGCGCTGCAGTGGATGCAGCGCGAGATGGATGCCCGCTATCATAAATTCTCGGGCGAGAGCGCCCGCAACATTGTGGAATATAACCGCCGCCACCCCGACGATCCGCTGCCCTACCTGGTGGTGGTGATTGACGAACTGGCCGACCTGATGATGATTGCGCCCGAAGAAACCGAGCGCAGCCTGACGCGCCTGGCCCAACTGGCCCGCGCCACCGGCATTCACCTGATCCTGGCCACCCAGCGCCCCTCGGTGGACGTGCTGACCGGCTTGATCAAGGCCAACTTCCCGGCGCGCATTGCCTTTGCGGTTGCCACCGGCATCGACAGCCGCGTGATCCTCGACCAGCCCGGCGCCGAGCGCCTGCTGGGCCGCGGCGATATGCTCTTTCAGGCGCCCGATTCGCCGGCGCCGGTGCGCGTGCAGGGCGTGTATGTGTCTGACCCCGAAATTAACCGCCTGGTGGATACCTGGCGGGTGGTGGCATCGCATGTGCCCACACCCATCAGCGTGCCGGGCGGCCCGGTGGATGCGCTGCCCGCCGGCCTGCCGATGAAGCAGGTGCCGCTGTGGGATGATGCCGCCAGCAAGCCCGGCGACCCGTTGATTGACGACGCCGCCGAACTGGTGCGCAAAGAGGGCCGCGCCTCCATCACCATGCTGCAGCGGCGGCTGGGCGTGGGCTACAGCCGCGCCGCCCGCCTGATCGACGCCCTGGAAGAGCGCGGCGTCATCAGCGCACCGCAGCCCAACTCGCAGGTGCGCGAGGTGCTGGATTACGGCAACCTGGCCCCGCCGGAAGATGATGGGGCGTAAAATATACGCCTGATGCACCCGGCTGTGCATTGTGGGATAACCTTATTTTGTTCCCATTTCAGTCAGAAAGCGAGCCATCCCATGAGCGCAGACTATCAAATTGTTCAGGTTGATCATCCCGGGCAGGCAGCCTGGGGCATCATTGGGCAGGGGATTTCAGACTACAACCAGCAGCAAGCCGGCGAGGGCAGCAAGGGGCAGGTGCTGTGCTATGCGCTCCAGGGGCCGGATGAGGTCATTGTGGGCGGCGTGATTGGGATCATTTACTGGGATTGGCTGTCCATTGACTTGCTGTGGGTCAAAGCAGAGCTGCGCGGCCGCGGGTTTGGGCAGCGCCTTTTAGCGCTGGTGGAAGACGAGGCCCGCCGCCGGGGCGCCACACACGCACATCTGGATACCTTCAGCTTTCAAGCGCCAGAGTTCTATAAAAAACTGGGCTACCGGGTTTTTGGCGAACTGCCCAATTTTCCCGCCGGGCACACCCGCTACTATTTCACCAAAGAACTTTAGACCGGGGCAGCCCCTCCGGCAGTTGCGAGAAACGAGGCTCCCATGATGACGCCAGAAGATGTCATTCAGCTCTACCAAAGCCTGACGGGGCAGGGCTTTCGGCTCTGGATATGCGGCGGCTGGGGCATTGATGCGCTGCTGGGCGCACAGACCCGCCCGCACAAAGATCTGGATGTGTTGATGCTGCTGGAGGATATGCCCCGGCTGCGCGCCTGGCTGGCCCTGGCAGGCTATGAACTCAAAGAGTTATGGTCTGAAAACCGGCTTGCAGTCGACGACCAGGGCACAGAAACCGACACGGCTTTTGTTGTGCGGGATGCCGCCGGGCGTGAGTTGGATGTGCATGCGCTCCGGCTGGATGCGGGCGGTAACGGCCTTCCGGCCTGGGAAGCGGAGGCCGGGTTCATCTTTACATCAGCCGACCTGGCTGGCGTGGGGGTGATCGCCGGCGTCCCCATCCCCTGCCTGACGGCTGAAATGCAAGTGATTTGTCATCAGGGGTATGTGCTGCCCGCCTACCAGGTGGAAGATTTGCGGCGGCTGGCTGAGCGGTTTGAGATTCCCTGATTGGCCAGGGCAGGGCCGCGGGTATTCTGTAAGGGCGCTGCGCCCGATGGCGCCATAGGTTTTACTCTGCCCGGCGTGAGCCGGATGGTTCTACGCAGGGGCACGGGGGAATCATAACAGATCAAGACTCTGCTCAAACTTCCCCGTGCCCCTGCCAGGATTGACCCGCAGCCACCGTCGCATATCGAACCTGGAACGTAAAAGGGGAAACTTTATTTGACAAATCTCACTGCCAAGTCTACAATCAACTCATCCAATCTCCCGGCGGGACTGACGAAAGGAGCGGACATGGCATCACAAACCCCAGGGCGCATCATTTTATCAATCGGCATCATCCTCCTGCTGACCGGGCTGCTCGCTGCCTGCCAGACGAGCACCCCGCCCACGCCCACCGCCACGCCCACCCCCTCGCCCTGGATTGACGTGATCCTCAACGACCCCGACTGTGCCCCGCCCTGCTGGAACGGCATCACCCCCGGCGTGACGACCATGGACGAGGCCTGGGCGATCATGCAGGCTGAGCCCGGCCTGATCGACCTGGTTTACTATGGGGGTGAAACCAGTTCCGCTAATATTGATTGGGCCTTTAGTAACGCTGATGGACTGGGGAGCATTTATTCCAGTAAGACTGATTACAGCACAGTCTACGAAATTTGCTTTTACCCAACGAGTAGTTATTTTCTTTTCTATCTGGAAGAAGCCATAGAATATTGGGGAGACCCCGACTTTTTATATCTTCGGATGGGCCGCGGTATTGGATTTTTTGATGCTAATCTGTATTACCCTGAAAGCGGGATTGACTTGGTGTCGATTTATGGGCGTGACCCCTGGTATTCAGAGCGCGTTGAAGTATTGCCCGATAATGGAATTAGCTCGCTCTGTTTTAGCCGCCCATTCCCCCGAGACGAAGACAACAGTCAATGGCTGGACTGGGAAGGCTATGGTACCTACAAATTCGATGAGGGCTGGATTGAGTGATCCTGTCTGTGCTAAGCCACCCACTGGCGCAGAAGCCGCGCGCGGAAAGCGCCGGTTATAATAAAAATCCCCCCAACCTTTTTGGCGGGTCAACTGTATATAAATTGTGAGCGCTCCAAACGAAGACCCTTTGCAGCAAGAACAAAACGCCATTCAACGCCTCAAACGCGGCGATATCAGCGGACTGGAATATCTGGTAACGCGCTATCAGGTGCGCGCCATGCGGGCTGCGTTTCTCATCCTGCAGGACGAAGCCCAGGCTGAAGATGTGGTGCAGGGCGTTTTCCTGCACCTCTACCATCACATCCGGCGCTTTGACGAGACCCGCCCCTTTGGCCCCTACCTGATGCGCAGCGTCGTCAATGCGGCGCTCAACCAGGCCCAGTCCAACGCCCGATTGCGGCCCATCGACCCCGACGCTCCCATGGATCTTGAGCAGTGGCTGGCAGATACCCCCGATCCCGAAAGTCTGATCGAAGCCGCCGAACTGCGGCAGCAGGTGCTGCAGGCCCTCAAACGCCTGGCCCCGCGCCAGCGGGCTGCCATTGTCCAGCGCTATTATCTGCAAATGAGCGAACAGGAAATGGCCCAGAACCTGCAGGCCGCCCCTGGCACGGTCAAATGGCTGCTGAATGCAGCCCGCGCCCGCCTGCGCGCCCTGCTGGAAAGGAGCGAGCGATGAAACCTTCCCATATTCTAAATCTGTTGGATGAATCCGCCCGGCAGCATATTCCCGATGAACGTAATCTGCTGCCGGGCATCCTGGCCCGCATCCAACCGCAGGAGAAAAAACAAATGAAGCTGAAAATCGTCTGGACGGTTCTGGCCGTCCTGCTTGGACTGGGATTAATCACCGGCGCCGGATATGCCCTTTACCGCGTCTTCTTCCACGATCCCGGTATTGATGCCGTGCAGGAAGCCGGGCTGGTCAGCCCGGTGGAGCAAAGCGCCGCCCCCACCCTGCAGCCACAGATCACCACGCCGCCGGCCCTGCCGGAAACCCCCGTGCAGATTCTGGGTCAAACCCAGACCCTTCAGGGCGTCACCTGGACGCTGGAATGGCTGCAAATCAATACGAGCGGGCTGCAGTTTGGCTTCAGCATGAGCGGCAGCCCCGCTGAACCGCAGCTGCCTGCCGTGCAGGTCAGCAGCGCCACTGATGCGCCGCGCGGCCAGGTGCTGTGGCTGCAGCAGGATGGTGGACAGTGGGCTGGCATCTACCGCCTGAATCAATACCTGCCCGCTGGCAGCACCGACCTGACCCTGCTGCTGGGCCTGACCGGACAGACCGGCCCGGCCTTCCATCTGAACGGTCTGGATGTGCAGCCGGGGCAGATGCCGACCAGCCAGTACATCTACAGCGCCCAGATTGATGCCCGGGAACGCACCCTGGAGGCGGTAGTACTGGGCCCCCAGACCGCCCGGGCGCGGGTCTGTGCCACCGGTGAGCCCGCTCCCGACTGGGCGGCGTTGACCATCCAGGCTGACCTGGGCCGCCTGGGCGAGTCGCCACGCATCAGCGCTGGGCTGCACCAGGTTCTGCCGGTGCCGCAGGCCCCTTCCTGCGCCGACCTGCTCTTTGACCTGCCCGCCAGCCAGCAGCCCGAGACCCTGCACCTGACCCTGACCCCCACGGTGGGAACCGCCTGGGAATTTTTTGCCGAGGCCCCGGCCTGGCCGGAATCAGCCCCGCACACCGTCATCCAGCCGCAGCCCACAGCCACCCCCATTGCCGCTCAAACCGTAGGGCAGTTGACCGCCACGCTCGATTGGGTCTATGCCGATACGCAGCGGGTTGCCATGCAAATGCGCTTCGAGGGCTGGCAGCCGACCTACCGGCTGTGGGATGCAGTCGTCACCACGGCCGACGGGCAGGAGCTGTACCTCAACACGGCTCAACCTGCCAATGAAGATGCCAGCACCTACCTGCTGCTCTTCTATGCCAGCGATAAACTGAGCGGCGATTCGGCTCAATTGACGCTCAACCTGCCCGTGCAAGATGCCAATGACTGGCAGACCACCCTGGCGGCCTTCCAGTTCCAAATGACGGTACCGGTCTATCCGGGCATCCAACTGACCGATGTGCCGGCTGTGACCGCCAATGGCCTCACCCTGCGCCTGGAGCGGGCCGAAATCACGCCTTCTTACACCAGCGCTATCCTCTGCTATGACAAGCCAACGCACGGTCCCGGCAGTGATTGGGGCGTCAGCGCGGGCACCCAGCTACAGACCAACCAGACCCAGATTGGGCTGCTGGATTATGTGCTGCTGCAAGATGCCGATGCCCAGCTCTTCCTCGATCCTCAGCGGAATTTCACCTCCTCGCAGCCCGCCGACCGCTGCATCGAACTGGGCTTCCCCATCGGCAGCGTTCAGCAGCCGGGCAGTGTGCTCACGCTGGTCATCCCTGGCCTGGAACTGTCGATGCCGGAATCCATCCCGGCAGATTCCTGGGCCGCGGCGCAGAAAAAACTGGCCGCGCAGGGCATTCAGATTGAGCAGTACACCTTCAGCGCCAACGGCGGCGGGGGCGGCGGTTGGAACATCCTTCAGCGCCCGCCGGGCATGAGCGACGAGCAGGTCTATCAGCTAACCAAAGAGGCGCTGGGCTGCACCTACCCGGGGCCCTGGGTCTTTGAGCTGACGCTCCCATGAAAATAAACCTCCCCACCAGCCGCGGCGGGGAGGTTTTGGGTTGACAGGCTGAGGCCCTAGCCTAAAAACACCTGCTGGGCAGCAGCCAGCGCCGCGCCCGGTTGAAATTTGTGGCCGCAGGCAGCCAGGGCGCTTTCGATGGCGCCGAGGGTTGCCAGCACGTCGCCGGAGGTCACGGCGCCCATATGCCCAATGCGGAAATAGGCGTTCTTGATCTCGGCATGCAGCCCGCCCGCCAGTGTGACGCCCGCCTGGGCGACCCGGGGCAGCAGGTCTGCCCCGCTGACGCCCGCCGGGAAGCGTGGGGCCGTCATGGTATGGGCGGCAATGTCGGCGTTCAGCGGCACCTGCCCCAGACCCAGAGCGGCAATGCCCGCCTTGCACGCCCGGCTGATGCGCTCATGCCGGGCAAAGCGCGCCGCCAGGCCCTCTTGCAAAATCTGCCCCAGGCTGACGTTGAGCGCAAACACCAGGTTGACCGCCGGGGTGCCAAAATAGGCCGCCTTGCGGGCTTCGTAGGCCTGCATCACCGGCAGCCAGTTGTTCCAGTCGGAATAGTAGCTGCCCACGGGCGTTTGGCGGTTTTGCAGCGCGGCCAGGGCGCGCGGCCCAGCCACCAGCAGCGCCAGCCCCGGCGGCACACCAACCGCCTTCTGCGAGGCCGTGAAGGCCACATCCACGCCCCAGGCGTTCATATTCAGGTCTTCGCCCGCCAGCGAGCAGACACCGTCCACGATCACCAGCGCGCCGTAACGCTGACCCAGCGCTGCCAGGCCGCGCACATCGGCCAGCACACCGGTAGAGGTATCCACCTGGGTGATGGTCATCACCTTGAAGCTGCCGCCCTGCAGGGCCTGCTCCACCGCGGCCAGCGTGGGGTGCCCACCCGGCGCGGCCCGCACCTGAGTGACCTGTGCGCCGTAGCGTTCCAAAATGGCGCCAATGCGGTCGCCAAAATAGCCGGTGTTGACCACCAGCGCGGCGTCGCCCGGCTCGATCAGATTGGCGCAGGCGGTATCCATGCCGAGGGTGCCGGTACCCGCCAGCACAAACGGCTGCCCGTCGGGGCATTGGAAGAGGGCGCGGGTGCGCTCCAGCGCCTGACCAAAGGCTTCGATAAACTCGGGCGCCAGGTGGCTGGTGGTGGGCGCGCCCAGCGCGGCAAGCACAGCCGGGTCAAACTCAATGGGACCCGGAATCATCCTTCTGCCTGCTTAATATCATATCTCGCGCGGGCGCCGGGCAGAGGCTCAAAAATCAATGCACCGGGATGGTCTCGACAATCACATTGTCCGAGCCGATCTGCTCGCCCAGGGCGGCGATCAGCGCGTTGGTGATGCCCGTGCTGTCGTTGGGAAATTCCATCAGGTAGCGGCGGCCGCTTTCAAAGATCATAAAGGCAAATTTATCGCGGCCCGGCGAGGAGACCAGCATCCCGTACAACCGGCGCATCCGGCGGCCATCGCGCTGTTTGTCGCCGGTGGCGCGCAGCACCAGGCGGATCATCCGCTGGGGGTTGGCTGCCGGGTTGGCGGTGCTCTCCTCAGGCGGGGGGATGTAGTGCAGCGGCTCGTAGGGCGGCGGGGCGGGTTCGCTCACCACCGGGGGCGGCGGGAGGGCTGGCTCGGCCTGGGCTGCTGGCGGTGCGGTTTTGGCCGCCGCCGGCGGCTCAACCGGCGGGTTCGCCGGCCCGGCGGTCAGCGGGGCAGGCTGCCCATCCGCAGCCTGGGGCGCCATCCAGAGTGGCTCTATGGCGGGGGGCGGCTGCAAATGCCAGTCTTCGGGGTCGGGCGGGGGCGGCGGGCCGTCCTCATCCCAGGGGATGTCATCCGGGGCGGCGGCGGGGGCTTCGGTGGGCAGGGTTTCCAGGTTCAGCAGTTCCACCCGGTCCACCAGCACCTTGGGGTCGCCGCCTTCGGCATCCACCGAGCCCTGCACGGTAATCACCACATCCGGGCGGATGAGCTTGCCAAATTCGGCCCAGGTGCGCGGGAAGAGGATCAGCTCGATGCTGCCTTCCAGATCAGCAATGGTGGCAAAGCCCATGGGTTTGCCTGCCTTGGTCTGATGCGGGCGCAGCCGGGTGACCATGCCCGCCACCGTGACCACCGCCTTGTGCCGAGCCTCGCCCAGGGTGCCGGCGGTGTGCGTCACGCGCCGGCGAATGGCCCCCATATACGGAGAGAGCGGGTGATCCGAGACGTACAGGCCCAGCAGTTCCTTTTCCCATTCCAACTGCTCGCGGGTGTCCAGCTCTCCGGCAGCCGGCAGTGAAATCTGCTCTTCTACCCCGGTAATGGCGCCGAAGAAGCTGAGCTGCCCGCTTTGCAGTGCCTTGAAATGGCTGGACGAGACCGCAATAATCCGGTCGAGCCCATCCAGCAGCGCCCGGCGCTGACCAAAGGCATCCAGCGCGCCCACGCGCGTCAGACATTCCAGCGAGCGCTTGCCCACCTGGCGCAAATCCACGCGGTGGGCGAAATCGTTGAGGTCTTTGAAGGGGCCCTCGGCGCGCGACTGCAAAATCAACTCTACCGGGGCCTGGCCCACATTCTTCACCGCGCCCATGCCAAAGCGAATGGCGGGGCGCTGGTCCGGGCGGTCTTCGATGGTGAAATCCCAGCAGCTTGTGTTGATGTCCGGCGGCAGCACATCAATCCCCAGTGCGCGGCAGTCGGCCACATAAAACGCCACCTTGTCCGAATCGCTCTTGGAGGCGGAGATCAGGGCGGTCATGTATTCTTCGGGGTAGTGCGCCTTGAGGTAGGCGGTTTGCACGGCAATCACGCCGTAGTCAGCCGCATGGCTGTTGTGCACCAGAATATCATTGGCGATGAAGTTGTGATGGCCCTCAATTTCCAGGTCATAGGTGGGCTGCTCGCCAATCGGCTCAATGGAAACCACCACATCCCAGGTAATGTCGTTATCGGCATAGCGCCGCAGGGCAGGGTCATCAAAATAGGCGGCCAGCCGCGCCACCGTCTCTCGCCGGAAGCCCACCTTGCCCGCCGAGGCGGTGGGGTAAAATTCGCGCGGCGCCACGCCGGTTTCGGCGCGCAACTGCGTCCACGTCAGCCCGGTGCGCGCTTTGGCCGTCCGCACCAGTCCCTTGATTGCCAGCGGAACCACGTCCCGCGTGCCGCCATTGGCAGGCTGCGCCAGGATCATCTGCTGCAGGGCCGTGCGGCGCTCTGGCGAGACCATCTGAGCGCCAATCTGAGCGTGGAAAGCCGCCAAATTGTCGTTGCCGGTGATGAAAACCTGCCAGCCCACGCGCCCTTCTTTATAAGGAAAGACCACTCGCCGGATATTGCTGAGGATGCCCAGCCGCAGCAGCAGGTGCTGCATCTGGCGGGCCAGGCGGTGAGAGGCTGTGGCATAGAACAGGCTGCGTCCGGGCAGGTCAATATGGCCGTCACCTTCCCACATGCGGCTGATGAGCAGGCCCATCTGCCGCGGGGACAGGCTGAAGACCTCCGGGGGGATGCTCTTGGTACGGGCGTTGTGGCCCGTCAGACCAAGCTGCTGCGCCCAGGTGAAGATGCCCGGCGGCAGGCGGCGGTCTTTGCGGCGGGCATAAACCGACCAGGTGCTTTTATGCATGGCTGCTGTGCAGCTCACATTTTCAAAGGCCTCGGCGGAGCGCACAAAATCATCCACCTGCGCACGGTCCTGGCTGTAGAAGTAAACCGAGTTTGGATGGCACAGGTTGCCCTCGGCCAGTAAATGCCCCAGGGCAATCACCGCGTGGTCGGGCCATTCGGCGGCGCCGCTGACGGGCAGGCGGCGCGGCGCGGCGATGGCGGTGCCCGGCGTCAATTCATCCAGGCGGCGCCAGCCGTCAAAGGTATAGCAGGGGTGGTTGCCGGTGGCTTCCAGCACGCGCCCGCTGGCGGTTTGCAGCCGGAAGATGGGCTTGACGCCGTTTTCCAGCAGGTGCACAATGCGGCCGCGCTCCAGGCGCAGGGTTTCCAGGTTGCAGCTCAGGGTATGGGTGGGGGCGGCGCGCCCGGCGGCCAGATCGCCCAGCGTGACCACCTGGCCCGTGTCGGCATCCATGATTTCGGCGCTGGCCGGCAGGCACTTGTTGAAGCCATAGCGCGCAAACTCTTCCCACTGGTCAAAAATCTGGGTGGCGGTTTCGGTGGGCATGCCCCGGTCAGAGGCGCCGTGGATGAATTTCTCACGGTGCTTGAGCAGCTTGTCTTTCTGCTTTTTAGAGATCGCCTTGCGCAGGTCATCTGATTCGGGCAGGGTATAGCCCGCCAGGTCCACCGAGGCGCGCATGAGTTGTTCCTGGTAGATGGCAATGCCAAAGGTCTCGCCAAAAATCGGCTCGAGGGCGGGGTCCAGATATTCCACCCGCTCTTCGCCGTGCATGCGCCGGATGTAAGCCGGGATAAATTCCATTGGCCCCGGCCGGAAGAGCGCCACCATGGCGATGACGTTGGCCAGGTTTTGGGGGTGCATCTGCATCAAGAAGCGGGTCATGCCCGAGCCTTCCAACTGGAAGACGCCCGCCGTATGCCCCAGGCCCATCAGTTCAAAGGCGGCCGGGTCATCCAGCGGGATGTTGCCCAGGTCAAAATGCTGGCTGTGGCGCTGCTCAATCAGCGCGCAGGCGCGCTGCATCACCGTCAGCGATGAGAGGCCCAAAAAGTCCACCTTGAGCAGGCCCAGCGAGTCGAGGATGGACATTTCAAACTGCACCACGGTCTTGATGGGGCTGTCTTCCGAGCCGCTGGTGGCGCGGTGCAGCGGCACATAGTCCACCATCGGGCGGTCGGTGATGACCACGCCCGCGGCGTGGGTGCCGGCATTGCGCACCACGCCTTCCATCAGGGCGGCGGTGTCAATCAGGTTGCGCAGATAATCGGCCGAGTCGTAAATTTCCTTCAGTTCGGGGATGGTGGCCACCGCCTCGGGAATGGGGATGGCCTTGCTCGGCACGTTGGGGATCAGCTTGCTGATGCGGTCCACCTCGGAGAGGGGAATGTCCATCACCCGGCCCACATCACGCACGGCGGCGCGGCCGCCCAGCGTGCCAAAGGTGATGATCTGCCCGACGTGGTCGTCGCCGTATTTGACGGCGCAGTAGTGCATCATCTCGCCGCGGCGGTCATCCTGAAAGTCCAGGTCAATATCGGGCATGGAGATACGCCCCGGATTGAGGAAGCGCTCAAAAATCAGACCGTGTTCCAGCGGCTCCACCAGGGTGATATCCAGCACATAGGCCACCTGCGAGCCCGCCGCCGAGCCGCGGGCGTTGTACCAGATGCCCTCTGAGCGGGCATGGCGGCACAGGTCCCACACAATCAAAAAGTAGGCGTCGAACCCCATCTGGTTAATGACGCTCAGTTCGTATTCCAGGCGTTGCAGCACTTCGGGGTCATCCGCGTGGGCGCCATAGCGGCGGCGCAGGCCCTCATCACAGAGCTGCCGCAGGTAGGTCTGGGCGGTGTGGCCTTCGGGCACGGGGAAGAGCGGCAGGTGATATTCTTTAGAGGAGAGGTCCACCTCGCACTGGTCGGCAATCAACAGGGTGTTGCTGATGGCCTCGGGCACCTCGGCAAACAATTCCTTCATCTCGTCGGGGGTGCGCAGGTAGTAGCTGTCATCGGTCATGCGCATCCGGTTGGGGTCGTTGAGCAGCGAGCCGGTCTGGATGGCGAGCATGATGTCTTGCAGGCGGGCATCTTCACGGTTGATGTAATGCGCGTCGTTGGTGGCGATGTAGCGCGCCCCATAGCTTTTGCCCAGCTCCAGCAGCGTTTTGTTGATGATGCCCAGCTCGGGGATGGGGTGCTGCTGAAGTTCAAAGAAAAAGCGGTCGCGGCCAAAGACTTCGTAATACCAGTCCAGGCGGGGGCGGGCAGCCTCAGCGCCGCGGTCAATGATGATGCGCGGGACCTCGGCAGCCATGCAGCCGGTAGTGCAGATCAGCCCTTCAGAATGAGCCGCCAAAAATTCGTGGTCAATGCGGGGGTGGTAATAAAACCCTTCCAACTGGGCGGCGCTGGCAATCTTCAGCAGGTTGCGGTAGCCCGTCATGTTCTGCGCCAGCAGCAGCAGGTGATGCGACTGCTTGTCCAGCCGGGCGTCGCGGTCGGTCATCCGGCGGGGTGCCAGGTAGGCCTCCAGCCCGATGATCGGTTTGATATCCACTTCTTTGGCGGCGTTGAAGAATTCAATCACGCCGAACATGGTGCCGTGGTCGGTGATGGCTACCGCGGGCATGCCCAGTTCTTTAACCCGCTTCATCAACTTCTTAATGTTGGTGAAGCCGTCTAACAGCGAGTACTGGGTGTGGAGGTGGAGATGAACAAACGACATGACGCCCTACCACCAGATCCGGAACCAGGTTTGCGTCTCTACTTGCTTGCCCCCCACTGAGACCAGCACACGGACCTGGATAAGCTCTTTTTCTGGTAGGTCGCCAACGGCATACTCAACCACTGCAAAGCCGCTCTGATTGGTGTTCTTGACCGGCAGGGTTTGCGGGTTCTGGCCTGGCAGGTAGATCGTCACCGTTGCCAGGGCGTTGGGCAGCGGCTGCAGGTATTGGTCCTGCACGATGACGTAGATTTTTTGGGTGGTGTTGGGTTTGATCAGGGCTTGCTGGGCAAACGCAAACGCCTGTGGGTGCAGACTGGTGATGGGGATGTTGAAGCCCGATTCGGGCTGGGTCATTTCGCTGTTTTTGTCCCACAGGTCGAAGTAGATGCGCCCCACATCGGTCAGCACCACGCGCAGCCCTTCGGGGTTGTTGGGCTGCCATTCCAGCCGGGCATATTCAAAGTACTGCACCATGCGCCCATCGCGAACTTCAGCATCGGAGATGGGGCTGCCCAGCGTGTCGGGGCCCTGGTTGGCATCATAAAACTGGAGGAAGGCGTAGCACACTGGGAACTTGTTGATGATGCGGCAGGAAGTGGCGCTGCGGGGAAAATCGGCCAGGGTGCCGGGAGTGCCGTACAGCCATTGGCCCAGCGGCGAAACGGTGACCACCCCGTTGGCGCCGGGTTTGATTTCAAAGCGGGCGCGCTGGAAGTACTGCACCTCTGAGCCGGTTGAATCGGTGTACTGGCGGGTGATGGGGTAGCCGTAGAAAAAAGCGGGGTCTGGAGAGCTGTCATACTGCGTCAGCATAGGCCCGCGCACCCAGTGCCCGGTCTCTTCAAAATACCGCTCAGTCTCCTGCTGGGCGCGCACATCGGATGCAACCGGCAGCGCCAGGATACACAGAAGCAATAACGCCAGGGTGAAAACGCGGGTCCACCTGCTCATGTTTAGATTATACAAAAGAAGGGTTTGAAAGACAATGTTATTGGGGTCACTATTTCGCGGGGTTTGTTTTAGGAGCCGCCGGGGATTGAAATCCCCGGTCGCGCAGCACCCTGTAAGGGTCGCGCAGCACCCTTACAGGACGCACGCGGCCCTGTAAGGGTCGCGCAGCACCCTGTAAGGGTCGCGCAGCATCCTTGCAGGACGCTACGCGGCCCTGTACTCCCGCCGGAGCGCCGAAGCGGCGCTGGAAGGACATTGCAACGCCGCAAGAGACCTACCCCTGGTTAACCTTGCTCTAACTGCAGCTTACGCAGCCCCTCCCTTAAGGGAGGGGAAGTTATACCTGATAGGTTGCAGCCCGACAATTAGAGCAGTCGCGCCCCCTTCCCTTCAGGGATCGCGAAGCACTCCGTAGGAGAGGGCGGGGGGTTAGGTCGCGGAGCACCCTGTAAGGGCTTTGCAACAAGCAAGTCGGCTGCGCCGACTCCGTATGGATGAGTCCGCTTTAGCGGACTTGGTTTTGGTCAGGCGGCGGTTTTAACCGCCGCCGGTGGCGAGCAGGGCTCTAGTAGGGGCGGTCCTATGTGAATGCAACCTGAACAGGTTGACCGCCCGGTGTAACATTAAAATTACTCAGGGCGCACAGCCCTTGCAGGGCCGCACGCACACAGGTGCGCCCCTACGGCGCAATGAGAGGCACCAGCGCGCAGGTCGCGGAGCACCCTGTAAGGGTCGCGCAGCACCCTGTACTCCCGCCGGAGCGCCGAAGCGGCGCTCTCGACAGAGCGCCGAAGCGGCGCTCTCGACAGAGCGCCGAAGCGGCGCTCTCGACAGAGCGCCGAAGCGGCGAGGGGTCGCGAAGCACCCTGTAAGGGTCGCGAAGCACCCTGTAAGGGTCGCGCAGCACCCTTTCGGGATGCTGCACGGTCTCTGTGCTTTTAATGAAGGAACTCAACGCAAAGGCGCAAAGGTTTGACTGAACCTTTGCGCCTTGGTTTTGCAGCGTTATAAAGCGCGCTCTAAATCTATTTAATCACGCCCAGCTTGCGGCCCACTTTGGCAAACGCCGCCAGGCCGGCTTCCAGGTCAGAATGTGAGTGGCTGGCCGAAATCATCACACGGATGCGGGCCTTGCCGCGGGGCACCGTGGGGAAGCCCAGAGACATGGCAAACACGCCCTCCTCAAACAGCTCCCGGCTGAACTGCTGCGCCAGCGGCGCCTCGCCCAGCATCACCGGGGTGATGGGCGTGGTGCTGACGCCCGTATCAAAGCCCAGGGTCTTCATCTCGGCCTTGAAGTAGCGGGCATTTTCCCACAGCCGGTCCACCAGCTCGGTGGAATTTTCCAGCAGATCCACGGCCGCCAGGCTGGCGGCCACATCGGGCGGGGTGACCGCCGACGAGAACAGGAAGGGGCGGCCGCGCTGCCGCAGCCATTCGATGATGGCAGCATTGCCCGCCACCACACCGCCCACCGTGCCAAACGCCTTGGACAGAGTGCCTACTTCCACATCCACCTTGCCGTGCAGCCGGAAGTGATCCACAATGCCGCGGCCGCCGCGCCCCAGCACACCTTCGCCGTGGGCATCGTCCACCATCAGCAGAATATCGTACGCGTTGGAGATCTCGCAGATTTTGTCCAGCGGGGCCACATCGCCATCCATGCTGAATACGCCATCGGTGATGATCAGCCCGCGGCGGTAGGTGCCGGCGGCTTCTTTGATCACGCGCTCCAGGTCAGCGGGGTCGGCGTGGGCATAGCGGATGATTTTGGCGCCCGAGAGCCGGCTGCCATCAATGATGCTGGCGTGGTTCAGCTCGTCGGAGAAGATCACATCTTCCTTGCTCACCAGCGCGGGGATGGTGGCCAGGTTGGCGGTAAAGCCGCTCTGGAAGGTGATGGCTGCTTCAACGCCTTTGAAGGCGGCCAGGCGGCGTTCCAGCTCCAGGTGAATATCCATGGTGCCGGCAATGGAGCGCACCGCGCCGGGGCCAATGCCATACTTGTACAGGATATCGCGGGCGGCAGAAACCATGGCCGGGTGATTGGCCAGCCCCAGGTAGTTATTGGAGCAGAAGTTGAGCACGCGCTTGCCATCCACCACCAGCCAGGCGCCCTGCGGCGATTCGATGGTGCGGATGCGGTTGTAGAGCCCCGCCTCTTTGAGGGCAGCAAGCTCCTGATTGATCCAATCCAGACGGTTTGACATGGGATGACCTCTCAACTGAGAATAGATGATTGAGACTTGCCAGACAGAATGATTATAATCCGGCTGGGGTATTTTATGGTACTGATAAAAGGGTGATAAGTTTCCCGTTTCGGTCCCCGGCAAAGCAAAAATCCGGCGCAGTGCGCCGGATTTGCGGGGGTGTGGGCGGTATAGGACTCGAACCTACGGCCTTCGCGATGTCAACGCGATGCTCTAACCAACTGAGCTAACCGCCCGCGCGAGCGCTATTATACCAGAAAAATCGTTAAATATCGGGGCAATTTTCTGGTATAATACGGCGCATTCGGAGAGGTTGCGCAGTCTGGCCTAACGCGCTCGCCTGGAAAGCGGGTATACCGAAAGGTATCGTGGGTTCAAATCCCACCCTCTCCGCCTCAACAAGAAAGGGCGTACCTGTGTGTACGCCCTTTTCAAATCCCATCCCCCTGGGGGACTGGCCCTCTCCGCCTCAACAAGAAAGGGC
>Ga0116187_1000650_pt1 | contig 40569 bp, 38 predicted proteins | sample AD_JPNNA6_MetaG_FD_89755 | JGI IMG/M metagenome (GOLD analysis project Ga0116187, IMG submission 89755) | Active sludge microbial communities of municipal wastewater-treating anaerobic digesters from Japan - AD_JPNNA6_MetaG | ecosystem: Engineered > Bioreactor > Anaerobic > Digestate | place... | reverse complement strand
CGATCGCGGACCTGCTGGACGTCGGCCTCGGAGCGATTGACCTCTCGCTCGATGTCGCTGAGCGTCGTCCGGGCCCGGACGAGGTCCGCGTCGAGGACGGTGGCCTCGCGGACGACATCGACGAGTTGATCGTGCTCGGGCAACGTGGCTCGAGCATGCGCCAGTTGCGACAGGCGCGTGTCCAGAGCCTGGAGATCGAGCAACTTCAGTTGACGTGCGGGCTCGGCTTTCACGGCATACCTCCGGTGGTCACGGTGACCTTCCACAGGATGGAGCGATCACGACATCTCATGTGGGCCCGGCCGGGCTCGAACCGACGACATCCACGGTGTAAACGTGGCGCTCTACCAACTGAGCTACAGGCCCCGACTGCGGGAGGGCCATTGTGTCAGGCGCCATCATTACTGGCTGCGAGGTCCTTGACGGCGTCCCGACATCCGGAGAAGTCGCGTCGATCACCGGGCCCGTTGACCAAGGACCAACGCACGATGCCCCCACGGTCGATGAGGAAGGTCCCCCGGATGGCGAAACCCTTGTCGTGGAAGACGCCGTACCCGCGAGCGGCCTCACCGTGGGGCCAGAAGTCGGACAGCAGGGGGAAGAAGTAGGCCTCCTTGTCCGCCCACGCCCGAAGGGAAAATGTCGGGTCGCACGACACGGCGAAGACCTGGACCTCGTCGTTGTCGAAGGCGCAGAGATCTTCACGGATCTCGCTGAGCTCGCCGGTGCAGATGCCGCTGAAGGCGAAAGGGAAGAAGACCAGCAGGACCGGACGCTCGGCCCACGCCTCTGAGAGCCGCACGACTGAACCGTTCTGGTCAGTGAGGCTGAAATCCGGCGCGACCGCGCCCACGGTGAGGGGTGTTCCGGCTGCGGGGGTCATGCGGTGCAGTGTGTCAGGCGGATCACTCGTGCCGAGCAGCAGCCCGAGCCGACTTCGGCGCATCCAGCTTGACCAGCCGCCAGTCGGGCCCGCAGGCGGTCGACGTCGAGGCGTGCAGCCCTGCCGTCGTTGCGGCCTCGTGGATGTCGGCCTCCTCGACCTCGGCACCTCGTCCCGGCCGTGGCGTGAGGAGCAGGACGAACCCCCCCGTGTCCAAAGCGACCACGTCATCGACGAGGGCATCGGTCAGGTCGCCTTCGTCGCCACGCCACCACTGGAGCACGACATCGGCCACCCCGGTGTAGTCCTCGTCCTCGAGTGAGCTCCCGGCACGGTCCTCCAACGCGACACGGACGTCCTCGTCGCAGTCCTCGTCCCAGCCGAACTCCTGCAGCAAGTGCCCGGGCAGCACCCCCACGCGATCGAGCCATGCGGGTCCTTCACCTGGTCCGTCTCCCGCGCTGGCAGCCGCGGGTGGCCGGTCGTCGTTCACGGGCCCTGTGTCCCTCCGTCTGTGGGCGCTTGCGAGGTCTGCGTGACCAGTCCACCCGACACCGACTGATCCGCGCAAGCGGTTGGCGTGGATCGGCGCGCGATCCCGGCACGGAGCGACTCCTCGGCGAGGAAGCGTTCGGCTTGGGCCAGTTCCAAGTGTTCGACTCGGGGTTTGACCGGTCCGGGCGTGGAAATGAGGTGAACGTCGGCCAGACCAAGTCGGCGGTCGAGCGGTCCCTGCTCGATCGTCTGCGACTGGATGCGAGCGTGCGGGATCGAGATGACCCGCCTGGTGTAGCGGCCCGACCGGACGAGGATGCCGTGGCCGGACACGGCATACCCACGCCTGCGCCAACTCAGGGGGTCGAGGAAGCGCGCCGACCGCGATGCGGTGACCCACCCCGCTTCGCCCCCCATGCCGAGGGCCGCCACCCGCACAGCCTCGGGCTCGAGGCCTGGATCGATCAGCGTCAGCACGTCCATGGCTTGGTCGAAGGACCCGACGGGTAGCACGACGGTGCCCTGCTCCATGTCCATGTCGTCCTTGGCGGCGCCAGCCACGTTGAGTTGAGCGCGCCACCACCCCAGTGGCCGCCACCAAAGTGGTTGCACCATCTCCATCGCCTGGACGCGCTGGAGGGGGATGGAGGTGGTGCGGTGGTCGGTCAAGCCGTGGATGATCCGCACCGTGCTCCCGACATCGGAGAGCCGGAAGTTGCCGTGCTTGAGCAACTCCTTGACCCGGGAGAAACCGATGCCGAGCATGATCGGCCCCGCCGCGGGCAGCGAGGCAGCGAAACCCTCGAGGGCACTCCACCGTCCGCCGGAGACGACCGAGCTGAGCACACCCATGAGAGCGACACCGATCAGCGCAAAGACCGAGCCGTGGAGCATGGTCGCCACGAACAAGCGCCCATTGGGCACGGACAGGACGGGCCGGCCCTCATCGGCGGCGAAACCGAGCAACTCGCCGGGGAGCACTGGGCGCGTCGTCGGCTGCCCTCCGGTGGGGACGTCCGGAATGACCGATGTGCCGTCTGGTGCAGGTCGTGGCGCAGGGCGTGGCGCAGGCTCACCGTGATCAGCGGCCGGATGGGTCACGGCAGCAGCAGTGCTCCGGCCCGCGGCGAGGTGCTGGATCTGCAGACGAACCTCGTGGGCCTGGGCCAGCGGGAGGAAGGCGATCTTGAGATGGCTGTCGTTGCCGCCCGCCGACTGCACGTCCACCTCGGCGAGGCGAAGCAACTGGGCGAGAAGTGGCCGCCGCAACTCGACGGCCTGGATCCGATCCATGGGCACCTGACGGTGCTCGCGGAAGAGCCAACCCTTCTTGAACTCCACCTGTCGGTGCGTGATTCGGTAGCGGCTGAAGCGCCAGTTCAGCCACGCCACGAGCCCGACGATGGCCAGCAGCCCGACGAGCACCGCCAGCGCTATCCATGCGTTCGACATGATCTGCGCTCCGACGTTGTCGGAGCCTTCCGAACCCCCCTCCGATCGGTCGGGCGAGCTCCAGAAACTGCCTCCGAACACGCGGAAGAGTCGCTCGAAGGACTGCGCAATGAAATAGCCGAGGATGGCCAGGGCCACGACTCCGAGGCGCACGACCGGCGTCCAGGGGGACAGGTGTCGCCACCCCTCGTCCGCATTCTCGGATGGCGGGTCCGGCTCGCCCCGCGGCAGGCCCCGTGGCTGCTCGGTCACAGCCCGGCTCGCTGGCTCTCCCCGCGGGCGGCGAGGCGGGTCCGCAGGCCCTCGGCCTCCTCGACCGGGAGTCCGCTCAGCGCCCCACCGCTCGACGGGCTCGCCGTGTGCAACTCGATCGAGGCAAGTCCGTAGGCCCGCATGAGCGGCCCGGACTGGACGTCGACATACTGCAGCCGGCCATAGGGAACGCTGACCAGCGTCCGGAAGAGGCGCCCTTTGCGGATGACGATCTCCTCGTCGAGCTCGGTCCAGCTCATGGCCCCGACCTGACGCACGATGACCCACGCGCTCCACGCCCCGGCCACGAGGAGGGCTGAGGTGCCGATCCACACCCAGGGCGTGACGAGGGTGGCGAGCACGATCGTGGCCGCGAGCGGCAGGAGCAGGCTCACGGCGAGGGTGATGAGGCGTACCTGGGTCAACTTCGGGGAGACCGGCCGCCACGGCAGTTCACCACCGCGCAGGGTGACCAGCCCCTGCTCACGGGGTTGAACATCAGCTGTCTCGACAGTCATGGACCCCAGCCTTGCACGACCTATTCTCCTGACATGGGAAGGGTGACGACGCGAGTGCCGAGGACTCGGTTCGATGCGGACTCCGGCACGCGCACCCCGCGCCCCGACACCGTGGTCGTCGAGGAGCCCCTGGAGATCCGTCTCGGGGACTCATCCGTGGCGACGACGATGCGCACGCCCGGGGACGACTTCGATCTCGCCTTGGGGCACCTGCTCACGGAAGGCCTCATCAGCCAAGCCGATGACGTCGCCGGCATGATGCACTGCACCGATGTCGACGAGTCCGGCTCACCGACCTACAACGTCGTGGACGTGGCCCTCCGTGCCGGCATCCTGCCGCGGCGGCCGGTCCGCGAGCGCGCCGAGACCATGACGAGCGCGTGCGGGGTGTGTGGCTCACGCACCATCGAGGACGTGACGACGCAGAGCCCGTATGCCGTGGCGGACGACCCGCTCTCCGTCTCGCCCGCCGTCGTGGTCACCCTCCCGGCAGCCCTTCGAGAGCACCAAGGCGCCTTCGATCGCACCGGCGGAGCCCACGCCGCGGCGCTCACGGGACCGGACGGCATACCCAGGCTCGTCCGGGAGGACATCGGGAGGCACAACGCCGTCGACAAGGTGATCGGGGCGGCAGCGCGCGAGGCCCTCCTCCCCTTCCGCGAGTCGGTGCTCGTCGTCTCGGCACGAGCCAGTTTCGAGATCGTCCAGAAGGCACTCGTGGCCGGCATCCCGGCGGTCGTCGCGGTGGGTGCCCCGTCGTCGCTCGCGGTGCAGTTGGCGACCACTGCCGGCCTGACGCTGGTCGCCTTCACCCGGCCGCCGACCTTCTCGGTCTACTCGCGACCCGACCGGATCGCCTGACTTCCACCCCCGATTGTGATCGACGCCACGAATGGGGGGAGGATGGGAGGACCGCGATTCTTCGTGAAAGGACGAGACGTGCTCGACCGCGCCGACGCCAGCCCCATCCTCAATGGGATCCCCACCCACCTGCCGGACATCGACCCCAGTGAGACGCAGGAGTGGCTCGAGAGCCTCGACTCCGTCATCGACGGGCCTGGACGCCAGCGAGCGCGCTACCTGATGCTGCGCCTGCTCGAGCGGGCTCGGGAGATGCAGGTCGGGGTGCCGTCGCTGACGACGACCGACTACATCAACACGATCTCCCCTGAGCAGGAGCCGTGGTTCCCCGGCGACGAGGCGGCCGAGCGTCGCTTCCGGGCCTATCTGCGCTGGAACGCTGCCGTGATGGTGCACCGTGCCCAGCGTCCCGGCATCGGCGTCGGCGGGCACATCTCGACCTACGCGTCGGCGGCGACCCTCTATGAGGTCGGCTTCAACCACTTCTTCCGCGGCAAGGACCACCCCGGCGGCGGCGACCAGATCTTCTTCCAGGGGCACGCCTCCCCCGGCATGTATGCCCGGGCCTTCCTCGAGGGACGCATCTCCGAGGACCAGATGGACGGTTTCCGGCAGGAGCACAGCCACGTCGTCGACGGCAAGCCGGTCGCGCTCCCGTCCTATCCGCACCCGCGTCTCATGCCGGACTTCTGGGAGTTCCCGACCGTCTCCATGGGCATCGGGCCGATGAACGCGATCTATCAGGCGCAGTTCAACAAGTACCTCCACAACCGCGGCATCAAGGACACCAGCGAGCAGCACGTCTGGGCGTTCCTCGGCGACGGCGAGATGGACGAGGTGGAGTCGCGCGGTGCGCTGCAGTGGGCGGCCGGCGAGGAGCTCGACAACCTCACCTTCGTCATCAACTGCAACCTGCAGCGCCTCGACGGGCCGGTCCGCGGCAACGGCAAGATCATCCAGGAACTCGAGGCCTACTTCCGCGGTGCGGGCTGGAACGTCATCAAGGTCGTCTGGGGTCGCGGCTGGGATCCGCTCCTGGCCGCCGATGGTGACGGCGCCCTCGTCCACCTCATGAACGCCACCAGCGACGGCGACTACCAGACCTTCCGCGCCAACGACGGCAAGTACGTCCGGGAGTTCTTCTTCAACCGTGACCCGCGCACGCGGAAGATGGTCAAGGACTGGTCCGATGAGGACGTCTGGTGGAAGCTCAAGCGCGGCGGCCACGACTACCACAAGGTCTACGCGGCCTACAAGGCTGCGCTGGCCCACACCGGGCAGCCGACGGTCATCCTCGCCAAGACCATCAAGGGCTACGGCCTGGGCCAGAGTTTCGCCGGGCGCAATGCCACGCACCAGATGAAGAAGATGACCCTCGCGGACCTCAAGTCCTTCCGCGACGGTCTGAAGATCCCGATCAGTGACGAGGTCCTCGAGGCCGACCCCTACCTGCCGCCGTACTACAACCCCGGCCCCGATGACGAGGCGATCGCCTACGCCCTCGAGCGCCGCGCCAAGCTCGGCGGCGGCCTGCCCAAGCGCAACCAGGGCAGTGTGCCGATCCACCTGCCCGACGACTCGGCCTACGCGCAGGTCAAGAAGGGGTCGGGCAAGCAGCAGATCGCGACGACGATGGCCTTCGTCCGCCTGCTCAAGGATCTGATGCGTGACAAGGAGTTCGGCCCGCGCATCGTGCCGATCATCCCCGACGAGGCCCGCACCTTCGGGATGGACAGCTTCTTCCCCACGATCAAGATCTACAACCCGCACGGCCAGCGCTACACCTCGGTCGACGCCGACCTGATGCTCGCCTACAAGGAGGCCGTCGACGGCCACATCCTGCACCTGGGCATCAACGAGGCCGGATCGACGGCATCGTTCACCGCGGTGGGCACGTCCTACTCGACGCACAAGACGCCGATGATCCCGATCTACGTCTTCTATTCGATGTTCGGCTTCCAGCGCACGGGTGACTCGATCTGGGCGGCGGCCGACCAGATGACGCGCGGTTTCCTCATCGGCGCGACGGCCGGTCGGACCACGCTGACCGGTGAGGGTCTGCAGCACGCCGACGGCCACAGCCACCTGCTGGCCGCGACCAATCCAGCGGTGCGCGCCTACGACCCGGCGTTCGCCTACGAGATCGCGCACATCATGCAGGACGGCCTGCACCGGATGCACGGCACGGATGACACGCTGACCGACGACGACCGCAACGTCATCTACTACCTCACGGTCTACAACGAGCCGATGTCCCAGCCGGCCGAGCCGGACAATGTCGACCGCGAGGGCATCCTGCGCGGGATGTATCTCTACGCACCCGCGATCACCGACGGCCTGCCCCAGGACGCGCCCCGCGTGCAGTTGCTCGCCTCGGGTGTCGGCGTGCCGTGGGCTCTCGAGGCCCAGGAGTTGCTCAAGGAGGACTGGGGCGTGGCCGCCGACGTCTGGTCGGTCACCTCATGGACCGAGCTACGTCGCGACGGACTGGCCTGCGACGAGCACGCCTACCTGCACCCCGGTGAGGACCAGCGCACACCGTGGGTCACCGAGAAGCTCAAGGACACCCAAGGGCCGGTCGTCGCGGTCTCGGACTGGATGAAGGCCGTCCAGGACCAGATCCGCGAGTGGGTCCCCGGCGACTACGCCGCCCTCGGTGCCGACGGCTTCGGCTTCTCGGACACCCGCCCGGCAGCCCGCCGCTTCTTCCACATCGACGGTCCGTCGATGGCGGCCAAGGCACTCCAGATGTTGGCCGAGCAGGGCAAGGTCCCGCGCGACTCACTCGCCCAGGCGATCGCGAAGTACAAGTTGCACGACATCACCGCCGGCACCTCCGGCAACGCGGGCGGGGAGAGCTGAGCCCCTCCCCTCACACCCAACCGATGCGTATGCCGGGTGCTCACCTCGCAAGGTGAGCACCCGGCATACGCCGTTGTGGAGTCGGCAGACGGCCCGGTTGAGTCAGGCGTTGAGCACGCGGATGGCGCGGTTGCTCTGCGCGCTGAGGTCGCGGACGTCGTGTTCGTCGCTGGTGATCACAGTGGGGTTCTCCAGCCCTTCGGCCAGAGCAACCACGACAGCATCGACAGCTGAGATCGATGCCGCACGACCAGTCCGGGTGCGCAACGTGGCGGCCCTTCTGGACATCGTCTCGGACACTTCGCGCACCATGCACAAGTCGATGACCCGGTTGGTCGCATGGTCGCGTCGATGATCACCAGTGAGACATTCGACGAGGACGACGGCGGGCACCTCGGGTGGCCACAGGCCACGGGAGATCAGGGTCGCGACGGTTTCGCGTTCACGTGCGATGGCGCTGAGCCCGCCGGAATCCAGAACGGCTGTCAACGGGCCGAATCCAACCACGCGGCGGCACGATCAAGATCTTCCTGCGGAATGGGACCGAGTTCGGCTTCCAACTCGGCAAGATACTGCTTGGCGAGTTCGACCTTGACCTGCTTCTCCAAGGCTTCCTCCAGGGCGGACGTGGCCAGACGGGACACGTTGAGGCCAGCATCACGGGCACGCTCGATGACGTCGTCAGGGATGGAGACGTTCACTCGAGCCATACACACAGAGTACACATCGGCGCCGAAACTGACCCGTTGTCAGACCGAATTTGTGACTATGCAGACCTCCGTATAGTCTTGCATTCGTGTCCAAGGTCCTCACTTCACTGCCCGTCGGCGAACGCGTCGGCATCGCCTTCTCCGGAGGTCTCGACACCTCCGTCGCCGTCGCCTGGATGCGCGAGAAGGGGGCGATCCCGTGCACCTACACCGCCGACCTCGGCCAATACGACGAGCCCGAGATCGACAAGGTGCCCGGCCGCGCGATGGCCTATGGCGCCGAGCTCGCCCGCGCCGTCGACTGTCGGCAGGCGCTGGTCCACGAGGGCCTGGTCGCCATGATGTGCGGCGCCTTCCACGTCCGAAGCGGTGGCCGCGCCTACTTCAACACGACCCCCTTGGGCCGCGCAGTCACCGGAACGCTGCTCGTGCGCGCCATGCACGAGGACGATGTCGACATCTGGGGCGATGGTTCGACCTACAAGGGCAACGACATCGAGCGGTTCTACCGCTACGGCCTCATCGCCAACCCGGCCCTGCGCATCTACAAGCCGTGGCTGGATGTCGACTTCGTGACCGAACTCGGCGGTCGGCACGAGATGAGCGCCTGGCTCACTGAGCGCGGCCTCCCTTATCGCGACTCCCAGGAGAAGGCCTACTCCACCGACGCCAACATCTGGGGCGCCACCCACGAGGCAAAGACCCTCGAGCACCTGGACGTCTCGCTCGAGACCGTCGAGCCGATCATGGGCGTGAAGTTCTGGGATCCCGCCGTCGCGATCGAGACCGAGGACGTCACCTTGCGCTTTGAGCGCGGACGCCCGGTCGCGATCAACGGCAAGACTTTCGACGACGACGTCGCCCTCGTCCTCGAGGCCAACACCATCGGTGGGCGTCACGGCCTGGGCATGTCGGACCAGATCGAGAACCGGATCATCGAGGCGAAGTCCCGCGGCATCTACGAGGCACCGGGTATGGCCCTGCTCTGGGCCGGCTACGAGCGCCTCCTCAATGCGATCCACAACGAGGACACCATCGCCAACTACCACGCCGAGGGCCGCCGCCTCGGGCGTCTGCTCTACGAGGGCCGCTGGCTCGACCCGCAGGCGCTGATGATGCGCGAGTCGATCCAACGGTGGATCGCCTCGGTGGTCACCGGCGAAGTCACGCTGCGGCTGCGTCGCGGCGAGGACTACTCGATCATGAACACCTCCGGGCCGGCGTTCTCCTACCAGCCGGAGCGGCTCTCGATGGAGCGCACCGAGAGCGCGGCCTTCGGGCCCGCCGACCGGATCGGCCAACTCACGATGCGCAATCTCGACATCGCCGACACCCGCGACAAGCTCGAGCTGTACGCCCGCCAGCCCCTTGACGAAGGTGCGATCCTCGTCGAATACGGGAGCCTTCTCGGCGCTTTGCCGCCCGGCGGCCGCGACCAGATCATTGAGTCCGAGGAGCCGGAGTCCGACGCGGAGCGCGCCGTTGTCTTCGTCGACGGCGAACTCGGCCACGACTGACCTCGCCGCCTCACGGCATACGCTCGCCTTTGTCGATTGACGACAAATAGGGTGGGCGTATGCCGTCCGCTCGCCGCCGTCCGTCGGCGGCCACTGCGCGCCGGGTCGAGCAGGCAGCAGGCGACCTGGGTGCAGCCGCTGTCGCACGGATCGAGCAGCGGCACGAATGGTTTCGGGCCCTGCCGGCCGAGCAGCGTTCGTGGGTGGGTCTGGTGGCTCAGGCAGGAATCGCGAGTTTCGTCGAGTGGTTCAGTGGCGACCAAACGCGGGTCGACACCGGGACCGACGTCTTCGGGACCGCACCGAGTGAGTTGACCCGCTCGATCAGTCTGGGCCAGACCCTCGATCTCGTCCGCACGACGGTGGAGGTGGTCGAGGAGCACACGAGCGAGTTGGCCGGACCCAAGGATGCCGACCGCGTGCGCGAGGCTGTCCTGCGCTACAGCCGCGAAGTGGCTTTCGGGGCGGCTGAGGTCTATGCCCAAGCGGCCGAGAGCCGAGGCGCCTGGGATGCGCGCCTGGAGTCCGTCGTGGTCGACGCGGTGCTGCGCGGTGAGGCCGATCAGGGGATGCACTCACGGGCTGCGGCACTCGGTTGGGGGAGCGTGCAGGGCGTCGTCGTGCTCGTCGGGAGCACTCCACCCGGGGACGGTCAGGGCGTGGTATCTGCCCTGCACCGACGGGCACGCCGGGTGGACCTGCAGGTGTTGGCCACGGTGCAGGGCGCTCGCGTGGTCGCCATCGTGGGCAGTGTCACTGATCCGCTCGAGGCAGCTCGATCCCTCGCGGACTGCTTCGGGCCGGGTCCGCTGGTCGCCGGTCCTCGCGTCCCCCACCTGTTCGCGGCAGGGCGCAGCGCCCGCGCGGCTCAGTCGGGGTATGCCGCGGCACCGGCCAGGCCGGACGCTCCTCGACCGATCGCTGCCGATGACCTGCTCGCCGAGCGGGCTCTGCTCGGCGACCAACCGGCGCGCAGTGCCCTGCTCCAGCGCATCCACCGCCCCTTGCGGGATGCGCCCCACCTCCTGGAAACCGCGACGACTTACCTCGAGCGAGGGCAGAGCCTCGAAGGCAGCGCGCGCGCCCTCTTCGTGCACCCGAACACGATCCGCTATCGCCTCGGGACGATCGCCCAGCTCATCGGGCACGACCTGACTGATCCGACGGACGCCTTCACGGTCCGGATCGCCCTCACCCTGGGCCGCCTCACCCCGTGACCATTCCGTTGAGAGTGCACGACTTGCCGGTGGGGCGCGGACTTCCAGAGCGTGTCGTGCACTCTCAAGGATCTCTCGCCCTCCCACACACGAGACAGCCTTGCGTCGATCGACTTGGAGGTTTCCTCCAAAGATGGCCATGGGACTTGGTCGGCGTCCAGCGCGACAGCGGCCCGGATTGGCGGCAGGCTGGAACTCGTGATCGCGATCGTCTGCCCGGGTCAGGGCTCCCAGACCCCCGGAATGCTCAGTCCGTGGCTCGAACTCCCCGGTCTCGCGGACCTGCTGACCGGCCTGTCGGCTGCTGCCGACCTCGACCTGTCAGCGCACGGCACGACGAGCGACGAGGACACGATCAAGGACACGGCGATCGCCCAGCCGCTCCTCGTGGCCAGCGGACTGCTCTCTTGGCGCGCCCTGATGTCAGACCTCGACCAGGGCGTCGACGTCTCTCCCCACACGATCTTCGCCGGCCACTCGGTCGGTGAGATCACCGCCGCGGCCCTGACCGGAGTGCTCACCGAGGCCCAAGCCATGTCCTTCGTCGCGCTGCGGGGTCGCGGCATGGCCGAGGCCGCCGCCGTCACCCCCACCGGCATGAGCGCCGTGCTCGGCGGCGACCAGGACGAGGTGCTGGCCACCATCGCTGCTGCCGGCCTCACCCCGGCCAATGTCAACGGGGCCGGCCAGATTGTCGCCGCCGGCACGCTCGATCAACTCGCCGCCTTCGCGGAGGCTCCCCCGCCTCGTGCCCGCGTCATCCCCTTGAAGGTTGCCGGCGCCTTCCACACCAGCCACATGGGCTCAGCGGTTGAAGCCCTCGCCAGCCGAGCGGACTCGCTGGAAGCCAGCGACCCGGCATACACCCTCCTGTCCAACCGCGACGGCGAGGCCGTCAGCGACGGCCCCAAGGTGTTGGAGCGCCTCGTGGCCCAGGTGAGCAGCCCCGTGCGCTGGGACCTCTGCATGGACACCATGGCCGCCAGCGGCGTGACCGGCCTCATCGAGCTCCTCCCCGGCGGCACCCTCGCCGGGCTGGCCAAGCGAGCCCTCAAAGGCATCGAGATCGTGGCCCTCAAGACCCCGGACGACCTTCCAGCCGCCCGAGACCTCCTCACCAGGCATGCCGGAAGGGACAACGCATGACCGTCACCTCGAAAGGGCACGCGAGCGCACTGAGCGGCGGTGTGCCCACTCGCCACTCCCGGATCAGCGGCGTGGGGGGCTACCGGCCCAAGCGCGTCGTCCCGAACTCAGAGATCGTCGACCGGATCGACTCCTCCGACGAGTGGATCCGCGAGCGCAGCGGCATCATCGAGCGCCGGATCGCCGGGGAGGGCGAGGGCATCATCGAGATGTCCTCGTGGGCGGCCGAGCCCGCTCTCGAGATGGCCGGCATCTCCGGCGACCAACTGGACGCCGTCATCATGGCGACGGTCACCTGGCCCTACCAGACCCCTGCGGCCGCACCGCTGCTCGCCGAGCACTTCGGCTCCAAGGGCGCGGCCTTCGACATCTCGGCCGCCTGCGCGGGCTATTGCCACGGCATCGCGCTGGCCTCCGACATGGTGCGCACCGGCCAGGCCGACAACGTCCTCGTCGTCGGTGTCGAGCGCCTCTCGGACTTCACGTCCAAGGACGACCGCGGCACCGCCTTCATCTTCGGCGACGGTGCGGGTGCCGCGATCGTGAGCGCGTCGGACGCTCCCGGCATCGGCCCGACCGTGTGGGGCTCGGACGGCGCCCAGTGGCCCGTCATCAGCCAGCGTGAGTCCTGGATCGATGTCCACGAGCAGGACCTGGGCTGGCCAACGATTGGCATGGCTGGCCAGACCGTCTTCCGGTGGGCCGTCTGGGGCATGGCGCCGGTCGCCCAGCGGGCCCTCGACGCAGCCGGCATCACCGCTGACCAGCTCGACGCCTTCATCCCGCACCAGGCGAACATGCGGATCATCGACGCGATGATCAAGCAGCTCAAGCTCCCCGAGGACATCCCGGTCGCGCGCGACATCGCCTACACCGGCAACACCTCTGCCGCCTCGATCCCTCTCGCGATGGAGCGCATGGTGCGCCATGGCGAGATCCCGCGGGGTGGGCTCGCCCTCCAGATCGGCTTCGGCGCCGGTTTGGCGTATGCCGCACAGGTCGTCGTCATCCCGTAACCACACACTCCCGAGGGCCCACGGGTCACCCGGGCCACCCATCCAGGAGTTCACACGGACTCCACAATCAAAGGAGAAACCCCATGGCAGCAACCGAGCAGGAGATCCTCGAGGGCCTCGCCGACATCGTCAACGAGGAGACGGGCATCGACCAGGGCGACGTCCAGTCGGACAAGTCCTTCACCGACGACCTCGACATCGACTCGCTGTCGATGATGACGATCGTGGTCAACGCCGAGGAGAAGTTCGGCGTCCGCATCCCCGACGACGAGGTCAAGAACCTCAAGACCGTGGGCGACGCCGTCGCCTTCATCCAGAAGTCCCAGGCCTGACCCATCCGGCTCAGCCCGAGACCTCGCGCTACGGCGCAGTAAGTGCTGCCAGGGCAACACTTACTGCGTCGTAGCCAGCAGCACAGCTCCACCCAGCCACCACCACGGCATACGCCTGATCGAGACGTCGACCACGTCTGACCGCAACCTCCGAGCGAAACGAGACCAGCATGAGCGCCGACCGTCGCGTCGTCATCACCGGACTGGGAGCCACGACCCCACTCGGCGGTTCCTTCGCCGAGACCTGGGAGGGCATCCTCGCCGGGCGTTCCGGCATGCGCACGATGGATTTCCCGTGGGTCACCGAGTTCGAGATGCCGGTGACCTTCGCCGCGCTCATCCACACCTCGCCGGAGGAGGTCCTGAGCAAGGTCGAGTGCCGACGCATGGACCCCTCGACGCAATATGCCATGGTCGCGGCCAAGGACGCCTGGGCCGACGCCGGAGCACCCGAGGTCGAGCCCGAGCGATTCGGCATCGCCATCGGCACGGGCATGGGTGGTCTCCACACACTGCTCGGGCAGTGGGACACCCTGCGCGAGAAGGGCGTTCGTCGCGTCTTCCCATTGGCCGTCCCCATGCTCATGCCCAACTCCCCGTCCGGCACGGTCTCGCTCAACATGGGCGCCCGCGCCGGTGCCCACACCACTGTCTCGGCCTGCGCTTCGGGCGCGGAGTCGATGGGCACGGCATACGAGATGATCCGCACCGGACGCGCTGATATCGCGATCGCCGGCGGCACCGAGGCCGCGATCCACCCGATCTGCTTCGCCGGCTTCGCGCAGATGCAGGCGCTCTCGACGCGTAACGACGACCCGACCCACGCTTCCCGTCCCTATGACACCGGGCGTGACGGTTTCGTCATGGGCGAGGGCGCCGGCGTCTTGGTGCTCGAGTCCGAAGAGCACGCCAAGGCTCGCGGTGCCCGCATCTATGCCGAGTTCGCCGGCATCGGCATGAGCAGCGACGCCCACCACATCACCGCTCCCGAGCCCGAGGGTGCAGGTGCCTCACGCGCGATGCTCGAGGCCGTCGAGCGCGCCGGACTGACGCCCCGCGACATCATCCACATCAACGCGCACGCCACCTCCACCCCGGTCGGGGACATCGCCGAGGCCAACGCCATCCGGCGCGCCTTCGGTGATGCCGCGGACGGCATGGCTGTGTCCGGCACCAAGTCGATGACCGGTCACCTCCTCGGTGCGGCTGGCGCCCTCGAAGGGGTCTTCACGGCCAAGGCCATCGCCGACCGGATCGCGCCGGCGACGACGAACATCGAGGACTTCGATCCCGCGATCAACCTCGACGTCGTCCGCGGCGAGCACCGTGCCCTTCCCGAGGGCGACATCGCGGCGCTCAACAACAGTTTCGGCTTCGGCGGGCACAATGTGGCTCTGGTGATCAAGAGTTACTGAGCACCGAGCACAGATCGGCGAGCGTCAGCCGACCTTGTGCAGCCACCGGACGTTGTGGCCCTCACCGGCATAACGGAAGGGCTCCAACTCACCGTCCCAGTCGCGGCCGAGCAATTCGTCGACCATGTCCTTGAAGGCCTCCGGTGACCCTTGGGCCAACTTCATGACCTCGCGCAGGTGGTTCTCCCCCACCATGACGTCGCCGCTGGCGGAAACGGTGGCGTGGTGGATGCCCAGGCTCGGCGTGTGTGACCAACGCGATCCATCCGTGCCCGCGCTCGGCTCCTCGGTCACCTCATAGCGCAGGTTGTCCCACCCACGGAAGGCCGAGGTGATCCGGGCGCCGGTGCCAGCCGGGCCATGCCAGGTGAACTCCATGCGCATGAGCCCGGGCGCCGCGGGCTGCTTGATCCAGTCCACCTGCACGCGTGAGCCGAGCACTGACTCCAGCGCCCAGGTGATGTGAGGACACAGCGCGGCTGGGGCACTGTGGATGAACACCACTCCCCGGGTCTGGGTGTGCGGCATCGCCACCGACATCCTGGCCTCCTTCACGTGCAAGGGACGTCTTCCCCAACGCCAGTGCGCGTGATCGGTGGCGGACTCCAGTGAGCCGCTCCACGGCATACCCAATTGCCCTGTATGCCGTGTGCTTGCTGTGCGGACCCCTCTCGGGATCGTTGTGGCCGGGTCTCGTGCGCCTCTCGACTCACCAACAATCCCGGAAGTGTCATTGTGCCTCAGCAACACCAAACGCACCATCCCCGCCACGCCTTGGCCACCCATCGGTCGCTCAGCACCGCGGGTAGGCTCACGGTGCTTCACGGGGCGTTAGCTCAGTCGGTCAGAGCAGCGGACTCATAATCCGTCGGTCGTCGGTTCAAGCCCGACACGCCCCACCGCTGTCTCGACCCTCGACTCGTCTCGGTCGACGTGACGTCCCCTCCCTGAAGTCTCGGTTGGGTCTCTCTTTGAATTTGCCGCACGCAATGGCTGTCACTCAGGTCACACAATCGGTAGGTTTCGCGCATGAGCGAGCCCCTCGTCGTCCTCAAGGACGTCAACAAGCACTATGGCGACCTGCACGTCCTCCAGGACATCAACCTGTCGATCGACAAGGGCGAGGTGGTGGTCGTCATCGGGCCATCGGGGTCGGGCAAGTCCACCCTGTGCCGCACGATCAACCGCCTCGAGACCTACGAGTCCGGCAGCATCACCATCGATGGCCAGCCCCTGCCCGCGGAAGGCAAGGCCTTGGCCAACCTCCGGGCCGACGTCGGCATGGTCTTCCAGTCCTTCAACCTCTTCGCGCACAAGACGATCCTTCAGAACGTCACGCTCGGGCCGATCAAGGTCCGCAAGCAGGACAAAGCAGCGGCCGAGAAGCGCGCCATGGAGCTCCTCGAGCGGGTGGGTGTCGCCCACCAGGCTGCGAAGTACCCCGCTCAACTCTCCGGCGGTCAGCAGCAGCGCGTCGCCATCGCCCGCTCACTCGCCATGGACCCCAAGGTCATGCTCTTCGACGAGCCGACGTCCGCTCTGGACCCGGAAATGATCAACGAGGTCCTCGACGTCATGATCGGCCTGGCCAAGGAGGGGATGACCATGGTCGTGGTGACCCACGAGATGGGATTCGCCCGCAAGGCCGCACAGCGCGTGATCTTCATGGCCGACGGTCAGATCGTCGAGCAGAACACTCCTGAGGAGTTCTTCACCAATCCGCAGAGCAGCCGCGCCAAGGACTTCCTCGGCAAGATCCTCACCCACTGAGCACGGCCCACCACCCGAACCACACCGAATCTGACATCCGCTGGAGGGACGGCGGGCCACCCGGCTCACCGCCACGCAAAGAAAAGGAAGACACACCCATGAATGCACGTCGTATGGGGGCCGCCGGCGCCGCCGCCGTCATTGCCCTCGGTCTGGCCGCTTGCGGCAGCGGTTCCTCGGACGGAGGCGCCACGGGCGATGCGTCCGGGAGTGCTGCCCCCTCCGCCGAGGCCGCCACCGGCAAGAAGATCAAGATTGGCACCAAGTTCGACCAACCAGGCCTCGGCCTCAAGGAGGGCACCAAGATGTCGGGCTTCGACATCGACGTCGCCACCTACGTCGCCAAGGAGCTCGGCAGCAACGCCGCCGACATCGAGTGGGTCCAGGCCGTCTCCGCCCAACGCGAGACGCTCATCTCCACCGGTCAGGTCGACATGATCGTCGCGACCTACTCGATCACCGACAAGCGCAAGGAGCAGGTCGGCTTTGCCGGCCCGTACTTCATCGCCGGCCAGGACCTCCTGGTCCGCGCCGACGAGACCGCCATCACCGGCCCGGAGACGCTCGAGGGCAAGAACCTCTGCTCCGTCAAGGGCTCGACCCCGGCCCAGAAGATCAAGGACAAGTACCCCGGCGTCAACCTCCTCGAGCAGGGCACCTACTCCGAGTGCGTCGCCGCTCTGGTCTCCAAGGGCGTCGATGCCCTGACCACCGATGACACGATCCTCGCCGGCTTCGCCGCACAGGCGCAATACAAGGGCAAGCTCAAGGTCGTCGGCAAGACCTTCTCGACCGAGAACTACGGCATCGGCATCAAGAAGGACGACAAGGACATGTGCACCAAGGTCGTCGCCGCGATCAACAAAATGATCAAGGACGGCGCGTGGGAGAAGGCCGTCGAGGCCAACTTCGGTCCCGCGGGCTACAAGCCGGGCCCGGGCAACCCGCCCACCCCGGCCGAGGCCTGCAACTGATCCTGAGGACCTGACAACAACCGGGGGTATGCCGTCCGCTCACCAGAGCGGACGGCATACCCCGCCCGCCGACATCTGACCAACGGAAGGGATCGCGATGGGCGAGATCCTCGCGAACTACGACGTCCTCGGGGCCGTCTGGATGACCATCAAGCTCGCGCTGCTCTCGGCGATCGGTTGCACCATCGTGGGCACCTTCGTGGCCATCCTGAGGGTGTCCCCCGTGCCGATGCTGAGGGGCCTGGGGACGAGTTACGTCAACCTTCTGCGCAACACGCCGCTCACCGTGCTCATGGTCATGAGCACCTTGGGTCTCTCGATCATCCTGGGCCTTCGCTTCACGACCGACTTCGCCATGAACGCCTTCTGGTGGGCCGTCGTCATGCTCACCCTCTATCACGCAGCCTTCATCTGCGAGGCACTGCGGTCCGGTGTCAACACCGTCCCCGTCGGCCAGGCCGAGGCTGCCCGTGCGATCGGACTCACCTTCAGCCAGTCACTCAAGGAGGTCATCCTCCCTCAGGCCTTCCGTGGCGCCGTGGCGCCCCTGGCCTCGACCTACATCGCCCTCATCAAGAACACCACCGTCGCGGCCGTCATCGGCGTCACCGATCTCGCCGGCCTGCTCGCAGAGATCACCGAGAACGAAGGGTCGCAGTTGCCGATCTTCTTCCTGTTCGCCCTCATCTTCGTCATCCTCACCTTGCCGGTCGGCATGTGGGGGACGAGCCTCTCGCGCAAGTTGGCGGTGAAGCGGTAATGGCTGCCTCCGTCCTCTTCGACTCCCCCGGGCCCAAGGCGCGCATGCGCCACCTGATCCTCAGCGCGGTCGGCGTTGTCGTGATCCTCGGCTTCCTCTGGGTTGCGTACGGCAAGATGCGCGACGCCATGCAACTCGAGGGCTACATGTGGGAGCCCTTCATCACCGATCCGTCGGTGTGGAAGGACTACCTCCTCATCGGCCTGACGAACACCCTCAAGGCGGCAGTCCTCTCGGTCATCGCCGCGGGCATCTTCGGGATCCTCTTCGGCTTGGGGCGTCTGTCGGAGATGCGCTGGGTCCGCTGGTTCTGTGGTGCGGTCGTCGAGTTCTTCCGGGCCGTCCCGGTGCTGATGATGATGATCTTCCTGTTCTTCGGCTACTTCGCGAAGAGCACGTGGATGCCCAGCGAATACGGTCCCTTGGCCGCCGTGGTCATCGCGCTCATGCTCTACAACGGCTCGGTCATCGCCGAACTCATCCGCTCGGGCGTCTACTCCCTCCCCAAGGGTCAGGGCGAGGCCGGACTGTCGATCGGGCTCACCCCCGGACAGACGTTGCGGACGATCCAGCTCCCGCAGGCGCTCACGGCCATGCTGCCGGCGCTCATCGGCCAGTTCGTCGTCGTCCTCAAGGACACGGCACTCGGTCTGGCGATCACCTACCCCGAGTTGCTCACCTGGGGCAAGACGCTCGGCTCGGCCTATGGCAACACCGTGCCGGCCTACCTCGTCGTGGGCCTGATGTTCATCCTGCTCAACTACGCCCTGACCAAGTTCGCCCAATACGTCGAGCGTCGCCTCAAGCGCCGCGGGACCACAGCCGGCCCCGTCACCAACACCATGCCCGTCATCGTCCAGGGTGGAGCCGAGCCCGGCGGGCCTGCCGACGCCGGCGCCCGGATCATGGTCGAGGGTGTCGAGGACGCCCGCGACCGGGTGGGCGACGCCGTCGACCGAGTCAAGAGCAACCGCGACGACCCCGGCTGGTGACACAGTTCTGGACACAGGAAGGCCCGGCCCGCGAGATGCGGGCCGGGCCTTCCTCTGCTCCCCCACTTGGACTCGAACCAAGAACCTGCCGGTTAACAGCCGGCTGCTCTGCCAATTGAGCTATGGAGGAACGGCTGCCCACGGGATCGCCGTGATCAGCGAGACGAAACCATAGCAAACGGCCCCCCGGAGAACGAAACCAAGCGGGCTGAGACGATGGGGCCCGTGACGACGAAGCGGCGCGACCTCACCACGTATGCGTGGTTGTCGATCGCGGCAGCGCTCGCCACGATCACGCTCAAGACCGGCGCGTGGTGGCTCACCGACTCCGTCGGGCTGCTCTCCGATGCGGCGGAGAGCTCGGTCAACCTGGTGGCGGCCGTCGTCGCCCTCTTCGCCCTGCGCCTGGCGGCCAAGCCCGCCGACGACACGCATCACTTCGGGCACACCAAAGCGGAGTTCTTCTCGGCCGCGGCTGAGGGCACGATGATCTTCGGCGCGGCCGTCTTCATCATCTGGAGCGCGATCGGTCGCTTCCTCGACCCCCAGCCACTCGACAACGTCGGGATCGGCCTGGGGATTTCGGTCATTGCATCGGTCATCAACGGCGCCGTGGCGTTGGTCCTCATGCGAGCGGGGCGCGACCATCGAAGTCTGACCCTGACCGCCGACGGCAAGCACCTGCTCACCGATGTCTGGACCTCGGCCGGCGTCGTCGTGGGTGTCCTCCTCGTCGCGGTGACGGGCATCCTGAGGCTCGACCCGGTCATCGCCGTCCTCGTGGGCCTCAACATCATCTGGACCGGCTGGCGCCTGCTCAGGGAGTCCCTTGACGGTCTGCTCGACGGGACCCTGCCCGAGGAGCAGAACGAGGCCTTGGCGGCGCTACTTGCCGAGTTCCGGAGCGCCGAGGTGGACTTCCACGGCCTGCGGACCAGGACCTCCGGACACCAGGGTTTCGCCGAGGTCCATGTGCTCGTGCCCGGCGACTGGAGTGTCCAACGTTCGCATGACCTCGTCGAGCAGATCGAGGCTGTCGTCGCGCAGCGCTTGGACGGCATCACCCTCACCGCGCACGTCGAGCCGGCGGAGGATCCGCGCAGCTATGGCGACTTCGAGACCGAGGTGCCGGTGGAGGGACCCTCAGCCGAGCCCAACCTGCTCCTCGAGACGCGCGATGGCAGCGGCGATGGCAGCCCTCAACTCGGCGTCGGCGGGATCCACGCCACGACCGATGACCACCTGCGAGAGCAGTGACTGGTCGCCCAGATCCTTGCGGATGACGGCCTTGGCGTTGCGCCGGCCACCGAGGTCGACGATCTCCGCGAGCACCACGCTTGCCTGGACCCTGGCCCGAAAGGTTTCCGGGAAGGTCGTGTCGTGGGGCAAGCGCCAACTCTCCGCAGGCGCCCCGTCCACCCAGGTGACCTTGAGGGTCGAGCTCTCCCGGTCGAAGGACCCTCCCTCGACGTGGTGCCACACCCGACGCCAGCGCAGACCGCCATCGGCAGCCACGGCATACATGGCCTTGGTGCCCGCCACCAGCGTCTCTGCCGGAGAGAGGGCGACGACCGAGGCGACGACCTTGTCCTCACCCACGGCGGCACGCACGTCAGGCGACAATGCGGCTCGGCTCCATGGCAGCTTCACTCGGCCATCCCTTCACGCAGTCGTGCCCTGGTGACCTCCAGGGCGTGCAGGTCAGCGGTCTCCTGACGAATCCGCTCCGCAGGCACATCAGGGTCGTGCTGGAGCCGCCTGAGCATGGCGGTCGCGTCGGCAATGCGACGGCTCAGGTGGGCGTCATGGATGCCGAGCACGAGGGCATTGAGGTAGCGCTGGGGGGGCCGTCCGGTCTCGGTGTCCAATTTGGTCGGGAGGGGCGCGACGCTCAACTCGTGGACGAGGCCGCGCACGGGCAGGGCAGCGGCATCCGCCACAGCAGCAACCCAGGCGGCCGCCGACGGGTTGGCGGTGCCTTCGATGACGGCTTGTATGCCGTGGAGCACCGCCGCGTGGGCGGGTGCGGTGAGCGCGTCCACCGGGAGGGCGGTGATCGTGTCGGGTGAGAACTGGGGGCGATATTGGAGGATCGCCTGCAGGAGTTGACGCTCGGCCCGCACGAGCGGGTCTCGCAGATCTGGTGCCGACAGCGTGTCGACCATGGCGAGCCCCTCGTCATCGCTCACCTCGCCGTGGGGCTCCGCAGGTGCCGGACCAGACCCGTTGCTGCTCTTGGGGGCTCGGGCAGCCCGGGTCACCTCCTGTCGCAGTTGGTCGACGTCGACACCGAGCCACCCGGCCACGGTCCGGATGTATTCGGGCCGCAGGGCGCTGTCTCGGATGCCGGCGATGATCGGAGCGACCGCACGCATGGCCTGAACGCGGCCCTCGGCGGTCTCCAGGGGGAAGCGCCGAACGGTCGTGCGGACCGCGAACTCGAACATGGGGACCGCGTCGTCGACGAGCGCCTTGACCGCCGCCGGCCCCTTGGTCTGGCGAAGGTCGCAGGGGTCCATGCCGTCGGGCGCGACCGCGACGAAGGACTGCGACGCCCAGCGCTGGTCCTCGCCGAAGGCCTTCATCGCGGCCTTCTGTCCGGCCGCATCGCCGTCGAAGGTGAAGACCACGCGCGCCGGTGCCTGATCGGCCTCGTCACGCAGGATGCGGCGCAGGATCTTGATGTGGTCGACCCCGAAGGCCGTGCCACAGGTGGCGACCGCTCCCCCGACTCCCGACAGATGCGCCGCCATCACGTCGGTGTAGCCCTCGACGATGACGGCCTGACGGTCCGTGGCGATGGACTTCTTGGCGAGGTCGAGTCCGTAGAGGACCTGGGACTTCTTGTAGATCGGGGTCTCGGCGGTGTTGAGGTACTTCGCTGGCATCCGGTCGTCCTCGAAGAGCCTACGGGCGCCGAAGCCGACGGTGGAACCGGTGATGTCGCGGATCGGCCACAGGAGCCGACCGCGGAACTTGTCGTAGAGACCGCGTTGGCCCTGGGCGCAGAGCCCGGCGAGAGTCAACTCCTCGGCCGTGAAGCCCCTCCCCTTGAGATGGCGGGCCAGGTCGTCGCCGCCGCGGGGCGCGAAACCGACGCCGAACTGGTTGGCTGCTTCGCCGTTGAATCCCCGATCGCGCAGGAAGTCGCGTCCGGCACGGGCATCGGTGCGCGCGCGATCGACGAGGACTTCGGCATAGAACTCCTCGGCCACCCGGTGCGCGTCGAGCAGACGCTGGCGACGCCCACTGCCGAGCTCGTCACGTCGGCCGCCGTCCTCGTAGCGCAAGTCCATGCCGAGCTTGCCGGCCAGGCGCTCGATGGTCTCGCTGAAGGTCAGGTGCTCGACCTTCTGGACGAAGGAGATGACGTCGCCGCCCTCGCCGCAGCCGAAGCAGTGGTAACTCCCCAGGGCAGGCCGGACATTGAAGCTCGGAGTCTTCTCGTCGTGGAAGGGACAGAGCCCCTTGAGGGTGCCGATCCCGCCGGGGCGCAGGTTGACGTGCTCGCGGACGACGTCCTCGATCGAGCTGCGCTCCTTGACCGTGGCGACGTCCTCGGCGTTGATCCGACCCGCCAAGGTCCTGCCTCCCTCTCGTATGCCGTGAGTCTATGCGGGTCGGCAGGGCGCACCCGGGCGCCGTGCACAAGGCCAATGGCTCGGTGGGGTCATCGGCACCATTGGGCAAAGAGCAGATGCGCACGGACGTCCGTGAGCGAGGCGACCTGGTCGATGACGACGCGCAGGGCGGCAGCGTCGTCGGGTGCTCCCTCGAAGTCAGCGCGCAGGTCGGCATCGAGCCGGCTGGGATCGACCCGGTATGCCGTGACCAGACTCTCGATGATGCCGCGCTCGTCCGCTTGGACGGCCAGGCGGTCGTCGGCGCGCATGACGAAGTGGGCCGCGACGGCCTTGAGCATGGCGCACTCGGCGCGTGCTGTGTCCGGCACGACGAGGTCGGCGCCATAGCGGGTGAGCGGACCGGGTCCATACGCGGCACGGGTCGCCTGCTCGACCTCGACGACGAAGCGTCCGATGAGGCGCGAGGTCATGTCCTTGAGCCCAGCCAGGGCGCGCCGCGAGCCGTCATGGGTCATCGGCACGGTGTCAGTGGCGAGGACCCGCTCCAGACCCGCAGCCAACTCACCTTCGGTGAGGTCCACGGCATACGTGCCCTGGGCGACAGCGAGGACTTCGGCAACGGACGCGGCATCCCGCAGCGCGCGCGGGTCCAATCGACCCGAGGCAATCGCGTCCTCGACGTCATGCACCGAGTAGGCGACGTCGTCGGACCAGTCCATGACCTGGGCCTCGAAGGACTTGCGGCCGCTCGGAGCGCTGTCCCGGAACCAGTCGAACACCTCGGCGTCGTCGGCATAGGCGCCGAATTTCCTTGTCTCGTAGGGCCCCTCGCCCCGTAGCCAGGGATACTTGGTCGCGGCATCGAGGCTGGCACGGGTGAGATTGAGTCCCGCAGGGCGCCCATCGGGGCGACTGCGCTTGGCCTCGAGTCGGGTGAGGATCCGCAAGGTCTGGGCATTGCCCTCGAAGCCACCGATGTCGGCGGCGACCAGGTCGAGGGCGGTCTCGCCGTTGTGACCGAAGGGTGGATGACCGAGATCGTGGGCCAGACAAGCGGTGTCCACGACATCGGCATTGCAGCCCAGTGCCGCCCCGAACTCCCGACCGATCTGGGCCACTTCCAGAGAGTGGGTGAGCCGGTTGCGGACGAAGTCATCGTCCCCCGGAGCCAGAACCTGAGTCTTGGCGGACAACCTACGCAGCGCGGCTGAGTGGAGCAGCCGCGCCCGATCCCGCGCGAAGTCATCACGGTCCGCCCGCTTGTGCGCCGGGTCCTCGGCGACCCAGCGCTCACGGTCGCGGACGGCATACGCGTCCTTGGTGCTTGCCGTCATGGGGAGGCGACGAAAATGGCATCCCCACCGGTGCCGTTGGCGGTGGACGGGCTGGCGCCAAGCTCTGCGAGGTTGGGCACCGAGGGATGGGCCTTCCCCATCGGACCGGCAGCCATCGCCTTGAGCAGGTTGACCGTGACGGCGCGTGCGAAGGCCTGGCCCGCCGCGTCGCCCGCATTGCCGCCGACGACGTTGGCCCAGTTGATCGTGCCGACGGCGAAGACCCCGGCGCCCGAGGGAGCCGAGTAGTAGGTCGCGTCATGGAAGGACCGGCCTTGGCCGCAGGCGACCTCGCCGTGGGCGACGACCTGGAGATTGGGGGGTGAACCGGCGACCGGATAGGCCCGGTTGGACTCGACCCCGATGAGATTGGAGAAGGACGTCCCCTTCGTCACACCCGTGCCCTCGTAGAGGAAGAAGTCGGGCGTGTGCACGACCCAGGGGCCGGACACCGGATAGCACTCATACATCTGGCCGGTCAGCGAGACCTCGGGGTTGGGGTGCGGCGCCTGGCGCCAGAGCCCGGTGGTCGTGGGGTCGTTCTTGACCGGGTCGGCACCGGCGGACTGCTTGTAGCCGACGACGACGCGGTTGTCGGACTCGAAGCGCACCCGCCAATAGATCTCGTTGCCGCCGAGGAAGGCGACATTCGTGCCCGCATCCCTCGCCACCGTGACCGCCTCGCGCATCGGCACGGACCAGTATTCGTCGTGTCCACCCGACACCACTCCGAGAGCCCCGGCGAGGATGCCGGGCCGCTCGAGATCCTCGGAGTTGAGATAAGCAACAGGTATGCCGTGTTGCTCGGCCAGTTGGACGTAGGGCAACTCGTCGAGGATGAAGTGCAGCGCGTTGTTCTCGTAGGGGCGGTCGAAACTGACCCGGACGCTCTTGGGCTGGCCGTTGGCGCCGACGTAGAGCGAGAAGCCGCCGAAGGTGTTGTAGGCCTGCCAGGTCGTCGTCGGGTTGACCACGACGACCCGGTCCTTGGTGTCGGTGGCCCTCATGGTGAGGGGCACATAGCGACCCTTGCCCTGCGAGCGCAGCGCCAGCAGATAGCTGCCCTCGGGCCAGCCCGTCGTGTCGAGCTCAAGGGTCTTGCTCCAGCCAGCGACCACCATCCGGCCCTCGTCGAGTCGCGGCTGAGGCTGCTGCGTCGCCGGGAACTCGGCCGAGGCCCAGACCTGGCGGCCGCCGACGCCGGCGTAGTACCCGATTCGATAGGCCGTCACGGTGAAGGGCGCGGCTGCGCGGACATGCAGTCCGACCCGATCACCCGGGACTGCGCTGGCGACCGAGGTGTAGCCCGTCAGGGCCGACTCAGCGGCGACCTGGTCCTCGGGGATGCGCCACAGGGGGTCGCCCGGCTTGGCGTTCTCAGCGACGATCAGCTCGGCATGCGTCGGCGGCTTGGGCGTCGGCGACGACGACGGGGAGCGACCGGTGTCGGCGCCAGCGTTGGGAGTCGTGTGCACGGACGCATCGCCGGAGTCGCTGGAGCAGCCCGCTGCGCCGCCCAGGGCAGCGGCCAGGGCGCCACCGACGACGAGTCGGCGCCGCACGTGCGTGTCCATCAACTCACTCCCTTGGGGAACTGGCGTCCGCCACAGCACGCGCGGCCGCTGCCGCCCGCGCCACCCACCCCGGCTGGTCGCCGTAGCGCTGGCTCTTGATCATCATCCCGCTCGCCGAGTCCTCGATGAGCGAGGTGAGCCGCGACTCACGGGTCTTGTCCTGCTTGGCACTCAGCACCCAGTGCGTGCAGATCTTGCGATAGCCGGGTGTGGCCGCCGCCCAGAAGGCTGCGGCACTGGGATTGGCAGCGAGCCGCACGGCATACGCCTCGGGAAGGGCGAGGTCACCCTGTTCGAAGGAGTAAGTGCCCGTGCGGTCCTCCCGACGACCTTCGTATGCCGTGAGTCCGGCGGGCGTCATCCGCCCCTCTGCCTTGAGTCGCTCCACGGCTTCGACATTGATCCGGCTCCACGTGCTGCCCTTGCGCCGGGGTGTCCAGCGCTGGCGGCGGCTGTCCTCGTCGATGCCCTCGGACTTGCTGTCGATCCAGCCGAAGCACAGTGCCTCTGGCACCGCATCCTCCCAAGTGAGCCCGCGAGGCCTCACGTGCTTCTTGTGCAGGCCCATCCAGATCTCGGGGGCGCTGTCGTGGTGGGCCTCGAGCCAAGCGCGCCACTCCGCCCCGTCGGCGAAGAAGACCGCGGGCCGTTCGACGCTGCCGCCGAGCGTCCCCGGGCCCGACGCTGCGCTGCCGCTCGCCGGCCGGGTCACGAGCGTGCCCTTCGTGCCGACGCCGATGCCTGCGTGGCGGCCGCAGCTGGAGCCAGCGGGAGCAGTCCAGCTCCGCGCGTCGCCTCGAAGATGAGGCTGGTCTCGGCGTGCACGACCCCCGGACGGTTCGCCAGATGGTCCAGAACGAAGTTGCGCAGAGCGTCGGAGCCAGGGGCGGCCACGTGGACGAGGAAGTCGGTGCCGCCACTGGTGTTGTAGAGCGCCAGGACACCCGGCACCCGGGCCACCTCGTCGCGGAAGGCCTCGACCTGCGTGCGCACGTGTCCGCTGAAGCGGATCGCGACCATCGCCTCCACTGCGAACCCCACACTCGCCGCGTCAATGTCGGCGACGAAGCCGCGCACGATGCCTCGGTCGGCGAGGGAGCGGACCCGGCCGGCACACGTCGACTCAGCCAGGCCAAGGTCACGCGCCAGGGCCGCGACCGAGCGCCGCCCGTCGACCTGAAGCAGGCGCAGCAGTTCAAGATCCACGTCGTCGAGCGAGGGCGGCTGCACCGGTGGTGGACCCGGCGGGAGCCCGCGTCGGGGTTGCGGATTCCTCGGCACGCGGACAAGCGTAACCGTTCGCACTCACGGAAGGACACGGCATACCGGCAGGTGATTCGAGGATTCCACGGGACTGTGGCGTTCTCACCGGGGAATCCGCTGCAATGGAGGGACAGGGCAGCGGAGCAATGGCGCTCCCCACCGGAGAGGACTCGGTCATGACGACTGTCGACACACGTGCCGTTCACGCCGGCCGAGAGGACCTGCGTGACCTCGGGGTCCACGTGCCCCCGATCGACCTGTCGAGCACCTACCCGATCGGGTCGGTGGAGACCGGCGGGAAGGCCTACGAACAACTCGCGACCGGGCAGCGCCCCGAGGGCGTCGACACGCTCGTCTACCAGCGGTTGTGGAATCCCAATGTCGACCGCTTCGAGCGCGCCATCGCCGACCTGGAGGGCACTCAGGAGTCGGTCGCCTTCGCCTCCGGCATGGCGGCCCTGAGCGCCACCCTGCTGGCCACCGTCGCCTCCGGGCGTCCGCACATCGTGGCCGTCCGACCGCTCTATGGCGGGACCGACCACGTCCTGGCGACCGGTTTGCTCGGCACGCGCGTGACCTGGGCGAGGGCAGACACGGTCGCTGCGGCGATCACTCCGGAGACCGGACTGGTCGTCCTCGAGACCCCGGCCAATCCGACGCTCGATCTCGTCGACATCGCGGCGGTCGTGGCCCAGGCAGGCGAGGTGCCCGTTCTCGTCGACAACACCTTCGCCACGCCCGTGCTGCAGAACCCGATCCGGCAGGGCGCCACGCTCGTGCTCCATTCGGCGACCAAGTCGCTGGGTGGTCACGGCGACCTGCTGGGCGGGATCGTGGCCACGACCGGTGAATGGGCCGTGCGCCTGCGCCAGATCCGGGCCCTCACCGGGGGGTTACTGCACCCGATGGCGGCCTACGAGTTCCACCGTGGCCTGCAGACGCTGCCGGTGCGTGTGCGCGCCGCCCAGGCCGGCGCGGAGAAGGTCGCGGCGTGGCTCAGCGCCCACCCGGCCGTGGCGAAGGTCCACTACCCGGGGCTCGACGACCCCGCCGGCCTCGTGGGTCGTCAGATGCGCGGACCCGGCGCCATGATGGCCTTCGCGGTGCGGGGTGGGTTCGAGGCCGCCGCACGAGTCGCTGCCTCCTGCGAACTCATCACCCACGCGGTGTCCCTCGGTGGGGTCGACTCGCTCATCCAGCACCCGGCTGCTCTGACCCACCGCCCGGTCGCGGCCGAGGCCAAGCCGCACTCGGATGTGCTGCGCCTGTCGATCGGTCTCGAGGATCCCGAGGACATCGTCGACGACCTCGCGCAGGCTCTCTCGCGGGCGATGCGCTGATCCGCAGGCAGTGGTCGCGCGTCCGTCAGGGCTCAGCCGCCGGAGACGTCGAGCTCGGCCTGCGCGACGACCGCGCGTTGCCCCTCGGACAGGTCCTGCGAGTCGAGCCAACCCTCGGGCAGCGCCACCACGCGCGGCGAACCGGCACGGCCCCGCTGACCCTCGGCAGCCTCCCCCGGCCAGGGTGCGTCGAGGTCCATCGAGCCGATCAGGTCGTCGAGCGCCTGCAACGAGTCCACGAGCGCCAGTTGGTTTCGCACGGCTGAGCCGGCCGGGAAGCCCTTGAGATACCAGGCGATGTGCTTGCGGATGTCGCGACAGCCCTTGATCTCGTCCTCGTAGAACTCGACGAGCAATTCAGCATGGCGCCGCAGCGTCGCCGTCACCGTCCGCAAGTCGGGCCGCACCCGCACATCGGAGCCCGCGAAGGCAGCAGCCAGATCGGTGAAGAGCCACGGCCGCCCGAGGCACCCGCGCCCCACGACGACGCCGTCACAGCCGGTTTCGGCCACCATGCGCAGCGCGTCCTCGGCGGACCAGATGTCCCCGTTGCCGAGCACCGGCACCGAGGTGACCACCTCCTTGAGCCGCGTGATCTTCGACCAGTCGGCCTGACCCGAATAGGCCTGGGAGGCCGTCCGGGCGTGCAGCGCCACCGCTGCCGCACCCTCACCCTCGGCGATCCGTCCGGCCTCGAGGTAGGTCACGTGCGAGTCGTCGATCCCCACCCGCATCTTCACGGTGACGGGCACGGCATACGGACTCGCCTCACGGACGACGGCCGCAATGATCGACCGAAAGAGTTCGGTCTTCCACGGCAGCGCCGCTCCCCCGCCCTTGCGCGTCACCTTCGGGACCGGACAACCGAAGTTCAGGTCGATGTGGTCGGCGCGGTCCTCCGTGACCAGCAGCCGAGCAGCCTGGCCGGCGGTCACCGGGTCGACCGAATAGAGCTGCACCGACCGCGGCTGCTCCTCGGGACCGTGCGAGATCAGGCGCATCGTCGCCTCGTTGCGCTCGACAAGAGCCCGCGAGGTCACCATCTCGTTGACATAGAGGCTCGTCGCGCCGCTGGCCCCACCAGCATCCAGTCCCGCAGCGCCGTACTCCCGACAGATCCGCCGGAACGCACGGTTGGTGATCCCCGCCATCGGGGCGAGCACGACGGGCGACTCGATGACGTGTCGACCGATGTGCAGCGGCGGCATCACCGGCGCCGTCGCGGTGGGTGTGAGCGTGGATGAGACAGTCATGGCGTCATCCATTGTCGGTCATGTCCGAGATTTCACCGCAGCCAAGACACCGTCGAGCACGGCCACCATCTCTGCTCGGTGGGTCATGGGGAAGATGTGGAGGGCGCGCGGGATGGTCACCACCTCGACGTGCGGACTGCTCCGAGCAGCCTCCTCGAACGCCCGCACGTGCACGCGCAACTGGTCGAACTGCCCGTTGACGAGCCAGATCGGGCAGGACACGTCGGCGAGCAGGTTCGGCCGCACCTCCGTCATCACCGCCTCCCAAGCGGCCTCGACCCCCATCAACCCGTAGCCCGCGTCATGCATCGCGGCCACGTGCTCGGGATCGGGCACCATCCGGCCGAGTTGCCGGTCCAGCAGCGACCCCATTCGGGCCGGCCCGATGCGCTGCCCCGCCTTCGCCAGCAGTCGGTATGCCGTGGCGCCCGGTCCGCGCGGGATCGCGCAGCTTCCCATCGCCACGAGTCCCGCCAAGGAGGTCGGGTGGCGAGCCGCCCAGGCCATCGCGAGATAACCGCCCAGGCTGTGTCCACCGAGGAGGACGAGGCGATCGTCCGTGACCGGGCCGACCGCCTCGTCGATCACCGCGAGCGCGCCGTCCCAGGTGAAGACCTCGTCGATGCGCGCCCCGTGGGCCGGGAGGTCCGGGGTGATGACCTCGACGTCGGGACCCAGCCCCACGGCATACCCATGCCATTGGGCAGCACTGAGTTGCGTGCCGTGCACGAGGACGAGGCGAACCGCGGATTGCACCCAGCCATCATTGCCCGCAGTGCTTGGATGTCGCCATGAGTGCACTGGTCGACGCCGCCACGCTCGCCGATGAGTTGGAGCGGGGTGAGACGTTGGTGGTCGACGTCCAGTACGCGTTGGGTGGGCCACCGAGTCGGGAGCTGTATGCCGTGGCGCACCTTCCCGGCGCACCTCAACTCTCCCTCGACGCGGCCTTGGCCGGACCTTCCGGCGACGGTGGACGGCACCCACTGCCCGATCCAGCAGTGCTGCAGGAAGCATTGCGGGAGTGCGGGATCGACGACGACTCGCGCGTGGTCGTCTATGACCAGGGCACGTCGTTGTCGGCATCACGCGCCTGGTGGACGCTGAGGTGGGCGGGCCTGGCGGACGTCCGCGTCCTGGACGGCGGTCTCGCGGCTTGGCAGCGCGCCAGCCTCCCTGTTGTGTCCGCGGCGACGACACCAGCAGGTGCCCCTGACGCGGACGCGAGGCGGGGCCCACGTGGGAGCGTCACTGTGCAGCCGGGCTCCTTGCCCGTGGTCGAGGTCGAGGACGTCCCACGGGCCGCACGCGAAGGAATCCTGCTCGACGTCCGTGCCCCGGAGCGCTATCGCGGTGAGGTCGAGCCGATCGATCCGGTCGCCGGCCACATCCCCGGCGCGATCAACCTGCCGATGAGCGCCCTCCAGCAGGCCGACGGACGGTTCCGCTCACCTGAGCACATCCGTGCGCTGGCCTTGGCCGCCGGGGTCGACGGCAGCAAGCGGGTGACGACCTCGTGCGGGTCGGGAGTGACGGCGGCCCAGATGGTGCTCGGGCTGAGCGAGGCCGGCATCGACGCCACTCCCTACATCGGGTCCTGGAGCGGCTGGATCACCGATCCGTCACGCCCCTTTGCGACCGGCCCCGAGCCCGGCTGACGCATCCACCCACCGCCCCACGCGCGGCTCGTCAGGGCGAGAGAGCGAAGTCTCCTGACCACCCACCCGGCACAGCCACGGGAGTCAACAACTCACTGACCCGCCTCACCTCGTGAGTGGCGGTGTCCCACACCATGATTCGATCCTGGCCGAGAGTCAGTGTCCGATAGAGCACCTGATCCTGCTCGGCCCAGCCCAGCGCCACGCAACACTGCCGGTCGGTCTCTCGGTTGTTGGCGGCCACCAAGATGGAGGCGACGGGGCTGAGGTCGACCGCCACGGCATACAGGCCCTCGGACCCACCACGCAGCAGGGACGCTGATGTGAAGGTGACCCCGGTGGCGGCCCAGCCTTCGATGTTGTCGACAGTGCCACCGCGCACACCCGAGACCGGCCCGGGCAAGTGACGCTCCGCCACCGCACGCCCGAGATAGTCGAGGTCCATGAGGGTGAGTTGCCCTTCGACCGTCCGAAACGCCCGCCGTCCCGAAGCCACCGGATCCTCCACAGCCGAGACCTCGCGCGTTTCGGGATTGAGCCTCCAAGTGGTCGTCGGGGAACTCGCCACGAACCACGTGCTCCCGCTCGCCCAGCCTCCCGTCCGGACGGCGTTGTCCTGCACTGGCAGCCGGGTCACCTCGCCACTACGGACATCGAGAAAGACCACCGACTCGGCCTGGACGAAGGCCAGCCGGTGCCGGTCATCGGCGATGGTCCGTGGCGAGAGCCGAGGCGGCTCGCCGACGCTGGGCTCGGACGGATAGTCGAGGGTGATCGTGTCGACCTGGATGTATGCCGGGTCGTGACCCGGGATGTAGAGGACCGGTGCGTAGTGAGTCCTGTCGATGTGCCTGAGGAAGACGGCACGGACCGATTCGGGCATCGGACCCGCGGCGCTCAACGTCATGAACTCGTCCGAGGGGGTGAAGCCCATCGAGCGCGGGATCGCCAGCCCCATCTCCGCACCGACGAGGAACGGAAGACTCGCCTCATCGACCGGCGCTGGGGCGAAATCGACCTGCACCCCGTCGATCCGCGTCAGCCCTCGGCGCGGACGAGTGTTGATCGTCGGGCCGGGGTCACTGCCGGGGGCAGGCGCCAGACCCGGCTCCGTGACAGGCGAACTGGTTGATGCAGCCGCCGGGTCGTTCGTTGGAGGGCCTGAGTCCTGCAGGGTCGCAACCAGACCGACGGCGGCCGCCACGGCCGCCAGCACCCCCGCGCCGATCAGTCGGCTCCGCCGGCGTCCCCGCGCGAGCCGCGCCTCTGCCGCCTGGAGCAAATCACCGTCGACGAGATCAGTGCTCTCGTGCTCGACCCACCGACGGAGCGCCTCACCGCCATTGACCGGCCACGGCAGCCACGCCAACTCCTTGTCGATCGCGGCCAATGCCCACCCCGAGGCATGGGCCGAGCCCACGAGATCGTCGGCCGCACGGGACGGCAGATCGTCGAACTCGACCAGCGCCACCGCCAGTCTTTCCCGTGTCGTGAGCCCTGCCAGCGCCCGCTCCACCGCGCCGGTGACGGCCTCGTCCTCGTCCTTGTCCTCGCCCTCCACCGCTGCTTCGGGAGCAAGACCCTCCGCCGACTCCGGCACTCCATCGAGCAGACGGGCGACGAGATCCTCACGGGTCAGCCGACCGGGCTGGGCGTCGGGATCGGAGCCCATGGACAACCACGAAGCCAAAGTCGCCACCACCGCGTCCCGCGCCCGGGCGGGATCACCGGTCGCCACGAGCGCAACGGCCCACAGGATCGGCTCGCGCCGCAGGCCAGCGGCGCGCACGTCACCGTCGGCCACACCCATGCTGGTCACGCTAGGCCCTCTCCCACCAACGAGTCAGCAGGCACGTCAGCCACGAGCAGCCAGAGCGAACTCGCCAATCCAACCGTCGTCCCACGCCTGACTCATGGCGGACAGGTCGGAGACGAGGAACTGGTCACCGGTGTGGACATCCCACGCGAGGAGCAGCGGCACTTCGGTGGTGCCACCCACGAAGAGCACTCGCCCCTCCGGTGCCCAACCGACGACTTGGCAGCACACGGCATACGGATTGTCGATCCCGGGCACCGAGAGCGCGACCGCATCGGTGAGCCGGTCGCCCACCGCGAAGACGGCTGACCCGACCCGCGGGTTCATGGGGTTCGGCGCGAGGATGGCTCCCGCGGCGCTCAATCCCTCGGCGCTCGTGGCCGTGGGCGTGCCGAAGCCTGCCACGACGCGCGATTGCTCGTGCTGGAAGGCCAGAACTCCCCGCTCGTCGAAGACCTTGAGTTGGTTGAGGCTGCCATCGGTGGTCAATCGAGTCCGATCCGGACTCGCCGGTGTGGCCGCGGGTTGGACGGCACTGGTGGCGACGTCGAGGCGCCGGTTGCCGATGTCCGACTCGACGATGACCTCGTCGGAGCCCCCCAGCCACCCGACGCTCGCCCGCTCGGTCGGGACGACCGAGAACCTCTTGATCGAGGCGTCACGCACATCGACGACCACGACATCCGAGCCCTCGACGAAGACGGCTCGGTGTCCGTCGTCGGAGATCGTCCGGGGACCGACTGTCTCGACCCCGGGCTGACGCGGGTGCAGTCCGAGGTCGGGCACCGTGACCCAAGGAACGCTCGCCCCCGGCAGGTAGAGGAGGACACGTCCGATGCCCTCGGTGATGCGCTCGACGAAGACCGCCAGGATCGGGGACCCACTCGCGGTGTCCGGCTCGAGAGCGGGCAGGTCACCTTCCGGAGGGGTCAGCGCCACCGGCAGCCCGAGTCGCTCCGGGTCAGGGAGGCGTGGCAGGCCACGGGCCTCCGAGGGAGTCGCACCCTCCATGAGGCGCACACCGTCCACCATGATGCCCTTCGCGAGCGGCCCGGAGACGCTGGGCGAGGGGCTGGGCGCCACCTGGATCGAGGACTCCCGCTGCACTGCGGCGATACCGAGCACGACGGCCAGGACTGCGGCCACCCCCGCCGCGGTGAACCAGCGGGTTCGGCGCCTTCGAGCCAGGACGAGGGCGAGGGCATCGGTGGCCGGTGACCGATCCAGGTATGCCGTGTCCGCCAGTCGGCGGATCGCTTCGGCTGCCGTCGGGGCCCAGGTCAGGGCCTCGAGTTCGTCGTCGACGCGCGCGAGGGCGCTCTCCACGACATCGTGTGCACTGCGCCGATCGATGTCCGAGCCCGAGAGCTGGACAGCGTCGCCGACCGAGCAGTCGTCGAGTTCGACGAGGGCAAGGGCCAGTCGATCCCGCGGGGGCAGGTCTGCCAGTCCCCGACTCGTCGCCGCGAGCACCTCGTCCTCCGACCCGAGGCCCCAGAGCCCGCCCCCCGCTCGTTGCAGCAAGCCCTCGGCGAGAAGCTCCCGGGTGAGACGCCGAGGCTGCACGTCATCACCGGGTCGCGACCGGAGCAGGCCCGCCAAGGCGCTGACGGTCTCGCGGTGCGCGAGCGCCGGATCACCCGTCGTCAGCCACGCCACGGCATACAGGCTGGCCTCGCGTGCCTGCGCGGCCGCGAGGAGGTCGTCGCTGACCCCGGCCATACCTCAGGTTAGGCGAGCAGCGACCCCGTCGAACGCGTCAGCAGCCGACCAGTCGCTGGGCCAGCCAGCCCTCGACCTGGTCCAGAGCGACTCGCTCCTGGCGCATCGTGTCGCGCTCGCGGATGGTGACCGCCTGGTCGTCAAGGGTGTCGAAGTCGACGGTGATGCAGAAGGGGGTGCCGATCTCGTCCTGACGCCGGTAGCGCTTGCCGATCGCCTGCGAGTCGTCGAACTCGATGTTCCAGTTGCGACGCAGTTGGGCCGCCAGATCACGCGCCTTGGGCGAGAGGTCCTCGTTGCGAGAGAGCGGGAGCACGGCGGCCTTGACCGGCGCCAGGCGCGGGTCCAGCTTGAGCACGACGCGCTTGTCGACGCCGCCCTTGGTGTTGGGGGCCTCGTCCTCGGCGTAGGCGTCGACGAGGAAGGTCATGAGGCTGCGCGAGAGACCGGCCGCGGGCTCGATGACGTAGGGCGTGTACTTGGTCCCGGTCGTCTGGTCGAAGAAGACGAGGTCGGTGCCGGAGTGCTCCGAGTGGGTCTTGAGGTCGAAGTCGGTGCGGTTGGCGATGCCCTCGAGCTCGCCCCACTCCGAGCCGGTGAAGTTGAAGCGGTATTCGATGTCGACGGTCCGCTTGGAGTAGTGCGAGAGCTTTTCCTGCGGGTGCTCGAAGTGGCGCAGGTTGTCGGGGTTGATGCCGAGGTCGACATACCAACGGGTGCGCTCGTCGATCCAGTACTGGTGCCAGTGCTCGTCGTCACCGGGCTTGACGAAGTACTCCATCTCCATCTGCTCGAACTCACGGGTGCGGAAGATGAAGTTGCCCGGCGTGATCTCGTTGCGGAAGGACTTGCCGACCTGGGCGATGCCGAACGGCGGCTTCTTGCGCGAGGTCTGGAGGACGTTGAGGAAGTTGAGGAAGATGCCCTGCGCGGTCTCGGGTCGCAGGTAGTGCAGGCCCTGCTCGTCGTCGATGACCCCGAGGTAGGTCTTGAGCATCATGTTGAAGGCGCGCGGTTCGGTCCACTGGCCACGAGTGCCACAGTTCGGGCAGGCGATCTCGGCGATCGGCACGTCGTCGGGGTCGATGACCTTCCCCTTCTTGGCCTCCTTGTCGGCAATCGCCTCCTGCATGTGGTCGAGCCGGAAGCGCTTGTGACAGCTCAGGCACTCGGTCAGCGGGTCGGTGAAGCCACCGACGTGACCCGAGGCCACCCACGCCTGCTTGGGCAGGATGATCGAGGAGTCGAGGCCGACGACGTCATCGCGGGCGATGACCATGGCCTTCCACCACTGGCGCTTGATGTTCTCCTTGAGCTCGACACCCAGGGGCCCGTAGTCCCACGCCGACCTCGTGCCGCCATAGATCTCGCCACAGGGGAAGACGAAGCCCCGGCGCTTGCAGAGGGAGACAACGGTGTCGACGGTCGAGGTGGGTGCAGCCATGCGGGCAAGGATAGTTGGGCTTCGGTATGCCGTTCACACCGGTTTGGGGGCACCTCACCGTGGACCGCGGGCCAACTCCTCCACCACGGAACGAAAGATGGCGTAGCGATCGGGACCGACGCGGTCGGCCCACGCAGCCTCCACGGCGGCGATCCGGCGCCGGGCACTGCGGAAGGCCCGGGTGCCCGCAGCCGTGCGAGTGACCAGCTTGGCTCGGCCGTCCTCCGGATCACTGGTCAGTGCCAGGTGGCCCGAGTCGACGAGAGCCGCGACGAACTGACCGACGCCCTGCGCCGTCATCCCGGTGCGCTCGGCGAGTTCGGAGACCCGGACCTTGTCGGGGCCGACGGCCTCAAGGACCCGGACGTGGGACGTCCGCAGCGCCCCCGGGCCTGCGGGCACGGCAACGCGCTTGCCGGAGTCGAGCAACGCGCCCATGAGCATGAGGACATGCGCGTCCGCGTCGTCCGGGATGCCGGGCACTGCACCCTTGACCGATATCACAAAGTGACTTTAGCATTCAGATTGTGAAAGCCACTTTGGCTTCTCCACTCGGAAGGGGTGGCTCGTTGAACTCCTCGCATGACCGCACGAGTCTGGGCGCACTCGACATCGACGACGAGCAGCTGGCCACCCTCGCCGCTGAAGCGCTCGGCGAGGCACCCGAGTCCGTCCGCTTGCGGGCCTCGCGCGCCGAGCAACACCCCTACGATCTCCCGGCGCTCACCACTGCCGGCCGACACTGGGTGACCGGCACCATCTCCACGCCGAACGGTGACCGGGACTTCCGACTCTTCGTCAAGCACGTCCAACGCTTCTCGACGTCGCTCCACGCGGCCATGGTCCCGGAGGAACACCGCGCCGCCGTCGACGCGGCTCTCCCCTGGGCCAACGAGCCAAGCGTCTACCGATCCACCCTCGCGTCCGCGCTGCCCGAGGGCCTGACGATGCCGCGGGCCCTGCTCGTCCAGGGCCTCGATGCGAACTCGGCGGCGATCTGGCTCGCCGAGGTCCCGTCCGCCCCGACGCAGTGGACCTCCGCAGACCTGGCGCGAGCGGCCTACCTGCTCGGTCGTTTCGCGGCCAACCGCGACGTGCGGGCCGTGGCAGCGAAGTCCGGTCACCGGATGGCCGCCGTGCGCGACTACGCCGAGGGCCGCCTGCGCCACCAAGTGGTCCCCGCCCTGCTCGATGAGGGGCTGGCCCATCACCCGCTCATTGCCGGTGCCTTCTCGCCCGATCTCATCGCTCGACTGCGGCGTGCGGCCCATCGATTGCCCGAGTTCGTCGAGGAACTCGAAGGCATGCCCCTCATGGCCTCGCACGGGGATGCCTGCCCCAACAACCTGCTCACCCATCCGGACTCCACCGACATCACCCTCATCGACTTCGGATTCTTCGGCGAGCAGCCCGCAGGCTTCGACCTCAGCCAGTTGCTCGTCGGCGAAGTGCAACTCGGTCGCCGACCGGCCGCTGCCTTGGCCGACGACGAGGAGGCTGTGCTGCCGGCCTACGTCCGCGGACTCCGCGACGAGGGCTTGGACATCAGTGAGTCCACCGTCCGCCGCTCCCACGCCTTGCTGCTCCTCCTCTTCGCCGGACTGTCGGCCTACCCCCTGGAGCACCTCGGCGGGCCCGTGACCCCCGAGGCTCTCGCCGCGGCCTCCGAGCGAGCCCAGATGGCTGCCTTCGCCCTGGACCTCGTCGATGCGACGTCGAGCTGAGCGCACGCCCCACGTACGCTGCTCCTCGTGTCCACCCTGCGTGAATCCATCGAAACCGCGAGCCTGCCCACCGTCCGCTGGCTCTCCGGCCTCCCCCGCTTCGTACCCTTCCTCATCGTCGTGGCGCTCATGGTCGCGGGCATCTTGGTCCAACCCTGGGGTTGGGTGTTCATCGCCCTCACGGCCCTCTTCCTGGGCTGGATGCTCTACCTCGGCTGGCCCCGGCTGAGCAACGCCGAGCGCATGATGCGCCTCGCGGTGCTCGTCCTCGTCGCGGCCGTCACGCTGACGCGCGCCTTCCCGCAGGGGTGAGCGGACGGCATACGCCGTCGTTTTGACAATCGTTCTCACTTGAGTTGAGAATGATTGTCATGTTCCGGACGACCGCCATCGCTGCCGTCGCGGCGTTGACCCTCGGGGGTTGTGCGGCATCCACGGCCTCGCCCGACGATGGCCGGCTTCACGTGGTCGCCGCCTTCTACCCCTTGGCGTATGCCGTGGAGCAGGTCGGCGGGGACCGCGTCACCGTCGCGTCGCTCACCAAACCGGGCGGGGAGCCCCACGACCTGGAGTTGCTGCCACGGCAGATCCTCGACCTCCAGCAGGCGGACGTGACGGTCTACCTCGCGCACTTCCAACCCGCCGTCGATGCCGCAGTGGCGGCCCATGCGGAGCAATCGGCCTTCGATGTCACCGAGGCGGCCGACCTGATGACCCTCGAGCAGGACCACGCGGATCACGGGGCCAGCGAGGATGGCGATCACGCGGACGCGGATCATGGGGATGCGGATCATGGGGATGCGGATCATGGGCATGACCACGGCGGGACCGACCCGCACTTCTGGCTCGACCCGATCCGGTACGGCGACGTCGCGACTGCCATCGCAGCTCAACTCACGGCCGCAGACCCGGCGGGCGCCACGGCATACCAAGCGGGAGCCCAGGCCTTCACCAAGCGACAGGCCGATCTCGACGAGGCCTACCGGAGCGGACTGTCGGGCTGTCGCAGCACGCGGGTGGTGACGGGCCATGCAGCCTTCGGCTACCTGACGACGCGATACGGGCTGGAGGAGGAAGCCGTCAGCGGTCTGTCCCCGGATCAGGAGCCGACGGCCGCGAGCATGGCGCACGTCGTGGACTTCGTGCGCGACAACGACATTCGCACGGTGTATGCCGAGACCTTGGCCAGCCCGGCCCTCACCGAGACGTTGGCTCGAGAGACCGGCGCGCGCGTCTCCGTGCTCGATCCCGTCGAGGGCATCACTGATGAGAGCGCGGGTCCGGACTACTTCGCCGTGATGCAGGCGAACCTCACCAATCTCCGTGCAGGACAGGAGTGCTCATGAGTCAGCACCTGATCGAGACCCAGTCGGCGAGTTTCGGCTACGACGACCGAGTCATCGTGGATCGGGTCGACCTCACCGTCGACGCCGGCGAGGTCGTCGCCCTGCTTGGGCCCAATGGTTCAGGCAAGTCGACCTTGGTCAAGGGTCTCTTCGGGCTGGCCCCCCAGCTCGGCGGCACGGTGCTGCTCGACGGGGTCGAGCGATCGAAGTTCGATGAGCACACTCGCATCGGCTATGTGCCGCAACGTCATTCGCTCGCCTCGTCTGTCCGGGCGACGGTCACCGAGGTCGTCGCGACCGGACGCCTTCCGCATCGACCGTGGTGGAAGCCAGCCGGCCGCGCGGACCACGACCACGTCGCTCGCGCCATTGAGGCCGTCGGCCTGACCGATCGATCACACGCCGAGGTGAGCACGCTCTCCGGGGGCCAGCAACGCAGGGTCCTCATCGCCCGGGCCCTCGCGGGCTCACCTGACCTCCTCGTCATGGACGAGCCGACCGCTGGGGTCGACCACGCCAATCAGGTCGTCCTGGCCGAGGTCCTCAGCCGCTTGGCCCGAGCGGGCACCGCCATGCTCGTGGTGACCCACGAACTCGACGTCATCGGCGAGGTCGTCACCCGCGTCGTCTGCCTCGACCAGGGGCACATCGACTTCGACGGCGCTGCCAGCGCCTATGCCGCCCACCTCGCCGATGCCGCTCACCCCCACGTCCACATCGGACACCGCCACGACGACGACCACGTGACGGGAGAGCACTGATGGACATGCTCGCGCTCGACTTCATGCGGCAGGCGCTGCTCGCTGCCGTGCTCGTGGGGCTTGCGGCGCCCCTCATCGGCACCTTCCTCGTGCAGCGCCAGCTCTCGCTCATCGGAGACGGACTGGGGCACGTCGCCCTGGCCGGGGTGGCCGCCGGCTTCCTCACCGGCACCCAACCCCTCATCACCGCCCTCATCGCCGCCGTCCTGGCCGGCGTGCTCGTCGAGGTCATGCGCCTGCGCGGACGCACCGGGGGCGACCAGGCGCTGGCTGTCATGTTCTACGGAGGCATCGCCCTGGGTGTCGTCCTCGTCGCCAAGTCCCCGTCGGGGACGCCGGCCAGCCTCACGGCATACCTCTTCGGTTCGCTCCTGACCACGAGCAGTGCTGACCTCTACGCGTTCGCCGCGCTGGCCGTCATCGTCATCGCAGTGACATGGGTGCTCCGACCGCGCTTCTTCGCCGTCGCTCAGGACGAGGAGTATTCGCGGGCGAGCGGCCTTCCTGTCACGGGCTACAACATCGCGCTCAGCGTGCTCACGGCCGTGACGGTCGTGGTGTCGATGCGGATCATCGGG
>Ga0116187_1000643_pt1 | contig 40820 bp, 31 predicted proteins | sample AD_JPNNA6_MetaG_FD_89755 | JGI IMG/M metagenome (GOLD analysis project Ga0116187, IMG submission 89755) | Active sludge microbial communities of municipal wastewater-treating anaerobic digesters from Japan - AD_JPNNA6_MetaG | ecosystem: Engineered > Bioreactor > Anaerobic > Digestate | place... | reverse complement strand
AGCCTTTTTTGCCCACTTCGCCGCCTCAATCCCCACAGAGACGACGCCAGCAGGCTTCGCAAAGCCAGAGCTGCCTTTTTTTGCTGTATACAGCGACTCTCGCCATGAACCTGCGGATCAAGGGGCCGATGTGTGGGCAGGGCGCTCCTCGACCTACCCCCGCCGGAGGGGCTTTTTCGCCCCCCGGGGATCGCCCTTGCCTCCGCCGAGGGGCACGAGGTGGGCTCCCCCCGGGGCCTCGGCGGCATCGTATTTGAATGCCGCCACCACCTGGCGCAGGTCGACGGCGAGGCTGGCGAGCTCCTCTGACCCTTGGGCCACTCGCTCGGCCGAAGCCCCCACTTCCGCCATCTGATTCCGCACGTTGTCGGCCGAAGAAGCCGAGGCGTTCACCCGCGACGCGATGTTTTGTACCGCGCTGGCGATCTCCTCGCTGGAGGCCGCCTGCTCCTCGGAGACGGCCGCCAGGTCCTGGGTCGCGGAGGCGATCTTGGACAGGGCCGCCATCATCCGGTCGATGGTCGCCCCCGTCTCCTCGGCCAGCTTGCTGGAGCTGTGCGAGTCCTTGGCGTTGGCCTCGGACGACGCCACCACCTTGTCCAGATCCTTGGTGATGATCGAGGCGAGTTCGGCGATCTTTTTGGCGGCCTCGTTGCTTTCCTCGGCCAGCTTTCGGACCTCCTCGGCCACCACGGCAAAGCCCCGCCCCGCATCTCCCGCCCGGGCCGCCTCGATGGCGGCGTTGAGGGCCAGCAGGTTGGTCTGGTCGGCGATGCCCCCGATCTGGGTCACGAAGTTCTGAATCTCCCGGGCCCGGCTCCCGAGCTCCCGGACCTCCCGGGAGGATCTTTCCGCGTCGACGGCCACCTTCTTTATGCTGGTCACCGCCTTGCCCACGGCGGCGACGCCTTCTTCGCCCGCGAGGCGGGCGTGCTCCACCTCCTGGGCCATTTCGGTGCTCTTTTGGGCGGTGGCCTGGGCGCCGCTGGCCACCTCTTCCACCGAGGCGGTGATCTCCTGGGTGGCGGCGGCGAGGCTTTCCATCTGGGAGGATACATCGTCCGCCCCCGCGCGGGACTCCTCGACCCCGGCGTTGGATTTCTCCGCCAGGGCGGAGAACTCCTCGGAGGTCTCGCCGAGCTTGCCGGAGCTGCTCACCACCTTCACCAGGAATTCTTTTAATCCCGTCTCGAGGGCACTGGTGCTTTCCACCATCGCGGCGATCTCGTTTCCCTGGTAATTCAGCAACCACCCCTTCGACGTGTCGAACCTCAAGTCCAGGGCGGCGATTTTTCGCAGCACCTCCATGACCGCCCCCAGGGGGCGGGTGATGGCCCGTTCGGACAAAAGCCCCAGGGCCAGGCCCAAGAGCACCGCCCCGGCGGCCACGGCCAGCAGGAAGCGCAGGGCGGCGGCGATATGTTTTTCGTTTTCGGCGTTGGCCTCGGCGGCGGCCTTGGCGGCGTGGGCGGCGATGCTCTTGAGGTTATCGTTAAAGGCCTCTAGCGGTTTTTTGGCCTTGGCCCCGTAGAGGGCGAGGGCCTCTTCGTGGCGGTTCTCCCCGAGGAGCTTTATCACATAGTCGGTGGCGTGGCGGTACTCGACGAGGTGGGTCTGGGCTTCCGCCAGGGTTTTTTTCTCAAAGTCGTCCAAAGGGGCCTTGGCAAGGTTTTCCAGGTTCTCGTTGTTCAGGAGCCGGCGCCTCTGGATGTCTTCCAAAAGGGCCCCGCTCTGGCGGGCATCCTTCGCGAGCGCCGCTTCCAGCATGTTCCCCCGGATGGCCTGGACGTGGCTCCGGGCATCGTTGACCCACTGGATGGTCATCAGGCTTTTGTCATACATCGTGTTCAGGTTCTCCTCCGCCGCAGTGAGCCGGGTGTATCCCACCCACGAGGCGAGGGCGGTGAGGGCGCAAAGCAGCGCGGTGAGGGAGAGAAGGCGCAGGCGGATGGTCATGTTTCTGAAGAGAGCCATCATGTCAGATCACTCCTAGCATGTTGTATGCTTTCAACACATTAGAGTGTTTTCGTTTTCGAGGCCGTCGGCGTGGGGCCCATGGAGGGCCCTGTCCCGTAGGGGCGGGGGGGGCGAGGTCCATCGCCCCACCCCGGGACTTCCAAAGAAGGTTTTTTAATCCCCGATCGTCACCAGCTCCCGGGGGGAGAGGTTCATGGATTCACAGCCCGTCTCCGTCACCGCCACGATGTTTTCGATGCGGATACCGAGCTTTCCCGGGATGTAGATCCCCGGCTCGATGCTGAAGGTCATGCCGGGGCGCAAGGGGGTGGTGTTTCCCGCCATGATATTGGGGGCCTCGTGGACCGCGATGCCGATGCCGTGTCCCAGGCGGTTGTCGAAGTGGGCCCCGTACCCCGCGTCGTGGATGATCTGCCGAGCGGCTCGGTCCACGTCCTGGGAAAGGACCCCCGGGCGCACCGCCGCCTCCCCGGCCTCTTGGGATTTTTGGACGACTTCGTAGATTCGCCGGTCCTCGGCGGTGGGTTCCCCCACGAAGACCGTGCGGGAGGTATCCGAACAGTAGCCGCCGCAACGACAGCCGAAGTCGAGGACCACGAAGTGACCCCGCTCGATGGTGCTGTCGTCGGAGTTGTAGTGGGGCATGGCGGCGTTGGGGCCTGTGGCGACGATGGAGGAGAAGGCCTCTTCGTCGGCGCCCTTTTCGTCGAAGAGCCGGGAGATCTCCCGGCGGACATCCCGTTCTTTCATGCCCGGCTTTATGAAACGGACCAGATCGGCGAAGACCTCGTCCGCCAGCCGTCCCGCCTTTCTCATGAGGGCCAGTTCGTCGGGGGCCTTGCAGATCCGCAGGTCGTCCAGGCAGTGCCACCCGTTGACCAGTCGGACCCGGTGGCGTTCGGCGATCTCGATGGCGTCCACGGCCCGGACCCCGGAGTTCATGGCCAGAGGGGCCCCTTCCAGGCCGAAATCCTTGACGGCGGCGGCAAAGGCGCCGTAGAACCAGTTTTGGTCCACCCAACTGTAGCGGGGGGTGTCTTCCCCCAGGGCGCGGGCGAACTCCGCCTCGTAGATCTGGGGCACGATGGCAAAGATCTGGCCTTCGGCGGTGACGCCCACAGCCTTGAATCGTTCGTCGTCAAAGAGCTCCAATCCCGCCAGGTATTCCACATCCGACGAGGGGCCCATGATGAGGGCCCGCAGGCCGTCCTGCTTCAGTTTCCGGGCCAACGCCTCCACGCGCTCTTTCTGTAGCATGTTTATCCCTCCGTACCATTCGAGATGGGATGACCTTTCGGCCCCCTTGCCTCCGGATTTCCCTTGGGGGCGGCCACGGGAACGGTCGCCCGGGCCGCACCAGGGGCGAAGCTTGTGATATGATCTGTCGCAACCTCGCTCCCTTCCCCGCATGATATGATTTTATCGCCACCTCGCCCCCCTCGTTAAGAGTCACACGCTTCCCTTCTGAGGGGGCGCGAGAGGGGCCTTTCGTCTCCGCCTGCGTACTTTATCACATAAACGGCCCTCGCGGCGGGGGGATTGGGGTTTTCCCCGAAAGAAATAAGGGGATCCGGGGTGTTTTTAAGAAATAAAAGGAGGCGAAAAAATCTATGAGCTCATGGCATGAAGAGCTGGCCCAGGGAGGGGCCTGCGGGGGTGTGGTGTCCCTTCCCTGGCGTTCTTCGGCGGATGTGACGTTGGAGCTGCGCCGGGGAGATCGGGTGCGGCGGGGGGTTGGGGCGGAGGGGTCGCCGGGGTGGCGGCTTTGTACCACGGAAGACGGTTTGGAGGGGTGGATCCACGAGGACTTTCTCGATCCTGTGGGGGAGGAAGAGGCCATCCTGCGGGAGGACTACTCCTCCCGGGAACTTTCCTTGGACGAGGGGGAACGGGTGTGGGTGCATCGCGCCGTGGGAGGGTGGCTTTGGGTCCAGGTGTCCCAGGGAGCCTGGGGGTGGATCCCCGAGGATCAGGTGAGGCCCGACTGAGCGACCAGAAGCTCTCCGCCCCCCGAAGGACCGATGGGGGGGCGGAGAGCTTCTGGCCCTGTCAGAGGATCCGGAGATCCAAGAGCTGGGTCAGGCGCTCCAGCAGGCGCACCCCCCCGAGGGAGTTTCCCTTGGGGTCCAGGGCGGGGCCAAAGGTCCCCAGGCCCACCTTCTTGGGGACCGAGGCCAGAATGCCTCCCCCCACCCCGCTCTTGGCGGGGATGCCCACCCGTACGGCGAACTCCCCCGATCCGTCGTAAAGGCCACAGGTGGCCATGAGGGCCCGGGTCATAAGGGCGTGGCGCTCCGACAGGACCCGGTGTCCCGAAAGGGGATTGATGCCCCCCGAGGCCAGGGTCATACCCATCACCGCCATATCCCGGGCGGTGCCCCGGAGGGAGCACTGGCGGAAGTAGGAATCCAGCACGTTTTCCACGTCTCCCCGAAAGGTTCCCACGCTGCGCATGAAGTACGCCAGGGCGCGGTTGCGGTCGCTGGTGCTTTTTTCCGAAAGGTAGGTGGCTTCGTGGTAGTCCAGGGCGTCGTTCCCCGAGAGGCGTCGAGCCCAATCCCGGACGAAGGCGAAGCGCTCCTCCGGATCCCGGTGGGGGAGCAGGGAGAGCACCACCAGGGCTCCGGCGTTGATGAGGGGGTTTTGGGGGCGGTGGGGCTTGACCATCTCCAGACGCATGATGGAATTGAAGGGGTCCGCCGTGGGGTCCATCCCCACGGCGTCGAAGACGCGCTCTTCCCCCAGGAGCTCCAGGGCCCCCGCCAGGGAGATCACCTTGGAAACGGATTGCAGCGTGAAGGGAACGGCCCCATCCCCTGCGGAGGCCACGGCGCCGTCGGGGGTGGCGAGGGCCACTCCGAGATGGCGAGGGTTTCCCTTGGCGAGTTCGGGGATGTAGGTGGCCACTTCGCCCTCGCCGGGGGCGGGGCGACAGGCGTCTAAAGCTTGCTGGAGCAGGGTTTCGGTGGGGAGCGTCATGGAGTCCTTTCCTCCTGATCGAAAGTGGGGGGGCGGAAACCATGGGGTGGCCCGGCCCTCGGGGAAAATTATACCCCACGGAAGGGGGCTCCGGGAGCTTTCATCGGGGCGGGGCGCCCGGGGAGAATTTTTCTGCACGCAGTATATCCTCAGGGGGGATTCTTTCGGCTATAATTGAGGGAAGTGGATGGGGGCGTTTTTCTTCGAGGGGAAAGCCCCCCGACCTTCCAGAGGGCGGGAGGAGTGGTCGTGGCGTTTTCCGTGCTTACCCTGTGTCCGGGAGCTCAGGGCACCCGGATGGCGGAGTTTTGCGATGACGTGGCGCTCTGGGAAGAAGAAGTGCCCCACGCCCCCCCTTCGTCCGCTCCCCCCGGGGGCTTGAGGGAAGAGGCCGAGGTGCGATGCGAGGCCCTGGAGCGCTTTCTTGAGGACCATCCCCTTCGAGGGGGCGGGCTCCACGCCGTGGTGGGGCGGGGGGGCGTGGTGGGCCCTGTGCCCGGGGGATTTTACGAAGTGGACGAGGCGCTGGGGCGACACCTCCTGAAGGATCATCCCCGGGGTCATGTTTCCAACCTGGGAGGGGTTCTGGCCCGGGCCTTGGCGTTGCCCCGGGGGGCCCGGGCCCTCATGGGGGACCCCCTTTCCACGGAGGAGAGGGAGCCCGAGGCCCGTCTCTCCGGATGGCCCGAGCTCCCCTGGCAAGCCCTGGGTCATGTCTGGAGCCTCAAGGCCGCCGTGAGGGCCGCCGCCCGAGATCTGGGAAGGCCCTGGGAGGAGCTCGCCGCAGTGGTGGTGCACCTGGATAGGGGCATATCGTCCTGTGCCCACCGAGAGGGGCGCATGGTGGACCTGATAAACCCCAACGACGGAGGGGCCTTTTCCCTGGACCAGGCGGGGGGCGTCCCCTCGGGGGACCTGGCGCGGCTCTGTTTCAGCGGCGCCTACACCCTACGGGACGTGCGCACCGCCCTGGTGGGGGCGGGGGGGCTGGGGGGCTACCTGGGCACTAGGGACCTGGAAGAAGTTCACGCCCGAAGGAAGGCGGGGGACGAGGGGGCGGAGCGGGCCTTTTCCGCCATGGCCTACCAGGTGGGGCAGGAGATCGGCGCCCTGGCGGTGGCTCTTTCGGGGCGGGTGGATGCGGTGATACTCGCGGGTCCCCTGGCGAGAGATCCCCTACTGGTGCAGCGCGTGCGGGGGTGGGTCCAGTGGATCGCCCCGGTGCTGGTTTATCCCGGAGGGGATGAGCTGCACTTCCTGGCGGAAGGGGCGGTGCGAGTGCTTTCTGGGGAAGAACGGGCGAAATGCTATGGAGACTACGCTGACATGGAGGAGGAATAGGTTCATGAGTTGGACGTCGTTGCAGTTTCTGTTGGATCGGTGCCGAGACGGGCGAAAGATGCGGGTGGTGGCGGTCTGCGCCCAGGATGAGGATGTCCTCTTCGCCCTGGATCGGGCCTCCCGGGAGGGCATTGTGGATGGGGTGCTCGTGGGGAGCAAGGCGAAGATCGAAGGGGCGGCTTCGGCCCTGGGCATCAGCCTCGCCCCCTTTGAGATCGTCGATGCCCCCACGGAGTACGAGGCGTCGGAGCAGGCCGTGCGGCTGGTATCCAGCGGGGCGGCGGACACGCTCATGAAGGGCATGGTGAAGACCGCCACCCTTCTCAAGGCGGTGCTGAACAAGGAATGGGGCCTCCGGTCGGGGGACCTGCTGAGCCATCTTTTCATGGTGGAAATTCCCAAGCTGAATCGGGTGGTGGGGCACACGGACGGAGGCATCAACCTCTATCCGGATCTCAAGACGAAAGTGGGCATCCTGAATAACGCCGTGGACTGCTATCACAAGCTCGGGGTGGCCTGCCCCAAGGTGGCGGTCCTCGGGGCGGTGGAAGTGGTGAATCCAGACATGCCATGCACGGTGGACGCAGCGGCCCTGGTGCAGATGAACCGGCGGGGGCAGATCAAGGGGTGCCTGGTGGATGGCCCCCTGGCGCTGGACAACGCGGTGAGCCTCGAGGCGGCCAAGCACAAGGGCATCGTCTCCGACGTGGCGGGGTGTGCGGACATCTTCATGGTGCCGAACATCGAGGCGGGAAACCTGCTGGGCAAGGTCATGCTCTACATGACCGGCGGCGTGGGGGCGGGGGTCATCCTGGGGGCCCAAAAGCCCGTGATCCTCACCAGCCGCTTCGATTCCGCCGAGACCAAGCTCTATTCCATCGCCCTCGGCGCGGTGTTGTCCCAGAAATAGCTCCGGGACTTTCCATGGGAGTTTTTCGGACCCGGGGTTCGCCGGACGAGACCCGGAGTCTAATTTTCAAAACTATCTGAATTTTTTGAGGAGGCGGGAAGAGAAAATGGAGCAGTTGCGGTCACTGACGGCGTTGATGGAGTACGCGAAGCAGGTGGGACCCCGGAAGATCAGTGTGGCCATGGCCGAGGATGCGGAGGTCCTGGAGGCGGTGGAAGAGGCCCGTAAAGCGGGGGTGGCCAACGCCGTCCTGGTGGGTAACGGGGACAAGATCGCCGAAATCGCGGGCAAGCTCGGCATCGACCTGGGCCACTACGAGGTCGTGGATGAGCGGGGCGGCGAGCCCGCCGTGGCCCTGGCGGCGGTGGAGCTCGTGTCCTCCGGTAAGGCGGAGATCCTCATGAAGGGCATGATCAAGACCGCCAATTTTCTGCGGGGCGTGCTCCATAAGGAAAAGGGGCTCCGCACGGGATCCCTCATTTCCCACGTCTACGTGCACCATGTGGAGGGGTACGACCGGATATTTTTCATCTGCGACCCCGCCTTTAACATGTACCCCGATCTGGGGGAAAAGGTGAAAATTCTGGAGAACACCGTTCGCCTGGCCCATGCCTTTGGGGTGGAAAAACCCAAGGTGGCGGTGTTGGCGGCGGTGGAAGTGGTGAACCCCGACATGCCCTGCACCCTGGATGCGGCGGCGATTGCCCAGATGAACCGGAGGGGGCAGATCAAGGGATGCATCGTGGATGGCCCCTTTGCCCTGGATAACGCCATCAGCGAGGAGTCGGCGGCGCACAAGGGCATCGTCTCCGAGGTGGCGGGCAAGGCCGACATCCTCCTGGTGCCGGACATCGACGCGGGAAACATGATGGCCAAGGCCATCGTCTACATGACGAACAACAAGACGGCGGGACTGGTGCTGGGAGCCAAGGCCCCCGTGGTGCTCACGAGCCGGTCGGACAGCGCCGAGACCAAGCTCCTGTCCATCGCCTCCGCCGTGGCCCTGGCGGCATATAAGGGAAACTAATCTCCGGAGACCTTTCTGCACGAGGGCGCCTCGCCGCTTGAGACCACTCCCTTGCCGGACGGCGGTCCTCGAAGATCGGAACCGGAGGGAGAAATCCCGGAATTTTCAGGACGAAGGATGGAAAATGGTGAGAAGGGAAAAGCGGGAGCTCTTTCGGAGCACGCTCCGAAAGAGCTCCCGGAACTCCTTTCCTGCACGTTTTTCATCCTTTTTTTCTCCTGGACCTTCGTTGAAGAGGAGTGTTCCCCCCATGGATTACGCAATTTTTGCCATCAATCCCGGTTCCACCAGTACCAAGGTGGCGTTTTTCCGGGGAGCGGAAGAAATTTGGAGCGACGTGCAGCGCTTTGACGTGGAGACGCTGCGAGCCTTCGCCACCGTTGCCGACCAGGAGGACTTCCGCCTGGAAGAGATTCGCAAGGCCATGGAACGTCACCATGTCACCGAAAAAGACCTGGACGCAGTGGTGGGTCGGGGGGGGTTGATCAAGCCCATTCCCGGGGGTACCTATGAGGTTTCCGATGCCATGGTGGAGACCCTGCGGTCCCAAAAGTACGGTGCCCACGCCTCGAACCTGGGGGCCCCCTTGGCCATGAGGGTCGCCCAGGGCAAGCCCGCCTTCATCGTGGACCCGGTGGTGGTGGACGAGCTGATCCCCGAGGCTCGCCTTTCGGGGATGCCCCAGATCGAGCGCCGGTCCATCTTCCACGCCCTCAACCAGAAGGCCGTGGGGCGACGGGCGGCGGCGGACCTGGGAAAACCCTACGAGAAGGCCAACTTCGTCATCGCCCACCTGGGAGGGGGCATTTCCGTGGGGGCCCACTGCCAGGGGCGGGTGATCGACGTAAATAACGCCCTGGACGGGGACGGCCCCTTTTCGCCGGAGCGAGCCGGGGGGTTGCCCGCAGGGGACCTGGCGCGGCTCTGCTTCAGCGGCGCCTATGACCTGACGGAAGTTATAAAGAAGATGGTGGGGGGCGGGGGCATGGTGGCCCATCTGGGCACCAACGACCTCCGGGAGGCCCAGCGGGCCGCCGAAGGAGGAGACCCCAAGGCGACGCTGGTGCTGGACGCCATGGCCTATGGAGTGGCCAAAGAAATCGGATCCCGGGCGGTGGCGCTCGCGGGGAAGGTGGATGCGGTCATCCTCACCGGGGGATTGGCCTACAGCGAGGGCTTCGTACGCCGCATCGGAGACCGGGTATCGTGGATCGCGCCGGTGAAGGTCTATCCCGGTGAGGACGAGCTCCAGGCGCTGGCGGAGGGGGCCCTGCGGGTGCTCTCCGGCCAGGAGGCTCCCCGGGTTTACGAGGGCTAGGGCCGCCGGTAGAGCTCTTTTGCCTGGGAAATCTCGGAAGGAGAGGGAAGGGGATCCTTCCCTCTCCTATTTTTATTTTTTAAGTTTACCCCTTGCGGGCTTCTCTTGGAGTTTTTTTGGCCTTTTTTTCAGGGGATCGCCGGGGGGCGCGCCGGTCCAGGGCCTGCCGCAGGGCCTGGTGCAGGGTTTCGGCGGTGAAGGGCTTAGGGATAAAGCCGTCCCCTCCGGCGTCAAACCAGCGCCCGGAGTCCTCCGGTCGGGCGGAGGCCCCCAGGGCCACCAGGGATAGGGAGGGGTAGCGCTGGTCCCGGAGGGAAAGGGCGTCTTTCAGGCATCCCAGCTCCCCCTCGGGCATGTCCAAAATCACCAGGTCAAAGGGCTCCCGTTCCAGCATTTCCGTCGCCTGATCCCCGCTCTCCGCCACGCGAAGTTCTGCTTTGTCCTTGCGAAGCATGAGCTGGATCAGCTTCCGGTCTACGGGGTTGTCCTCCACCAAAAGGACCCGGAGGCCCGGGGGCAAGGGAAATCCTCCGGAAGGGCCGGGGCCGGAGGCGGGGGGAAGGTTCAGGGAGAAGGAGAAGGTGCTTCCCTTTCCCGGGACGCTCTCCACGGAGACCGACCCTCCCAGGGCTTGGACGATCCTCTTCGTGATGGCGAGCCCCGTGCCCGCCCCTTGGTGCCTCTTGCTCAGGCCATCGTCCAGCTGGGTGAAGGGTTCGAAGATTTTTTTGAGGTCCTGGGCGGCGATGCCTATCCCGGAATCGGTCACGGAGAACCGGTAAAGCGAGGGGTTTCCGCCGGGATCTTCCGGGGATATCGCCAGGGAGACCCCCCCTTCGGAGGTAAAAGATGCCGCATTGTGCAGGAGTACGTCCAGGCAGGTGCGCAGGAGTCCCTCGTCCCCTAGGACTTTTTCCGGCAGGCGCGGATCCCAGAGGACGCGGAAGGTCAGCCCCTTGCGCCGAAAGAGCTGGCCCGTCTCAGACCCCGCTTTCTCCACCAGGGCCCGGAGATCCAGCGGCCCCGGGGTCGGGGAGATTCCCTCGGTCTCCAGCCGGGCCAGGGTGAGGAGATTATTCAGCAGGGACAGGAGTTTTTCCCCGGAGGACAGGATGTGCTGCAACAGATCCTGTTGGTCCTCCGACAGGAGGGAATCCTTCAGGAGACGCGCCATGCCCAGGACCGCATTCAGGGGGGTCCGAATTTCGTGGCTCATGTTCGCCAGGAAGACGCTCTTGGCCCGATTGGCCCCTTCGGCCTGGTCCCGGGCCGCCCGGATAGATTCTTCGATCTCCTTGCGATGGGTGATGTCTATGGCCAGGCAAACCACCCGATCGCAGAGGTGATCCCCCCGACAGAGGGGAGCCAGGCGGGCTTCGAAGCTCCGTCCCCCTTCGTCGGTGTACTCCACGGTCTGGAGGCTCAGGTGGGAAAGGGTTCGCCCGATGGCCTCCCGGACCCGGGGGACCGTCTCGGGGGGGAGGAAGTCCTCGAGCTTGTGCCCCGAAGGAAATCTCGGGAGTTGGTCCGGCGCCATGTGGGTCACCACGTCCGTGACGGTGCCGCCTTGGTCAAAGACGAGGACCGCGTCCGGTACGGTGCGAAGGATGGCCTCCGTGTACCGGATCTGGGCCTTCAAGGCGTCTTCGGTCTTCTTGCGCCGAGCGTTTTCCTGGCGTAGTTCCCTGTTGGTCGTCTCCAACTCGGCGGTGCGCTGCTCCACCCTCTGCTCGAGGAGGTCCCGGGACTCCCGGAGGGCCTGTTCGGTCTTCATGGCCTCGGTGATATCCCGCCCCACGCCCTGGATCTCCAGGAGCGATCCCCGGTCGTCGAAGATCCCCCCGTAACTCCATTGGAGCCAGCGCGTCTCTCCCCCTCGGGTGATCATGCGCTCCGTGCGGAGGAGCCGGGGGCTTTTCAGGACGATCCGGGCCATGGCCTCCCGAAGGGGCTCCTGGGCCGAGGGAAGGGCGCACTGGAAGACGGAAAAAGCGTGGAGGGCGTGGCGATCCAGCCCAAAAAAGGAGAAAAAGGCCCGGTTGGCGAAGCGAAGAAGGCCATCGGGGGAAAAACGGCACACCAGGTCGTCCTGGTCCTGGACCACCGCCTCGTAGCGCTTCTCGCTCTGGCGCAGGGCCCGCTCGGTGGCGCGCTTCTTCAGGGCGTGCTCCAGGAGGTCGCGGAAGAACTTCAGCTCTTCCACGTCGTCCTGGCTCCAGGCCCCCGGATGGCGGTTGTTATCGAAGCCCACATACCCCGTCACCGAGTCCCCCGATCCCCAGCTCAGCACGAAGAGGGATTGGATGCCCTGGGCCCGAAGGATTTCCCGTTCATGGGCCGCCTCGGGGGGCATGGAGCGGACGTCGGGGACGATGATGGCTCCCTCGCGCCGGAGGGTGTCGATCCACCACGGAGTGGCATCCATGGCAATGCGCTGCAGCTGGTCTTTTGCCGGGGATATGCCGGGGGCGCACCATTCGTGGGTGTTGCTGTGGGTGGCCCCCTCGGGGTCGACCTGGAAGACGTACCCCCGGTCGGCGCTGAAAAAGGCCCCCAGATCTCCCAGGGCCTGATGGATGGCGTGGTCCAGACAGAGGTCCTTTAGGAATCGGGCCGAAATGCGCGAAAGGACCTTCTCCAGGACCAGGCGCCGCCGGAGGGAGTCCTCGGCGAGGCACAGGCTGGAGATGTCCTGGTAGGCGGCGTAATGAAAGGCCCCCCGGGACGTCTTGATGGGAAAGACCGTCAGGGCCACGGGCAATCGGGAGCCGTCCTTTCGGCTCCGGAACGTGGAGGAAAGGGAGACGTATTCCCCGGCGCCCACCCGCCGAGAGAGGTCTTCCGCCTCGGCTAGCTCCTCGGAGGAGGTGGTCACCAGGTGATCGATGATCTTCCCCCGGATCTCTTCGTCGGAGTATTGAAACATCTCCCGAAATTGGCGGTTCGACCGGATCACCCGGCGATGGGCGTCGACGAAGACGATGCCCTCGGAGGCCTCCTCGAAGAGCTCCTCGAAGAAGGCCCCGACGATGGCGGAATCCCGCAGGGTGTCCTCCGGGGCGGAGGCGTCGGCATGGACGTCTTCAGGGAGGGGGGGAGTGGGGGATAGATCTTCGCCGCCGGGCATGCGTCCGGGCCTCCTTTGTTGTCATGATTTGTCTTTAGGTCATAACAGATCCATCACCCCGGGCGCGACGCCCCGGGCCCTTCGCTTTTCGGGGGGGCGTCAAGGTCGTCAGGAAGAAAGGAGCCTAAAGGAGCTTTCGGGCGGCCCCCAGGGCGGCGTCGTAGTCCGGAGGCGTGGTGGCCTCGGGGACGAGCTCCACGTAGCGCACCACGTCGTTTTTATCCAGCACGAAGATGGCCCGGGCCAGGAGGCGGAGCTCTTTGATCAGGACGCCATAGGCCAGGCCGAAGGCCCCGTCTCGGTGATCGGAGAGCACCTTGATGTGGTCCACGTTGCCCGTCAGGCAGAACCGGTTGATGGCAAAGGGGAGGTCCATGCTGACATTCATCACCACCACGTCGCCGGGGAGTTGGGCCGCTTCGTCGTTGAAACGATGGGCCTGAAGGTCGCACACGGGGGTGTCCAGGGAGGGGGTGACGCTCAAGATCTTCACCTTCCCGGGAAAGTGGGCCAAGTGTACGGGTTGGAGCTTGCCGTCCAGAAGGGTGAAATCTGGGGCCTTGTCGCCTGCTTTGATCTCGGGGCCACACAGGGTCAGGGGGTTGCCTTTCATGGTGACGATGCCGGTCCGTTCCATGGGGAGAACACCTCCGTAGGTCGTGAAAGATTTTTTTCCACGGGTCTCTTGGATCGATAAGATTATACGCCATGGTCGCCTTTTATAGAATGGGAGGGGGGATAAAATTCTCCCTTGGGGGGGCATACACGGGGGCTCCGATGCGCTATACTGGACGGGAGAGATAAAGACGTCTTAGAGATGGAGCCTCGGCCCGGACGGGTCTGCGGAAGCGACGGCGAGGCGGTATGCGGGGGGTGGCATGGTGGGTCGATGGGGGGCGCGAGGAGCGTGGGCGGTGGCCCTTTTGGTCCTTTGGGTCGGCGCGGGATGGGCCCTTTCCTTGGATGACGTGCGCCACCGGGGGGTGCTCCGCATAGGTTTAGAGGACGAGCCCTGGGGATTTTTCGTGAGATGGCAGGAGGGGGTTCCGGAGGGTCTTTGTGCCGACCTGGCCCGGGCCTTGGCGAAGGCCCTCGGCGTCAGGGAAGAGATCGTGGCGGTCCCCTGGGGAGAAGGAGAGCCCGGGAGCATCACGGGCACCTGGCAGGCGGAGGATTGGTCCCGTTTCGACGTGGTGGTGTCTCCGGTGGCCATCATGGCGGAGCGCCAGGGGAAGGTGACGTTCTCCCTCCCCTATACCACGGTGGGGCAGATGATCCTGGTGCGGCGGAATGGGGGGGCCCGGGCTCCGGAAAACCTCCGCCTCGGGAGGATCGGAGTGGCCCAAGGCACTTCCAGCGTGCCCGCCGCCCAAGAGGCCTTCCCCGACGCCACGCTGGTACCCTACGACGGAGGTGAAGCCCTGGCGACTCCCCTGAGGCAAAAGGAGATTGACGCCGTGGTGGTGGACAGCCCCGTGGCTCTGGACTTTTTGCGCCGTTTCTCCGACATCGTCGCACTGGAAAAGCTCCTCACCCGGGAGCGCTACGCCCTGGTGCTCCCCCTTTCGGCGGACCGATCGCTGGTGGAGGCGGTGAACGGCTTTCTGAGCGGCGAGGGGAAGGCCATCGTCGACCGATGGAGCCGGGGCGATGGGGGAAAGAAGTAGGCCCCTTCGGCCGGGAGGGTGGAAGACGGATCGCCGGTGGATGTGAGGGCGAAAGCCAGGGCCCCTTCGTGGGAGTGAGCCGATGGGGGGCCCGAGAAGAAGAAGAGTTCGAAAGAGTCGGGGCGATGACGTTGGAAAAGGCCGTTTCCCTACAGCGCCGGATGATGACGCGGATCCTGCCGATCTTTTTCCTGATGGCGGGGTCTTTGGCGGTGGCCTTTTCGTTCTTGGGATTCTGGCTCCGGAGAGAGATCCTCTCCCAAGTCCGAGATGAGACGGTGCGGTCGGTCTCGGAGTTTTTGGGGGAGTACGGCGAGACCCTTTCCCTCCTGGAAAACCAGTACACCCTGGCCATGAACAGCATCCTCGACAGTCTGCCCCGGATCTTCGTCGCCGACACCTCCGCCCACGACGTCCAACCCATGGAAGTGACGTTTTTTGCCCGACAGCTCTTTTCCCGCCTCTGGAGCGACCCTTCTTCGATCGATGGGCGGGTCTTCGTGCTGACTCTGGACCCTCGAGGAAAGGTGATCTCTTCCACCTTGCCTCCGGGACTTCCTGCCCTGCCTCCGGGGGCCCGGGACATGTTGGCGACGCTGTCCCCCGGGGGGCGGGCTGTGGCGCCCCTTTACTGGGACGCCCCTTCGGGACGGTATTATCTTTATGGTTTTTCCTCCTTTCCCGACGATTCCCGCCTGGGGGTCTGTCTGGAGGTCAATCCCGCCCTGCCGGAAAAAATTCTCTCCATGATATGGCAAATTCGGGATGTGCCCTTCGTGAACGGCGTGGGGCTCTACGACCCCGCCGACGGGCGCCCCGTGGGGCGCCACTCCCCGGCCCTTCCCCCCGAGACGCGGCGAATCTTCTCTTCGTTGAAGATGGGGGAAGTGGTCCCCGTCGGAGGGGTGGGGCGCCCGGGGGAGAGCTCGCTCTTTCTCTGGAGCCCCCGACGAGGGGGACACGCCCTTTTTGGGCTAGATCGGGTGGGGGTGCTCCTTCAGATGGACCTCTCCTTCTTCACCAAGATCTGGCAGGGGGCCCTCCTGGGAGGGGCCCTTTTTCTGACGGTGGCCCTGGGGCTTTTCATCGGGAGCATTGCCCGGGCCAGCCGGGAAGTGGTGGTCCCCTTTCGGGCCCTGGGGGATCAGATGGAGCGCTTTATGAGGGATCAAGACGCCTTCCCTTCGGAGGAACTTCGGGAAAACTCGTGGAAAATCGAGGAGATCCGAGACCTGGAGAGGGCCTTTTTGGCCATGGCCCGGGAGATTGTGGCGGGGCTGGAGCAGTTACGGGCCGCCAACGACGAACTGAAGGCCCTGTACCGCCAGCAGGAAAGGTTGACGTTGAGCCTGGAGCGCGTCTTCTCCCTGGCGTCGGCCATGGCCGATGCCCCCGATCAGGACGAGGAGGAGTTTCTCGGCCAAACACTGCGCTTTGCCCTGGAGCTGGTGCCCGAGGCCGGGGCGGGTACGGCGGGGATCGTGGAAGGGGGGCGGTGGCACTTCGTGGCCGCCGAGGGCCACGACCGCGACCGGCTACGCCGTCTGCCCTCCATGGACGAACAATTCCTCCCCGCCCAGGAGGGGAGCGTGCTCATTCCGGCGCCCCTGTCGCACCTGCGCCGGGCCATGACCGACGCTTCCTTCGAGCTTTTTCAGCTCGCCACCCTGCCCGTTTATGAATCCCTCGTGATACCCCTGCGTACCGGGGGGAAGCCCCGGGGACATTTGGCCCTGGATATCGTCGACATCCAAAAAAGCCCTTTCTCCCAGGAGTCCCTCCGGGTCATGGAGGCCCTGGGTCACTTGGCGGCCACGTTCCTCGGCATGAAGCAGCTCTTTGCCGTGCAGGAGGGCTTCCAGAGGGAGATCGCCATGTCCATGATCTCCATGCTGGAGCAGTACGATAGCTATACCCGAGGGCATTCGGAGAACGTGGCCCTGCTGGCCCAGCGCCTGGCGGAGCGGTTGGGGATGGGGCGGGATGCCGTGAAAAACGCCTATTGGGCGGGGTTGGTCCACGACATCGGCAAGATCCTGGTGCCCATCGATGTCCTCAATAAGAGCACCTCTCTGACGGAGGAAGAGTACGCCCTGGTCAAGACCCACCCCGAACGGGGAGAGCGGGTCCTATCCCGCTCCGAAGAGTTGGCAGGGCTGGGTTTGGTGGTGGGAAGCCACCACGAAAGATGGGATGGCACGGGATATCCCGCAGGGCGTCGAGGGGAAGAAATTCCTCCCCTGGCCCGGGTGATGGCCCTGGCGGACGCCTACGACGCCATGACCAGCCACCGATCCTACCGCCGAGGCATGAAAAAAAGCGTGGCCCTGGAGGAGATTCGACGAGGGGCGGGGACGCAGTTCGACCCCGAGATGGCCTGGATCTTCGTGGAGATGATGGAGGGATCGCCGGAAGGCTCCTAGCTTTCCCGGAGGGATCCGGTTAGGGGGAAATCTCCCCATGAGGGGGCGGGGCATGACACGATTTCTAACAAAAAAGATCTTTAGTTTCCCCCCCAAAGGCCTTGACGAACCCTCCGGGGCGTGATATTTTACCGCGTAAGAGAGCTCCGTCCTCCCCCACGCAAAGGTTCCAGAGTTGCCGCCGGGAGGTTTTTTTTCAGACTCGCGGACTGTATTCAAAGAATACACTCATCGAAGGAAGAGAGGGAGATCCATGACGTCGGGCGTGGTTTTCGACCTTCACCGCTATTCCCTCCACGATGGCCCGGGGATTCGCACCACCGTCTTCCTCAAGGGGTGTCCCCTGGACTGCTGGTGGTGCCATAACCCCGAGAGCAAGGCTTTTCCGCCGGAGCTCATCCACCGGGCGGAGCGGTGCATCGGCTGCGGCACCTGCGTTCGGGTCTGTCCCCGGGAGGCCTTGGCCCCGTCTCCCCCGGGGGTGTGGCTCCAGAGAGAGCGCTGTGACGCCTGCGGTAGGTGCGCCGAAGTCTGTCCCGCCGAGGCCCTGGAGATGGCGGGGCGCTCCATGACGGTGGCGGAGGTCCTGCGGGAGGTGCGCTCCGACGTGATCTTTTTCGACGAGTCGGGGGGAGGGGTGACCTTTTCGGGGGGCGAGCCCCTGAGCCAGCCGGACTTTCTCGGGGAGCTCCTGGAGGCCTGCGGCGCCGAGGGCATCCACCGGGCGGTGGATACGTCGGGGCACGCCCCCTGGGAGGTGCTGGATCGGGTGAGGCGCGTCACGGATCTTTTCCTCTACGACCTGAAGCTCATGGATCCCCATCGTCATCGCTGGTATACGGGGGTGGACAATGGCCTTATCTTGGCCAACCTTAAGCGCCTTTCCGAGGAGGGGAGCCGGATCGTCCTGCGTTTTCCCCTGATCCCCGGCGTCAACGACCACCGGGAAAATGTCGACGCCCTGGGGGCCCTGGGAGCCTCCCTGGCCGGGGTGGAGTGGGTGAGCATCTTGCCCTACCACGCCGCCGCCCGAGATAAGTACAAAAAGATGGGGATGGAATACCGCCTTTCCCAGACGTTACCCCCCTCGGCCCATATGGTGGAGCAGGTCAAGGGGCAGTTGGAGGCCTTCGGCCTTGCGGTGAGGATAGGAGGATGATCGGTATGAACGAACGCGTAACGAAGCTGCGTCAGGCCAGCGTGGAGGCCCGTCCCCGGATCTCCATCGAGCGGGCGGTGTTGGAGACCGAGTTTTACCAGGCCCACGAGGGGAAACATTCCGTTCCTGTGATGAGGGCCCTGAACTTCCTTCACCTCTGCGAGCATCAGACCATCTATATCGGCGATGGGGAGCTCATCGTGGGAGAGCGGGGTCCCGAGCCCAAGGCCGTGTCCACCTTTCCCGAGCTCACTTGCCATTCCGTGGAGGACTTGGAGATCCTCAACTCTCGGAGCATGGCGAACTACGCCGTGGCGGCGGAGGACATCGTCACCTATCGGGAAAAGGTCATCCCCTACTGGCGGGGGCGTAGCATGCGGGACAAGGCCTTTGCCGAGATCCCCCAGGAGTGGAAGGACCTCTACGAGGCGGGGCTTTTCACGGAGTTCATGGAGCAGCGCGCCCCGGGGCACACCACGCTGGACGGCACCATCTACCAAAAGGGCATGCGGGACCTGAAAAAAGAGATCGCCGAGGCCCAGGGAAAGCTCGATTACCTAACCGATCCTGAGGCCGTGGCAAAAAACGAGCAGCTCAAGGCCATGGCCATCTCCTGCGACGCCATCATGCGGTTCGCCGAGCGCCACGCCGAGCTGGCCGAGGAGCGGGCCTCCCGCGAGAGGGACCCCCAGCGCCGGGCGGAGCTCGAGCGCATCGCAGAGGTATGCCGCCACGTCCCTGCCCACGCCCCCCGGAACTTCTGGGAGGCCCTCCAGACCTACTGGTTCGTCCATCTGGGCACCATCATGGAGCTCAACGGCTGGGACGCCATGAATCCGGGGCATTTGGATCAGCATCTGGAGCCCTTCTACCTGAAGGAGACGGCGGCGGGAACGCTGGACCGGGAGGGGGCCAAGGAGCTCCTGGAGTGCTTCTGGATCAAGTTCAACAACCACACCGCCCCCCCCAAGGTGGGCGTCACGGCCCTGGAAAGCGGCACGTACAACGATTTCACCAACATCAACATCGGCGGACTGCGCCGCGACGGCACCGACGGTTCCAGCGAGGTCTCCTATCTCCTGCTGGAAGTGCTGGACGAAATGCACCTCCTCCAGCCCCAGGCGAACCTCCAGCTCAGCGCCAAGACCCCCGATCGGCTCCTAAAGGCCGCTTGCCAAGTCATCCGCAAGGGCTACGGCTATCCTTCCGTCTTCAACGCCGATGCGGTGGTCATGGAGCAGGTGGGTATGGGCAAGGCCGTGGAAGACGCCCGGGAAGGGGGCACCAGCGGCTGCATCGAGACCGGGTGCTTCGGCAAGGAAGCCTATGTGCTCACGGGGTACCTCAACGTGCCCAAGATCCTTGAAGTGACCCTGAATGACGGCGTAGATCCCCTCACGGGCAAGCAGGTGAGCATCTCCACGGGGAACCCCCAAAACTTCGCCTCCTTCGACGAGCTCTACGCCGCCTTTGCCCAGCAGCTCCGGTACGTGGTGGAGACGAAAATCCGGGTGAACAACTATCTGGAACGGATGTTTGCCACCTATGCCCCCGCCACCTTCCTGTCGGTGGTCATCAACGACTGCATCGCCAAGGGCAAGGATTACTACGACGGGGGGCCCCGGTATAACACCACCTACATTCAGTGCTGCGGCATCGGCACCGTGACGGACAGCCTTTCGGCGCTCAAGAAACACGTATATGAAGATAAAACTTTGAATCTCGGGGATCTTCTGGGGGCCTTGAAGGCCGATTTCAAAGATCGGGAGGATCTGCGCCTCTTCCTGGTCAATAAGACCCCCTGTTTCGGCAACGACGATGACTACGCCGATTCCCTCATGCAGCGGGTCTACGCCTCGCTGCTAGAGACTATCGACGGCCGCACGAGCACCAAGGGAAAGACCTACCACTTGGATATGCTATCCACCACGTGCCACGTGTATTTCGGCAAGATGCTCGGGGCCACTCCCAACGGCCGGAAGGCCCATCTGCCCGAATCCGACGGCACCTCCCCCTCCCACGGGGCGGATCGCCGGGGCCCCACGGCGGTGGTCAAGTCCCTGGGGAAAATGGATCAGGTGCGCTCCGGCGGCACGCTGCTGAACCAGCGTTTTCTCCCCTCGGTGCTCGAGGGGGAAGAGGGGATTGCCAAGCTGGGGAGCCTCATCCGGGGATATTTCAAGCTCAACGGCCATCACATCCAGTTCAACGTGGTGGATTCCGAGACCCTGCGCAAGGCCCAGGCAAACCCGGCGGAGCATCGAGATCTGTTGGTGCGCGTGGCGGGGTACAGCGACTACTTCGTCAACCTGGACATCTACCACCAGGAAGAGATCATCGCCCGCACCGCCCAGGAAGGGTTCTAGACCTCAAGATCGCAGATCTCCAGAGGCTTTGAGGCGACATCACCAAAGGGGAGCTCCCGAAAAGACCGGGAGCTCCCCTCCTTTATGTTTATGGTGGATTTTTTGGAAAAACAGCGCGATTACTTCCGGGGCGTGAGCTGGCGCACCACGTCGAGCACCGTGCCGTCCCGCCACTCGATGACCCCCACGATGCGCTCCTCCGTGACCACGGGGTCCATGGGCCCCGTGAGTTTTTTCGCCCGATCCACCAGCTCCTCCATGGGGACCAGGGGCACGGTCTTCGCCTCCCGGCAGGCCTCCACCAGGTCGGTGCGCCGGGGATTGAGGGTGACGCCGAACTCCGTCACCAGGGCGTCCACCACCTCTCCCGGGGTGGTGACGGAGTAGACCGCGTCCACCACGCAGGGGATGCGCCCCCGGAGCAGGGGTTGGGCAATGATGGTGAGCCCCGCCCCCGCCGCCGTGTCCTGGTGCCCTCCCGTTCCGTGGAGCAGGGCGCCGTCGGCTTCGGTGTTCACGTTGGCGTTGAAGTCCCGGTCTAGCTCCGTGGCCCCCAAAATCACCACATCCAGGGCGTTCACCGCAGCCCCCGAGTTCCAGGGATTGGCGTACCAGTCCGCCGAGATTTCGATGTGGTCCGGATTTTCGGCTATGGACTTCACGGCCTCCAGATCGAAGGATTGGACGTCCAGGAGACGTTCCACGTACCCTTCCCGCAGCAGATCCACGAAGTACCCCGTGATGCCTCCGAGGCCGAAGCTTCCCTTGACGTTCCGCCGTTTCATGGCGTCCTTCAGAAAAGCCGTGACGGCGAGGGGGATGCCCCCCGCCCCGGTCTGAAAGGAAATGCCGTTTTTGAAACAGGGGCTCGCCTCGATGAGCTGGGAGGCGTAGCGGGAGATGAGAAGGCGTAGCGGGTCCCGGGTGATCTGGGTGCTTCCGGAGACGATGCCCGCCGGGTCCCCGATGCTTTCCACCGCCACGACGAAGTCCACGTAGTGCTGAGGGATGGAGATGCGGCTGATGGGATAGGGCTGGAGGTTGTCCGTCACCGCCACCACGCAGTCGGCGTACATGGCGTCGGTGTGGGCGTACCCCAGGGAGCCGCAGGCCGAGCGCGATCCCACGCCGGAGATATTGCCGTACCGGTCCGCCGTGGGGGCCCCCACGAAGGCCACGTCGATGTGCACGTCGCCGCTGGTCACCGCCCGGGGTCGTCCCCCATGGCTCCGGAGCACCACGGGGTCTTCCATGCCTCCTTCGGAGACGAGCTGGCCGATGGGGCCGTTCACCGACCCCATGATGCGGCGGATGACGCCGCTTTTGATGTGGGGAATGAGCTTTTTGTGCACGCCGAAGAGGGCGGTGGGAAAGAGTACCAGATCCCGGAGCCCCATTTCGGCGCAGGCGTCCACCACGGCGTTGATGACGTGGTCTCCGTTGCGGAGGTGGTGGTGAAAGGAAATGGTCATGCCGCTTTGGAGCCCCGAGGCGGCGATGGCGGCCTTGAGGTCGGGGAGAACCTTGTCTTTTCCCCCGTAGACGGCCCGGAGGCGTCCCCCGTCCCGGTGGCCTTCGGGCACCCGGGCGGCGGCCCCCTGGAAGGGCTTCACCGGGCCGTATCCCGGGATGGCATCGGGAAGATGGCGTCCCACGGCGTTGATGGACATGATCACATCACCTCCCCGGAAAGTCCCGCCCGCGATAGGGTGAACTCCGCCCGGCGTACCACGGGCTTGTCCACCATGCGGCCGTCCACCTGGACGGCCCCAAGACCCCGGGCGGCGGCGTCCCGGGCGGCGGCCACGATGCGCTTGGCCTTCTCCACCTCGGCCTCGGTGGGAGTGAAGATGTCATGGACGATGGGAATCTGGTTGGGGTGGATGACGCTTTTGCCGTCGAAGCCCAGCTGCTTGATGAAGGCCACCTCCCGGCGGAGTCCTTCGTCGTCGGCGACCCGGGGGTAGACCGTGTCCAGGGCGTCCACTCCGGCGGCTCGGGCGGCCACCACCAGCAGGCTCCGGATGGTGGCGAGCTCCGTGCCGTCGGCGGAGCGGTTGGTGCGCAGATCCGCCGTGAGGTCTTCTCCCCCGGGGATGAGGGCCGCGACCCGGGGGGAGGCGGTGGCGATGTCATAGGCCCGCCAGATGCCCAGGGCCGTTTCCAGGAGACAGAAGATGGCGGTGCGTCCCTCGGCGATCCCCGCGTGGGATTCCACCTCGCCCAGGTACTCGTCCAGCAATCGGATGTCCCGGGGGTTTTCCACCTTGGGAACTCGGAGGCCCGTGGCTCCGGCGGGCACCACGGCGGCCACGTCTTCCCTCCAAAGCTCCGTGTCCATGCCGTTGATGCGCACGGTGACCTCGCACCCCCCGAACTCTCCCCGGCAAAGCACGTCCCGGACGAGGATCCGAGCGGCGTCCTTTTCCGAGGGGGCCACAGCGTCTTCGAGATCGAGGATGAGGCCGTCGGGGCGGAAGAGGTGTCCCCGGAGGAGCATGTTGGGGTTGTTGCCGGGGAGGTAGAGCATGGTGCGGCGGAGGCTCATGCGACATCACCCCCCTTGAGGCGCTCCAAGGCCGCCTCGGTGCGGGCCTGGAGGACCAGATCCAGGGCGCCGTTGTCCTGCACGGAGAGGGTGACGTCGGTGATGCCCATCTTCGAAACCACAGATAAGACGGCGGCGCGCATGGCGCTGCCGAACCGGGCGGCGCTGGCCCCGGCGATCTGTACCGTGACGCCGCTTCCCGGGTCGGCCTCACTGGCCGTGACGATGCAGTCCATGGACTCCACCGTGCCGGCAGATGCGGTTTTCATGGCAAACCTCCTTTTCAAGAGAGAGCACGAAATAGAGGGGAAAAGGGGCGCAAAGGGAAGAGATCCCCTTGCGCCCGAAGAAGTTCCCGAAGTCCCGGGACGCGAGCTAATCCTCGAAGCCCACGGGCTTCGTCCAGTCGCACATCTCCTTGGCCTTGGCCTTGGCGGCCTCGAGGCGGGCTCCGGTGAGGGAGGGGTTGATCTTCTGGGCGATGGCGGTGGCCATGTCGATGGTGGAAGCGGCCTTCTTCTCCCAGTCGGGGTCGTTGCGGAAGTCGCGCCACACGTCGTAGGTGAGGACCTTGCCCTCCACGAGCACTTCGCCGACGGCCTTTTCGATCTTGGCTGCCGCCTCGTTCAGGTCGAGGTACTCCAGCATCATCTTGGCGGTGAGAAGAATGGCCGAGGGGTTCACCTTGTACTGGTGGGCGTGCTTGGGCACGGAGCCGCTGCAGGGTTCGAAGATGGCGGCCTTTTCTCCGATGTTCCCGCTGGGGGCAAAGCCCAGGCCGCCCACGAGCTGGCTCGCCTCGTCGGAGAGGATGTCTCCGAAGACGTTGCTAGCCACGATGACCTCGTAGTCCTGGGGGTTTTTGATGAGCCACATGGCGGTGGCGTCGGCGTTCTCCTCGATGCCCTTGATGCCGTAGGGTTCATATTCCTTGGCGATCTCGGTGAAGATCTTCTTCATGAGACCGTCGGTTTCCCGGATGACGTTGGCTTTGTTGCAGTTGTGCACGGTCTTGCGCCCCGTGGCCTTGGCGTACTCGAAGGCCGCCCGGATGATGCGCTCACACCCCTCCCGGGAGAAGACCCGCCAGGACACGGCCACTTCGGAGCACTTCTTGAAACGTTCCATGCCTTTATGGACGTCGAAGAGCTCCTTGGGGAGGGGGTTGAACTCCACGGCGGCGTAGAGATCTTCGGTGTTCTCCCGGAACATGACGATGTCGATCTCGGGATCGCCCTTGAGCGGCGTGCCCACCCCAGGGAGGCTCTTGGCGGGGCGCAGGTTGATGTAGAGGTCGAAGATCTGCCGCATCTGGAGGATGGCGGACTTGAAGCCCTTCACGCCGGACTTGGAGGTCACGGCGGCCATGAGGGTGGCGTCGGAATTGGTGATCTTCTCGATGGTCTCGGGGGGCACGGTGTTGCAGCGGGGATCGCCCTCGCCGTACTTTTTCACGGACTTCTCCCACATGGCCCACCCCAGATCGGCCCGGACGAAGTCGATGGGGAGCTCCATGGCGTCCAGCACCAGCATGGCGGCTTCCATCATGTCGAAGCCCGAATCGTCCCCCGCCATGTAGCAGACCTGATAACGGTCTTTCTTTTCGCGCACCTTCATCACGTTGCGGGTCATGAACAAAACCTCCCTGGATCGGTTATGGATTCTAAAGTTAGGGGCCCGGGCCGAAACCGAAGGAGCCCGGAGCCCCGGAGGATAGGGCGGCGCGTTTCTCGGGGACCTACTTTAGCCCCAAGGATTTCTTCACGTGGGGAATGAGTCCCCCGTCTTCGATGAGGCCCCGGACGAAATCGGGGTAGGGAGGAAAGGCGAACTCCCCCTTTTTGGTGACGATCTTGCCCCGGTCGAAGTCCACCGTCACGTCTTCCCCCGCCTCGATGGCGTCCACGGCCTCGGGGGAGACGATGATGGGAAGCCCCTCGTTGAGGCAGTTCCGGTAGTAGATTCGGGCAAAGCCCTTGGCGATGATGGCCCCCAGGCCCCGCTCCTTCAGGCACGACACGGCCTGCTCCCGGGAGGAGCCGCATCCCCAGTTCTTGCCCCCCACGATGATGTCTCCGGGGGCGGCATTTTTTGTGAATTCGGGGTCAAGATCTTCCAGGGCCACCTTGGCCATCTCCGACCGTTCCTTGATGGTGTAGGTGTACTTTCCGGGGAAGATGACGTCGGTGTTCACGTCGTCGCCGTACTTCCACACCTTGCCCGTGATCTTCATGGCTACCGCACCTCCCGAGGATCGGCGAAGACGCCCGCGATGGCGGAAGCCGCCACCGTGACGGGGCTCGCCAGATAGATGAAGCTGTCTTTATTTCCCATGCGCCCCTTGAAGTTGCGGTTCGCCGTGCTGATGCAGACCTCGCCGGGGGCCAGGATGCCTTCGTGGTTTCCCATGCAGGGGCCGCAGCCCGGGTTGCAGAGCACGCATCCTGCGTCCAGGAAGGTGTCCAGGAGCCCCTCCTTCATGGCCTGGCGGTAGACGCTCCAGGAGGCGGGAATCACGATGGTACGCACCGCCACTTTATGTCCCTTGAGCACCGCCGCCGCTTCTCGAAGGTCTTCGATGCGGGCGTTGGTGCAGCTCCCCAGGAACGCCTGGTGGATGGGTTGGCCCTTCACCTCGTCGATGGGGGCGTAGTTGTCCACCGCATGGGGCTTGGCCACGCAGGGCACCAGGTCTCCCAGGTCGTAGGAGAGCTCCTGGGCGTAGACCGCATCGTCGTCGGCCCAGAGGGCCTCCCACTCGTCGCTTTTGGCCTTGTCCTTGATGAACTCCAGCACCTTGGCATCCGGAGGGCACACGGCGTTTTTCGCGCCCATCTCGATGCCCATGTTGCACAGGGTCATGCGCTCGGCGAGGCTCATGGCCTCGATGGCGGGGCCGTGGAACTCCACGGACATGTAGTCCGCGCCGTCGGCTTTGATGTCGCCGATGATCTTCAGGATGAGGTCCTTGGCGGAGACGCCCTTTTTGAACTGCCCCGTGACGGTGATCTTGAGGCTCTCGGGGACCTTGAACCAGATTTTGCCCGTGGCCCAGGCGGCGGCCATCTCGCTGCGGCCGATGCCCGTGGAGAAGGCCCCCAGGGCGCCGTACATGCAGGTGTGGCTATCGCTGCCGATCATGATGATCCCCGGCAGGGCGAAGCCCTCCTGGCACATGACCTGGTGGCAGACCCCCCCCTGGCTGGACACGTCGTAGAAGTGGGTCATGCCCTGTTCTTTGGCGAACTCCCGGGCTTCTTTGTGGTTCACCGCGTGCTCGTCCGACGGGGCGGGGATGGCGTGGTCCATGATGAAGACCAGGCGCTCGGGTTTCCAGACGTTTTTCACGCCGATTTTCTTAAAAGTCTTGGCGATGGGGGCGGCGTTGTCGTGGCTCATGCAGAAGTGAGGCTCCACCGTGACCACGTCGTTGGCGCGCACCTCGTATCCCGCCGCCTTTCCCAGAGCCTTCTCGGCAAAGGTCTTGCCCATGGCGTCGTTCCCTCCTTAGTGAAAAGCTCGCACCGCTTCGGTGTCTCGTGCTCGGGTAAGATCTGGAAGCTTACTGCGCCACCTGGGCCTTGAGGTAGGGGATGAGCCCCCCCGCCGTCATGATCTCGTTTTCCAGATCGGCCACGGCGTCTCCGTGGAAAGAGGTCTTCTGGGTGAGGTTGGTAATGGTCCCCGTGGCCAGATCCACTTCCAGCTCGTCTCCGTCGACGATCTTCCCGTCCTTGATCCCCTGGCTCAGCCCCTTCACGAAGAGCACGGGGTAGCCGTTATTTATGGCGTTGCGGTAGTAGATCCGGGCAAAGGATTCCGCCAAGACCACCGGCACTCCCCCTTCTTTGAGGCAGTACACCGCGTGCTCCCGGCTGGAGCCGCAACCGAAGTTCCGTCCCGCCACCACGAAGTCCCCGGGCTTGACTTCCTTGGCGAACTTTTCCTTGCCGGGGTAGTACTCGAAGGCAAACTGGGGCATTTTCTTGGGGTCGGTTTCCGCCAGATACTTGTTGTGGTATATGAGGTCCGTGTCCACGTTGTCTTCGAAGACCCAGGCTCGGCCGCGCAGTTTTTTCTGGTCCATGGTTTCCTTCCTCCTTGGCTTTTGGCTCGCTTAGCGGAGCAGGTCCCGGGGATCGGTGATGACGCCCCGGACGGCGGCGGCCATGGCAGACATGGGGCTCATGAGGTAGGTGTTGCTCCCCTTGCCGACCTTGCCGATGAAGTTTCGGTTGGTGGTGGAGACGCCCACGTCTCCCGAGGGAAGGACGCCGTAGTGCTCGGCGGTGCACAGGCTGCACGTGGGGTTGGTGAAGACCACACCGGCTTCCAGGAACTTTTGGATCATCCCCGCCTCGGCGCAGCGCGTCATAACCTCCCGGGTGCTCGGCGTGATGATGGTGCGTACCGAGGGGCTCACGGTGAAACCCCCCGCTTTCAGAATGTCGAAGGCGGCGGCGATGTCCTCGAAACGGCCGTTGGAGCAGGAGCCGATGTGTACCTGGTTGATGGGAGTTCCCGCCACTTCCCGCACGGGCTTCACGTTGTCCGGAGCGTCGGGGCAGGAGGCCAGGGGCTCCAGGGAGGACACGTCCACCGTCATGTGGGATACGTAGGTGGCGTCGGCGTCGGGGGTGATCATCTTCGTGCGCTCGATGACTTCCTCTCCCGCCCGGCTCCGAAGCCAGTCCAACACCTCGCCGTTCGGGAGGATGAGGCCGATCTTGCCGTCCATCTCGGTGACCATGGAGCAGAGGGTGATGCGTTCCGCGAGGTTGGCGTTCTCAATGACGGGGCCGTCGAACTCCACGGAGCGGAAGGACATGCCGTCGGCTCCCAGGCGTCCCACCAGGTAGGTGAGATAGTCCCGCATGCAGACTCCCTTGCCGAAGGTCCCCGTGGCGGTGATCTTCATGCTCTCGGGGACCCGGAACCAGTTGGTGCCCTTGAACCACGAGGCCACGATGTCGGTGTTGCCCACCCCCGTGGCAAAGGCCCCCACGGCGCCCAGGAGGTTCATGTGGCTGTCGGTGCCCAGGATCACGTCCCCGGGCTTCACCAGGCCATTTTCCAGCAGCACGTGCTGGCCGATGCCCCAGTTGATGTCGAAGACCTTGGAGATGCCCTGGCGCTTGGCAAAGTCCCGGATGGTCTTCTGGTTTTTCGCCACCCCTTCGGAGTGGGCCGGGGCCTGGAGGTCAAAGGTAAAGGCGATTTTGTCCGGATCCCAGACCAGACCCTTCTTATCGGTGACCTTGTCGAACTGCTCCGTGCAGTTCGCGCCGCCGAAATCCCGGGCGGTGGAGAGATCCATGTGGCACCACACCCGATCTCCCACCTTTACCTGCTTACCCGATGCCCGTTCGATGATCTTTTCGATCATGGTCTTTCCCATGTCCGTACCTCCTCGTGATCGTCTTTCATATGAAGTTGCGCGCTCCGCCTGGACGCGGGGGAGGCCCCGAGCCCCTCGGGGCTACTTCAGGAGCCCCAGGAACGATTTGATGGTTTCGAAGTTCACGAAATCACACTTGTTTATGACCACCGCCTCGGGGCAGCGGTAGCCGTCGTCCCCTTCGTGGGCGTGGACCGCGATGCAGTGGCAGACCCGGCTCGGCACGCCGTTTCGCATGGCGAGCCCCGTGCCGGAGAAGGGGTGGCGCAGATCCTTGCCCATCTTGGATTTCACCACTTTGCCGTCTTTTTTCTCGTACTCCACCAGTTTGCCCACGTCGTGCAACAGCGCCCCGGCGATGAGAAGGTCGTGGTCGAGCTGGAATCCGCCGTTCTCTTTGTAGAGGGAGTTGAACTCTTCGTAAATCACCTTGGCCATGCGGGTCACGCCCCGGGTGTGGATCAGGTAAGATGCGGGGCAGTCGGGGATCAGGAGGGTGAAGGGGATGGTCTCCATGTCCTCGGGCTCCCAACCCCCCGTCTTCAGCGCGTCCTCGTAGGTGGCCACCACTTGCCCCCGGAGAGCCTCGTCGGTGATCCAGGCGATCTCCGGCAGGAGCTTCTCGATGCGACTTCCCATGCCTTCCGTGCCTCCGCAGCAACAGCAGTTACCCATGTGAACATCCCTCCTGTGTTTTTTTGTGACGACGGTGCGACATTTAAGAAACTTCTGGTGAGGAGTCTTTCCGGAGTCGGGGCCCGGGAAGAACTCCGATGGGCCTTTTTTCTGGTGATCGAGGCTTTTTTAGGGCCCTTCCAGGGCCAGGGCCTCTTGCAGGGTGCGGTAGATGCGCTCGATGTGGCGGCTGGAGGAGCGGGCGGCCCCTTCGCCGTCGTGGTTCAGGATGGCCTCGTAGATCTCCTGGTGTTCGTGCAAGAAGGCGTCCTTGTCCGAAAGGAGCGAGTATATGCGGTCGTGGGTGGCCATGATCAAATTGAAAGTCATCTTGACGATGTTGACGAAGACGAAGTTCTGGGTCGCCTCGGTGAGCACCAGGTGGAAATCGAAATCCGCCTGGGCCCGGTCCTTGGGGACGGCCATGCTCCCTTCGGTGGCGGAGAGCACCCGCCGGAGGCGGGTGAGATCCCCCGACCGGGCCTTGCGGGCCGCCTCGGCGGCGATGGCGGGATCCAGTACCCGCCGGGCTTCCATGAGCTCCAAGATGGCGCCGTCTTCCAGCTTTCGCGGGTCGGAGGCTCCGCCCTCCTCCCCCCGCCCCCGGCGGACGAAGCGCCCCTTGCCGGGGATGCTCTCGATGAGCCCCAAGAGCTCCAGCACCCGGAAGGCCTCCCGGAGGGAGCTGCGACTGACTCCCAGGTCCTCCATGAGCTGGCGCTCCGGGGGGACGGGTTCACCCTGGCGCAAAGAGCCCGAGGCGATGAGGGCCTTGATCTCGTCCACCACTTTTTCGTAGATGCGCGTCTGTCGGACCCTTTTGTCTACCATATGAACCGCTCCTTCGTGGACCACCCAGTGCACTTTATACCCCAAGGAGACACTTTGTGCAAGAGGGGGCAAGATGTCTTGCAATTCTATGGAGAAAGGCCGATCCAATGTGTCGGAAAATCCCAATTGGTCGGACCAATTGGGCGGCCCATGTCTCCTCGTCCGGCCCGAGGGGGCGCCTCCGGGGAAATCGAGGGGGCACGACAAAGGCCCCGGGGCGCCCGAAGGGGGGCGTCCCGGGGCCCATCCGGGGGGCCTTTAGGCTCCAAAGGGCCTAGGAGCGGATCATCACCAAAAACATCTTGAAGGGCTCCAGGGCCTTCAAGGCGTGGGGGACGTCGGCGGGCATCACCAGGGCATCTCCGGGCTCCAGGGTGTGGGGCACGCCTCCCAGGCGGATTTCCACTCGCCCGGAGAGGACGTGCACCAGGGCGTCGTAGGGGGCGGTGTGCTCGCTCAGGGCCTGCCCCTTGTCGAAGGAAAAAAGGGTGGCGTTTCCCGTGGGACGATCGACGATGGTGCGGCTCACCACGGCCTTCTCCTGGACGGTCACCAGTTCTTCCAGGCGAAAGGGAACTCCCTTTTCGTAGGTGGCATCGGTCATGGCTCTACCTCCTTTCTAAGGCATCTCGCTAAAAAAGTGGAGCCGGGGGACCGGCTCCACGGATGAGGAATCGTCAGCCCAGGATGGCTTTCAGGTCGGCCTCGGCGGATTCGCCGATGGGCTGGATGTTGAACTTGTCCACCAGCACCTGAAGGGCTTCCGGCGATACGAAGGCCGGCAGGCTGGGCCCCAGGCGGATGTTTTTGATTCCCAGGGAGAGCAGGGTGAGGAGGATGCACACGGCCTTCTGCTCGTACCAGGACAGGATCAACGAGAGGGGCAGGCTGTTCACGTCGGTGTTGAAGGCCTGGGCGAGGGCCACGGCGATCTGGATGGCGGAGTAGGCGTCATTGCACTGGCCGCAGTCCAGGAACCGGGGAAGACCCTCGATGTCGCCGAAGTCCAGCTTGTTAAAGCGATACTTGCCGCAGGCCAGGGTGAGGATGAGGGTGTCTTTGGGGGCCTTCTGGGCGAACTCCGTGTAGTAGTTCCGGCCGCTCTTGGCGCCGTCGCATCCGCCGATGAGGAAGAAGTGGCGAATTTTTCCCGATTTGACCAGCTCCACCACCTTGCTCGCCGCCCCCAGCACGGCGTTTCGGGCGAAGCCCACCAGAATGGTCTTGTCGTCGCCGTCTTCGGGGAAGCCCGGGGCCGCCAGGGCGGCCTCGATGACCGGGGAGAAGTCCTTGCGGGTGACGTGGGGTACTCCGGGCCAAGCCACGAGCCCCGTGGTGAAGATGCGTCCCTTGTAGCTCTCCCGGGGCTTCTGGATGCAGTTGGTGGTCATGAGGATGGCCCCGGGGAAGGAGTCGAACTCCTTCTGCTGGTCCTGCCAGGCGCCGCCGTAGTTTCCCGCCAGGTGGGGGAACTTGTGGAGCTCGGGATAGCCGTGGGCGGGGAGCATCTCGCCGTGGGTGTAGATCTGGATGCCCTTACCCTCGGTCTGTACCAGGAGCTCGTGCAGGTCCAGCAGGTCGTGCCCCGAGACCAGGATGGCCTTGCCTTTTTTGGGGAAGATCCGCACGGGGGTGGGGACGGGGTGGCCGTAGGTGCTGGTATTGGCTGCGTCCAGGAGCTCCATGACGTGGAGGTTCTTCTGCCCCAACTTCAGAGCCAAGGGGAGGAGGGCATCCACCGTGAGGGGGTCGGCCATGATGCCATCCAGGGCCTCATGGAAGAAGGCGAAGGCCTCTTCGCTCTCCTTGCCCAGGATGTGGGCGTGGTCCGCATAGGCCGCCATGCCCTTGAGGCCGTAGATCACCAGCCACCGGAGTCCCCCCACCGTGGGACCCCACTTCTCGATGTCCGCTTCGGGGGAGAACTTCTCTCCCAGGCGCACCATGGAAGGAATGTCTTTTACCGACTCCTGGCAGGAGGGGCAGCAGAGCTTGTCGGGGGTCTTTCCGGCCTTGTGGGCCGCCTCTTCGTAAAGCTTATGGATACGGGACTTCATGTCGCAGGCCTTTTTGATGAGGCCCTCCAGTCGAGCCGGGTCGAAGTTGACATTGGTTATCGTGGTGAAAAGGGCTTCGAGGACGAAGACGTCCACGTCGTGATCCCGGACGTTGAACTGCCGGGCCCGGTGGGCTAGCTGACCGATCTCCCCCGTGATGTGCACCAAAAGATCCTGTAGCGCCGCCGTCTCGGGGTCTTTCCCGCACACGCCGAAGCTGGTGCATCCCGTACCTTTAGCCGTCTGTTCGCACTGGTAACAAAACATCCTTTGCGCCTCCTTTTTGTGATGGTGGAACTCTATTCTAACACACGGGAATCCTTCCAGGGGCCTCTGCGTTGATTTTTCATCCTGGCTCGGCCGTGCCCGGGCCCCCTGGGCCGCCGCCTTGCCCCTCCGACCGACGCCAATACTCTCCCAGAGTGGTGTGAGCGAGGTAGTCTTCGATCTGGGCCGAAGCCGCCTCCAAAAGTCCGTCGAAACAGCACCCTGGCACGGGACACGACGGACGTCCCAAAAGGCACCCCGCCGGGCTCAAGGGTCCCTCCACCGCCTCGTAGATCTCCAGAAAGGAGATCGTCTCCGGGGGCCTGGTCAATTCCACCCCCCCACCGGGGCCTCGGATGGAACGGACGAGACCCTGATGGGCCAAGCGTTGGATCACCTTGTAGAAATGGGCCTCCGAGGCGGCCACTTCCTTCGCCAGCTCCCTCACCGTCCAGCGGCGCCCTTCGGGAGAGGCCAGAAGCAGGGCCCCGTGAAGGGCCAAAGATGCGGCTTCGGACATGTGAATCAGGCGAGCCATGGAGATACCTCCAATCTGGTGGAAGAATACCAATTATTTTCCCCCTTGTCAAGTTTTTTCTGGGACGAAGGGGAGTGTCGTGCTACACTTTCGCCATGAGAACCGATGGAGGCCCGACCATGGAAAAAAGTGGACCGTTTTACGGTTGGCAGCTCGCGGCGGCGGATCGCCTGGCGGGCAAGAGCGGAGTGTTGGCGGCCCCCACGGGGTCTGGGAAGACCTGGGTGGCCTATCTTTGGGCGGGCATCCTGGATCGGGAGGGGAGGATCCACACCCCCCCGGAGCGGGTGATCTTCACCGCTCCCATCAAGGCCCTCTCCAACGAGCGCTATCTGGACCTGCGCTCCCTGGGGCTCGACGTGGGGCTGGAGACGGGGGACTTCAAGAAAAACGAAGGGGCTTCGGTGCTCTGCTGTACCCAGGAGATCTATACCCTGAAATACGCGGGGCGTCCGGGGATTCGTCTCGTGGTGGACGAGTTCCACTACATTTTTTCCGACAGCGAGCGGGCCCGGACGTACATCGACGGCATTCGGGCCACGGCGCCGGAGGTGCCCATCCTGGTCATGTCCGCCACCTTTGGGGGGCCCCGGAGCGTGCAGCGCTATCTTTCCCGGATCACGAACCGCCCCTTTGTGCTCCACGAGAGCGTGGATCGGGCCACGGAACTGATCTTTCTGGAAAGATCCGTACGCCGCTTTGGGGAGATCCACGACGCCCTGATCTTTCTCTTTTCCCGGGACGGGGTGACGGAAGTGGCGGACCAGGTGGCCCGGAGCCGCTCGGTGCTCCCCGACGAAAAGCTCCGGAGGCTGGACGACATCGCCGCCATTCTGGGGGTGCCCCAGGTGCCCCTGCCTCTGATGAAGGGGGTGGGGACGTACCACGGGAGTCTCCTGCCCAAGGAAAAACTCCTGGTGGAAACGGCGTTCCGGGAGCGGCTGCTGGACGTGGTGGCGGGGACCGACGCCCTGGCGTTGGGGGTGAATCTTCCCGCAGAGACGGTGATTTTCGCCCAGCTGGCCCACTACCACAGCGAGGACCCCATCACCAAGAACGCCTTTCTCCAGATGGCGGGGCGGGCGGGGCGCAAGGGGCACTTCGATCCGGGGTACGTTACCTGGCTGGAGCACAGCCCCTGGGAAAATCGGCGCTTCGACACGGGGGCCACCTATCGGGAGCTGCTGCGCCGCCGTCCCGAACCCGCCCGGATTTTCCTGCACCCCGCCTTCGGACGTCTGCTGCGGGGGGAGGTGACCCCCGAGGAGGAGGCCTTTGTGGTGGCCTCGGGATCGCTGCCGGAGCAGGATTTCGTGGTCTCTCTGGACGACATCCGTCGGGCGCTGCGGAAGATCGGCACCTGGACGAAGCGGCTGGTGCCTCCCCATCTGCGGCGGCGTTTTCGGGAGGTGCTGGCGGACGTGTGGTTCGAGGAGATGGAGCTGGGGCAGAACCTGGCTCTGGCGGAATTGTTCACGGCGGAAAAACGTCCGGACGCCCTGCTGGCGGCGGAGCTTCTGGAGCGCTACGAGAGAAATCGCCTCCAGGCTCTGCTGAAGATCAAGCGTTTCGCCAACGCGTTGCCCAAGGGATACGGCTTTCAGGGCATGGACGAGCTTGGGCGAGAGGTGGAGCGCATCGACCCCACGGTATTCACCTTCGAGGAGCGGCTACAGGAAATCCAGGAGAGCCGGATGGGCGGGCTCTGAGGCGAAGGGGCTTGAGACTGAAGGGGCCTTCGCTGAGGAGGCCTAAAAAGGGGAGGTAACTCGGAGGAGGGATGGGCATGCTGGAATTGGTGGATCTGACGAAAAAGCTGGCCAAGGGAGAGTACAAGGAATTATCGGGGAGGCTGAGGGACCGACTGGGGGAGCTCCAGCGCCAGGCCCGGGACCGGGGCATTCCGGTGCTTTTGGTCTTCGAGGGGTGGGAGGGGGCGGGCAAGGGAACCCTCATGAATGAGCTCATCCTCCCCCTGGATCCCCGGGGTTTCGAGGTGCGCAACCTGGGGACCCCCACCGAGGAGGAGCGGTTTTACCCCTTCCTGTGGCGCTATTGGCGATGGACCCCCGCCCGGGGGCGCCTGGTGCTCTTCAGCCGAAGCTGGTACCGCCATGTCTTCGACGATCGGCTGGAAGGACGGGTGACGGGAAAAAAGCTGGAAGAGGCCTACGGGGACATCTTGAACTTCGAGCGTCAGCTTTCCACGGGGGGGGCGCTGTTGGTGAAGTTTTTTCTTCACATCAGCGCCAAGGAGCAGAAAAAGCGCCTCAAAACCCTGGAGGATAACCCTGCTACGGCTTGGCGGGTGAGCCCCCGGGACTGGGAGCTCCACGCCCGCTACGACGAGCGGCTCCGGGTCGTGGAGGAGATGCTCCACCGCACCGATACGGGGCACGCCCCCTGGACCGTGGTGGAGGCCCACGACCGCGACTACGCCGTGGTAAAAGTCCTGGCCACTGTGGGGGAGGCCCTGGAACGGGCGCTGAAAGGGCATGACGAGACCTTCCGAAGGGGGGATGGGTTACGGCCAGGAGGGGAGGGAGAGGGCCCCCCCCCGGAGGAGAAGCCCTTTCCGGCGGGGGCCCTGCGCCCCACGGTCCTGGGCAACGTGGACCTCTCCCAGGCCATATCGCCCAAGGTCTACGACGGGGAGCTCAAGGAGCTCCAGGAGCGTTTTCGGTCGGCTCAGTACGCCCTATACCGCAAGCGTCTTCCCCTGGTGGTGGTCTTCGAGGGGTGGGACGCGGCGGGCAAGGGGGGGTGCATCAAGCGGCTGACCCAACGCCTGGACCCCCGGGGATATCAGGTGGTGCCCATCGCCGCTCCCAACGATCTGGAGCGGTCCCATCACTATCTGTGGCGCTTTTGGACCGCCTTTCCCAAAGGGGGGCACGTGGCGATCTTCGACCGGAGCTGGTATGGCCGGGTACTGGTGGAGCGGGTGGAGGGCTTTGCTTCGGAGGAGGAGTGGCGACGCTCCTACGGGGAGATAAACGAAATGGAGCTCCACTGGTGCCGCTTCGGGGCCCGGGTACTGAAGTTCTGGCTGCACATAGACCAGAAAGAGCAGCTCCAGCGCTTCGAGGAGCGCCGGGACACGCCGGACAAGGCCTGGAAGATCACCGAAGAAGATTGGAGAAACCGAGAAAAGTGGCCCCAGTACGAAGCGGCGGTGGAGGAAATGCTCTGGCGCACCAGCACGATCCACGCCCCCTGGACCATCGTGGAGGCCAACGATAAGCTCTTCGCCCGCATCAAGGTGCTGCGCACCGTGGTGGAAGGGGCGGAATCCCTGCTTTAGCCCCGGATGCCCGGATGGGGGTGATCTTGGGGGCCTTTGGGTGGAGCCCCGGGGGACGATGGATCCCCCTCTCGGGGGGGGCTCCTCCGAGGCCTTCGTGGTATACTGTCTTTCGGGATTGAGACCCCGATATTTTTTCGATGCGAGGTGATTTTTATGCCGAATGAAAAGGCCTTGGCGACGGTGCGGGACCTCCGGCCCGTGGCCTGGAAGGCCCCCCTTCGCCCCCCGGCGGGGGAGGTTTTGGCGCGTCACTCCTTGGGCCTTCGCGACGTGAGAGAAGCCGAAGCCCGGCTGGATCGCTTCGCCCCCCTGGTGCGGCGCCTCTTTCCCGAAACAAAAGATGGGATCATCGAATCCCCCCTGAGAAGCGTGGAGGCCTTTGCCGCCCTGTTGGGAGAGGAGACGGGACGCCCCCTTCAGGGACGTTTTTTTGCCAAGGCGGACAACATGCTCCGCATCGCGGGATCCATCAAGGCCCGGGGAGGGATCTACGAAGTGCTCTCCGTGGCGGAGCGCATCGCCCTGCAGACGGGCTTTCTGGAGATGGGGGAAAATTACGCCCGGATGGGCGACCCCCGGGGGCGGGAGCTCTTTGGCCGGTACCATATCGCCGTGGGATCCACGGGGAACTTGGGTATTTCCATCGGCACCATGGCGGCGGCGATGGGTTTTCGGGCCACGGTGCACATGTCCCAGGACGCCAAACAGTGGAAAAAAGACCTCCTGCGGGAGCGGGGGGCCGCCGTGGTGGAGTACGCCGAAGACTACTCCAAGGCGGTGGAGGCGGGGCGTTTGGCGTGTCATGAGGTGCCGGGGGGGCACTTCGTGGATGACGAACGTTCCCTGGACCTTTTTCTGGGCTACGCTGTGGCGGCCCTGCGGCTGAAGGGGCAGCTCGACGAGGCGGGGGTGACGGTGGACGGGGCCCACCCCCTGTTGGTCTACCTCCCCTGCGGCGTGGGAGGGGCTCCGGGGGGGATTACCTTTGGCCTCAAGCTGCTCTTCGGGGACGCCGTGCGGTGCTTTTTCGTCGAGCCCACCCATGCGCCCTGCATGACCCTGGCCCTGTTGCTTAAAAACCCCCACCTCTCGGTGAAGGACTTCGGCATCGACGGCATCACCGAGGCCGACGGCCTGGCGGTGGGGGCGCCGTCGGCCCTGGTCTACGATCTGGTGGGGGAGCTGGTGGATGGGGCCTACACGGTGGAGGACGAACCGCTCTACCGCTTGGTGGAGCTGCTTTGGAGCTCCGAAGGGCTCAAGGCGGAGCCTTCCGCCGTGTCGTCCCTCTGGGGTCCCCTGATGATGGGGGAAGACCGTCCTGGGGTCACGCACCTCGCCTGGCTCACGGGGGGGTTGTTGATCCCGGAAAACATCTTCGCCACCATGCGCCACCGGGGGGAGCACGGGGATCGGTTGCGGGTGCCGGAGGGGCTCTAGTCCGGGCCCCGGGATGAGATCACCCTTTATGTCCGGGGCGTCGGGGGATTCCCGGCGCCCCGGGTTGTTTTTTGTCGCGGGGCGTCCTCCGAAGGTACGTCCGACCGGGGCCTTGGACCCGAGCCTTCAGGAGGGGGCGGGAGTCTAGGAGAGCCCTAGCCCCCCCATGGCGGGGGGAAGGGGGAAGGTGGCCACGGCGGGGTCTTCTTCCGGAGAGGCTTCGCCTTCGAAGGGGCGTTCCGGGGCTAGGGCGGCGCTCCAGTCCCGCCACCGCAGGATTTCCAGGCGACCGTCGGGACGTTCGGCCAGGGCGGAGCAGCTCTCCACCCAGTCGCCGCAGTTGGCGTAGACGATGGACCGCATATTTTTCAGGGCGGGGCGATGGAGGTGGCCGCAGATGACCCCCGCAGACCTCTCCCGGGCCGTCTCCCTCAGCACGGCGGCCTCGAAGTCGCTGAGAAACCCCACGACGTCTTTTACTTTGTGCTTCAGGTAGTCCGAAAGGGACCAGGGTTCCCATCCCATCCAGGAGCGCAGGGCTCCGAGCCCCGCATTGACGCCCAAGGCGACGCCGTAGGCCCGGTCTCCCAGGCGGGCGATCCACCGGTGGCGCTTCACCACCCGGTCAAACTCGTCGCCATGGAGGACGGAAAAGCGCCGGCCGTCGGCGGTGTGGTGAAGGGCCCGGCGACAGATCTCGATGTGGCCGAAACGGCGCCCGTCGAAGGCGTCCAGAAAGTCGTCGTGATTCCCCGTGATGTAGCAGATCCGGGTGTGCTGGGAGATCTGCAGGAGCTTTTGGATCACCCGTTGATGGGACTGGGGCCAGCGGGAGCGCTGCCGGGCCTTCCAGCCATCCACGATGTCTCCCACCAGATATAGGCTATCGCAGGAAAAAAAAGACAAGAACCGAGCCAGCTCCCGGGCCTGACACCAGGGGTTCCCGAGGTGCAGATCCGAAAGGAATAAGGCCCGAAAGGGCCGGGGCCCCGGGGGGGCGGGGGCCTCCTGGGGGGGAGGCGATGGGGGTGCGGGCATTATCGGGATGCTCCTTTCCCGCCGCCGCTCCGAAGGGGATGGGGGATAGGCCCTCCGGGGCGGGATCGCACGAGAGATTTTCCCAAAGAGGGGCACCAAGGGGACGGCCCCATCGTAACACACGGGTGGGACGACGGAGAGAAAAAAGAAGCGGGGGCGCCAAGGCCCCCGCTTCCCCAGTGTTCTCTGCTCTTATTTCTTTTCGAAGGACATGGAGGCCATGTGCTGGTAGCGCCGCCAGTTGAGCTTGACGATTTCCTGGGCGCAGTCCACGAGGGCCTTGGATTCCTCGGGGTGAGAGCGCTGGAGGATGTTGTAGCGGTTTTCGGCGTAGACGTAATCCGCCAGAGGCAGGGTGGGTTCCTTGCAGTCGATCTGCAGGGGGTTTTGCCCCTCTTCGATGCGCCGAGGATCGTAGCGCATGAGGATCCAGTGCCCCGAGGCCACGGCCTTCTTCTGCTGCTCCAGTCCCTGGCTCATGTCGATGCCGTGGGCGATGCAGTGGGAGTAGGCGATGATGATGGAGGGGCCGTCGTAGGATTCCGCCTCGCGGAAGGCTCTTACCGTCTGGGCATCGTTGGCCCCCAGGGACACCCGGGCCACGTAGACGTTGCCGTAGTTCATGGCCATCATGGCGAGGTCTTTCTTGCCCCGGGGCTTGCCGCCAGCGGCGAACTTCGCCACGGCTCCCATGGGGGTGGACTTGGACATCTGACCGCCGGTGTTGGAGTAGACCTCCGTGTCCAGCACCAGGATGTTCACGTTGCATCCCGAAGCCAGCACGTGGTCCAGCCCGCCGTAGCCGATGTCGTAGGCCCAGCCGTCGCCGCCGATGATCCACACGCTACGGCGCACCAGAGCGTCCGCCACGCCTTCCAGGACCCGGGCGTCGGGGAGGTCAATGCCCTTGAGGCACTCCCGAAGCTTGGTCACGCGATCGCGCTGGGCGGCGATGCCCTCGTCCGTGCTCTGGTCGGCCCCCAGAAGGTCTTTTACCAGAGAACCGTAGAGCTTGGTGTCGAGGCGCCCCAGGAGCTCCCGGGCGAAACCTTCCTGCTGGTCCACCGCCAGACGCATCCCCAGGCCGAACTCGGCGTTGTCCTCGAAGAGGGAGTTGGCCCAAGCGGGGCCCCGCCCCTCGGCATTTTTGGCCCAGGGGGTGGTGGGGAGGTTGCCGCCGTAGATGGAGGAGCATCCCGTGGCGTTGGCCACCATGGCCCGGTCTCCGAAGAGGGCGGAGACGAGCTTCACATAGGGGGTTTCTCCGCATCCCGCGCAGGCGCCGGAGAATTCGAAAAGCGGCCGGTAGAGGGCCAGGTCCTTCACCGTGCCGGGGTTGAGCTTGCCCTTGTCCGCCTCGGGGAGCGAGAGGAAGAACTTCCAGTTCTCCCGCTCGGTCTTCTGCAGGGGCAGCTGGGGCACCATGTTGATAGCCTTCTTCCCCTCTTCGGTCTTGCTCTTGGCGGGACAGTTCTGGACGCACAGGCCGCAACCGGTGCAGTCCTCCACGGAGACCTGGAGGGTGTATTTCATCCCATCGAACTGCTTCCACTTGGCTTCGGTGCTCTTGAAGGTCTCCGGAGCTCCGGTCAGAAGGGCGGGATCATAGACCTTGCCTCGGATGACGGCGTGGGGGCAGACCAGGGAGCACTTGCCGCACTGGATGCACAGCTCGGGATCCCAGCTCGGGCACTCCATGGCGATGTTGCGCTTTTCCCACTGGGTGGTGGCGGAAGGGAAGGTGCCGTCGACGGGGAAGGAGCTCACCGGCAGATCGTCCCCTTCGAGGATGATCATGGGGCCTTCGGTCTGGCGGACGAAGTCCGGGGCCTCGGCGGGCACCGGGAGCAGCAGGTCGAAGGTGCTGGTGACCTGCCCGGGGTTTTTCACCTCGAAGAGGTTCGCCAGGGCGGCGTCCACGGAGGCGAAGTTCTGCTGCACCACCGCCTCGCCCTTCTTGCCGTAGGTCTTTTGGATGGACGACTTGATGGATTCGATGGCCTCTTCCCGGGGAAGCACGCCGCTGATGGCGAAGAAGCAGGTCTGCATGATGCTGTTGATGCGGCCCCCCATACCGGTCTCATGGGCCACTTTGTAGGCATCGATGACGTAGAAGCGGATCTTCTTGTCGAGAATGCGCTTCTGGGTGATCCGGGGCAGCTTGTCCCAGACCTCCTCGGGGCCGTAGACGCTGTTGAGGAGGAAAACGGACTCCGGGGCGGCGTGGCGGAGCATGTCCAGCCGCTCGATGAAGGAGAACTGATGGCACGCCACGAAGTTCGCCCGGTTGATGAGGTAGGGGGCCCGGATCACCTTGGGGCCGAAGCGCAGGTGAGACACGGTGATGCCTCCGGACTTCTTGGAGTCGTATACGAAGTACCCCTGGGCGTAGTTTTCCGTGTCGTCGCCGATGATCTTGATGGAGTT
>Ga0116187_1000634_pt1 | contig 41052 bp, 34 predicted proteins | sample AD_JPNNA6_MetaG_FD_89755 | JGI IMG/M metagenome (GOLD analysis project Ga0116187, IMG submission 89755) | Active sludge microbial communities of municipal wastewater-treating anaerobic digesters from Japan - AD_JPNNA6_MetaG | ecosystem: Engineered > Bioreactor > Anaerobic > Digestate | place... | reverse complement strand
TTATTGATATGGGCATCACGACTTCCTGTTAACACAAATTCATTATCAGGCGTTAAAGTCAATGCATTTACCGAGAATCCTTGTTGATGCGCTTGCCATCTTTTACCGAAAGAAAATCCGTTCATATTGATCTCCTGCACTGCGCCTTCACCACATCCGAAATAGGCTTTCGAAGCATCGGCATTAAATATCATGCAACGAACCTTACTGCTAGAAATCTTAACGTTTGCCAGTTGATCAAGAGTACCTCTTTCCAATACGTAAAAAGAACCATCGCCGGTAAGGACAAAAATAAACTTCCCATCAGAACTAAGTTGCATTGAAAAGATAGAAGTATGTGTAATTTTCAATAAACGTTTCTCTGCACGCTCATGTAAATTGATGACATGAATTCCTCCTCCTGCTTGACCAACAAGCAACACATTCTCTTCTTGAAGTATTAATAGCCCGTAAACCGCATCAGAAGCGCGTGCTACAACTTCCCCTTCATTGGGCAAATCTGCATTCCACTTAACAACGAGCTTATCTCCTGAGCCACTATAAAAGGAATTACCCTCACCTCTAATCATCGAATAAACGCTACCTTGATGTCCGGTGAAGCGACTACTCATTGAAAACAACTTTTCCATGCCGCAAAAGTACTTAAATGACGAAATTTATAAGGAATAAGATTGACAAACTAAAAATATTTTTAATTTCACAAAAAAACAACCCACCTACTTCATGAATAGAATTTTACTAATAGCATGTGTATTACTATTGAAAAGTCTTGCATTACAAGCTCAAAACACCTTCCAAGTTAAGTTAAGTGGTAACGGGTCTGAAGAGGCTGTTGCTGTGACGGAACTGCCCAATGGCAACTTCGTTGTATTGAGTTCTAAGTATGTAAGCGGAATTGACATGGATATTGTAATATCTGAAATTACATTTGCAGGGGGCCTAGTAAAATCGAAAACATTTGGAACAACTAATGGAGAATTGGCTAAAGCGATGTGCAGAACATATGATGGGAATTTCATTATTGCCGGTTCATATTTTTCCTCAACCAGCGATTATGATTTATTAGTTGCAAAAATAGACACCGACTTCAATACAATTTGGGTAAAGCATCTTGGAACAATAGGAGGCAATGATTATGTAAACAGTGTATACGAAATAAGTCAAGGGAGATATGCCATTACAGGTACAACAGCTATTGGAGGAAGTGCTAAGCCTTCATTCATGATTTTAGATGACAGTGGAACTATTGCTAAAGAATATCATTTAAACACCAATCAATTTGCTAGTCCTAATTTCAAAGCTGTTTATTTAAACAACGGAACCTTTGCATTTTGCAATCTCACTAATTCTTTATGTATAGTTGATACGAATGGAACAATAATTAAAAACAACTCAACAAATTTCGGCATTTACACTTCAGATGCAATGTTAATGCCAGGCAACAAGCCTTCGTTACTTGCGTATTCAGATTACGGAAGTATTCAAGGTGGAACAACATCGTTAAATACATTTGATTCGACAGGAAACACTGTTGTTGCCTCTAAGAAATTTAAAAGTTCGGGAAATGATTTTATTCCTGTAAAAATATTATCTGACAATTCAGGAGGATATATTATAGCCGCTAATGCCTTATCGCTATCAAATGGCAATTACACAGGGGTTATCTTCAGAGCCGATTCAACCGGTTTACTTCAATGGGCTAAGAAATACACTCCAACAGGATCAGCAGGAAGTAAAATCAACGATCTAAAAAGAACAGCCGATGGCGGATTTATTGCCGTAGGATCAGAAGGCGGTACATCGACAACAATCTTGGTTACAAAAATCGATTCATTGGGACTTGTTCAATGCAACACATCCGGCTTCACACTTGCAACAGCAAGTGCAACAACAAATAGCGCAACACAGCATAGTTATAATGGAGGGAATACCCCAATTTTAACAGCAATAAACCCTACCCTCACATCTTTAACTACAGGATCCACAGTACTATGCACAACTATTGGAGTTCAAGAAAACACAATTTCAGAAGCATTACATCTCTTCCCTAACCCTGGACAAAACTTTATTTCAACGACACTTAAAATAAATACCGAAGTATATACGACTATCTATTCAACAGAAGGAAAGATTGTGAGTAAATCATTTGGAAACATTAGGCCTCAAATTGACATATCAAGACTTCCTTCAGGGCTTTATCTATATGAAATCAAGAGTCAAGATGGGAAAATACTTCAACATAATAAGTTTATCAAAGAGTAATACTCATTATATAAACCAAACTGGCAGCGACTCCGAATAAGGGTCGCTGTTTTTGTTGTAATTTTACAGAATCCGGTAATCATGAGAAAAGAAGAGCAAATACTCATAAAGAATTTTATACCTCCACTGATTTTCGTTGCAATTCTATGGATTGTAAAAGGTATTGAAATGCATTTCAATATTTCATTTGCAGCACACGGTGTATTTCCTCGATCACTAGAAAATCTCGATGGAATTTTATTCATGCCTTTCCTACACGACGACTTAAAACATTTATTTTCGAATACTGTTCCTTTGTTAGTGTTAGGAGGAGCCATGGTTACCTTTTACCGTGACGTATATTTACGCGTATTCTTTTCGATATGGCTATTGCATGGAATCTGGCTTTGGGTTGGAGGCAGGCCTGCATATCATATTGGCGCCAGCGGTATAATTTACGGTCTAGCTTCATTTATATTTTTCGGAGGAGTATTTCGTAGAGAAAAAGGGATGATGGCTTTATCACTTTTAGTGGTATTTCTTTATGGGAGTATGGTATGGGGATTATTTCCGCTATTCGAAGGCATGAGTTGGGAAGCGCATTTATTCGGTGCGTTATCAGGAGCATTACTTGCATGGTATTATCGTAAATCCGGAATTCAACGACAAGTATATGATTGGGAATTAGAAGACGACGATGGACCTGAAATGATTTTCATTGAAGGAGAGCCACCTATTCAAGATGAACAATTATCTTCGCCTAAGGAAATACCAAAACCCGAAATCGAATCGGAAGAAACAATGGATAGTATAAAAATCCAATATGATTTCAAACCCAAAGAACCAAACAACGATGATGTTAAAAATTGAACATATAGGAATTGCAGTAAAAAATCTCGAAAACTCTAACGCCCTATTCGCGAAAATATTTAATGCTCCTCATTACAAAATGGAAGGAGTTGAGTCGGAAGGTGTAATGACATCATTTTTTCAAGTTGGAGAGAATAAAATTGAGCTCTTAGAAGCAACAAACCCTGACTCACCTATTGCTAAATTTATTGAAAAAAAGGGAGAAGGAATTCATCATATTGCATTTGATGTTGCAGACATTCGTGCAGAAATGAAAAGGTTGGAAGAAGAAGGCTTTGTTTTACTCAACAAAGAGCCTAAAAACGGCGCTGACAATAAATTGGTTTGTTTCTTACACCCTAAAGGCACGAATGGAGTATTGGTAGAATTATGCCAAGAAATGTAAAATCAATTTTCAATTAGATAAGCATATTTATTCTCGATAGTTTCACCTGCTTCAACTTTTAACAGCTCGGCATATATGCCTGTGCTTAAAGCACCTTGAACATGCTGAATACTATCATCAATAAAAATTGTTTCCTCTTTTGTTAATCCATTCTCTGTTAATACAAATTCGAAGATTTCTGCATCCGGTTTACGCATGGCAATATCGCTTGAGAAATAGCAATATTCAAAAATATCTTCAAAATATCCTTTACCGAACTTCTCGTCATTATACTGAGTAAAGGCATCAATATGAATTCGATTGGTATTGCTCAGTAAAAAGATTCTGTATTTCTCAGCAACTTTCCGTAAAAAATCAACTCGATGAGAAGGAATACCCATAAGCATAGCATTCCATGCATCATCGATCTGATGATCGGAAATATTATCAGGTAAATATTGACGCAAATTACTTCTAAACTCTGCATTTGTAATAATGCCCTTTTCAAAATCGTCGAACAAAGTGCTTTGCTTTGCTTTTGAATAGAAATTATCAAAATCAACAATACCTAAATTTTTAAATGCAGCAGCGGCTAGGTTATAATCAATGTCGATAATTACTCCACCTAAATCGAAAATAATATTCTTAATATTCATGACTGCGAAAATATGAAAATAAGTTCAACAGGCATATCACAAAATTCCATTTGCACTAAGGACTAATCAGCTATACTCCTCAATAATTTCATTTAATCTTTCAATAGAAAAGGTCTTACCAATAAATCCTTTTACGACAGCATAACTGGTTGCTGTCTTACGATCTCTTTCATCTAAAGAGGAAGTAAGCATAAAGATTTTGATGTTATCGATACGACTTGCTGGGAGTTTCAGAAGCTCGTTAAGGAATTCAAAGCCATTCATTTCAGGCATCCTTATATCGAGGAATAAGAAGTCAGGCAGTGGTTCTTTTTTATTGACACAATCTGTCAGATATGTTAGTCCTTCAATACTAGAAGTAAAGGCATCAATAATGGCAGAATCATCAGCTTTACGAATAAGCTCCGCATGTAAGAAATTAAATATTTCATCATCATCAATTAACAGATATCGTTTCATTTTGATCTTCTGGATTAAATTTAGTTTTGGGAATAGTAATCGTCATTATGGTTCCTACCCCTACTTCGGACTTAACTGTAATGGCACCATTCAATTTATTTAATATCTCTTTACAAATATACAATCCTAATCCGGTACCTACGCTGGAACTTGATCCTCGATAGTACATGTCGAATATTTTATTTATATTTTTCGAAGAGATTCCTTCTCCATTGTCGGATACTATAATTACATAATAATTATTGAGGGGCGCCACCTCTACGCTCACATACGGGTCAGGAATATCGGTACGACGATACTTCACTGAATTCCCAATTAGGTTCTTCAACAAGGTGTTTATTCTTGATTTATCAGATATAACTTCATCAGAACCCTTTATATCAAGAACGAAATCAATATGATCCTTTGAAGAAAATTTCAAGTCGCTAAAAATATGATTCACCATTTCGCTCACATAAAATTTTTCAGGAACAATATCTAAACGCGCATTTCTTGAGTATTCTAATATCTCCTGAATAGTTCCATCTAAACGCATTACTGAACTCTCAGCTAACTTTAAAAACTGTGTATTCTTTTCGCTCTGTCCTTCGGAATTTAAAACCAAAGACAATACTCCTTTAATTGACAACAATGGAGAACGCAAATCGTGTGAAACACTATAAACAAAATTATCGAGTTCAGAATTGATTTTTTTAAGCTCCTCATTTTTTTTCAAAACGTCCTCTTGTACACGTTTTAAATCAGTTATGTCGACACCTGAAATAACAATATGATCAAGTTCACCATCGGCGTTGTAGTGGGGCAAGATGTTTTTCAACACACACCTTTCTTCACCATTTTTATCAACCCTTAACTCTTCCATTTGAACCATACTTTTCAACTTTAATGCTTGCTCCACATTTTCTATTACGCGATCGAACCTTAATCTTTCTTGAGCATTCGGAACTTCAATATCTTTAAAGTTACTCCCGAATTTGTTTTGAAGTGCGGGTTCATTCTCAAGCATAATTTTATTAGCATAGGTCAAAAATAAATCAGGGTCTAAAACCTTAATTTCAGCCGGGGAATGGTTCAAAATTCCCTCGTAAAACAATTTCATTGAATTTACAATTTCGAGAACAGCATCTCTTTCTTTAACCGCTTCTTCCAGACTCTTCTGTAGGATTTTCATTGGAGTTATGTCGAGGTAAATACTAATATATGCCTCAATATTTCCTTGTTGATTAATAACAGGTGCTGCGCTAACTAGAAGATAAATTATTTTCGAATCGTTTCTTAAAAATTCAATTTCAAAAACACTATCTGAAATTTTTCGATATGATTTTATAATCTTAGAAATCACTTTTTCATTCAATACTACTTCATAATCACCATGAAGCCCAAGTGTTTCCGGATTCTCTAAAAATGTTAACTCTTCAAATTTTTTATTGCTAAATAAAACATTCCCATCTTTACTAACCTCGACCAATCCCAAGTTCATATTATCGATTATATTTCGATACTTCTCTTCACTAGCTTTTAATTTATTTTCAGCAAGTCTTGTCTCAGTAATATCTTGAGATGAGCCAAGTAACCGTATTACTTCACCATTTTCGTTTTTTTCGGCAATAATAGATCCTCTGACAATACGAATAGATTTGTCACTTCCCCTTACAATCCTGAATTCCTGATTGTTCATTTCAATTTCGCCGGAAATTACATTTCCAAGGTCATTCAACATCATTTCACGGTCACCTTCATAGATTGCATTTTTCCAAAATTCAAACAAGTCTCCGTCAAACTCTTCCGCCTTTATACCATAAAGTGAATATAGCAAATCACTCCAAACTAATTCATTGGTAATGAAATTATGGTCAAAAATACCGATATTAGCTTTTTCTGTAACTAATTCGAATCGAGTGTTTGCTTTTACCAGCTCCTGTTTAATTAATGTTTCTTCAGTTATGTCTTTTTGCAGAGCAATGAAATTTATCAGATCTCCATTATTATCGAAAACAGGTGTAATTTCTAACTGATTGTAAAATTGTTTTCCTTCTTTATTAAAATTTACGATTGTCAACTCAATATTTTCCTTCTTACTTAAAGCTAATGAAATCTTTTTAGCAGAATCCTCATCAACACCTCTGCGTTGTAAAAAATCCTTTGGTTTTTTCCCTGATATTTCTGAAAGACTATACCCGGTTGTAATTTCAAAAGATTCATTTACCCACTCTATTCGTCCTTCGTCATCCGTAATAATTACTCCATTCTTAGTTTTAGTAGCAATAAGAGATAACTTTCTTAACTCAAGTTCGGAAGCAGATATCCTTCTTATTTGACTTTTAATTTTTTCACCTTTTTGACGATTAGAATATAACGATTGAATTTGCTGAGAGAAAACTCCAAAAAACGCTTCATGCCGTTCTGCTAACTTTTGATAAAGAGGAGAGTTTTCTATTGAAACAAATCCACCAAGACACACCGAATAGTTCAATTCTTTATCTATAAAACTAAAGAATAGTCCTTCTTTAAATTTATTTAGAACAGAGATTTTTTTTATTAAATCATTCCTTACAATAATCGTTTGTTTTTTGTCAACCACCTCCGACAAAACATACATTGCATCAACAATTTGATCATTGTTGTAATCATCTAAAAATGGACCCTCAATACTTATAACTTTTTCTTTTTCATTTCCAGTACTTTCATAAACAACAATAGCCGATTCAATTTCAAAAATATCTACTATTGCGTCTGCAATTAGGCTTGAAAAATTTCGATTACTAAGATCTTTTAACGCTTCTGAATTAAATGCATGGAGTCGCTTATAAAGATCTAATTCATGATCTAATCGATCACGAGTATTAATAAGTTGCTGCTCAATATTTGCGAATTTAGAAGTGCGCAATTGCAATTCTCGATATTCACCTAATAGCTTATTATAATCTGATGCAGCTTCCATATATCTCCACTTTGGTTAGTCACTAATCGACTATCTGTACAATACATACAAAGCTGTTGTATAATTATGGTAAGTATTAGCGCCACCTAATCGAGCAAATTCCCCAAAACCGTACATTCCTAACCATGGGGGACAGTTGCCGTCTGAATAAAATGGAAATTGCATAGTATTCACCAATTCTTCTTTAATAATTTTATTAAACAAGAATCTTCCTCGTGCAAGGCAATCGGCGTGAAAAACCGCAACAGTCTTCCTATCTCCCAATCTTTTTTTCATTTCATTTACCATCCGCTCCATCTCACTAAATATTAATTCCTCATCACGTGATGTGAGCCAAAGTTCAGTTCCTACCGGACATTTTGTAGCATAATACATTTCACTACCAACATGCTTGGTTACAACTCTAAGAATATGATTATTCCCATATTCTTGTGCAAGTTTAGGCGACAACTTTTCACCCAAAGCTCCAACAGGAATTGAATCGCCACAGGTTGAATCGGTTGGCAATACCAACTTGGTAAGATATTCCTCCCACGCCGGTTTGTGATTAATTTCTTTTATTATATGCCCTTCTGATTTTGTTACAATCATTGGCTCACCAACAGCTACAAATCCATGTGTTGCTTGTGTTTCTACTTTTAATGTTTCATCCCAAAATCCAATAGCAAAAGCAGCATGTTCATACACTATATTGTCTACTGCTTGATAACTGATAAATCCTTTCATGTTATCTGATGATGTTGCTCCGAAAATTGTTACTTCCGATCCAAACACAGATTCAATAGCTGATATACAATCATCATTTGCAATGTCAATTCCGGAAGCTAAAAAGTAAATCATATTAATTTTTCCGGAACGAGCTTTGAGGTCTTTGGACATCTCTAAACACTTTTCATAAGAATTATGTCCGAATATTCCATCAACATGAGCAACGGTAAATTCATTGCCTTTAATTGTCATTACGGCAATATCCTTCATTGATTCGCTGACCCCTTCTCGACCTACTACTCCACAACAAGATGCTGCTAAAATTTTTGCATTGGGAGCCATTTCATGGGCTTGAGTGATTAACTCACTAAAATTATGTCCGATGGAAGCATGAAAGATTGCCAAATCGCAATCATTATATTGATTCCCCAAAGCAATTTCCATGCATTCAATAACACCTCTTTTGGTGTTTACCACTCTAGCACTGGCTGATTTAAAACTTAACATACAAATATCATTTTTTCAAATATATCGATGCAAGCCAAAGGATCACATAATCTCCTCAAACATGAGAAGAAGCATCGTTATAAAGTTAACTAAAAAATAATTGCTTCTGTCTCTGCGCTTTATATCAATCTTCAAAGTAAATATACTATTGCTCTTTTTAAAATGACCGAAATCAATGAAAATTAACAACATTATCACTTTAAATCTTTTGATTATACAAATAGTGCAAGTGTAGCTTTGTAAAGATGAGCAATCTTTTGGAAAAGTCATAAAAAAGGAGAAACACTTTGTATGTATTTCTCCTTGTTAGTTGGTGGGCCCACCTGGATTCGAACCAGGCACCCACAGATTATGAGTCTGTTGCTCTAACCGAATGAGCTATAGGCCCCGAATTGGGATTGCAAAATTAATGAAATTGACCAATCTCGCAAAGAATCCCGAATTGTTATGCTAACTTATTTAATTACACCGAGTTCCTTACCGATTTTAGTAAAAGCTGCTACCGCTTTTTCCAAATGATGACGTTCATGGCCTGCCGAAATCTGAACTCGAATACGAGCATTCCCCTTAGCAACTACCGGGTAGAAGAATCCTATAACATAAATGCCTTCGTCTAAGAGTTTTGCAGCAAATTCTTGAGCTAACTTAGCCTCATACAGCATAATAGGAACAATTGGGTGCTCACCAGGCTTAATATCGAATCCTGCTTTTGTAATTTCACTTCTGAAATAAGCGGTGTTTTCCCATAATTTATCACGCAAAGCAGTCGTTTCGCTTAACATATCGATTACAGCGATTGATGCGCCTACAATTGACGGTGCCAATGAGTTAGAGAATAAGTAAGGGCGAGAACGTTGGCGAAGCATTTCAATAATTTCCTTCTTGCCCGATGTAAATCCGCCCATAGCTCCGCCTAATGCCTTCCCTAATGTTCCTGTTATAATATCAACTCTTCCCATTACATTTCTGTATTCGTGAGTTCCGCGTCCGGTTTTACCCATAAATCCGCTTGCATGGCACTCGTCAATCATCACCAAAGCATTGTATTTATCGGCCAAATCGCAAATTTTATCCAATTGAGCAATTGTTCCATCCATCGAGAAAACACCATCAGAAACAATCATTCGATGACGTAAATGCTGAGTAGCTTTCAATTGCTCCTCTAAATCGTTCATGTCGTTATGCTTATAACGATTACGCTGTGCCTTGCACAAACGAATTCCGTCGATGATAGAAGCATGATTCAACTCATCACTGATAATTGCATCTTGCTCGCTGAGTAAAGGTTCAAAAACACCTCCATTTGCATCGAAAGCTGCTGCGTAAAGAATTGTATCTTCAGTGCCTAAAAAGCCGGCAATTTTTTTCTCTAAATCTTTATGGATGTCTTGTGTTCCACAAATAAAACGCACACTCGACATTCCGAATCCGTGAGTATGAATAGCATCAATTGCCGCTTGAATTACTTTAGGATGAGATGATAATCCGAGGTAATTATTTGCACAGAAATTAATTACTTCTTTCCCATTTGCTGTAATATCGGCAGCTTGCGGCGTACTGATAATTCGTTCTGCCTTATATAATCCTGCTTCGCGTATTTCGTTTAATTCCTGATCAAGAACAGGCTTCAGAGTATTGTACATCTTCTTTTATTTAAGTCGACAAAATTAATGATTATTCATTACACCTGAACGAACTGTTTTCCGGGATAAGCCCTTATCACTCCTTTCATTTCTAAAGCAAACAATAGCGACGAAACCTTGCTCATGGGCATTCCGGCATCAATGGCAATGCTATCGATATCACGCTTTTCGCGGGTAACAACCTTCATCAACTTTTCCTCTTCCTCCGATAGCTCCACGAATAATTGCTGCTGAGCAGGCTTCTTCTTTTTCCCTTTCTCGTCTTCGTCCCAGCTCATCATTCGAAGTAGGTCGGCTGCGCCGGAAATCAATCCTGCTCGATTATCTCTTATAAACTTATTGCATCCTAAACTATAGGGATCATTTACTCTCCCCGGAAAGGCAAAAACGTCTCTCGAATAGCTATTCGCGATATCAGCCGTAATCAAGGCTCCACCCTTTTCTGCAGCTTCAACAACAACGATTGCATCACAAAGACCGGCAACAATTCTGTTTCGAGAGGGAAAATTTTCACGATCCGGTTCAGTATTAAATGGGTATTCGGTTAATACTCCCCCTTTAACGGTCATATCTCTAGCCACTTCTGTATGTTCAGGAGGATAAATTCTATCGAGCCCATGAGCCATTACCCCAACCGTTGGTAATCCGAATTTTAATGCCGCTTTGTGAGCGCAAATATCAATTCCGTATGCCATGCCACTAACAATTATAATGTCTTTACCGGCGCATTCCTCCACCAATTTTTCGGTTAGATATCGCCCATATTCCGAAGATTTCCTTGTTCCAACAACACCTAAATATCGGTGTTTGTTAAAGTCCATGTTTCCTTTGAAATACAGCAAAATAGGAGCATCGTTACAATTTTTTAATCGAGCAGGGAAATCATCATCTAAAAAGAAAAGCACTTGCACTTTTTTCTTAAGAACGTTTTTCAACTCGGCTTCAGCCAGATGGAAAATTTTCTGACGAGCTATACTCCTTGCTGTCTTCGGACCAATATCCGGAATCTTCTCCAGCTGAGACGCCTTTTGCTTGAAAACTTCTTCTAAGCTACCGCAATAGCTTAAGAGTATACGAGCCAAAACAGGACCGACATTCGGAATCATGGTTAAGGCAATCTGATATAAAATCTTATCTTCTTTATTCATCACGTTAAAACCGCCTTGCAGGAGAAATAAAAATCACTTTTAGCGGATGCGGCAAAAATACTTTTCTATGTCAGAAATTGGTTGCAATTTTAACCGATCTTATTAACACATCAGCCGAATCTGTTGCAACATGACTAAATCGCTACTTAAATTATATCTAATCCCGGTAATTCTATTCCTATTTTCATCATTCGAAAGCCATGCTCAAAAAGGAACAATCAAAGGAACTATTATGGATGGAACCGATAAGGAATATTTATTCGGAGCGGTTGTTGGAGTAAAAAAAGTGAATCAAGGAACTTCTACAGATATGAATGGAGTTTATGAATTAAAGTTATCTCCCGGAACTTATCTCTTAGAAGTAAATTATGTCGGATATGAAAGATTTTCACAAACAGTAACGGTAACTGAAGGACAAGAAATAAAACTTAACATTGTTCTTAAACGTGCCGCTCAAACATTAGAAACAATTGTTATTTCTGCCGGTAAGCACGAACAAAAATTGGAAGAAGTTGTGGTCTCAATGGATGTATTAAAACCGTCTTACATTGAAAACACAAACCAAACAAGTATGGAAACGGCGGCTGAGCAAATTCCGGGAGTGACGGTAATCGACGGACAAGCAAATATCAGAGGAGGATCGGGATTCAGTTACGGAGCAGGAAGTCGTGTATTGATTTTAGTTGACGACCTTCCTTTGCTAGCCGGTGATGCCGGTGATGCAAAGTGGAGCTTCCTACCGATTGAAAATCTCGAACAAGTTGAAGTTATCAAAGGTGCGTCATCTGCACTTTTCGGATCGTCGGCACTTAACGGAGTGATTAACTTACGCACCGCCTATCCAACAGATAGCGCTGTAACGAATCTATCTTTATACAGCGGATTTTATGATACTCCCGCTGATAAAACTATGAAATGGTGGGGCGACAAAACACAAATGACTAGTGGAGTAAATTTCTCCCATAGAGAAAAAATTAAAAATCTCGATTTAACAATTGGCGGACATCATCTATCAGAAGATGGATATCGCTTAGGAGATAATGAGGAACGTTGGAGAGGAAATGTAAACTTAAGGTATCACTTCAAAAAAATCACGGGATTAAATGCCGGTATTGCTGTGAATACACAAAGAGCAGGAGGATATAATTATTTAATCTGGCAAAACGATACCGCAGGAGCATATTTGCCTTTAGGAGGAATGGATACTGTGGGATCTACAGCAAGTAAATATAATACTGCAAGAACATATATCGACCCATCAATTAATTACACGGGGAAAAATATGAGCTACAAGTTAAGATCGAGATATTTTATTACCAACAATAAAAATAACACAAATCAAGGATCAAAAGCTCAAACATATTTTGTTGAATTTTTAACTCAATATAATTTCAAAAACCTACTCACTCTTTCGGGAGGAATCTCATCATTCTCAACGAATGTAAAAGGAGATTTATTTAACTCACAAACAGGAAATAATAACTCACTTTATTTTCAAGGTGATTTAAAATACGGCAAGTGGAATGTTTCATCGGGAATACGATTTGAAAACGGAAAGATCAGCGGAAAAAAATTCGATACAGAAAAACTATTACGATTTGGAGTAAACTATCAAGCATTCAAATACACTTATTTGAGAGCATCATACGGTCAAGGATTCAGATTCCCTACCATTGCAGAAAAGTTCATCAAAACACGAGTAGGAGATATTGTAATTTATCCTAATGATTCATTAACGATTGAAAGAGGATCATCAATTGAAATTGGCATTCGTCAAATGTTTAAGATATCAAATATTTCCGGAATGCTCGATTTTAGTGTATTCCGACAAGAATATAAAGACATGATGGAATTCACTTTTGGACCATGGGGTAATCCGTTTGTAGATCCGCTTTACGGATTAGGATTTAAATCGAAAAACATCGGAAACACCAGAATTGATGGCATGGAATTAACGCTATCGGGAGAAGGAAATATCGGCAAAGTTCAAGAAGCATTTATGGGAGGAATTACAATGATTGATCCATATCAAACTGACTTCTTACTTTCGCGCGACAGCTCTACAAACTCGTCGAAGGTGAACATTCTTAAATATCGCTACAAAACAATGTTTAAGCTTGACAGCGAAACAACATTCAAAGGATTTTCATTTGGAATTAGTGCACGCTACTATAGCTATATGGAAAACATCGATAAAGTTTTTGAAGGAGTAATCCCCGGTGTAAAACATTATCGTGAAAACAATCATAGTGGAGAGTGGGTATTCGACACAAGATTAGCTTATGCATTCAGCAAGAAAGTTAAATTCGCATTAATAGGAAAAAACATTACGAATAACATTTATGTTACTCGTCCCGCAGACATGCAAGCACCACGCTCCTATTCAGCTCAGTTATCATTTAACTTCTGATGCTAAAAAATTTTAAGGGCTTTGTAATTAGCGTAAACTATTTACCGGTTGACGCAATTACTATTTTCCCTTTTATCTTTCTGAAAAAATCGAAGTTGCCGGTTATAAAAAGTTGGCTACAACACGAGCGTATTCACCTGCTACAACAAGCGGAATTGCTTATTGTTTTTTTCTATGTTTTTTACCTTCTCAACTACCTTTACTTAATTGTAGTTTTAAAAGATCATCAAAAAGCTTACCGATCAATTGCGTTTGAAAAAGAAGCTTACATTAATCAATCAAGCCCTGCTTATTTATTCAATAGGAAGATGTTTGCTTTTTTAAACTACAGGAACTAACTCTTTCGCTTCTTCTTATAAAATATTGAGTTTGATCATCCGGATTCCCCAATCCTTATCATACAAACATGAAGTTTTACTTAACTATTCAGATTAACGTGGTTAATTAGGGATTTTCAAGAAAATAATGCTATACTTTTGCGTCGTGCAAACAAAACCAATAATTACCGTTAAGGATTTACAAAAGAGCTACGGGGACTTTCATGCCGTGAAAGGCATTTCCTTTGAAGTTTACAATGGAGAAATCTTTGGTCTTCTAGGCCCCAACGGTGCAGGAAAAACTACCACGCTGGAAATTATCGAAACTCTTCGCGAGAAATCGGGAGGTACTGTTATAGTTGACGGTTTGAATATCGATTCGCAAGCTAACGATATAAAACAAATTATAGGCGTGCAATTGCAAGCTGCAGGTTATTATCCAAGTCTTTCACTAACTGAATTACTTGAGTTATTTGCCGGACTTTACAATATGCCGATTAATACACTTGAAATGTTATCGCGTGTCGGATTAGAAGATAAAGCGAAAGCAAAATTCAAGGAACTTTCAGGAGGACAAAAACAACGATTTTCGATTGCTACTACGCTTATTAATAAACCAAAAATTATTTTCCTTGACGAACCGACTACGGGATTAGATCCTCAAGCGCGTAGAAATCTTTGGGATTTAATTCGTGAAGTAAAAGCGATGGGCACAACTGTAGTTATTACTACCCACTACATGGATGAAGCCGAACAACTTTGTGATCGTGTTGCAGTGATGGAAGGAGGAAAAGTTATTGCACTAGACACTCCTGATACACTAATCGACAACTTGGTAGCGAGTGGATTTGAAAGAAAAAAAGAAGTTAAAAAAGCTAATCTCGAAGATGTGTTTCTGTCGCTTACAGGACAGGAATGGAGAGACGAATAATCAACTACGATGAAATATAGTCAATTTAAAGCCATGATGGCCATTGCTAAAGCTAGCTTTAGGTCTATCACCCGCAGCCCTTCGGCAGTTGTATTTACGCTCGTTTTTCCTCTTATTTTTATTACCGTTTTCGGATTCTTGAAAGGTGGAAGTGTCACGTTAAACGTTGCATTGTCATCGCATAGCGATCAGCAAAATTCGGTTTACATTGGACTAATCAGTAATCCTGCTTTTTCAGTCCATCATGATATGGATTCTGTTGAGCAACGTACCTTGTTATTAAAAGGAAAATTAGATGCCATTATCGATATCCAAAAAGTTCAACTTGATTCATCAAGCACTTATGATGTGAATTTATATACTACAATGGCTTCTGCAGAAAAAGGAATCATTGTTCGTTCTATGCTTGAGCATCTTATTGATAAATCAAATTTATCGGCAGCAAAAATAATTTCTCCTATGGCTACTCTTAAGCAACAAGAGTTAAAAGGAAGAACTTATTCCACTATAGACTTTATACTTCCCGGACAACTTGGTTTCTCGTTATTGAGTACCGGAGTATTCGGAACGGCCTTTGTGTTTTTTAATCTACGTCAAACATTAGTAATAAAGCGCTTCTTTGCAACTCCTATCCGCAAACCTTTTATCGTGATGGGTGAAGCATTGGCGAGAATGGTTTTTGCAATGTTGGGTGCTGCCTTTTTAATTGCATTAGGACATTATGCATTCGGATTCACTTTAATTAATGGTTTAGCCACCGTAGCCGAAATGCTTGTATTAAGTGCTATGGGCTTGATCGTTTTCATGGGATTCGGATTTGTGGTTTCCGGGATTGCTAAAAGTGAAAGTACTATTCCGCCGCTAGCTAACATCATTACACTTCCTCAGTTTCTACTCTCTGGGACTTTCTTTGGAGTTGAAAATTTCCCCACTTGGCTACAACCTATTTGCAAAATGCTTCCTCTTACCTATTTAAACGATGCAATGCGAAAAGTAGCGTTTGAAGGAGCGAGTTTACTGGATCTTGGTCCTCAGTTGGCAGTAATTACCTTATGGGGTGTCATCATTTACGCTATAGCAGTAAAAGTTTTCCGCTGGGAGTAAAAAAAATGACGGTTTGTCAGATTTTCCGACTTTGGCGTTGTGTTTGACAATATTTTTGCGTTTCATTCGTATTTGATTTCAATACGATCGAAAACTGAATAGTATTTATATTGTTAAACTAAAAACGTAAAAAGATATGTTAGGTATTTATTTCATCTCCATCGTATTTATGATCATCGGGTGGATGGTCAGCAATAAGTTGAAGAGAAAATTTGAAGAATATTCACAAACTCCCATTAGTTCCGGATTAACCGGACAAGATATCGCTTTGCGAATGCTTCGCGATAATGGGATTCAAGACGTAAAAGTCATATCGGTAGAAGGACGATTAACTGACCATTACAATCCATTAGATAAAACGGTTAATTTAAGTCACGATGTATTTTACGGAAGGAATGCTGCTGCTTCTGCGGTAGCTGCCCATGAATGCGGACACGCTGTCCAACATGCTAAAGCCTATTCAATGCTTCAAGTGCGCTCGGCATTAGTGCCAATCGTAAATATTGCTTCGGGATGGATGCACTGGGTATTGTTAGCGGGAATTATGATGGTGAATACATTTCCGGGACTATTATTATTCGGAATTGCCTTATTTGCAATGACAACTTTGTTCAGTTTGATTACACTTCCGGTTGAATTTGACGCTAGCAACAGAGCATTGGCATGGTTAGAAACATCCGGAGTTTCAACTCCTCAAGAGCATGCACAATCGAAAGACGCTCTTTGGTGGGCTGCAATGACTTACGTGGTAGCTGCACTTTCTGCCATTGCTACTTTGATGTACTATGTAATGATTTATATGGGTCGTCGCGACTAAAAAAAGAACTTTTTAACGAATAGGGCCGGGAAATTTCCGGCCTTTTTTCTTGCTGATATTCCTCAAATTGTCCAATTTTAAGCGGGAAGTGCTATTTTTGGCGAATGAGCCTACCTGAGAATATTGTTTCGAGAATAAAACAGCTGGAAGAGAAGTTCAATGCCATGGGACAAGACCTTAGTTCTTATCTCGATGGATTGCTTTATGCTGATTATTTAACTTACTGGGATTATATCCATTTAGACACCCTTTTAAGCCTTCAATCGCCGAAAACGAAATTTCCCGATGAAGAAGTGTTTATTATGTATCATCAGATTACGGAATTATACTTCAAGCTTTCGATTCACGAATTCAAACAGATTGCGGTTCAAGAGAAGCTAACAGGAGATTTCTTGACAAAGCGACTTCAGCGAATCAATAGATACTTTGTTGCTTTAACCGATTCGTTCTCTATTATGGTTGACGGAATGGAGCCTGAGCAATTTCAAAAATTCAGAATGAGCCTTCTTCCAGCATCAGGATTTCAATCGGCACAATACCGTGCGATTGAAATTTATGCAACAGAATTTCAACGCTTAGTTTCCAAAGATTTCAGAGAGAAAATGAATGCTGCAAATGCTTCTATAAAAGAAATGTTTGAGCATATTTATTGGAAAGCAGGAGCAACTGAACTTGCTACAGGAAAGAAAACATTAACGCTGATCCAGTTCGAAGAAAAATACTCGAAAGAGCTAACTGAACTTGCTGAGAACAAGGTTTCTTCTAATGTTTGGACACTTTATAACACTTTGTCGAAAGAAGAACAGCAAAAACCTGAATTAATCCTCGCGTTAAAACAACTCGACGTTAATGTTAATATCAATTGGCCGCTTTCTCATTATAAATCGGCTGTCAGATATTTACACAAGAACCCGGAAGATATTGCTGCAACCGGAGGAACAAATTGGCAGAAATACCTGCCTCCACGTTTCCAAAAGCGTATTTTTTATCCTGAAATTTGGTCTGAAATGGAGATCGAAGAATGGGGTAAAACATGGGTTGAAGACCTTTTTAAGAAATAAGGCGCCCTCCTGTTCATATTTTTATTGCTGAAAATCAATTCATTGTGATTTAATTGAAACTATTATTTTAGTTTATGATATAAACTACTTTACATTTGTTAAAAATTAAAACACTATGAACAAGTACATTATTGCTTTAATGTTGCTGATCGGTACCGGTCAAGCAATTGCACAAGATTCAACCAATGCTCGCAGAGCTCCAATTTCTAAACCTAAGCCGTTAACTGAACGTGAAAAAATAGACCGTTTCTTGAAACGATATTTGGCAACATGGGATACATGCTCGAATCCGAAAGTAAAAACACAATTATATCGTGGATTCGAACAATTAGCAGTAAAAGACACGAATTATTGGACAACCCAATATTATGCAGCATTTTACCTAGCACTCACGACATTTTCTTATATCGATTCAGCTAGTCAAGAAAAATGGTATGAAAGAGCTCTAATGTATGCTGATCGCGCAATTAAACTTCAACCAAAAGAATCTGAATCGGTTTTATTAAAAGGAATGATACTAGGAATGAAAATAGGATCAAATCCTGAGCTGGGCAGAACATTAGGACCACAATCTACTATGTTATATGCAGAAGCTAAAAAATTAAACCCTGAAAACCCTCGCGTATATCTAGAACTCGGAGAGTCGGCAATGTATACACCTGAGCAATATGGTGGTGGAAAAAAGGTTGCAGTAGATAACTTAACGAAGGCCGTTGAAAAATTCAAAACTTTCAAATACAGTGATCCATTACTTCCACATTGGGGAGAAGAACGTGCAAAGAGCATTCTTGAAAAAGCTAAGAAATTAAAATAACCACTAAAAAAACTTTTCAATGAGCGCAACTAAAGAGATGACACACGAAGAAAGTCTTCGTCTCATCAAAAACATGATTCAATCGGTGAAGAGTGATTTTGAAGATGATAGTTTCCAGTACCTATTTTGGGGATGGCTGGTATTTAGTGCTGCAATTATTCACTACACTCTAATCCAATTAAACTATGAATATGCATCGTTAGTATGGCTATTAATGCCAGTTGGAGGAATAGTTTCTGCTTTACACTCTAGAAAACAAAACAAAGGAAGGAAAGCAAAATCGTTCGTTGAACAATTTATCAATCATATTTCAACAGCCTTTTTAATTTCACTTACAATTGTGTTATTCTCAATGCCTCACCTTCAAGAATCATGTTACCCAATGATCCTTGTGTTATATGGAATATTCCTTTATACGTGTGGAAGTGCGATTGAATTCAACCCTTTGAGATTTGGTGGAGCACTCAACTGGATAGCCGCTCTTATTGCATTCAATGTATCATTTGAAATTCAACTATTGATCTTAGCAGGAGCTGTTCTTGGTGGATACATTATTCCGGGATATTTATTAAAACGCAAATACTCTAATCAACAGTCGTTGAATGCTGCTTAATCATGTTTAAAGATTTAGACCCATTACTTCATCAGCAATTGCGTTTGTCGGTGATCTCACTTTTAGTGAGCACCAAAGAAGCTGAATTTGGGTTTCTTAAAGACAAAACTAATGCTACTGCAGGTAACCTTAGCGTTCAGCTGAATAAGTTAGCCGATGCAGGATATATTACGATTGCTAAATCTTTTAGAGATAATTACCCCTTGACTACTTGCAAGATTACCCAACAAGGAATATCCGCCTTTGAAAATTACGTATCTGCTCTACAAGATTATTTAAAATCGAAATAAAAGAAAAGCCCTGAAGTTTCATTCAGGGCTTTTCTTTTATTCAGCTTCTTTCAATCCGTATTTTTTCATATACTTTCTGTAAAGTTGCTTTTGTATATTATCGAGATTTATTTCCTTCCCACGTATATACGCCATCTGCACATCGCTCGATTTCATATCCAATATATCACCGCTCGAAACAATTATTGTTGCATCTTTTCCGGCTTCTAATGAACCTACACTTGCATCAATTCCTAATATTCGGGCAGGCGTTAACGTTATAGATTTAAGTGCATCTTCTTTATCCATTCCGTAACCCACTGTCTCTCCCGCTTGAAAAGGCACATTTCTATCTTGCCAGAAACCATCATCAGTAATCGCCACATCTATTCCTTCTTTTACTAATAGTACGGGAAGTTTAAATGGCATATCTATATCATCATCATCGCGTTCAGGCAATACATGCGTACGCATTATTATTACAGGAATATTATTTTCCTTTATCTCCTTTGTAACCATCCATCCATCACGAGCACCGACTAAAACCATTCTTAACTTGAATTTATTTCCAAAGGCAATTGCTGCTAAAATATCTTTCACATAATTACATCTTACATATAAAGTTTTGGATTTGCTAAACAGTCCTTTCATCGCCTCGAAATTCGGATTATACACCGCATTGTTTCCCGCAGCATATGATTGCGCTTCATAGAACAATTCATTTAAGTCAGCCATTTGCTTTTCACTTCTCTTCTTCTGATCATCTTCTGAATCGACCCACCAAGCTTTTACCGTTTGCAAGGATGGAAAATTCAACCAGATACCTTCATCCATTTTATAAGCTGCATCTTCATAGTTCCATCCGTCGAGTTCTACTACCGACGATTGCCCTGAAACTAATCCTCCACGTGGAGTAATTTGCGCTAACAGTATTCCATTGGAACGAACTGTAGGAGTAACTTTCGAATCGGTATTGTAAGCAATAATTGATCTTGCACTTGCATTCAACGATCCTGTTTCATTGTAATCGTTTGTTGCTCTTACCGCTTCTATTTCACTTAATCCTAAAGAAGTATTCATAGCAATTAATCCGGGATATACCTGCTTGCCATACACATCAATTATAGTATCAAATGCTAATCGACTTGGTTTAAAATTCTTGCCATCCATCACAAACGTGATTTTTCCGTTTGCAATCCCGATAGCACTTTGAGGAATTACTTTACCGTTTCCAATATGTGCATATCCTCCTAATAGAAGTATTCTCTTTGTAGCCGTATCTGCCGGAGCAGGATTTTGTGCATATATCACTCCCGATATAAAAACACATAGTATGCTTAAGATTACTCTCATATTATCTCGGTGATTTTTCATTATCATTACAGTGATATAATTCGTCAATAGTTAATGTTGCCTTTTGAACTGCACCTCCTGATAATTTTTCATCCATCATTTTCTTAATTAATCGTGCTCGTTCAACTTTATTTCTTTCTCTAATTTGTTTATCTCTATCAATATCAAAATAGCAGATTCCGTCGACAAATGTTTTGAGTGGTTTAGCATATACACTTAATGGATTGTCGTTCCAAATTACAATATCTGCATCTTTCCCTTCTTTAATACTTCCTACTCGATTATCAATATGCAAAAGCTTCGCCGGATTAAGCGTTACAAATTTCAATGCTTCTTCTTCTGAAACATGTCCGTATTTTACTGCTTTCGCTGCCTCTTGATTTAATCGACGAGCCATCTCCGCATCATCACTGTTAAAAGCTGTCACTAAGCCCATGTCATGCATTATCTTTCCGTTGTAAGGAATTGCTTCCATTACTTCGTACTTATAAGCCCACCAATCACTAAAGGTAGAAGCACCAACACCATGAGCTTTCATTTTATCGGCAACTTTATACCCTTCTAGTATATGAGTAAAAGTGTTTACTCTAAATCCAAAACTATCTGCTACATGCATTAGCATATTAATTTCACTTTGCTCATAACTATGGCAAGTGATAAATCTTTTCTTATTGATGATTTCTGCTAACGCATCTAATTCAAGATCACGGCGAGGCATTACCGAACTTTTTGAAGAAGCGGCATTCTTTCTCGCCATATCATAGTTTTTAGCTCGAGTAAATGCATCCATGTACACTTGCTCTACTCCCATCCTAGTTTGAGGATAACGTGTAGTATTATTATCGCCCCAATTACTTTGCTTAACATTTTCTCCTAATGCAAACTTGATGAATCCATCAGCATTTTCGAACTTCAATTGCTCTGCACTTTTTCCCCATCTCAATTTAATCAGCGCTGTTTGTCCGCCGATAGCGTTGGCACTTCCATGCAACAAATGAGATGTAGTTACGCCACCTGCTAATTGTCGGTAGATATTTACATCATCCGGATTTAATACATCTCCAATTCTTACCTCTGAAGTAACCGATTGAGTTCCTTCATTTACGCCTTCATTAATTGCTATATGCGAGTGCTCATCGATAATTCCGGCAGTAACATGCTTACCTGTTCCATCAATAATTTGTAAATCGCCAATTTTAAAAACAGTAAGATTTATTGCTTTCCCAACTTTAATAATTTTACCATTGCTAATAAGCACATCTGCCTCGGAAAGTATACCGGCATCTTCATTGGTCCATACCGTTGCATTTTTAATTAGCACATTCTTGGCTGTAGGCAAAGTATCAAAACCATATGCATTCAAAGGATACCAAATTTTTCCGGGAGCAGTAACTACATCATTCTTCTTCGATGTGTCTTTCTTTTCTTCCCAACTCTCTTTAAAATCTGCCGTCCAATTTACCCAACTACCATCCGGAGTTTGAGCATTACCGAATAACTTTCTTGCTTCACTATTGTATTGCCCATTTAAGCGATAAACACCTTTCCCTTTTAGAGGTTCAATCTTGATAGTAAACTGATATACGTCTTTATCAAAATCGGCCTTTATCTTTAAGGTATCCTTCAACAGCGTACATTCAGGGTTAATGGCTTTCCCTCCTAACTGCAGCAAATATCCTTTTAAAGTATCAAGAACAAGAGTATACTTCCCTCTAATATCAGTACTATCTTGTACATTAACATCGAATTGCTTTCCTTCAATCCATGTATCAGTGATAATTGCATCTTTCTCGAAAATATCATTTGTACTTACAAAGAAATTAGCCAACATTCCCGGCATAATTTTTCCTGTTTGATCAGAAACATTCATCAGCTGCGCGGGAGTTGTGGTTAATGCCTTTAATGCATTCTCTTTTGATAATCCACAGGTAACTGCTTTCTGTAGATTTTTCAGAAACGACTTAGGCTCTTTCAATCCTGCAGATGTAATACAAAAAGTTACTCCTGCTTTACTCAACATTGAAGCGTTATAAGGAGCTAGCTCCCAATTTTTCATTTCAGCTAAGCTAATATTCATAGCATCAAATGGATTCGACACATCGTAAGCTTCAGGAAAAGTTAGAGGAATTATAAAAGCATCTCCGGTCTTAACGATTTCATCGAGACGTTTGTATTCATCACCTCCACCTTTGATAATATATTTAACATTGAATTCATCACCTACTTTATCAGCTCTCAAAGCAGATTTATAATTATCAACTTCAAATATTTGAGGAAGCTTACTGTTTACATTCCAACTTTCCAATGAAATATTGAAATCCTTTGCAGTACTTGTGCGATACCATTCAGCATCGATATATGTTTGTCGCAACAAAGCGATTGTCCCCATTAATGAACTCGGATAATCTTGCGTTGAGCTTCCTTTCTTAAACGAATAAATTGCAGCTGCATTAGCCTTCAATATGGCATCGCCTTCCGTTTGATCCATTAATGTTACCAAGGCAGCTGTTCCTCGAGCAATGCCATCACGTTGAATTGAAAGAACAGTACCAAATCCATTTCGGCGGTATTCGCCGGCTTTCTTATCATCGATAACAAAATTAGCAGCGGCATTATATTCAGGCTTTAATGCTTGATTCCAGCTATAAGCACCTTTAGTGTTGGTATTAAACTGTGGACCGCGGTTATCATTTCCCGATTTCTTGACTTCCGGCTGTCCGTAACCGGTATATAGATCAATAAATGCAGGATAAACATTTTTGCCTTTCAGGTCAATTATGATGGCTCCCGGAGGTATTGCCACCCCTGCGCCAACGGCTACAATTTTGTTCTTTCTGACGACCATCGAGGCGTCGGTTAGTCGAGTCGACGGGTCTTGCCAGATCGTTGCGTGGGTGAAAACAAAGGTGTTTTCCTTCTCATTTGAGAGTGCTTGCACAGGAGAAGTGCTCTGGGCAAACAATGAACTAACGGCTAGGTTTACCGTGAATAACAATGTTAGTATTTTCTTCATAGGCTTTAAAAAGCTGCAACACGAAGGTAATAGTTTTATATCGTTGTTAGGATGTGGTCAATTTTACATTTTAACGGCATGTTGTGGGATTTATGCAAGAACTGAAACCGACCAAAGACACCCTCCTAAATATCCACCAGTTGCCTAAAAACAAGCTGGTGTTAGATTATGTGTTGTCGCGTCTCGGGGAGAACAGTTCGCCGGAAAGGTACGATCTGATTGTCTCGCTTTTCGATATGTATAGAACATCTACCGGTTTTAATCCATTAGCTTTATCAAAAGGACGATTCAGAAGAATTAAGGCAACAGAATATAAAGCAATGATTGGTGAGATCGAAAAAGATCTTGACACTATCATCCATTCTGATCAGTATAAACAGCTGGTAGCAAAGCAGATGAACTACCAACCGTTGTTTGAGGAGTTCTCGAGCTTGACGGAATCATTGGCAATTCACCCGCCTTATTCCATGACCAATGAGGTGGAAGACTTCGAGAAAAAGTTGAATCATAGAGAAGCGTATGAACTTTTGATTCACTTCTATCGCACGAATCAACCTTTCTTCAACGACACCAGAAATGGCGACAACCTCGACGATTTTCTATCGATGTACGATAGCGCTTATGCGCGAACTCACCAATTATATCGTCAATCGAGAGGGTCGTTAGTTCTTATTAAGCATGAAAAAGACGCATTACTTGGCAAATTTAATTATCAGGCCATAAATGAACTTTTCGAGGAATTCGGACAGTTACTAACGTTAGAGCCTAACCGATTTACGAAAAGTGATTTGCTTAGCAAGATCATTCGCTTGGGATTAATTTTCCCTAATCCTTCGATAACCCTTGCAAGTTATATCGACCATGTGGCGGAGAATTTAGATACAATTATTGCTCAGCATACAGAAGCTGAACAATTACTTTGCAGCTTTGTAGCTTTGTATCATCAAAATTCGGATATAGATCACCGTTATAAATTATTGCAAAGAGCTGAAGCTTTCACTAAAGATAGCGGCAAGGAATCAGAAAGAGCTTTTATTAAAATCAACAAGGCCTTAATTGCACTTGATGTTCAAGATTATAATACAGCGCTAAAAGCATTAAACGAGGCAGAACATTTAGTATTCCGTTCATCATGGAAGCAAGCGTTAGGTCGTAATGCATGGATCCAAATTTGCGAGTGGAGAAGCTTGATATTTACTATCATGACACTTAGAGGTGAGGAGCATTACACGACTTTACTATTTAATGATCTCGAAAAAGTAGTCAACGATTCTTCAATGCATCGCCATGACAGTGCTATTATATCTCTTGAATTAAATGCCCTTCGCTATTTCATCGACAACCGAAGAGATCAAGCACTAGAAAACTTCGAGAAAGCAAACAACTACCGATGCGATGCAATTGATCATCCTCGTTATCTTTTGAATTCGTACTTCATTCAACTCTTGAAAGGAGCTTCCAAAAAAGGCAAAACAACCGATTTTAAAGAGGCTCTCATAAATAGCAAAGCACCGTTTTATCGCTCGGCATGTTCCGACTTAATCGATTTATGTGAAAAGCACTTCAAGAGTAATAAAGAAGCCATCTTAAAAGATGAATAATTAGAATTCCGATTCTTTAAAAACATTAAAGAGTTTGTTCTGTTATAAATTAAACTCCTTATCATGAAAATTAATAATCGCTTATTATTGCTTTTAGCATTTTTATCGTTTTCTGCTTGTAATTCTAAAACAGATAAAAAAGAAATCCCTTCAATAGGCTTTATCGATTTTGTTGAAGATGCAACGTTAGCCAAAGCGAAACAAGGATTTATCGATGCTTTGTCAAAAAACGGATTTTCAGAGGAGAATAACACTTTGAAGATAAATTACAAGAATGCTCAAGGAGATCAGCCAACTTTATTACAGGCAATCGACTTAATGGTTTCTGAAAAGCCCGACTTAATTGCTAGTAATACTACACTAGCCACAATTAATGCGGTTCAAAGATCGAAGGGAATTCCGGTTTTCATGATGGTAGCTCCTCGTCCCGATATTGCCGGACTAACAGATAAATCAGGTAATGCCCCATCAAATCTCTTCGGGACCTATGAAACACTCGACTATATTGATACTTCAGCAGCCTTGGTAAATGAATTATTCCCGAAAGCAAAAAAAGTTGGAACCGTTTATAGTCAGTCGGAATCGCAATCAGTTGATGCATTAAATCGACTAAAGAAAGTTTGTGCTACAAAAGGGATTGAAGTAATTGCCATTCCTGTTACCAATTCATCGGAAACGCAATTAATCACGCAATCACTTCTCGATAAAAATATTGATGTATTCTTTGCTTTACCCGACAATGTAATTTTCTCGAGCTTCGAAACTATTGTTAAAAGTTGTAACGATAAACATATTCCGATTCTCACGTCTGAAGCGGGACTAGTCTCCAGAGGAGCATTGGCAAGTTTTGGTGCTGATATGTACCAATGGGGATATCAATCGGGATTGCAAGCAGCAACTTTTTTAAAAGATAAGAATATTATAACGCTCAAGCCTGAAATTGTAAATATTCGATTGAAAGTGATGAATTCTAAAGTAGCTCAAGTATTCAACATTCAACCTGATTCATCATTTACACAAATTCAATAATGGAATTCTACCTCACAGCTATTCACCAAGGCCTTGCATTTGCTGCATTGGGCTTGGGAATTTTTTTAAGCTTGAGAATTTTGAATATTCCTGACATTACTACCGATGGAAGTTATACTTCGGGAGGGATTATCACTGCGTGGATGTTAGTGAACGGATGGTCGCCGGTGATTGCAGTTTTTGCAGCGATGATAGCAGGAGCTATTGCTGGCATTATTACCGGAACAATTCACACACGATTAAAAGTTCATCCTTTACTTGCCGGCATAATTGTTATGACCGGATTATACTCTATAAACCTAGCCATTTTAGGCAGACCCAATCAACCACTCATTAACATCGATAATTTGTTAATGAGTCCTTCGACGAATTCAGATCATAGCTCTATAATTTTATTTGTATTTTCTGTTGTTCTTATTATTCTTATTAATGCATTCCTCAAAAGTGATATGGGTATAGCATTAAGAGCAACAGGCAATAGTGAGTCAATGGTAAAATCGATGGGAGTAAATCCTGATAAAATGAAAATTATCGGCTTAGGAATCTCAAATTCGTTAACTGCATTAAGCGGATCGCTCATTGTTCAATATCAAGGATTCGGTGATATAAATATGGGTATCGGAATTGTTATATCAGGCTTAGGTGCTGTTATGATAGGAGATGTTGTTTTGCGAAATGCAGTATCACGCAAAATATATTTGCAATTGATCGCTGTAGTTTTAGGCTGTATTTTATTTCGATTGATATTAGCTACGGCTCTAAATATCGGTATCGATCCAAACTATTTAAAATTGATTACTGCGGTATTAGTATTATCAATTATTGCTTTCGGAAAAATAAAATTCACCTCGAAGGCATGATAGAAATTAAAAATATATCGAAGACTTTTAACAGAGGTAGTGCTGATGAAATAGTTGCACTAAAAAACTTGAGTTTAAAAATCAATGAAGGTGATTTTATTACTGTTGTTGGTTTCAACGGATCAGGAAAATCTACTTTATTGAATTTAATTTCGGGTTCTTTGATTGCTGATAGCGGCGAGATTATATTTAACGGTAGTAATGTAACAAAGCTACCCGATTATAAACGCAGCAAATATATCAGTCGCATTTTCCAAAATCCTTTAGCAGGTACAGCATCCGAATTATCCATTCTCGAAAACTTCAGATTGGCTTCTTTGCGAACACGATCGAAATCACTCTCAATAGGGAACACTAAATCATTCAGAAAAAACGTTTGTGATAAATTAAAGACCCTCAATATGGGCCTTGAAAACAAACCGGAGGCATTAATGGGTAGTTTGTCGGGGGGACAACGACAAGCCTTAACATTATTAATGTCGGTGATGGATGAAAGCAAAATCCTGCTACTCGATGAGCCAACCGCCGCCCTCGACCCGAAATCGGCTGCAATTGTCATGGAATTAGCAGAAAAAATAATTCGTGAAGGAAACCTTACTGCTATAATGGTTACTCATCGGATGAAAGACGCCTCTAATTACGGTAACCGTCTGATAATGATGAGAGAAGGGAGTATCGAAAAGGATTATTCTGAGAGCGAAAAAAAGACAATTATCGCCGATGACCTAGTTAGATGGTTCAACATCTAATTACTCGCTGATTTACAAAGAGTTATCTTTGTAAAATTGCAAATTGCAATCGTAACAAATTAGGCTCTTCTGCGTATTTTAACCGATCAGCCTTTTAAACTGTATTACCGTGTATTACAAAAAAATAGTATTGCTGTTTTTAACAGTATTATTCTCAATTCAGGGAATCGCCCAACGATTTCCTGATGCTAGTGTTCCGGCTCCTAAAGAATGGACGGGAAAGATATTTCATTTAAGTCAAGATTACCCAACATCTGTTACACCTGAAAAAAATCTTCCTTGGTTAAAGTATGATTATAAAACACAGCCTACCGAATACATTATGGCAGTTTATAATTATATACTCGAAGGTAATATCGAAGCTGACTGGATTGTGCAAGACAACAAAGTTCGTAAATGGTATCATGCTCCTTGGATGCATTATCGCATATCGGGTGGTGTTGATATGGCTCGTGAACCATTAAACGGAATTACTCGTGAACGAGATTCTCGTCCCCATGAATTAAGTCCCGTTCAAGAAACAGTTTATCAAAATTGGGCTGTAGGATTTTACAATCCTGCCGGAGGTTATACTGTAGGACAAGTTTGGAAAGACCATAACCATCCTGATCCTAGCAAAGCTCTTTTCCCTGAAGGAACAGTATCAGCTAAAGTTATTTTTACTGAAGCTGATTCAACAGAAGTGCCTTATTTAAAAGGAGCACCATCAACAACTGCTTATGTTTATCGTAAAGCATGGGATAGCACTAAACGTGAACTTAAGAAGATGCATTTATTGCAAATTGATTTTTCTGTTAAAGATTCACGAGCGAAATCAACTACCGGTTGGATAATGGGAAACTTAGTGTATAATGGAGATGTGAAAAATGAAAATCCGTGGTTACGTGTTATGCCTGTCGGATTATCATGGGGAAATGATGCAGGAGTGACTCCCGAAAACGTAAAAGACAAACCGCTTTATCAAACGTATATCAATCCTTCTATTCGACCTATTGCTCATTTAGGATGGGCGGGGCGATTAAATGGAATGATTGACAATCCGCAATCATCTTGTATCTCCTGTCATGGTTCAGCTTCTTTCCCTTTTATTATGGAAGGAGCTCCTTCAGAAACAAATACAACAAAAGAAAGGTTGAGCTGGTTCAATGTAAATGCAAATGAAAATACAGCATACTTACCGGGAACAATTTCTCTCGACTATTCACTGCAACTAGCAATAGGAATCGGCAATTTTTATAGTTGGAAAATATTTAACCAAAAGAGAACTGTATCAGAAAAAATTGTCAATCGCTTACAATCGTGGAAATATCCCGATGTGCTATTCTGTACATTGCTAATCATAGTAGGCTTAGTGTTTTTCTTATGGAAGCAACCACGATGGGCGTTCAACTATCGAGAGACTTCCGAGAACAATGCTATCTTCTTGGTTAGAGTTCTTATTGGAATTATAATGATATACCACGGAGTACCGAAAATTTTAGGAGGATTGCCGGCATGGTTATCCCTTGGACAAACTTTAGCTAACTTCGGTATCTTCTTTCATCCGGTTGCATGGGGTTATATGGCTGCTGCAACAGAGACAATTGGTGGATTATTACTTGTTTTAGGATTATTAACTCGTCCTGTAGCATTCATGTTGTGCTTTAATATGATTATAGCCAGTTCAAAGCATTTATTTTCGGGTCAAGGCATCGATGCGGCATTACATCCACTATCTTTGTTGGCTGTGTTCGTATTCTTATTACTTACAGGACCGGGGAAATTCAGTATTGATTACAAATTTTATTTAAAAAGCAATTCTAAATAGTTTTTATGCGGGATATTCAATTAGCCGTATCTATTATTAAAGCATTCAGAGAACGTGATTGCTATATGATCGAACTTCCATCTGACTTGGAAGTGTTGTATCATAGCGATCTTACATTCTTAGATGAACTTGAACAATCATTCGAAAACGGTTCTTACTCAATTCAACCTTGCCGATTAATTGAAGTACCGAAAGAGCGTGGAATGTTTCGCTACTATTCTGTGCTTGACATAAAAGATCAGTTATACTTTTGTTGGTTAACAATTAAATGTTTCCCATTCATTATAAAAAAGATCAAACCGGAAATTGCTTCACCTCAAAGTGTATTAGAAGAGTATCCCGTAGATATTAATTGGAAAAAGAAGTTATTCCGAAACAACTTAGAAGAACTTGAATATGTTTATCAAAGTTTAAAGCCGGAACATCAGTTTGTGTTTCAATCCGACATCACCAATTTCTACACGAGTGTTGACCACAAAATTTTAGAGAAAGAATTGATTGATTGCGGTGTACCTGCTAACTACGCAACTTCATTATGCAAAGCTATGTCGGCTTGGGCTGCTTTAACCGGCAGAGGATTACCTCAAATATTTTGGGCTAGTGATATCTTAGCTGAGTTTTATTTATTCCCTTTCGACAATTTTTTACGACATAGCAACTACTCTTTTGCTCGCTATATTGATAATATTGAAATCTTTTGTCATTCAAAATCAGATGCTCGAAAAGCATACTTTGAAGTAGTAGCTTTCATATCGAAACGCGGAATGTACTTGAAGGAAGAAAAAACAAAGTTTGTGTCGGCGCAACCTATTAAGAATGCTTTAGCCGGAAAAAAAACATTCAAGGATAAAGTTAAATCTACAATCAAAGAATTGCCTGCAGGACTTTCAAAATATTATTATTCAATAGAAGAAGCATTAGGAATGGTCAATTGCGAGGAACGCTTACTGGCTCGCCCTGAGGCCATAACAGGCTACCTAATGCATTATAGAAACAACGAAATCAATATTGATAAATCGTTAGCCAGTTTTCTTGTTTCAAATAGAATCGAATTCAGCTATCAATTGTATTGTGCATTGCATTTTATGATTGACTACCCTGCCCCTATTCCAAAAACGATTTCAGATTCTCTTCACCGCATTTTCAATAACCTTTCTCAACCATTATATGTTCGTTGCTGTGCGGCTCGTTTGCTATTGGCAGAAAACAAAAACAATCATTCACTGATTAAAGGAGCAATGGAAAGCAGTGACGACAATTTATTTAAAAATGAAATGCGAGTAATCCTCGAAAGAGAACTACCCGCATCACGTGTTTTTAATCCTTAATCTCCTATAGTTGCAATCACTTTTAATTCAATTGCAATAGGTGTCGGCAAACAATTTATTTCAATAGTAGTTCTGCAAGGCTGATTGTCTTTGAAATATTCGGCATACAAACGATTATAGGTTTTAAAATCGTCTTTCATATTGGTTAAAAATACCGTTACATCAACAATCTTATCCCAGCTGCTTCCTGCATCTTCTAAAATATAGCGGATGTTTCTGAAAACAGAGTGACATTGCGTTTCAATATCGTATGACACAATATTTCCATTCTCATCTAATTCAACTCCCGGTATTTTTTTGCTTCCTTTTTCTCTAGGACCAACACCTGATAAGAATAATAAATTTCCAACTCTGCGCGCGTGCGGATATAATCCTACAGGCTCAGGCGCTTTCGATGAATTGATTAACTCGTTTGAATCAGCCATATCTTTATTGTATTGTTATTTCAGTTTCTAATTCCCAGTTTTTACGAACTTGCAAATTGTCGGTAACAGCAATTCGCTCCGGTTGTTGCTTCTTGCGGATATTACCCGGCGTCCACTCTTTATTTTGGTCAGCATCGTCAACCAACCTTACTTTATAACTTGAAGGATTGATATATTCGAATTTATAATCTCCGTCGACTTTAATTTCTAATTGCTTTATTACGTCTAACTTTTCCGATGTCAGTTGTAGCAGATATTTTTTATCGGGAAATAATCCGCGTACTTTCACAATCAACACCCCCGACAATCGATCTGTTGTCATAGTAAAAGATTTATTCAGCGTATCATTCGTTAACCCATAGATATCGGTAAATACACCGGAAGGAATCATCACTCTATACTGATCGCCTCTCTTCCACTTATAATTAATATTGAATTCTCTTTGATATTCGCCCTTCTTTATTGCCGGAGTAACTGAATCTACCAATAATGTATCACGATAAATATAGGCAAATCCTTTGCTTGACTTTATCGGATGTTCACTTTTAAGCATCATACTCACACTTGTATCAGATGATTCAGGCGTTTGATAAACAAACAAATTCAGCTTCTCTTGTTCTTTTTTCTTCGATGTTCCGGATATCATTTTCACATCTACAGTATCACTTAACGTTTTACCGTCGAAAATCCTTAACTTAATTGCTTCTTGCAAAGTATCATTCGTAAATACCATTAAGGTATCATGATTAACATTCCACTCTTGAATGATTTTACTTTTATCTACTCCATTTAACTCTTCTACTTTCACAGTAGAATCAGGCTTGTTTAATCCCACAGAGAAATAATAACGATCTTTCTTGGAAACCTTTGCTACTCTCACAACAGGTAGCTCTTGCAAAGAACATTTAAAATCGACGGTCGATTCTCCGGGCAGCTTAACTATACGATCAATAAAACCGAGCAATTCATCTTCTTCGCATTTGTAATTATTGTTCTTATCTTCAAATGCAAATACATAATATTCTCCTCCCGAAACATTGGAAATAGTATATGCTCCTTTATCGTCAGTTTTAGAGAAGTAATCAGGGCGTTTTACGAACACAAGCGAATCCGCATTCTCTACACCTTCTTTTCGGTACATCATTACCGATACTCCTTTCAAGGTCTCGTTGTTTTTTGCATTTCGAACTGTACCTTGAATGAATAAAGAATCAATAATTGGTCCGGTAGAGAAAATAAATTTATAGTTCTCAATTGCATTACTCTCGTGAATATCGGATATCGCCTTTCCAAAATTAATAGTATACGTTGTATTCTCTCTTAATGAATCAGGAAGTTTTATAAGAATTTCCTTTTTCAATGCTTTAATATCGGGAGTTGATGGCATTAACGGTGATATTAATAGCTGTCCGTTTAAATCAGTCAACTGCACATACTCATCAAACTTCAATTTAATTTCTCGTCCATGAAAATCGATTGCAGGATTTATCGGTTCCGACTCTTTCACCACTGGAGGTTTAATATCTTTCTCTCCTCCGGTAGGTGTAACTTTATTGGCACAAGATGCAATAAATAGAACACTCAAAATAAGCATCAATAATTTTTTCATATCATCGTTGCTTTAAAAACATCACTAATAATTGCCGTAACCTCTGAAAGATATTTTGCATCTATTGCATCAAAGTCGTTGAGCTGATCACTATCAACATCAAGTATCATTCTTACTCGATCGTTAATAATTACAGGCAATACAATTTCAGACTTCGACAATGAGCTGCAAGCAATATGTCCGGGGAACTGCTCCACATCAGGAACAATAATCACTCTTCCTTCTTGCCATGCTTTACCGCATACACCTTTGCCGTAACCGATGCGAGTACAAGCCAGCGGACCTTGAAAAGGTCCCAAAACCAGCTCTTCAGCTTTTACAAAGTAAACCCCAACCCAAAAGAAATTCATTGTCTCTTTTAGGACAGCCATCACATTAGAAATATTGGCAATTAAATCGGTTTCCCCCTCCACCAACGCTTTAATTTGCGGAATCATCACTTGGTACCGATCTTCTTTGCTAGCGTCTGCTGCCGCTTTTATGAGGTTTTCTGCCATAATTTTCACGGCAAAGATAACCATCAATTTTTACTCTGCATAGGCAATTGTAGCTACGGTTACTTTTGTGCCTTCAATCGCGTTAAAAAGCTGAATACAGGCTGCTAATGTCGACCCGGTAGTTAACACATCGTCAACAATCATTACTTTTTTACCTATAAATCGGTCGGGCTTAGTGACCCGAAACACCATTTTCACGTTTTTATGTCGGTCGAACCTGTTTTTTCGGGTTTGAGTATCGGTAAACTTAATGCGCCTAAGTCCGTCTTTCAATACTTCTTTACCATAAATATCGGCCATGCCTTGTGCAAAGCAATATGCTTGGTTATAGCCTCTGATTTTTTGCTTCTTTTTATGAAGCGGAATGGGAATAATATAATCTACTTGATTAAAGGATTCTGATTTCATGATTTCAGTTGCGCATACCGCTCCTAACTTATTCCCTATTTCAGGACGATTATTGTATTTCAATCGGTGCATCAACGTTTGTACTTTCTCTCCTTTATGAAAATGAAACAAGGCAGTAGCTCCTTCAAGGCGAACTTTCCCCCAGAACTGCTTTGCCACAGGGTTATCGGGCATTTGATGAAAATAAGTGCGTGGTAAATTAACCATGCAATGCGTGCAAATGACATCTTCTCCTTGCAACAATAATTCATCGCAGGCCGCACATAATGAAGGATATAAAATAGAAATCGTGTCTTGTAATACCTGCCGAATAAAATCAACTGCCTTCATGATTAGATTTTGCGCAAACCTACATCACTTAAAAGCAATTAAGCGACCACAAATAATTACAATCGTTTATTGTTCTTCGAAATCGTAAGTATCTTGAATATAGTTCTGATTATTCGGGTAGCGCACAAAATAAATTTGTTTAATTAATCCCGACAATGCAGCACGTAACTCATCAATATTTTTCTTGTTGATAGCAGAGATAAAAACAGAAGTGTAATTATTCTTAGCTATCCAATGCGTTTTCATTTCTTCCAACGAAATATTTTCTCGAGTTGAAGGAGTTAAATCATCTTCTTCTTTCTCGACATACTTATAGGCATCAATTTTATTAAATACCATTAAGATCGGCTTATCGATAGCGCCGATTTCAGCTAGTGTTTCATTCACTACGCGAATATGCTCTTCGAAATTTTTATGTGATATATCAACCACATGCACTAAAATATCTGCTTCACGCACTTCATCGAGTGTCGACTTAAACGATTCAACTAAATCATGCGGTAACTTACGAATGAATCCTACGGTATCTGAAAGTAAAAACGGAATATTCTCCCACACTATTTTTCTTACAGTAGTATCTAATGTCGCAAACAATTTATTCTCTGCAAAAACTTCACTCTTACTCAACACATTCATGATAGTACTCTTACCCACATTAGTATATCCTACCAATGCCACACGAATCATTTCTCCTCTCTTCTTTCTTTGTGTTGAATTTTGCTTATCGATCTCTTGTAATCTCACACGAAGCCTACTTAGCTTATCACGAATCACACGACGATCGGTTTCAATTTCCGATTCACCGGGACCTCTCATACCGATACCTCCACGTTGTTTCTCAAGGTGGGTCCACATTTTGGTAAGTCGTGGTAAAAGATATTTGTACTGCGCTAATTCAACTTGAGTTTTAGCTTGAGCGGTACGCGCGCGCTTCGCAAAAATATCGAGAATCAAATTGGTTCTGTCGAGCACACGACAGCCCATTATTTTTTCGAGGTTACGAAGTTGCGACGGAGTTAACTCATCGTCGAATATTGCAATTTGAATTTGATTGGCTTTATTAAACTCAATAATTTCTTCGAGCTTTCCTTTCCCAACAAATGTTCTTGAATCAGCATGATCCAGCTTCTGCGTAAAAATTCGAACCGTTTCGGCTCCTGCAGTTTCCGATAAAAAAGCTAATTCATCGAGGTATTCCTGTACTTGATCGGCACTCTGCGTGCGAGTGATTAGACCGATTAACACTACTCTTTCGGGAACTTGTCCTACAGTTAATGGAGTATGAGGCAAATTATTCTTTTGGTTTTTATGAACACGGGAAGGCACCTAAAGTATCATTCCCCTATTCATCATTATTTAAAATTAAAACCAACCGCGACCTGCACCAACAGCTCTGAACGGCCAAGGTATTGTTACCAGAACAAGTACCAATGCAATTCCGTACCAGATTGCAACTGTTTTGAATTTTGCAGCATCGGTTGATGCTTTCTTTGATTTTATATTTCCGATAGTTAAAAGCACAATTGCTATTACCATCATCATTACGTGTTCTACAGCCCAGAAGCGAAGAATTGGATCTTTCATAGCCGCACCCATATCGGCAGTGGCTGCTTGCACTGCAGGACTAACCATATACAATACTAAACCCATCACCAATTGAATATGTCCGAATATCATCGTGAACATAGTTCTCTTGCGATCGCTATCGGTATATGCAATACCGCTTTTTTGTCCGCCAAATGCTTTAACAACCGAAACTACCATTAGTAGTAACAGAATCCATCGTACTAAAGAGTGAAAGTGAAGTAAGCCTATATACATATCTTTTTATTTGATGGCCAAAGTTAAGAAAACTATCGATGAGGGGGAAAAAATCCTTTTTACCGTATTGTTACTGCCGCATAAACAATCATTTATGACAAATTACTGACTTCTTTATGGAATATTGCCCCTCTTTGCATCGTTGAGGTATAATAACCTATAATCTTAACGATATGAGAACATTATTTGAAAATTGGGAGAACCCGGTATCTCAGAACCGCCTCGAGCTTGTTTTCGCTCAACGCAACCGTGAATATGGAGCTTATACTCTGAGAAGAAATTACGACAAGACAATACTTAAAGCATTTTTCATAACCTGTTTGGTTGGCTTTTCACTTGCTATTTCACCCAGCGTTAAAGGCTATTTATTCCCTGCAGAAATGCTGCTAACTGCTCCCGAAAAAAGCATTGTTGTTGACCTCATCGAACCCGACAAAATCATAAAACCGGAGGAAGTAAAAAAAGAAGAACCTCCTGCTAAAGATCCTAACACCCCTACTCAACGTGATGTTGTTCCTATAGTGGTAAACCATCAAACTACCGATACAACGCTTACACAAGATGATCTCTCAAAAGTGAATACCGGGACAAAAACCACTAAAGGCGACACTACGATCACTGATCCACACATTGACCCCGATCCAAAAACGGGACCCGACAATAATATTCACTCAGGTTGGGTTGAGGTAATGCCGGCGTTTCCGGGAGGAGAAGCTGAAATGATGCAATATATCTCGTCTCATATTCGCTATCCTGAATTAGCCAAAGAATCGAATGTACAAGGAACGGTTTATATCACTTTTGTAGTCAATAAAAACGGAGAAATCACTGATATTGAAACTAAGCGAGGAATTGGCTCAGGTTGTGAAGAAGAAGCGATGCGAGTTGTAAAATCGATGCCGCATTGGTCGCCGGGCCTAATGAACGGCAACGCAGTGCGAGTGCAATACATTTTACCTGTGAAGTTTAGTTTAAGGTAAAAGTTATTGCAGAATAACAAAGGCTCCCTTTATTAGGGGGCCTTTTTCTTTATAATCGATACGTAGGTCGAATAAATGCCTATACTTATCGAATAAATGCTGAATACTGTTTATTAAATTTTATTTTTGAAAAAAAATCCAATATGTCCGGAATTCGATATATCACAGCCATACTATTTTCTGCTGCTTGTTTATCTTCTTGCAAACCAACCAAGAAACCAGTAGTAGAAACAATAGTACAGTCGCTTCCTGAAATAGAAGTCTCTCCTGAACTTGAAGTCAATAAAACTTATAGAGGCAGTATTACCAAACTTTCAGACTTGGTTCACACAAAGCTTGACGTAAGTTTCAATTGGGATAAAAAATATTTGTACGGCAAGGCTACTATTCGCTTAAAACCACATTTTCATCCTATTGAAGATGTTTGGCTCGATGCACGAGGCATGGAAATTAAAGCCGTGAAATTGATTAATGGGAAAGATAGTATTGATGCGGCTTATTCTTATGATCACGACAGCTTAAATATAAAACTTGGCAGGGCTTATAAAAACAATGAAGAATACACAGTTTATGTGAATTACATTTCAAAACCCGATGAGTTAAAAGATTTAGGGGGAGGACAAGCAATCACCAGCGACAAAGGATTGTACTTCATCAATGCAGACGGGAAAACTCCAGATAAGCCTAAAGAAATTTGGACACAAGGAGAAACACAAAGTAATTCAGTTTGGTTCCCGACAATTGATGTGCCGAATCAAAAAACAACAGAAGAGATAAATATTACCGTTGCGAATAAATACAAGACATTATCAAACGGACTATTAGTTAAAAGCGAGAATCATCCTGACGGAACTAGAACAGATTCATGGAAACTCGACAAGCCGCATGCGCCTTATTTATTCATGATGGCAATAGGAGAATTTTCGATAGTGAAAGACACTTGGAGAGGAAGAGAAGTGAACTATTATGTAGAACCGGAATTCGAGAAAGCTGCGCGAAAAATATTTGGCAACACTCCTGAGATGATAGAATTTTTCTCTACTGTTTTAGGTGTTGATTATGCTTGGCCGAAATACAGTCAAGTAGTAGCGCGCGATTATGTGAGCGGTGCAATGGAAAACACATCAGCAACGTTACACGGAAATTTTTTACAACGCGACGAACGAGAATTAATCGACGAAACAAATGAAGATGTAATCTCCCATGAATTATTTCACCAATGGTTTGGCGATTTAGTTACTTGCGAATCATGGTCAAATATCCCATTAAACGAATCGTTTGCAACTTATGGAGAATACCTCTGGAATGAACACAAATACGGACGAGAAGAAGCGGATATCGGATTAAGCAATGATTTAAATGGCTACTTGCGAGAAGCCAAGTCGAAACAAGTTGATCTCATACGTTTTAACTATGAAGAACCTGACGAATTATTCGACCGTCATTCATATGCTAAAGGAGGGACGATTCTTAATATGCTACGACGCTATGTTGGAGATGAAGCCTTCTTTGCTTCATTGAAGAAATACCTAGAAACAAATGCATATAAGAACGTTGAAGTTCATCAATTGCGTTTAGCTTTCGAAGAAGTTACGGGAGAAGACATGAACTGGTTTTTTAATCAGTGGTTTCTCAACAAAGGACATGCCGAGTTAAACATTAGTTACAATTGGAATCCTGCAAGGATGTCGCAACAAGTTACAATTGAGCAAATGCAAAATCTAAGCACTACCCCACTCTACAAACTTCCTCTGGACATTGACATCTATTTTGCAAATGGAAAAAGAAGAGAACGTGTAATCATGACTGACAAAAAACAAACTTTTGAATTTAGATGTGAAAGCCAGCCGCAAGTAGTTAATGTAGATGCCGAGAAAATGTTAACCGGCACAAAAGAAGACAATCATAGTCAATCGGAGTGGATTACTTTATACAAAAAAGGTCCGCTTTATCTTGACCGATTAGAAGCATTAAAAGCGCTTTCGAAATACGAAAACGGAACAGAATCGGCGACAGTAATGAAAAGCGCATTAAATGATAGGAACAGAAAAATACGAGAGTTTGCCATTACAAATTGTAATACTTTATTACTAGGAAGTGATTCATTGTTTGTAAAAAACAGATTAATGGAAATGGCAAAATCAGACTCCAGTTCAGGTGTGCGCACGATGGCGATTGATAAACTTTCAGAAAACTTCAGCGACAAATCAGTAATCGATTTAGCGATGACACTTTCGAACGATAGTTCATTCGAAGTGATGTCGAATGCTATAGAATTAATCGGAAATAAAAAACCGGAAGCAGCATTAACGATGTGCAAAAAACTCGAATCAGAATCACATCGTAGAGTGAGAGCAATTGTTGCTTCAACATATGCAAAATTGGGTAACGACGATCAATTCAGTTATATGATTAATAACTTCAATCGACCAAATGGAAGTTCAAATTATATGGCTGTTCAATCGTTAGGAAGATATTTGATAAGGTGTAAAAATGCAACGAACATAAAAACCGGTGCAACAGCACTTGCAAATAAATACTCGCAATTCGATGAATGGTATATACGACTAGCCTGTGTACAAGCGCTTACAACATTATCTGAAAGTTTAGAAGAATCCATTAAAAAATACTCTGAAGAAGGAGATGTTATTCACTCGGCGGAATTACTTCCGGTAAAGAATGAGATCAGCGATAAAATCAATGATCTGAAGAAAAGTGAGAAAGATGAAACACTTTTAAAAATCTACAACTACAAAAACTAATAATGAAGGCTGCCATAATAGAGCAGCCTTTTTTTATGCCATGAAGTAATTATAAACCCATCCTCCTACAAGGACAAGTAACATGATTTCGAGCAACCACATTTTCTTTCCTGAGAGAAAATAATAAGAAACATAAGCTGAGAAAGGAACAGCTAAAATACTGAAGCGATAAATACTTTCTTCTCTCGACACCAGCACCATAATTACACCAACAGGAATTAAAACGAGTAAAATTTGTTGTGTTAATCGTGATTTCGTTACATTCTTAAAATAATTCTTTTGCAAACGAAATAGCGCTAGACAAAACAATACTGCAATCCAAAACAAACTAAAAGTATACTGATAAGTAAATAGATGTTGCAGAGCGATAGTTTTATTGATTCCTGACACAAATACTTTATCATAAAATGCATTCAACTTATCCGTTAAGAAATAATATAAGAAAGCAAAAAAGAAAGGCAAAGTAAAGCCCATAATTCCTGCTAACCAGTCGCGCCACGAAAACGGACGAAGAATCAAAATACTTATAACATAAACGAACACGAACACGATTGCCGGCAAATAAAACAATGCTGATAACGATAATAAGAAGGCGCTATCAAAAGCT
>Ga0116187_1000624_pt1 | contig 41444 bp, 30 predicted proteins | sample AD_JPNNA6_MetaG_FD_89755 | JGI IMG/M metagenome (GOLD analysis project Ga0116187, IMG submission 89755) | Active sludge microbial communities of municipal wastewater-treating anaerobic digesters from Japan - AD_JPNNA6_MetaG | ecosystem: Engineered > Bioreactor > Anaerobic > Digestate | place... | reverse complement strand
TACGAGTACAATTTGGGTGTCCATGCGATCCTCCGGTTTGGTTTGGCTTTGAACCTTAACTTTACCAGACTTCGCATGGACATCCTCCCTTTTCCTTCTCTAGGTAGCAACTTGGGTTAATTATAGATTTCTCCATTGAACGCAATCTGGTAGTCTCCAAAAGCCATTGGCTGGGCCCCGCCATCCAGATCTAAAATCGCCAGCCGGGTATGCCCCAAAGCCCCGTTTGATGCTTCAATCACCGCATGGCTGTCGGGGCCGCGGTGTCGAATTTTTTCAATCATCTTGTTAACAATTTCAGGTTGAGAGACTGGATAAGATCCAGCAATTCCGCACATAAGGTTTTCCTTTCTCCAATTCTGCACAATGGTGCAGCTTATTTCTTTTTGACCATGGTCTGCAGCATGGTTTGTTCCGGTGGAAAAATGCCCTCTGCCGTCGATCGCAGTTCTTCCACAGTCAAAAATGCATGGGGGAACAACTGGTGGATAATTCCCACCACCGCTCCCAGATCTTTCCGTTTGATAATGGTGTACACCAGCGTAACCGGCCCATTGCTGCCCTGGCCCTGAACGCTGGTCACGCCGTATTTAGCCTGACGCAGGCGCCCCACCAGTTCATCCGCACCATTAGGTAGAATGGTGCGGATGATCAATGTCCCAATCGCCAGTCGGTTTTCAATCCACATGCCCACATAGTTGCCCGTGGCAAACCCGGCGGCATAAGCCAGGTAAGAAACCCAATCTTGCACGCCGCGCATAATCTGACTGACCGCCACAATCCAGATAAACACTTCCAGAAAACCCAACGCCGGCGCCAGATATTTCTTGCCGCGTGAGATGAATATGATCCGCAGGGTTCCCAGCGAAACATCCAGCACCCGCGCAAAGAAAATCAACAGCGGCAGCCACAATCGGTCTGGCAGGGCAATATCAGCAAGGAAGGGAATATTCACCGTAAGCACCTCGTCATCAGCTTAGAAATCGCGCTTTCCAGTATTAACATATTCGGTAATCTCGCCAATGCTCAGGTCTTTAAGCCCCAGCTTGGACAATGTCCGGCCGCGCCGCCAGTAATCGGTTTTATGAATGATGCTCGCCATCCGAATCAGGCTGTCCATCCCATTCACCGAAACCCCATAGCGCTGCCCCAGCGAAGCGATGGGCACCAGACTCATTGGCACATCCTCAAAAATGTACCGGTGATACAGCGTGTTGGGCGCCTTGATGCCATAATATCCCGGCTGATTATGAATGGCCTGATCCAGGTCTTCCCCGGTAACATTGTAGGCCAGCTCCAGCCATTCCATCGCCGTCCGGGCGCGAATCCCCAGCGATGAAGCTACCGTCACCCGTTCCCGATCCAACGCTTCCAGCACCCGGGCCACTGAAGGCGTCACGCCATCAATGTAAAATTGAAAATCGCCATGCGTATTTTCAATTCGTCCCGCATTGAGAATGGTCAGCGCCGGATGGAAGATGGCGCCCATATTGTTCAGCCCCGTATTCAAAACATTCACCCCATCAATAAACTGCGGATACACCTCTTCAATCGCCTTGAGCACATTCTTAGTCTGATTGGCCGGCAGCGCCGCCAGGGGCACCGCTTCTTTTATGCGAAAGATGCGCGCCTGGGCTGGGCCATCAGACCGGCTGGCATAGATAAACGTCTCGGCTTCCGCCAGAATAACATTAGCCTGGCAGTCCATCTCGCGCAGCACCGCGTCAAATTCAATCGCGCCGCAGGTGCGCCCCGGATGCAGGATAATGATCTGGCCGTCTTTCAAGAAAGGTGCCACTTTGCGGGCAATATCGGCATGTGCAGAAGATGGCACAACCACCATGATGACTTCGGCATCTTTAACCGCCTCTTCAATGTCAGATGTGACTCCCGCAAGCTGCCCAAAGCCCCGCGGCCCGCCTTCGTAACTCTCCAGTTCAATACCGCCGCGGCGTCCCACAATCTCAATATGGCTGTAGGTGCGGTTATACAGCACCACCCGCCGGCCCATCAACGCCAGATGCGCAGCCATTGCCTTGCCGCCATGCCCGGCGCCAATCACAGTAAAGTTATTTGGAATGTTCATAAGTCTTTCTCCTTCAAAAACTTGCCCAGCCTTTTGGCTTCACCAATCGGCTGATCGTCCGGACCAATTGCCATACAGGCGCCGTTGACAATCCGGGTCTTAAGTATGCCCTTTCCAAAGGGGTTATTTTTGAGCTGTGGGGCATCCATAATGCCCTCCGTCACCGCTTTTTCCAGAACCACCTGATCAATCAACGGGTCCTGGCTCTCGGGCCCCAGCCGCCGGATGGCCTCCAGTGTGATCTGCGCCTCTTCCATCAACTGCTGCTTCCGCCGTTGAACAGCCGGATCGGCGGTCAGGTCTGGCGCTCCCTTCAACGCGTTTTCAATCACGCGCTGGGCCATATAGGCCGCCTCAATCACATCATCCGCCGTTGCTGCATGGTCAGCCTCAGTGTGCCCCACAATATGCACAATCTGCGGCTTCAGTGCCATTTGAACATAAATGCTCGCCGCCAGATGGGCCCGCGCTGCCGCTGGCTCCAGCGGGTAACTGAGCAGTCCCGTGCGCACCTCGCGCAGGATGCGGAAATCTGGCCCGCTGAGCGGCTCAATCAGTTCTAGAATTGCCAGCATCTTTGCCAGGTCCATTGCATCCGACAGTCCCGGCGGACTGTTGAACATAAGCTGTGCAATATAATCTTTCACGCCGAAAGCCCGGGCATTGTAAGCTGCCAGATAGGCCGAAACCACAAATATCACATCAGAGGCATCCCGCATGCCCCAGTGATGCGGCTCGTTCAGCTCAACCGGAATGCCGCGTGTGCCGTACCAGCGCATAACTTTCTGATGTTCCTCAATCGACCCGCCCAATCCCCACGGGCCGCGCCCGTCCATTTGGTTGAACCAGAACAGGGGAATGGCACACCAGGCGATGTTAATCGTCTCAACGTACACTTCAGCCAGTTGTAGAAAATCATCCGTGCCCGAATAGGTTCGCAGCAGTGGATAATTTCCCGTGCGGCTGGCCGCGTAAAGCGCCCGATAATCGTCCGGACTGCGCACCGGCACCCCCCCGGCGCCTCGGCGGCGCGGGTTCTGCCGCTCTGGGCGGAAGAAGTTCTCCTGGGCATCCTGATCAATTCCCAGCGAGATCACATCCAGCGCCCGGGCATTGGCAATGCGCGCAATGCCCTCCAGCGTGGCTTCCATGGTCGGCAGCCCAAAGTGATGCCGCAGCAGTGGGTAGGGCGTCTTCCAATGGATCCGCTCCAGTGTGGTCTGGGGAATGGTCTCGGCGCTGGCTTCTGCCGCTTTCTCGCCTTTGAGGAACGTCAGCACATCTGCGCCCGTTTCTGAGCCATCAAACACCCGCTCAAAGAATCTGCTGGCTTTGGCTCGGGCAGCCACAGGCGGCGTTCCCCCAAACACAAACCGCACTCCGGCAGAATGCAGTTCATCTGCCGCCTCGGCAAACTCTCCCAGCAGGCGCTCACCCGTCTCCGGCGTCAGCCGGTACGAAACACCCACCAGGTCTGCTTTTTCGCGTTTGGCGGCTGCAATCACTTCGTCAATGGGTACGGCGGGCCCCAAAAACACAGCCCGCCAGCCGGCTTGTTCAGCCAGGCGTAAAAAATTACTGATTCCTGCCACATGGACGCATTCGCCCAGGGCTGCCGCAATGACGGTTTTCATTCGTCGCTCTCCTTTCTTGCAAACAGAGCGCAAAAAACTTACGCTCCGGTGGAAGCGCGCAGGAGCAGTTTGGGCTCAATCAGCACACTGCGCTCAGGCATCGGTTCCCCGCGAATTTCTACAGCCAGCATTTGCACCAGTTTCCGGGCAATCTCATAGACAGGTTGATCAACCGTTGTGAGCGGTGGATTGCTGTAGCGCGCATCGCGCACTCCGTCAAACCCGGCAATGGCAATCTGCTCGCCAATTCGCAGGTCCGCTTCGTTGGCCGCGTGCAGCGCACCAAAAGCGGTTTGGTCATTAACACATAAGATGGCATTTGGGGGCTTGGGCAGGGATAACAGGACCTGTGTGGCCGCATATCCTCCTTCGCTGGTCAGGTCTCCTGCACAAACATAATCGGGAGCCTGAAACATTCCCGCTGCTGCCAGCCCGGCCTGATATCCAGCCAGACGGTCAGCCTGAATTTTGAGCACGCCCGGTCCGCCGATGTAGGCAATCCGCTCAAATCCATATTGCAGCACATGTTCAACCAGCTTCACAAACCCATTAAAGTTATCAACTTCAACCCGTGGGTAATCAACCCCATCAAGCGAATGTTCTAACCCGCTGAACGGCTTGTGCTGATCCCGCAAATATTGCACGCGCCAGTCGTGAACGCAAATCCGATTCAACACCAGCCCATCTACTTTATTGCCCTGCACCCACTGATGATAGATCTGCTGTTCGGTCTTGCTCTGGGGTGGGGCGGTGCTGATGAGTAGATCAAAACCCTGCTTTGCTGATTCATCCCCCATGCCCTCAATAAATTCCGAATAGTAGGAATCTGCAAAACGCGGTGAGTAAACCGGCATAATATACCCAATTGTGTCGCTCTTCTGCCGCCGCAGTTGACGTGCGGCCCGGTTGGGGGCGTAGCCCATCTCTTCGGCCGCCCGGATAACCCGTTCCCGTGTCTCTGGGGATATATCCGCATACCCATCCAGGGCGCGCGAAACCGCCGCAATCGATAAGTTCAACTTTTGGGCAATATCACGGATGGTGATTGACATCTGTCCTCTCACTTTACTTAAACGTTTCAGTAAAATCATTTTACCGGAAAATTTTTCTCCCTGCAAGACTCAATTTATGATCTGTCCAGGGTGCCAGTTTTAGAACTCCCTAATCTACCCCAGGGTTGACCTAACCTGTAACAGCCAGTTTGACAATGTAACTATTTTTGATTATTATCATCAATAATATCGTAAATAAAATCAATTACTTCCTGAAAGGAATTGCCCGATGACTAAAATCTTTGAACTCCCTGCTCTCAAATTCACCTTCGATGCGCTTGAACCCGCCATTGATGCCCGCACGATGGAAATTCATCATGGCAAGCATCACGCTGCCTATGTCGCCAACCTCAATAAAGCGCTCGAAAGCGCCCCCGAATATTACGAACACACCATCACCGATATTCTCCGCAACATTCAGAGCGTCCCTGAGGCGAGCCGCACCGCCGTGCGTAACAACGGTGGGGGCCATGCCAACCACACCTTATTCTGGGATATCCTTCAGCCGGGTGGGTCCAAACTGCCTCACGCCTCCCTCGCCAAGATGATCGACTCAACCTTTGGCTCTTACGATGCCTTTGTTGAGAAATTCAACCAGGCAGCCCTCACACGCTTTGGCTCTGGCTGGGCCTGGCTCGCCCTGGATGCTCAGAAAAAGCTGTACGTCTATTCAACCGCCAATCAAGACAGCCCTCTGATGGATGGTCAAACCCCCATCCTTGGCCTGGATGTCTGGGAACACGCCTACTACCTCAATTATCAGAACCGCCGCGCCGATTATATCAAAGCATTCTGGGGTCTGATTAACTGGGATGTGGTTCAACAGGCTTACGAAGCTGCTTAAGCCGCGGCCCAATGGTGTCGGTTACCTGACGCCACTCATCTAAATTCAACGTTTCAGCACGCCGCTGTGGGTCAATCACGGCGGCGTGCAGCATTTCGGCCGCCGCGTCGCCCTTGCACCCCAGCCCTGCTGCCAGGGTGTTGCGCAGCGTCTTGCGCTTCTGGCTGAATCCCATCCGGGCTAGCGTGAAGAACTCCCCCAACTGCGCTTCCGGGATTCTGGGCTCTGCATATAAATCTACCCGCAGCACACTTGAATCCACATCCGGCGCCGGATAAAATGCGCCCGCTGGTATCCGGGCTGCAACCCGTGGCGCCCCATAAACCTGCACGCTGAGTGCCAGCAGGCTCATATCACCCGGCGCCGCGCAAATCCGTTCCGCCACCTCGCGCTGAATCGTCAGCACCAGCCGCCGTGGCTTTTGGCTCGCTGCCAGCAAGTGCCGGATGATTGCCGACGTGATGTAGTAAGGGATGTTCGCCACGACCAGGTATTGATCTGACTGCATCAGCTCTGCCGGATTCTGCTCCAGAATATCCCCCGCCACAATTTGTACATTGGTCATGCCGGCCAGCACCTGCTGCAAAATGGGCACCAACTGCTGATCCAACTCAACCGCCACCACCCGCTGCGCGGCCTGGCTCAAATGCCGCGTCAGACTGCCCAGTCCAGCGCCAATCTCCAGCACTTCATCCTCTGGCTGTATCTCGGCTGCGGTAACCACACGCTGCAATGCCGCATTATCCATTAAGAAATTCTGCCCCAGTTTTTTCTTGGGGTTCAAATGGGCGCTGCGCAGCAGACCAGGAACGTCCAGAGTGGGTAGGTTCATGGCAGGATATAGGGAATATTAGCTGGCACGGGCGTCAGGAAGTACATCGTCACACCCCAGTGCCAGTTTTCAAAATTGGTTTCATCAAAACCCAGGTCAATCCAATCTCGCCCGGGAATGCCCAGCCCCCAGTCTTCAATGCTGCCCACGCCGTAATCCGGCACATAAATGGATTGCCCCGCCATCACCTTATACCAGGAGTGGATCACCGCCACCACGCCTTTGTGCAGGGTTGTGCCCATGGCGGTCGTATAAGAGCAGTATCCGTTGGGGTAGCAGGGGCGGTAAGATGTGGCATAAACCTGAACTGCCCGCCAGTACTCGAAAGTACCATCCGCAGTTGAGATAGTGCGTATAACCACCTGGGTGCCGTATCCTACTTCAGCCGCCCGGGGCTGCCGGGCAATCCATTCGCCCTCAACCGTTCTTTGCACTTCAGCGCCGTCTTCATAGCGCACCCGTTGCCGCTGAACCTGCAGGCCCGTTTCGCCCGGCGTGATCACCCGCCGCATGTCCAGTTCCAGCGTTGGGTCGGGAACGTAGTTATTCTCAAAGGGTATCTCGGTGGTGTTCAGCACAACCGCTTCGCTCACCCGGATCAGTCGCACAAATCCATCTTCAGGCAGAGGTTGATCTTCTGACGGCTGGCTGTAATCCAACCCTTGCAGCGGAACCCCGGCTTGTGCCAGCGCCTGTCCCACAGTCTCTGCTGCCGAATAAGCCAAAACTTCACGCCCATCCACCTGAATCCGCAGCGGCTCAGCCCGCCGCAGCGTAATGGAGACGGGTTCCTGCAGGGGCGTTTCAACGGGCTGGCTCAGCAGGTCCGCCGCATCCAGCGGAATCCCGGCATCCCACAGTGCCTCGCCCAATGTCCGCCCGCTGGATAATATCGTCTGTGTTTCGCCATCCAGCGTCACCAACACCGGCACCGCCCGCCGCAGTTCCAGCACCAGTGGGGTCAGTGGCAGCACCGCATCTCCTGCCAGTTCTGTTCCGCTCCAGAAGATTCGATCCCCGTCTTCCAGCGTTAACCCGGCTTCAGTCAATAGCTCAATCGGCGTCCCGGCGGCGCTCATCAGGGTCTGCGGAGTATCCTCTGCCGTCAGCCAGATCTCAACCGGGCGCGCCCCTTCCGCCAACCGCGGCTGTCCATCGGGCCAGAAAATCAGTGCCAGCCCCAGCAGCAGCCCGGCAGATGCCAGAACAATCCATAACTTGATGTTTTGTTTCATTGCGCTTTCAATTGTACCGGATTTTTGGCCTGTCTGATACCCGGTAATCGATTTTGCTGCTGTCTCATCTATTCTCAAGCAACCTCAACGGATCGATGGGCTGAAACCACCCGCTCACGCGCCACTGGCAGTAGGCTGTCATTTCTGCCGGAGTGGCCGAGTTATCGTAATGGGCCATATTCCCCAGCGCCGCATCTGCTGGCCCCACCCGGATCTCCACATGCAAATGCGGGTTGAGCGCATTACCACTGTCGCCAATCGTCCCCAGACCTTGACCGCAGTTAATCGCCTCACCGACCTGAACTGTTGGTGGCTCTTGTAGATGTGCATATAAAATATAGTATGCCCGCCGGGAGTTATCCCAATCAGGCAGGGTTTCAGGCTGCGGGCAGGTCAAGGCTGGCGGCGCCGAAAGCGTTGGTATGGGCTCTGGCAGCGCCAGACCTTCCAGCCACCCCGCCGGCACTGACTCTAATGGCACTTTGATCAGCACAGCATTCCCATATGGAAAGCGGTCATTCAAGACCATCACAACGTCCCCCGCCATCACCGCATGAACCGGCAGGCCTTTTAGCGCAATCCGGGTTGCCGGGTCTAACTGCGCCAGGTCAATTCCCTGATGGGGTTGATCTGACCCCATGGGCGGCGGTGCATACGGATTAACCACAATCTCTGCCAGGTCTGCCAGTGCCACGCCCTCCAGGGGTGAGCAAACTTCTGGAGCGGCGGGTGTCGGCGTGAGCGTATCAGTCGGTGTTGGGCTGGGTTGTGGGGTGGGGGTATGAGTTGGCAATCTGGACAGGGCTGTTGTGGGTGTTGCGGTTGGCTGCGGCTCAACCGCAACGGCTGGCGTGCAGGCCGCCATACCCAGAAGCAACCATATCCAGAAGATGTTCTTGAGGGCGATTGAATTGCGCATAGTCATTGACGCTAATGCTGCAGAATCGGCAGCAGCTCTTGCTGGATCAACTCGGCTTCCAGTTGGGCTGGATGTTCAAAATGGATCGTCTGGAATCCCAATCTTTTTGCAGCTTCAATATTGCCGCTGGAATCATCAATCAGCAGGCAATCTCTCGCCGGGCGCCCCACCTTGTCCAGTAAAACCTCAAAAATCTTCGGGTCGGGTTTGGCTGCCCCAACCTCGCCCGAAATGACAATTTCCTGAAACCAGTCAAAAAATTCATATACCGGGCGCACCAACCGAAACTTCTCCGCGGGCCAATTACTCAACCCAAACAGGGGCACCCCGGCTTGCCATAACCGCCGCAGGATAGTCACAGTCTCCCAAATCGGCCCTTTGAGCGATTCCAGGTAACGCTCATCATAGGCGCGAATCAAATCGCTGTGTTGTGGATAAATCTTGCAAAGTTCAGCCACTGCCACCGTATAAGGGCGCCCAGCATCTTGCTGTTGATTCCACTCAAAAAAGTCAATTTCGACCAGAAAATCTTCCATGGCCTTTTCACTGGCAAAGAGCTTCCGATACAGGTATCGTGGATTCCAGTCCATTAAAACGCCCCCCAGATCGAATACAACTGTCAATGGTGATGAAGATTCAGCGAATTGTTTCATGGCAGTGATTGTACCACCTGCTGCTGCCTTGAAAAATGTTTTCCTGCTGATCAAGATGTCCAGACACCCTTGACAGCCTTTCCCTTCCTGTGCTACCATCAACCCCATTGACAACCCAATACTGGAGATATAGCGGCTGAATCTCGGCCCAGTGCCGAGACGACGAGGTGGAGGTTCCTCCCTGCGAAGGGAGCGCTCATCCCGCGGGGGCAAGCGGGAGAAAATCGATGGATCAGCGGATGCCTCTGGAGCCTGATCACGGGCTTCCTTCTCCTTCCCAAAAGCGCCATACAAAACCGCGCGGCAACGTGCGGCACAGCTTTGGCGTAGTGATCCAGTCAGCAGTCTGAACGTTTGACTGGCGATTTGACCTGGAAGACCTGCCGCAATCCCCTGTTATGAATATTACCTGTTCAAAAACGGATATGCCCGGGCATATCCGTATACTTTTTTATGCCTGGAGGTTCTGATGAATGCAAAAGATATTTTGGCTCATGTAGCCGCAGATCATGTCAAGTTTATCTCGCTGCAATTTACCGATGTAACTGGCGTGGTCAAAAGCCTCGACATCCCCGTTGAGCGCCTGGAAGGCTGTATTGAAAATGGCATCTGGTTCGATGGCTCTTCTGTCGAAGGCTTTGCCCGCATCCAGGAGTCAGACATGCACCTGCGCATGGACCTGGACACCTATGCCGTCTTACCCTGGACTCCGCTCGAAATGCGTCGGGCGCGCTTTTTCTGTGATATCTACCAGCCGGATGGCTCACCCTTCCCCGGCGATCCCCGCGGGGCGCTCAAGCGCACTCTGTCTGCCCTGCGTGACCGCGGCTGGATTTACAATGTTGGCCCCGAACCAGAGTTCTTCCTCTTCAAACGCAATGGCGGCGAGAAAATCCATCCCGTTCCACATGACGTTGGCGGCTACTTTGATTTCTCCCCCAACGATGAAGCCGTCCGGGTACGCACCGAATTGATGGATGCGCTTCGCTCAATGGGGCTGGATGTCGAAGTTGGACATCATGAAGTTGCCCTTGGTCAGCATGAAATTGACTTCCGCTTTGATGACGCTTTGCGCACGGCAGACAATGTTTTGACTCTCAAGTACACCGTTAAAGCCATTGCGGCTCAAAATGGTCTGGTGGCTTCCTTCATGCCCAAACCAATCTTTGGCATCAACGGCTCGGGCATGCACGTTCACCAATCTTTGTCCGATTTTTCTGGCAAAAACCTCTTTTCGGCACCCAATCACGGCATGTGTCTTTCACCGCTGGCAATCCATTTTATTGCCGGTCAACTTGCCCATGCCCGCGCTCTGGCAGGTGTGGTGGCGCCTTCCGTCAATTCCTATAAACGGCTGGTCCCCGGTTACGAAGCTCCGGTTTATGTTGGCTGGGCGCAGACCAATCGTTCCGCGTTAATCCGCATCCCCCGCTACATGCCCGGGCAAGAACAGGCCGCTCGGACTGAACTGCGCTGTCCCGATCCTTCCTGTAACCCCTATTTGGCATTCACCGCCATGCTTGCCGCCGGTTTGGATGGCATTGACCGCCAGCTCACCCCGCCGGAACCGCTCAATAATGTCAATGTCTATGAACTGGAACCCGATATCCGCCTGCAAATGGGAATAGAGGAACTCCCCGGCTCTCTGCTTGAAGCGTTGAATGAACTGGCCCGCGATGGGATGCTGCAACAATCCCTGGGCTCCGAGGTCTATGCGGCATTCCAACGCGCCAAACTGGCTGAATGGGATGAATACCGCACCCACGTCACCGATTGGGAAATTGAACATTATCTCGAATTGACTTAATGCCCGCGCGTTGCTCCAGGGCGGCTCCAAAAGCCGCCCTGCAACGGTTATAATACCTGCCGAAAGGAAATCCACCATGCCCACCCTGACGAATACCGAACTGATCTCCCAGGCCCTCACGTACCTCTATCCCCGCACCCTCGATCACGACAACTCGGCTGGCGGTGTAGCCTGTGCCTTGCTCAGCGCCAGTGGCAAGCTCTACTTTGGCGTCTGCATGGATATCAGCAGCGGCATTGGCTTCTGCGCCGAGCACAGCGCCATTGCCGCCATGATTACCGCCGGCGAGACGCGCATCGCAAAAATTGTTGCTGTTGCTGGGGGTGGGGTCGTTCTACCGCCCTGTGGTCGCTGCCGTGAATTTATGTACCAGATTGACGGCGCTAATTTGGCCGAAACTGATGTCATTATGAGCCCCACCACCACCCTGAAACTCAAAGACCTTCTTCCCCATCCCTACGATGAAGTCTGGAGCGTCTAATTTCGCAACTTTTTGAGCGTAATATTCGTATATTTTTACGAATGCTCTGTAATTTTGCGTAATTTTTTCTTGCTTGGAGGAACTTGTGAAAACCAAATTAGCCATCGGGATACGGCTGCTTGTCGTATTCGCTCTGGCGCTGGGGGGCGCCTTCATCCTCATCCGTCCGGTTGGCGCCACCACTATTGTGGATGGCGGCGTAATCGCGGCTGGCGAAACCATTGATGACGACGCCCTTGTTACGGGTGAAAAAGTCATCGTGGATGGTACCGTCAATGGCATCCTGTTCGCCTTTGCTGAAACGGTAACTATTAACGGCACTATCAACGGTGATGTGATTGCCATGGGCAGCACAGTGATTGTCAATGACGGTGCCGAGATTTACGGCAACCTGTTCATAGGCTGCCAATCGGCTCAGGTAAATGGTCACATCACAGGCAGCGTTTTGGGCGGTATGACGTCGATGATCATTGGCGATACCGCTGAGGTGTATCGTAACCTCTACTTTGGCGGTTACAGCCTCGAAATTGAATCAGGCTCGGTCATTACCCGCGACGCTTCGGTTGGCGCCTATCAACTGATCCTTGCCGGTGAAATCCAGCGTGACCTCAATCTTAATGCTGGTGCCCTGGATATGACCGGCACCATTGGCGGCGATGCCACGCTAAGTATCTCCGAACCACAGCCCTCCGGCACCATCCCCGCCTTTGGCATGCCTAATGATATGCCCCAGCCCATCGCACCCGGCTTGCGCATTGCCCCCGAAGCGGTCATTGCCGGTCATTTGACCTACACCAGCCCGGAAGAGCAAGCCTCTGCCATTCAATCACAGCCCGGTGGCGGTGTAACCTACAACAAATCGGTGGTAGACCCTTCATCGCCCACCCCGCAACGTTCGCCTCGTCCGCCCATGCTCCAATGGCTGTGGAGCTTCCTCAAAAACCTTTTCCAACTCCTGGTCGTGGGTGCCCTGGCTGTCTGGTTGATCCCCACCTGGCTTAACCGCACTGCCACGCAGGCTCAGAAGAAACCCTTCCAGTCGGCCCTGGCTGGTTTGTTGGCAATCCCGGCAGTTTATATCGCCGCTCTGGTGGTTGCAGGTTTGATCATCCTTGTCGCCATTGTTCTGGGCCTGTTAGCCTTGGGCGGCCTCAGTAATCTGGTGACGGGTGTCAGCTTTGCGCTCCTCACCATTGTGGTCACAGCCTTCACTTTCCTCGTCTCGCTGGGCAGCAAAGTCATCGTTGCTTTCGTGTTTGGCCGCCTTCTGATGGAACGCGCCTTCCCGCAGGCTGCACACCGCAACTGGTGGGCTCTCGGCGCCGGTGTTCTGGTCTATGCCCTCGTTGCCTCCATTCCGCTCATCGGCTGGGTGATTGCCCTCCTGGTGACCCTGGTAGGCGTGGGCGCGGTCTGGTTTCTTTACCGCTCCCATGTTGAGGCCGAAGAAATTCCAGCCCTCTAACCCCCACATTTGAATTGAACAAAATCCGGAGCGGTTGCCGTATGGCCCGCTCCGGATTGTTTTTTTACCAGTAACTATTCAGCGCTCCGGTAGCATCTCAAAGCGGCAGCGCAAACAGCGGCACCAGCATCTCCTGCGCTGTCAGCCCGCCGTGCCTGCCCTGCAATGGGTTATCCTTATTCGCCCACCACCAGTACGCATGATCCTGCGGCACCACCACCCGGTCGCCCATCCGCTGCGGGGTCAGCGCGTAGATGCTCTCTCCCATCAACCCGGATTGTAGAATTGTCTCGGTCGGGAAGACGCGGAACATCCCCGGCCACGTCTTTTGGATGTAATCTTCCGCCTGTGCTTCCATCCCCGACCGCAGGAACAGATATGGCAGCCGGTTCTCGCCGGTGGGCTCCATCGTCAGGCAGGCCGTAAATTTCGGATGGTTGCGCAGATCAAACGCTTCCTGTCGCGGTGTGTGAATTTGCCCGTGATCCGCAGTCATCAGCATCAGGGTATCATGATGAGATGTCATCTGCCGCTGCTGCACAAAGCTCCGCAGGGTGAATGCAAACGTGGCAAACTCCAACGCCGGGCGAATATCATCCGGGCTGTAACGGTGCGATAGTTCATCGATATCGCCCCAGTACACATAAGTGTAGGTGCATTCATCCGCGTGGGTGTCCAGCCAGTCCGAAAGCGTCACCCATAAATCGTTGAGGGTTTTGTACGCAATCAATTCAGCATCGCGGTGCAGCATCTGCGACAGCCCCGAATAGGCAATGCTCTGGTGAGTAAATGCTGAAACCTTAACCTCCTGCGCTTTCAGATGCCCCCCCAGGGTCGGCACCGGCAGAAAGGTCAGCGGGTCAAACCCGCTGCGCCGCAGCCCGCCAACATCCCCGGCTGAGGTCATGCCACAGTGCAGGATCATATTACTGACCATACCATACTCTTTGAGCCACATCTCATAGCCCAAAATCCCGTGCTCGGCTGGTGTTGCCCCGGTCCAGAGCGTGGTCAGCGCGGTTGCTGTGGTGCTGGGCGTTACCGATGTCAGCGGCAGCAGCGCAGCCTCATTGAGCCAATCCTTCCAGGGCGCCGTATCCAAAAATCGCTGAAAATATTGCAGCCCCAACCCATCGACCAGCAGCATAATCACATGTTGATACCGCTCCCCCAGCGGCTCCAGCCATTCTGGCGCCAGCGCCGGGGCGCCCAGCGGCTCTGCACCTAACAGCTTGCAAATGGTCCCTGGCAAATTAACCAGCGATTGTCCCTGATAGGCCGGATAAACTGCCGTTGGGCTGGCATCCAGCCCATTGAGTCGTCGCGCTTCCAGTTGCGGTAATAATTGTGAGGTCAGGTCAGGCATTAAATTTCTCCAAAAACGTTCTGTAAAGAGTAAAAGGTTTTATCGTCCTGGCAGCAGCACTTCAATATACTGGCTGACCATGGCGTCCAATCCAAAGGCTGCCTCGGCGCGTGCCCGGGCGGCTTGCCGAAAATGCATTTCATCCTTCAAAATAACTTCTGCCGCATCAGCCAGGTTCTCAATCACCGGCGCTTCAAGCTCCCAATAATTTGTCCCATAATTGGCAACCCGCCCGGCATCGTCAGCTAGCAGCTCCGGCAGTGATCCGGTGGCATACGCCGCCACGGGCAGCCCGCAGGCCAGCGCTTCGATGACCGAGTTCGGACATGCTGCATTCAAATCGGCCGAAAATAACAGGTGAGCAGAACGATCCAGCTCGGGGATTTCAGTTCGCGGCACCACTCCCGCCCAGCGGATGGGCACTGCCGTCCGCTGCTGCGCCCAATCTTTCAGGTCAGGGTCAACATCTCCGGCCACCATCAATTCCAGCGGCTGCTGCAGCCTGGGCGCCAGCGCCTTGCACAGCTCCAGAGCCGTTTCCAATCCCATTTCATACCCCCCGCGCAGATGCCCTTCCACAACCAGTATTCGCAGCCCCTCTTTAGGCCGGTTGTGTTTCCCTTCAGGCGTGAACGTCTTCAAATCCACTCCATTGAAAATGACCCGCCCGCGGGCATTAACCTGTCCATAGACTGTTTGCCACCAGGTGCGCGCAAATTGACTCTGGTAAATAATTTCGTCAGCCAATCGCCGCCGGATTGTGGAAAGCAGCCAGTTGCCCCATTCAGATCGCAGATAATGCGGAATCCCGGTGTCTTTCTTCCGGTGAATCCAGTTCATCCCATTCAGGCGTTGAACAATCCGCAGCCCGCGCCGCTTGGCCTTGATTAATAAATCCAGCCGCTTGGTCCCGCCAATCACCAGCACAGTTCGGCAGGTCGGATCATCTGGGTTGTGGTGCACCGGGATATGGCGTTCATGCAGCCCTGCAATCAGCCGCGCTTGAAAAGATGCCGGGCCACCCAGTCCCGTGGTGTTGGGTAAGATGCAGATGCTCTCAGTCATGATGCTTCAACAATGCCTGGGTGATTCTTTCCGCCGCATGCCCATCGCCAAAGGGATTGGCCGCATGTGCCATTGTCTGATAGACTTCCGGGTTCTCCAGCAGCCGCTGCGCTTCGCCAACAATCCGCTCTGTCTCTGTGCCCACCAGTTTTAGAACCCCTGCTTCCACACCCTCGGGCCTCTCGGTCACTTCCCGCATCACCAGCGTTGGCACGCCCAGTCCGGTCGCCTCTTCCTGAATCCCCCCCGAATCCGTCAGCACCAGCGTGGCATGGCGCTGCAGATGCACCATTGGCAGGTAATCTGCTGGTGGCAGCAGCGTCACATTTGAGACCTGATCCAGCAGGCGGTGTGCCGGTTCCTGCACATTGGGATTGAGGTGCACTGGCCAGACAAAATGCAGCCGATCGGCGTACTGCTCAGCCAGGAGGCGAATTGCCGTGCAGATATTCTCCAGCGGTTTTCCAAAGTTCTCGCGGCGGTGTGCTGTAATCAACACCAGACCTTTTTTCTCTGGTCCAATATCGTGATCGGCAAATAACTGCCCAACTTCTGGTGGGGCAGGGCGCTGCACAATCATCTGCAGTGCATCAATCGCCGGGTTGCCGGTCACAATAATCTGCTCATCCGGCACGCCTTCTCGCAGCAGGTTCTGCCGGCTGTGTTCGGTTGGCGCAAAGTGCAGGTCGGCAGCTACCCCGGCAATCATTCGGTTGATTTCTTCCGGGAAAGGCTGCCATTTATCGCCTGTCCGCAGTCCCGCTTCAACATGCCCCATCTTGATGCGGTTATAGTAGCACAGCAGGGCGGTTACCATAACTGTGGTCGTATCCCCTTGAATCAAGACCCAGTCCGGATGCAGGTCCTTCAACACCGGGTCCAGCCGGGTCAAAATATCAGCCGTCAGCTCTGTAAGCCCCTGGTTGGGCCGCATCAAATTAAGGTCAACATCTGGCTGGATATTGAAAATATTCAAAACCTGGTCCAGCATCTGCCGGTGTTGTGCGGTCACACAGACCTTGGCGTCAATCCCCGGCGTTCGGGCCAGGTTCAACACCACCGGCGCCATCTTGACCGCCTCTGGGCGTGTCCCAAAGATGGTTAACACTCGTAAATTCTTCATGTTTATCCCCTGTGTCCAACTCCCAGCCGGTGAAGATCAAATCCCGCGGCCTGCCAGGCAGCCGGCTGCCAGCCATTGACCATATCCACCGCAATGCGCGCAGTGGTTTGCTCCCGCAGGACCATGGGGTCCAGCCCGCGTAACTGTGCATGCCCCACCAGCATCATCACAATTTCAGCCTCGGCAATTGCTGCTTCGATGGTCTGGCAGGTTTTCAGTCCGGGCAGTTCAGCATCGGGCTTAAATGGGTCAAAGCAGGCAACCTGCGCGCCAGCCTGATGCAGCAGGTGCGCAATTTCAATCGCCGGGCTCTCGCGCAGATCGTCCACGTCTGGCTTGAAGGCCAACCCCAGTGCGGCGACTTTCCGCCCACTCAGTGGCCCCAAAATCCGGGTGAGCCAATCAATTACAAAATGCGGCTGTGAGTCATTCACCTGCCGCGCTGTCTTGATTAAGGGTGTAATGTCGGGCGCCGCATCCACGAAGAACCATGGGTCCACACTGATACAGTGACCACCCACGCCCGGCCCCGGGTTGAGAATCTTGACCCGGGGATGCCGGTTGGCCAGGCCAATAGCTTCCCAAACGTCCACGCCAAACCGATCTGCCAGGCGCGCAAATTCATTGGCAATCGCAATATTCACATCGCGGGTTGTGTTTTCCATCAGCTTGACCATTTCTGCCGTGGTGGCATCGGTCAGCAGGATATCCCCGCGCACAAATGTACCGTAAAGATCCCGCCCGGCCTCAGCCGAGGCCCGGTCAATGCCGCCGATGATGCGGGTGTTTTCAATTAATTCGCGCAGAATCTGCCCCGGCAGCACCCGTTCAGGGGTATAAGCCAGCATAAAATCCTGCCCCGCCTTCAGCCCCGAACGTTCCAAAATTGGGCGAACCAGATCCAACGTAGTTCGCGGCGGCGAAGTGGATTCCAGCACAACCAGGTTGCCTCGGCGCAAATGCGGCAGAATCATTTCGGTTGCCGAAATGACATACCGCATATCCGCCGACTTATCTTCATAAAAAGGTGTCGGCACCGCGATAATAAAGGCATCTGCCGGTTCCACCTCTGCCCGGATGCGCAAATTGCCCGAGCGCAGCGCAGCCTGAACCACGGTGCGCAGCCCTGGCTCATAAATATGCAGTTCCCCATTTTGCAGCCCGGCAATGATCTGTGGATTGACATCCACCCCAATGACCCGCAGCCCATTCGTCGCAAATGTACTCGCCGTGGGCAGGCCAATATAGCCCAACCCCAAAACGCAAACACTCTCAAATTTCACAGCAGGCTCCTTTGTCGATTGCCCTGATCAGATGATCAGGCAAATCAGGTATCACAGGCAAATAATTATCCCATAACTAAACCAGTTTGCAAGGTCTGACCTCCCCTGTTTCAGAGGTCTCTTCCTTGCATCCCCAAAATTTCGGGAACTATTTATACTGCTTTGTCGTTATAATCATGGATGTATTGACATGGAGAAGGAGATTTGACAATGAAAAAGCTTTCGCTTCCAATTTTCGTAATGTTAGGGCTGCTCTTTGTACTTGCAGCCTGTAATTTCCCGGTAGGCAACAACCAGACCGATAACTCTGCCGCCGAGACGGCTGTGGTCCAGACCGTATCTGCCCAGCTTACCCAGTCCGCTTTCTCAACCGCGCTGGCGCAGTTGACCCCCGTTACCCAGAACACCCCGACGCTGACGGTGGTAACCGCCATCCCAACCCCAACCCTGCCCGTCGTGGCCCCTACACAGCCTGGCGTCGCCCCGTCCCCAACTGCATATACCCCGCCAATTGCCACCACCGGTCCCACCCCCACGCCAGCCCCGCTGCGCCCCGGCGGCACCTTCGATGCCCCCTTCCTGACCACCCCGCCGACAATTGACGGTGTTTGGGATGAATGGAAGAACAACGCCTACCCCGCCAAGTACGTGGTCTTTGGCGGCAATAACCGCACCGGCGAAGAAGACCTGGAAGGCTCGTTCCGCCTCGGTTGGGATAATCAGAATCTCTACCTCGCCGTCAAAGTACTGGATGAAAAATATGTCCAGAACGCTGCTGGCGCTGATATGTTCAAAGGCGACAGCATTGAAATTCTGGTTGACACCAACCTGATGGGCGACCTGAACACCACGCAACTCAGCCCAGATGATTACCAGCTCGGCATTTCTTTTGGCAAACCCGATGTCAACGGCACCCGCGAGGCTTACCTCTGGTATCCCAGCAATCTGGCTGGCACAAAATCCAGTGTGGTCATTGCCTCCGTGCGCGGCGATGGCGTCACCCGCCTGGAAGCTTCCATCCCCTGGTCGGTGCTGGGCGTCAGCCCCTCCAAAGGCATGACCCTCGGCTTTGCCATTTCATTCTCCGACAACGACAAGGAATCTGAGAATGTCCAGCAAAGCATGGTCTCCAGCGCCAAAAACCGCACGTTGATTGACCCCACCACCTGGGGCCTGCTCAATTTGAAGTAGCCCCCCGGCTTTCTGCCTGGGAAGAAGCCCGTCATGCGCCTCTTCCCAGGCAGCTTTTCTAATGGATTTTTTCGTAAGCAGGTCGGGTGGCGTAAATCCAGCGGCGGATCAAATCAACCCGGAAACGGTACAGATTGCTGCGCGGCCCCGAGCGCAGTAAAATATCGCGCGCTTCCAGTTTCCCGGCGGCTTCATTTAAATCCGTCGTTTCAACGGCTCGCCCGCGCTTTTCCAGCACTCCGGCAATGTCATCCAGCGTGGCATTGTCCATTGTCTCCAACAGCTCTGCCAGCGCCACCAACAGCAAGCGCTGCTCCATGCTCGATTCAGCCCAGATATACTTGAAATGCGCTTCGCCGCGCTCAATAATCCGATCCAGCACAGCATCCACGCAGGTTGTTGTGATGTAGTTCCGCTCGGTATCGTTATGATAGGCCACCAGTTCGTGGCAAATCACCTGCGTAAAATACGGATGCCCGCTGGCAACCTGGAAAATTCGCTCCAGCGCCAGGGGATCATAACTCAGTCCGTAACGTTCCACCGGCTTTGTTACCAACTGCACCACGTCGTCGTAATCCAGGAAAGTAATCCGCTTATAGGCGGCAATGTTAAAGAGAATTGACCAATACTCCGATGCCAGTTCTTCGAGCTTGTGTGTGCCCGCAAAGATAAAGTCCAGCCGGCGCTCATGCTGCATCAGATTGCGTAAATACGGGAAGATATCCGCGCTTAACTTGCCATCTTCAACCCGTTTTTGCAGCTCCTCGAACTCATCAAACATCAGCAGCAAATTCTTCTCGCCCAAAGCCTCATAAACCCCACGCAAAAACCGGCTGCGGAAGAAAAACTCTGGCGAATCCTCGAACTCGCTGCGTTCAGGCAGGGGGGCAGTGATCCCATGGTTCTCCAGGGTATAGACGATATCATCAGCAATGGAATACAGAAAATCGACTTCTCCGCGCGCCGCCTTGCCCTGCATGTCAATTAAAACGCAGATATGGGATTCTTTCAGCACATCATTCAAATGATAAAGCACCGAGCTTTTCCCGGTTCGGCGCTGTCCATGCAGCACAATCACATTATTTTGATAGGTGCCGAACAGGTTCTCCCGCACAAATTCGAAGATATCATCGCGCCCCACAAACATCTCTCCGGTTTGCAGCGGCGTCCCCGTCACGTAAGGAATTGGGAAGATGCGTTGGAACGAGCCCTGCGCGTCCATAAAATCAATCTGGTCGCCAAAATCCAGCACCCGGTCCTTGTTCAGCGCGTCATCATACACAATCCGCCAGCTCACCCGCAGCGGCTCGTTTTTGAGCGGGCGAATGGTCAGCGAAAACTCACGTGGTTCCTGCGAAGTTAAGATAGCAACCGTTTGCTGCCCGCCTTCCACAACCGTATAGAGGCCCGGGGCATCGTCCACTTGCAGGCGGATGTTTTCAGCCACGTTCAGCCCCTGGTTTTTTAGCACAACCGTCAGGGTCTGATTTTCTGCCGTGGTCAGCGTGCGCGTTTTCAACTCCGATATCAAATCAGCGCAACCCTGAATATCCCGCACACCCGCCAGCGCCAGTTCCGAAGTCTGATCCAGAAAAGCGTGGAATGCAATCAGTTCAGGATAAGTGCTTGCACAGCAGTCCTGCTTTTTTGTCGCCTCCAGGAAAATTCGCCCCTGGCGCAGGGTTTCCAGTGTGTTGTTTAGAAAGATGATCTTGGCACTCAAGTCATCCACGCGCTCAATCTTCTTGACCTCGCTGATGATCTGGGACACGAACTCGCCCGCTTTTGCCAGTGGCTGCGGTAAAGATGTCGTCTGGTCTTCCGGCATCGGCTGGATGGCTGCCAGTTGGGCAATCGTTCTGGCTTTCAACCCGCGCGCCAGAATTCGGTGCAGCGCCGCAATTTCGGCATGCTGCTTCCAGCCGGTTTGCTCACTAAGAATAGTCGCCGAGGCTTCCAATGCATCTGCGGCGCGCGTGGGCGCCGTGGCAATTGTATGGAAGGCACCGATCAGCCGGGCCTTCGTTGGTTCGCGGCGCAGCCCAAAATAGAGATGTTCCAACACCGCCAGCGCCATTGGGCTGTTCTGAAATAGTTTATAAACCCGCGGTAAAAATACCTCTGGGTGCTGTTCCAACTCCCGGCGAACTTTGTACGCCCGGTCTGTTGGCCGTAAATTGACAGCCATGAAGATGAGCGAAAAAATCAGCCCTTGCAGCGCTCCCAGGATGGTACCCGCCAGGGTCACGCCAAATGTCGTTGGCAGCGGCACCAGGTAAACCAGCAGTGTCCGGATGGGCGCAGTCGCCAAAACGGTCATGAACTCACCCAATTCCCAGGGCATACTGGGGTCAACCTGGACCGAAATGAGGTTTGAATACATAAACTGATTGGAGATGATCAGCGCAAACCGGGTTTGGTCCGAAAGTGCAATGCCAAAGATCATCCCCGATACCGCTCCCGCCAGCGCTGCCGCCACCACCCGCGGCCCCAGCCGTCCCGGTGGGTTTTTGGGGAAGAAGGCTGCCAGTCCACCGGCAACCGTTCCCAATACAAATACCATGGGCACCAACAGATTGGCAATCAACGTGTCCATCATTCTGCCAATCGGCGTCCCGGCCAGCGCCTTTTGGGTCACATCCATCAACCACATTTCTTCAGCCGTTGCGCCCGATGCATTGGCAATTGCCCAGATGCTTGCCAGCATCATCAGGGCCCCTAATGCCAGTCCTGTTAATGCCCCCGATACCAGCGCTTCCTGAGATTCTGCAAACCAGGCCGCATGTCCGCGCAGGGTGCTGGGCACGTCTAGTAGGGCAGTTGGTCTCTTGGCCGGGTCTTGGGTGCGCCGCAGAAAGCCTACCAGCCCGCCTTCTACTGCGCCGACCAGGGCAAACAACGCCAGTGTGATCAGCATCCTGCCCGGAGCCACCACAATCACATCCCGGGCAAAATTGACCACCATATGTTCTGGATATTGGGCTGCCATCACGCTCAAGCGGTGGGCAAACAGGTCTTTGCCTGCCACAATCGCGCTGGTGGGGGCAATGAGCATAAAATAAACCGTTAATCCGGCCACCATGCTGCCAATTACACCAAATTTAACGCCCTGTTTGATGCCGCGTGCCCCGCTGCGCAGGGTGGGGATGCTGCCCACCAACAGCAGCAGCATCATGCAAATCCCAGTGGTCACGAGCAGAACAATTTGAGATACCGGCACATCCAGCACGCCAATTTTAAAATTGCCAAACTGCCGCTGCAAGTGATTGCCAATTTCAATCACAACCCGCCCCACAAATAAATAAAAAGCCGGGTACAGACCTGTGAGTGTCAATAACAGCCCGACCCACACACCGCTGATCATGCTTCGACGTGTCATGAGAGTACAACCTCCAGCGCATTGCTGAAATCAGATGCCGTGGCGTAGCGTTCTGCCGGGGTCTTTGCCAGCGCCCGCCCCAACACCAGATCAACCCCAATCGGCAGTTCGGGCAGAACCGTATGCGGTTTGGGCGGCATATCATTCATATGTTTGAGCAGCACCGCCAGCGGCGTATCTGCATAGAAGGGAAGTTGCCCCACCAGCATTTCATAAACAACCACCGCCAGAGCATATATATCCGATGAACTGGTCACATCCTCGCCCCGTGCCTGCTCAGGCGACATGTAATCAGGCGTTCCCATGGTCATTCCAGTCGCCGTGAATTTTAGCCCTTCCAGCATCTTAACCACCCCAAAATCGGTCAGCACCGCATAACCGTTCTGCACCAGTTGAGTAGATGTTGAGGGGGTCAGGGTGGCTTGCTCAAAATCCGTGGCTCGCAGCAGGATATTGGCTGGCTTCACATCCCGATGGACCAGCCCGTTTGCATGTGCGTGGTCCAGCGCCGAGGCAATCTGTTGGGTCACCGCAACCACCTCGCGGTGGCTCATCTGCTGCCCCAGGCCGCGCACAGTTCGAATGCGCTCTTTCAGCGTAGGTCCGGGAATATATTCCATCACCATGTAGGTCAGGCTTTCGGCATTGCCAAAATCAAAAACCTGCACAATATTGGGATGGTGCAGTCGGGCAACCGCCGCCGCCTCGCGCTGAAAGCGCTCAAAAAATTCAGGGTCAGCCGCAAACCGCGGCGACAGCACTTTGACAGCCACATACCGATCCAGAGTCGGCTGGTAGCCTTTGAAAACCTCAGCCATGCCGCCCTGCCCAATCGGCGAGACAATCCGGTAATTCCCCAGCGTTCGTCCAATCAAATCACTGCCCCCGGTTGGGGCTGCTGTGCTTTGAAAAGTTCCCTGCTCGGTTCGCTGCTTCTGTAAAAATTCAGCAAACGTCTGACAGAATGGCACCGGCTTATTATTGCGCTCTTCCACCAGGCTCTTAATCCGCAGTATCCGCAGCACTGGTTCGGGTGCATCTTCCAGGTGTATCAATGCCATTTGTTGGGTGGAGGAGAGCTGTGACCACAAATAACGATAATGATCCTCCGCCTCGGCCAGATAGCGCTTGCGAATTTGCGCATAGCCTTCGTTGGCACGGGCTGTACCGCGTCCTGGTGTTTCAATCAGGTGGAAGCCCGCAATTTGCAGGAAGAAAGGATGCCCTCCCGCCAGTTCGCGCGCAAAGGCAATTTCTTCCACACAAAAAGCTGGGCCGCCGTCGCTGTCTGAAAGTGTTGTCAGCAGGGCCTTGGCTTCGTCATCATCCAAAGAGCCCAGTGGCAGTTCGGAAAAAATATTGAAAAATGGGGAGGACAGGGTATCCGTATGTTCGTAAGTCAGCTCATATAAGCTGCGTTTTGAGGCCGTGATATAAACCAGCCCCAGCTCACCCGCCAGGCTGCGCAGTTCTCCGTAAAAATCTGGCTCAAACCGCGAATTGCGCGCCAGTGATTCAAATTCATCCAGGCACAGCACAAGATCAAACCCGGCATCTCGAATCCGCCGCAGCAGCCGCCGCACCGCCATAAAGCGCACGTCGCCGCTGCTTATCAGCTTGTGAACCGACTCTGCCAGTTCGCCCTCGGGCATCCGGTCGTAGATCGCTTCCAAAATTTCCAGCCAGAAATCCTCAACCGTAGCCGAAGCCATGCCCTCCAGGTCAAAATACAGCAAAAGCTGCCGGTCCGGGTCCAGCCCGTACTCGCGCATTGTGTTTGGATTACTGATATGGGTCAACAGCGAGGATTTGCCCATCTTGCGCTCACCAACCAGCGAGCGGCATTGCCGGGTGACCACTGCGCTGTATAGTGTCTCAATTTCCGATTTCCGGCCAATAAAACTGGCCGCATCGGTAATTCTCTGGCGGTTATAGAATGGGTTACGTTTCATAAGATAACAATGACCTCAGGCAGGATACAGAACGTTCCTATTATATACGCAAAATAGATGCACGGGTTTTGGTTTTCTGTTTTCCTAACAAATCCTTAAGCTTATCGGGGTACAATGGAACTATATCTGGAATTACCACCCATGAGCCGCACCACTGATTTTTCTTCACACCCCACACCTCAACCCCCAGAGATTCCAAATACTGCCCCCGTGATAACGGGTGCTTCTGGCCTGCGGAGTTTTCTGCGGGCTGTTCGCTATCTTCTGCTACGCGGCCTGCTCATCTTTTCCACTATTTTTGTTGGCGTTTTTATAACCATCCTGATTGTCAACCAACCTGTGCAGTTGGGATATGGCACCATGCCCCCCCAGCTTGACATGAATTTAGCCAATCATATTGAACAGTACCTGCGTTCGTACCGCGTTCAGACGCCCGGCTTTGTCGATCTTCCAGAGATAGAACAGGACGAGATCATTACCAGCTTGCGCGCCGAACTGATTGATGAAGTCGGCCTGGATCTGCCCTACCTTCCCCGTCACCTGCTGTGGACCCTCAAGGCCCTGAAGTTTGATTGGGGTCGTCTTCAGGTGGTCAGCGTCAGACCGTTGACCATGTTTAATCGCAGCCAGCTGTCGTTAGATCTTAATGACATCCTTTTGCAGTATCTTCCCAATACGCTGCTTCTGGTGGTTTCCTCTAACCTGCTGATCTTCCTCCTGGGTTTGCCGTTGGCCCTGCGGCTGGCCAATAAATACGGCTCCTGGTTAGACCGAGCCCTGTCCGTTATTGCCCCCATCTCATCCATCCCAAGTTGGGTTGTGGGCATCTTGCTGATTGCTATCTTTTCGGCTGAACTTAAGCTCTTGCCGCCCTCGGGCATGCTGGATACCCTCCCCCCCGCTCATTGGACCGGCTACATCCTGATCGTCCTCAAACATATGATTCTGCCGGTCTTGGCTATTTTCATCAGCCTTTTCTTCCAACTGGTCTATACCTGGCGCACCTTCTTTGTCATCTTTTCAGAAGAAGATTATGTTACCCTGGGGAAGGCGGTTGGCTTTTCACCGCAGCACCTCCAACGCAAATACATCCTCAAACCCTCACTATCTTATGTCATTACCAGCTTTTCGCTCATGCTGGTTTCCTTCTGGCAAATGACCATGGCTCTGGAAGTTATATTCCGCTGGCCCGGCATTGGCCTGCTCTACATTGATGTCGGCTTACCCAACTTCTGGGGTGAGAGCATGTACCCTGGCGAACTGCTAATCGCCGTATCTCTGGTGGTCATGTTCGCCTATTTGTTGGGGTCGGTTGTCTTTCTTCTGGATATCATCTACGTCCTGATTGACCCCCGCATTCGCCTGGGTCAGTCTGACTCAGTTTTGCGTTTGCGCCCTTTGCACCGGCGAGGCGGATTCTCCTGGTTCCCCAGACGTCGTACTGCGCCAACCCATTCCCTCGATAGACCACCGGTACTCCATCCCCATCCGCGCCTCAATTGGGCGGACTGGAAAACCAACTTCCATCTTGCCATTTGCAATATTATCGCCTGGCTCAAGCGCGCTGCCCGCGAAATCCACCGTTATCCCACGGCGATCATTGGCCTGTCCATGATCTCTTTGATGATTATCGGCTCGCTTTATGCCGTTATTGCCCTGCCCCACGAGAAGATTGGCCGTGAGTGGGGCCGAACTATTCTGACAGGGCAGGCGGTTGTCCCCAAGCAGGCCCGCCCGGCCTGGTTTAACCTTTTCCGCTCCCAAGATTACCTCTCAACCCTGGTATTAGACAGCGCCCAGGGGCAGGCAGAACGGGTTGTCCGTGCCCTGCCCAATGACATGTGGCAGATTACGCTGACCTACACATTTGACTACAGCTACGCCGATTTCCCTTCAGAACTTTTTCTCTACCTCGAAGGCAGCTACGAAGAGAAGAAACCCTACATTTCGATGGTGTGGACCACGCCCGATGGTCGAGAGATCAACCTTCAGGGCATATCAGTGGCGCCCGAAACCTCCTATGCTTTTGAAGACTATCTCCATCATCGGCGCATCGTCTCAGAAAATCCCAACTGGCAAAACTGGTTCATCTTTGGCGATATTTTCCCCACCCCCGCCTATTACATCCTCTTTGCCGATCCTCAAGCCGATCACCCCAAGCTGGTCAGAGGCCAATACACCCTGCGCATTGACGGCCTTACCTTTGAGCCAGACAGCGATATTGAGTCCAGACTTGTTATGCTCGGGCAGGTCTATGGCGCCGCCGGCACCGACTATTACCGCCGCGATTTATTGGTGCCATTATTGTGGGGTCTGCCCTTCGCCCTGGGGTTTGGCCTTGCCGGTTCCCTGGCAACCACCTTACTGTCCATGCTCATGGCTGCTGCCGGTGTCTGGTTCGGCGGCTGGGTTGATGGCTTGATCCAGCGGCTGACCGAGGCCAACATGGTACTGCCCATTCTGGCAATCGCGGTCTTGGCCTACGCCTTCCTCGGTATTGATCTCTGGGTCGTTCTGACGGTTGTGGTGTTGTTGAATGTCTTCGGCATGCCAACCAAAAACTTCCGCGCCGCGTTTCTACAGATCAAAGACGCCACCTATATTGAATCCGCCCAGACCTATGGCGCCAGCAGTTGGCGCATCATCTCAAAGTACCTGGTTCCTCGCATTATCCCGGTGATGATCCCGCAAATGGTCGTCCTGATCCCCGGCTTCGTCTTTCTGGAAGCCACCCTGGGCCTGTTTAACATCAACTCTGGCTATCCCACCTGGGGCACGGTGATCTACCAGGCTTTGACCCACGGAGCCCTCTACAACTCCCGTTTCTGGGTGCTTGAACCCCTGGCGCTTCTGCTGCTCACCAGCCTGGCCTTCTCCATGTTGGGCATCGCTCTCGAACGCATCCTCAATCCTCGCCTGGTGGAGGATTAATACCTAAATCATCAAATTGGTGGCTAAAATCACTTGTCCACTTTCACAGAAATTGATACAATCTAGACATCTTTACCTTACTATCCAATTTTTGAGAAATGAAAAAATACCTCCCTCTTTTGATTGCTGGAATCGCGGCCATTGCAGTGCTGGCTGTCTTCGCGTACTCTACCGAATTCATAACCTATCTGGGTAACGATCCCACGACCTGCAACAACTGCCATGTGATGGATGGCGTTTATGAGGGTTGGTTTCACGCCGGTCACCAGCAGGCAGCCACCTGCAACGACTGTCACACCCCTCACGAATTTATTCCCAAATATTGGATTAAAGCAAAATCGGGCTTTAACCATGTCACCCATTTCACCCTGGGTAACATCCCAGAACCGCTGCGCGCCAAAGAAGAAACCGATAAAATCATTCAAGAAAACTGCATTCGCTGTCACTCTGAGACCGTCTCCATGGTCTCGGTAGGGCAGGAAGATACCGACCGCTACTGCTTTGACTGTCACCGCTCCGTTGCCCATGGCGACCGGGGCATTTCTATTTTGCCTTATCAAGATAAGGGCATCTATGCCCCATCTGTATTGTCGGAGGAGGATAAATAGCCGTGAAGAAGAATCCCAAGCCCGCCCTGATTAAAGATCAAAAATTCACCCTGATAGCGATGTCTGTCCTCATCGTTATCCTGGCTGGCGTTTTGATTGGTGTGTTGATCTTCATGAAAAATCAACCCATCGAAACTCGCGGTGTTCCCACCATTGTCGCAGTCGATCCTTTGGAACCCGACAGCTCAAAATGGGGCATCAACTATCCCAATCAATACACCACCCTGCTCCAGACAGAGTTCAATAACACCCGTACCACCTATGGCGGCTCTGAACCCTTTTCCAAGCTTGAAGAAGATCCACGCCTGGTTGAACTCTTTGCGGGTTACCCCTTTAGCAAAGAGTACAACGAAGAACGCGGTCACCGAAACGCCCTGACGGATGTGCGCGCCACCAAGCGCCTCTCAGACAAGACCCCCGGCACCTGCTACTCCTGCAAATCCTCCAACAATCCCCAGCTCTGGTCTGAAATGGGCATGGAAACTTATGATGCCATGCCGTTTGCCCAGCTTGGCGAACAGATTACTGAACCCATTGGCTGTGCCAACTGCCACGAAGCCGGCACCATGCGCCTGGTGGTGACCAACCCCGCCCTCGAAAACGCTCTGGTCGCCCAGGGCCTCGATTGGCAGACCTTCACTCGCCAGGAAATGCGCACGGTTGTTTGCGCCAACTGCCATGTTGAATATTACTTCGAAAAAGGCACCAACTATCTGACCTTCCCCTGGACCAATGGCACCACCATTGAAGATATCGAAGCCTACTATGTAGAAGATGGTCATGTTGATTGGACCCATCCCGACAGCGGTGCCGATATGATCAAGATGCAGCACCCCGATTACGAACTCTTCTCCGCTGGCAGCACCCATTACGAAGCTGGCGTTGCCTGCGCCGACTGCCACATGCCCTACACCCGTGATGGCGCCGTCAAGTTCTCCACGCACGATGTGCACAGCCCGCTCTTCAATCCCGCCTCCACCTGCGGCACCTGCCATACTGATGTGGACTATGTGGTCGGCCGCGTTGAAGAAATCCAGGGCCAGGTCTGGCAGACCATGAGCGCCTCAGAAGATGCGATTGTCGCCGCGATTAACGCAATTTCTACCGCCGCCGCCTCCGATGGCGTGGATGCCGATAAACTCGCCGAAGCCCGCCTGCTCCATCGCTCCGCCCAACTGCGTTGGGATTTCATCGCCGCCGAGAACAGCATGGGCTTCCATAACCCTGAAGAAGCGCTCCGTATCCTGGCAACCTCCATCGACCTGGCTCGCCAGGCTCAGATCACCGCCATGGAGGCCATGGGTAAATAGGCCCATCGCTGACATCCAATTGTAAATTATGGCAAACCGCCCCATTGGGGCGGTTTGTTGAAATTTCAGGATGAGCCTTCTTGTCAGATAACCGTTGGGACGGTTCGGGCTTAAAGGGACCGGCCAATGGCAAAACCAGCCTTTACCGCTTCAAATACTCGCCCGATCTGGAAGGCATCTCCAATGGTATGGATCTCCGGCGCCGCATTGGCCTGTATGCAATTTTCATAGAGCGCAGTGTTGCGGCGCAGCCCGGCCGCCAGCACAACCAGGTCGGCATCAAGAACCTCAGTTTGCCAGGCCTCCCGGATGGGGCGGGCCAGCGGATTGGGAATATTATCGGGCAGCAGCGGCGTCCAGGTATTGTACGGGTCGGGCGTTGTGGGAGACACATTGCGCTCAACGGTCACCCGACCGGCATCTATGGCTTTTACACGGGTGTGGATCCAGATCTTCACCCCCAGCTTCTCCATTTCGTGGACAAGATGGCCCCGATTGGCCGTACAAACACCCTTCATCAAAACTGGCAACATCTCGATGATTGTGACCTGTTTATTGTATTCGCCAGCCAGATAGTGAGCAGCTTCACAACCAACCGCACCACCGCCGATGATGACAACTTTTTCCGCACTTTCCGCCAGCTGTGGATTGAGGAACAGGTCCACAGCCTGGATGACGTCTGGATGATCCACGCCTGGAATGGGTGGCATGGCGGGGCTGCCGCCCGTACAGATGACAATGGCATCAAACTTGCCGTCTTGCAGCATCGCCAGACTGACTTCTGTATTCAACTTCAAGGCCAGGTTATGGCGTTCGCAACTGTCCTGAATCTCGTTTTTCAGAAACGTCAGATAGTTGGCGACCTCATATTTGATCTTGGGCACGGAACCCGGCACCAGCATCCCCCCAATCTGAGATCGCTTTTCATAGAGCGTCACCTGATGTCCCCGGGCTGCAGCGGTGGTTGCACAGATCACGCCCGCCGGGCCTGCCCCTACAACCGCCACTCGTTTGATCTGCTGAGCCGGACAGGAATCGCGAGCGATGATATCCTCAAATCCGGTGCGCGGGTTCACGGCACACTGGCTGTGCCCCCCTTCAATAAATTCGTTGATGCAGGCTTCCTGATCACCGATGCAGGGCCGGATAGATTGAACCTGTCCGGCAAAGGCTTTGTTGGCCCAATCGGGATCCGCCAGCAGAGGCCGGGCCAGCATCACCATGTCACACAGCCCATCCCGCAGGGCTTTTTCAGCCATATCAGGATATCCCAGTTTGCCCACAGCGACCACCGGCACCGGCAGCCCCGCATTGGACTGGATATGCTGCGCAGTAAAGGTGTCCTTGACCAGTTGGGCAACCGCCAGATAGCAACCCGAAGGCATGGAGTTCGGAGGGTGTGGCAGCCACCAATTGTCATAACACCCCAGGTCGACATCAAAACAGTCAACCCCGGCCCGCACCAGATTCACCATGTAGGCCAGGGTTTCTTCCACACTGCGCTCCTCGCGGAAATGCCGCAGGGTGGGTTCGGTCTGCATTTTTCCCTGGTAGGTGGCATTTAATGCCAGCGATAGATCAATCCGATACATGATCGGATAATGGGGGCCTACGCGGCGGCGCATGGTTTCAACCAGCTCAATGCCAAAAGCCTGCCAGTCGGCATAACGCCCCAGTTTGCGCCGGTTGAAGGCGCGATTGGTCATCTGTTCCAACAGATAGCCTTCATGTCCGTGCAGATAAACACCGTCAATTTGCATTGCTTTGGCGTCAGCCGCTGCCTGTCCGCCCCGTTGAATGATTTTTCGGCACTCGGCGTCGGTGAGCGGCCGGCAGGGCACGGCTGGAATATAGAAATTAGGATTCCAGGAAGCCGAGACGGGCAGCTTGTATTTGTGCATCAAGACTTCTGGTGACCCGACCCGGCCCAATCCGGGTGTCAATTGAATAAAAAAGCGTGCGCCATAGGCATGGATCGATTCTGCCAGATCCCGCCAACCGGCATAGACGGTTCGCGATCCCTCAATGCGGGGAAAGTAGCTGCGGCCATCGGCCTCAGTGACCGAAGGGTCGATCCCTTGGCTGAATGGCACCAACCCCGAAGTAATCAATCCCACCCCGCCTCGGGCACGTTCGGCAAAATACTGGATCATTTTACTGGATGGCCGTCCATGTTCATCAGCAACAGAGATATTGCCCATGGGCCCCATCACAATTCGGTTTTTGACGGTTAACTGATTGATCTGAATAGGTGTAAAGAGCGCAGTGTATGGGTACAACTGATGGGTCAGATGGGCAAGCTTGAACTGTTCTTCATCCTGAAACCAATCTGGCAGTCGGACAAGCAAATCTTCTATAAAATTCATGGGAGCTCCTGGAATGGGATTGGCTGCTAAAAGCCGTGTAAATGTCCCGCATAAGGCAGCAGCTTGGTCAGTTTTGACCCTGTTGCCATTGTTTGAAAACTTTGTTTTCGTGCGCCTGATACAGCCGGCGCGTCAATGGCAGAAAACGGTCTAGCAGTAAAATGAACGAAAAAATAGCGGAAGGATAAACCCGGCGTCGATCTCGCCGGATGCCGCGCAGAATGGCTGCAGCAACGATCTCGGGTGTCTGGCTGGGAAATGGGACCGGGGTTTTGTGGGCAGCCTGTTGAAAAAAATTGGTGCGCGTTGCAATCGGATAGACCAGCATCAATTGTTCAGGTCGGGCTAGCTCATAGCGCAGACCTTCTGCAAATCGATCCAGCGCCGCCTTGGTGGATCCATAGATAGCATATCCTGGAACAGCCAGGTGAGACATGCCCGAGGCAATCATTACCATGCGAAAATCGTGGCCGGCAGCCAGCAACTGCAGTTTTTCTAGCGAATAAATGGCAGAAAAAACATTTAATCGGTAGATGGCCTCAATATGGGCCCAGTCCGGCTGGGTGATTTTCTCATAGTAAGCAAAACCGGCATTGGCTATGCAAATGTCAACGCCGTTCATTCGTGCCTGCGCCTCATCAAACAGTGCATCAACCCCGGCGGAATTTGAAAGATCCACCTCGAGCCCACTCAATTGTGCTGGGCACCCTTCCAGAGCAGCCAGGCTGGCATCAAGCGCCGGTCCGTTCCGATCAGCGGCCAGAATGTGGCAGGGGATCTGGCATAAGGCCTCCAGCAGGGCCCGGCCAATGCCGGAGGCCGCCCCGGTTAAAATGATGCGCCTGTTCTCAATTTTCATGATCGTTTTTTCTTTGGCGGCAGAGGCTTGTCCCGTTGGAGTGGTTGGCTCCGCTGTGGCGGTTGAGGTCCTTTCCCGGTGATGATCTCCTTCTGGACCTCTTTGGCGTGCAGATTTTTCTCCACAAAAATCGGTTGGAGCGTAAAGGGATCAAGCTCGGTATAGTACATCAGGCTGGCATAGGTGGATGGTGTGGGGGTGAAGACTTGCACTTGTTCTGGAGTGATGTGCAGCTTGCTGCTGACAAAGTCCTTCATCCGCCGCATATCGGCTTCTGTGCATCCAGGGTGTGCCGCAATCAGGTAATAGGTCAAGAATTGGGGCAGACCGGCTTCAGCAGTCAATGTCTCGAACATCGCCTTAAAGCGCAGCAGACTGTCATTGCCGGGTTTCCCCATCTGCCGCAGCACCCGGTCCTCGCTGTGTTCTGGCGCCACCTTCATTTGACCCGATACATGGTGATTGACCACCGTCCGCAGATAGGCCCGTCCGTGCATTCGGTCTGCCAGCACCAGGTCATACCGGATGCCAGAAGCTACAAAGACCTTCTTTATTCCCGGAATTTGCCGCAGTTCTTCCAGCAGTTGCATTTGTTTACGGTGGTCGGGCCGCATCTGGCGGCAGATCTCGGGTGTCAGGCATCTGCGGTTGGCGCAGCTGCCCATCCCCAGCTTCTTGTCGCACTCATACCCATACATGTTGGCGGTTGGCCCGCCCACATCGGTCAAATACCCCTTGAACCCTGGCAGATGTGTAATGCGTGTAGCCTCATCAACGATAGAGCCCTGGCTGCGCCATTGCACCGTTCGCCCCTCATGCACCGCGATTGCGCAGAAATTACACTCGCCGTAACACCCGCGGTGCGTTGAAATTGAAAATCGGATCGTCTCCAGCGCCCGCACTGGCCCGCCCTGGGCGTCAAAGGGGTGAACCTTGCGCTCAAACGGCAGGGCAAAAATGGCGTCCAGGTCTGCCTGTTTCAAAGGCATCCCCGGCGGGTTCTGTACCAGATATCGGTCGCCATGTCGCTGACATAATGTTCGGGCCGTCAGCGAGTCATTGTTTTGATAAAACGCGTGGAACATCCGGATAAACGCCAGTTTATCGGTCGTCACCTCTTCATAGCTGGGCAGTTCAATGGCTTCTGCCGGAGGTGTTTTGCTCAAGTAGCATAACCCGCGCAGATCCAGCGGTGAACGCCCCTCTCGCAGTGCTTCAGCCAGGGCAACCACACCGCTCTCTGCCATGCCGTAAAGCAGGTAATCTGCCTTGGCATCAAATAAAATCGCCCGCCGGATCCGGTCATCCCAGTAATCATAATGCGCCACTCGCCGCAGGCTGGCTTCAATCCCCCCCAGCACAATCGGTCGGGTGCCCTTAAAATACCGCCGGATCAGATTGGCATATGCAATCACTGCCCGGTCCGGGCGGCGGTTGTTTTCGCCCCCCGGCGTATAATCATCCTGCCGCCGCTTTTTTTGCGTAGCGGTGTAATTTGCCACCATCGAATCCACGCACCCCCCGCTGATACCCCAGAACAGGTGTGGTTCCCCCAGCCGGGCAATATCCTTCTCAGTGCTGATGTCGGGCTGCGCAATCACCCCTACCCGGTACCCCGCCTTTTCCAACACACGCCCAATTACGGCAATGCCGCTGGCAGGGTGGTCAATATAACAATCCCCGCTAACCAGAATCACATCCAGCGCATCCCAGCCGAGCGCTTCAATTTCAGATCGGGTGGATGGCAAAAACATGGGCTGTCTCAGGCCAGCGGTGGCGTCGGTGGGTTCACCGGGATCAGGATATGGAATTTGCTGCCCGGGTAATGAGTTTCATCATACCCTGGACTCTCCGCCCACACGCGCCCGCCGTGGGCGTCAATGATCCCTCGGGTAATTGTCAACCCCAGCCCGGGCCCGCCGCCCTTGAACTTGAAATCGCCTGTGCTGTGCAGGTTTGGATCCCCTGCGCCATAAAACGCATCAAAGATTCGTTCAAGTTCCGCTGGCTCAATCCCAATCCCCGTATCGGCGATGATAATTTCCACCGCCTGCTCTTCCGGATTCTCCGGATTGGTCAGCAAATACCCACTGATCTGGATATGCCCACCGTTGGGCGTATATTTAATCGCATTTTGAATAACATTGGAAAAGGCTTGTTTCAGCCGTTGCAGGTCGCCTTGAATGGTCGGCAGGTTGTCCACGCCTACAATATTTACTGAAATCTTTCGCCGCCGCAGAGCATCCTGCCAGGCGTCTGTCGCCAGTTGCAGCACGCTGGCCATGCCCAGCGGCACCAGGTCCAGTTCCAGTGTCCCCGTTTCTACCCGTGAGACATCGAACATAATATCAACAATGCTCTCCAACCGCAGCGTCGCCTTGCGCAGACCCTGCGCCATAATCCCGGCAGTCTCCGGCGTAATATTCTTCTCGCTGATGCTTTCGTTGAGCATATCTGTGTAACCCCGCACCTGGGTCAAGGGTGTTCTCAGCTCGTGCGAGGCAATGTTGAGGAAGTTGGACTTTGCCTGGTCAAGCCGCTCCAATTCCTGGTAGGCCTCGGTCAATTCCAGGTTCAAATGCTCGTTTTCCTCATTCCGCTGGCGCAGGTCATCAAACAGGCGGGCGTTTTCCAGCGCCACCGCGGTTTGGTCGGCAATCGTACTTAACAGCGCCAGGTCATTATCATAAAAACGCTCTCCTGAGGTCTTGGCCCCCAGCGCCAGCAGCCCCACCCACTGCCCCTTGGAGAAGATCGGCACATAGACATCTGCCGACAGTCCAGCCAGCCAGGTGCGCTCGGGTCCTGCGGTTTCTCTAAAGCGCGGCAGCACATCAATCTCATACTGCGTTAGCGGAATGCGGGCATTCCGCAGATATTCACCTACCGGGCTGTCGTCTGCCATAATTGCCACGGTCGGAAGTCCCTCCCCGCTGGCCACAACCTTCAACAGATAATATCCCTGTGGCGGGTCACTGGCTTTGACCTCTTCAAAGTTCACCAGCACAAGCTGAGAGTGCTTAACCTGGAAAGTATCCTGCATAAAACCGGTGATCACATTGGTAAGTTGTTCCAGGCTCAGAATATTATTGATGCTGGCAGAATATTCCCGCACCGCATCGCGGGCATCATACCCGCTGCCAAAGATCATATCCGTCAACCACCGATGGGTGCGCATGAGCAGCGGCGAAACCAGCAGGGTCAGCGCCACACCCATCCCAGCCCAGATCAACCAGGCATTGGTCGTGTAATACAGGTGCACCAGCCAGCTTGCCGCCCAAAAACCAACCGAATATATACCCACAGCCAGAACTGTATTGATGAGAAAAACAGAAAAACGCCCGGCGCCTTCGCGTAAATCAAAGGGTCGGTAGGTCGTCAGCACATAAGTGACAGCCACATTTGCTAACAAGAAGGCCGTTCCCCCCACAATCCTTTGATTGAACAGGGCCAGTCCACCCCCAATAGCCATCAAAGTTTGACCTAACATCCAATAGCGGAACCGGTTTTTATGCAGCGGGCTGGTTAATTGCTTGTATTCCCGGACTAAAATCACATAGCCGCTGATCACCAGAAAAGCCCACACCGGTCCGATGATCAGGGTGTTACCCATATTTCGCGGCAAGGTACGGTTTCCCCCCAGCCACCATTCTTCCGGTGTCCCCAGAACATTCTCGTATATGATTACCGTCAACATCAGCCAGGCCAGCCCCAGCGCCCAGAACCACCACGGAATTTGCCGGCGGGTAAAGCTGCGTGTTAGCGCATAAAACAACAGCGTCAGCGTAATAATATGATAGAACGGAATCCGGTACTTAAGCGTTTCAATCCGAATACCCGAGAACAATGCCAGCCGTGGAAAAGTCAGGCTGAGCGACCACGATAGCCCCAGTATTAATACCACCGTTAGGATAAGCAGCGACCGGTCGCCGCCGATTGTGCGCCGGAATACGGCTCCTAACAGCAGAATATAAATGATACTGGTGGCAATGGCAAAAATGAGGACGGGGTCTAGGGCTGGCATGATGAAACCTGAACTCTATTTTACTCGGTTTGTCGGCTTTCTTCCAGAAACCGCTGGATGGCGTTTTCGCGGTCCAGGGTTTTCCCACGCAATTTTGCCGCCTCGATCATCGTCTCAGGCAGGTGCATCTTGATTTCATCCAGTAAATCGTGAACATCCTGAGATATTTCAAAAATCAGGTCCGGCTCGGTCAGAACCAACCCTGCATACTCCGCCGCCTCTTGATACCGGCCCTGCGCCACCAGCACCCGCCCGATGATGTTAAGCAGGTCAAGGTTGAGGTCCAGCCCAATCTTCTGAATAATCTCAACCGCTGCTCGCAGATGCTCTTGTGCTTCTTTTATCCGCTGCAGTCCACCCGCGCAGTGCGCCAGGCTGATCAGGCACAGTGCCTGCCCTTCCTGATCGCCAATCTCCTCAGCAATTTGCAGCGCTCGCTGGCTGTTTTCCCGGCCTTTTTCAAACTCATGCCGCAGTTTATAGATAATCGCCAGGTTGTTTATGCAGTTCTCCAGCCCCCAGCGGTTCCCGCTCTTTTCATAAATCGCCTGGCTTTCCAGGTAATACGTCTCAGCCGCCTCCAGATGCCTCAGGTTCAGTTCAGTATTGCCAATGTTGAGCAGTGTGGTGGCAATTTGTGCCGCATTTTGGCTCTCGCGGGCAATCACCAGCGCCTGTTCGTAAATTTCCAGCGCCTTGGTTGGCTCACCGGCCTCATGCAATCCAGCCACCTGTGTTAACGCCCGCACCATAATACGCATATCCCCAGCCTGTTCAGCCAGCTCCAGAGCCTTCCGACTGTACGGTTCTACCTCGGCATCTTGCCCGCGAATTCTCATAATCCAGGCCATAATACACAGGGCTTCGGCTTCAACGCCTGTGCTGCTTGTCGCCCGCGCCAGACCCAGGCAGGTATTCAGGTGTTCAATTGCGGCGTCGTATTCCCCCAGCTTTTCAAGGTTATTGCTCATTTGTAAGTGCAACTGAGCCAACTGTGGCTCGTTTTCTGGTCGTGTCAATCGAATGGCGCGTTCCACCGTCGGCAGGGCGTCCCGAAATGCCGACCGGGCGTAAGCATCCCGTGCCTGCTGCTGATAGAACAGGGCTGCCTGTTCGTTCTCCCCGGCGCGCTCAAAGTGATCCCCAATCTTGCCCAGGTATTCCGGCATCCGGTCGCCGCATCGCTCCAGTAACCACTGAGCCGCCTGTCGGTGATAGACCCGCCGCAGCTTCAGCAGCAATGTGTCGTACGCTGCCTGCCGCAGCAGCGCGTGTTTGAAAATATACTCTGCCAGCCCATCAAACGCCGAAACCTCAACCGGGTAGATTAACTGCCGCTTTTCCAGGTTGTGAATGGGCTGCTCAATATCGGCAATCGCATCCTGCTCGGTGTGCAGCTGCGTCAGAGCCTCATCCCAAAACTGCTCGCCCAGCACCGCCGCCCGCTGTAAAAACTGCTTCTCAACCGCAGAAAGGCTGTCCAGCCGGGCTTGCAGCACGCCCTGCAGGGTGGGGGGCAAATGCAGATTATCCCAATCGGCCTGCCCGCTCATAACGGCTCCACCCTCTAAAGAGAGTAACCCCTCATCCAGCAGCATTTGAACAATCTCCTGCAAATAATAGGGATTACCATTGGCGTGTCCGATAACCATTGCCTTAAATGCCTCCGGCAAACGGTCTGCCTGTGGAATCAATGTCTCCAGCAGGTGCTGGCTGTCTGTGGAGTCAAGCTGCCCCAGGTTGATTTTCTCACAGCAATCCTCGCTCAGCCGCTCCAGTAACTCGGTTCGCCCCAGCCCCAGCAGCATCAAGGCACCGTTGGGCATTTGCTTGGGCAGCCCCAGCAGAAAATCAAGCGATGCCTGGTCCGCCCAGTGCAGATCTTCCAATAAAAGCAGCATTGGCCTCACCCGGCTGGCCTGCCGGAAATATTGCGCCAGATACACCTCAGCCAGGGGTGCCCAGGCCGTGCTTTGCCCAAAGGCTCGAACTGCCGGACTGTCTGCCAGGTTAAACCCAATCAACTGCCCAACCAGGTCTGCCCGCTCCGCCTCCAGGTAGGGCGACAGCCCGGTCTCCAGTTTGCGGCGTACCTCAGCCGCCGGGTCGCTTTCCTGAATGCCGCAGGCATTGCCGAAAAGATCGTGTAACAGGCTGTATGGCGCATGCCATGTTGCTGCATCCGCCCGCCCTTGCATCATTTGAATCGCCTCACCCCGGCGCTCCACCCAGCGCCTGAACTCGTACCGCAGCCGGGATTTACCGCTGCCAGCTTCTCCCGTGACCAGGATACAGTTGGCCTTACCCTCGCGGGCCTGCTGATAACCCGCCCGCAGCCGCTCCATTTCCGCCTCGCGCCCCACCATCGGAACATCCAGCCCGGCCATCCCGCGCCGCACCTCCACGGTTGATTTTGGCAGTTCGCGCACCACAACGTACACCGGTATTGGCTCACTTTTCCCTTTGACCATGATCGGCGCCTGGGCTTCAATCTCAAAGCGCTCGCGCACCAGCGCATAAGTATCTGGCGCAATCAATAAATGGTTGGGCGGTGCCGACTGCTCCATGCGCGCCGCCAGATTCACCGCATCGCCCAACGCAGTGAATTCTCCCGCCTGATCAGTGCCAACATTGCTCAACAGCGCCAGCCCTGTGTTAATTCCCACCCGAACCCCAAACTCGGCCCCGTGCTGCTGGGCAATAGCTTCTTGAAAGGGCTTCATTCCGGTCAAAATTTCCAATCCGGCCCGCACAGCCCGCTCAGCATCGTCCTCTCGCACCGTCTCAGCGCCAAAGAAGGCCAGAATGGCATCACCCATCAGGCGCGCCACCAATCCCTGGTGCCGGTAAATTGGGTCAATCAAAAACTGAAAGGCCTGTTTCATAATGTCGGACCATTCTTCCGGGTCCATTTTCTCCGCCATTGCCGTAGATCCCTTAATATCACTGAACAGAATGGTCACCAGCTTGCGCTGCTCCTCGCTTTTTCCCAGCTCACTTTCCAGTGCTGTCAATTTTTGATTGAGCACCACAATCGTCGCATCCACAATTGCATCCCCCAGGGTGGGGCGCAGCATTTCCTGCGCAGCAATGGCATTGCGCAGGTCCTGAATTTGTTCGGGTATTGATTTGCTCATCAAGTCACTCCCTGTCTGGTGGGTGGCTTTGTAAGGCCCCCTGAATTTGATTCCGCAGGGCGCGCGTTTCAGCCGTTTCCTCAATCCGAATGAGCGCCTCCCGTGCGGCTCTCCGAATATATGGGTTTTCATCCTCCAATGCCGTAATCACGGCCTCAACCACGCCAGCGCCGCCAATTTCAGCCAGTGCCTGCACGGCTGCATATCGCAGAGAAGGGTCGGTTTGCCGGGCCAGTGCTATCAATGGCTGCACTGTCCAGCCGCTTCCAATCTTCCCCAAAATCACTGCCACCCGGGCTCGGGTATCGGGGTCAGCGTTTTGCAGCGCTGCCAGCAGCGGGCGCTCTGCCCGATCCCCCAGTCGGATCAATTGTTGGGCTGCGGCCGTCTTCAACCGGTCATTCCCCTGGATCAACACCTTGAGCAAGGGGATGATGGCCGCGTCGCCATATCGCCAAACAGCATCACCCGCCGCCAGTGCCACGTAATCAGAAGAGTCGGCCATCATTTCGAGCAGTACCGCCAGCGCCTCCATCGGCCTGATTTGCCCCAAAAGTTCTGCCGCAGACCGCCGTGCGTTTTCATTGCCATTTTCCAGCGCATCGAGCAGCAAAGGCGTCCCGGCCGTGCCCACTTCTACCAGCCCGTGTGCAGCAGCCATCCGGGCGTTAAATTCGCTGTGTCCCAGCATTTCCGCCAGGCTCTGCCAGGCGGCGGGTAGATTCATTTGCGCCAGCGCTTCAGCCGCAGCCCGGGCAGTCTCCTCATTGCCCAGCAGTGCCTCCTGGAGTGCTGCCATGCTTTCAGCCGTGGGCAATAATTTCAGCCCCTGCACGGCCGCGATCTGCAGAAAGCGGTTAGGCTGCCTGAGCAGTTGAATTAATGGCTTGCCCGCTTGCTGTGCATGGGTTCGCCCTAGCGCTTCGGCTGCAGCAGTTGCCACAGGCAGCGAACTGTTTTGCAGCGCCTCGCTCAATGCCGGGACCGCCGCCGCGCCAAGCTGCCCCAGTGCTGCAGTGGCAGCTCTCCGCGTATCACCACGATCGCCTTCGTATCCCAGCGCCTTAATCAACCCGAGGACATCGCCCCCGGCTTTTAATTTCTCAACATTGGGTGGGCCAAATAGCGGCATTCTGCCCTCCGTTATGGCATCATTTTGCCTCAGCAGCCAGATATTGTTCTATCCCGGAGACAGCCAGAATCTGTCCATAATATACCCGATGATAATCTTTTCCTGCGTAATTATTGCCAATTTTGGGGTCAAGAAAATGATCGGGATCAAAGTCTTGCCAGTAGATTTTCTGACATTCAATGACCAGCTCGGCTTCAGCATAAGCCGGCGCCCCGACCTGTGACGCTGCAACCGCGGTCAGTCCGCACTCAGCCATCTTATTGCTGTCTCGCCCGGATCGTGCCCCCAGCAATTGGAGCGCTGGTCGGTACTGCATCGGAAACGCACACAACGTGAAGGTTTCATATTTTTCCATGAATTCAAACGTGTACCGCGTGGGGCGCACCACCACCTGAGCAAAGGGTCGGTTCCACATTACCCCCAGGCTGCCCCAGGATACCGTCATGGCATTAAACCGCTTTTCTTCAAAATCCCCGCTGGTCAACAGCAGCCATTGATCTTCCCACAGCGCATAGGCCCCACTGATGAGTTTTTGTGGCGGGATATTAATCAGTTTCATGCAGCATCTCCTTGTTCTATAAATAAAGTCTAGCTACCTGACAGTTTAGAAAAGAGAGGTGATCGGCAAAGGCAATCTGGGTAAAATAAGATTTGACAACCAATTTACCCAAAGGAGATGCGATGCCGATCACCAAGCTCTATCATACATG
>Ga0116187_1000616_pt1 | contig 41676 bp, 28 predicted proteins | sample AD_JPNNA6_MetaG_FD_89755 | JGI IMG/M metagenome (GOLD analysis project Ga0116187, IMG submission 89755) | Active sludge microbial communities of municipal wastewater-treating anaerobic digesters from Japan - AD_JPNNA6_MetaG | ecosystem: Engineered > Bioreactor > Anaerobic > Digestate | place... | reverse complement strand
CTGCAAGCTCACCGCCGACCCGGTGCTGATCGTCGGCAGCGGGCGGGTGGGCGACACGATCGCCCAGCGCTTCAAGGAGCGGGAGAGCCCCTACCTGGTGATCGAGAAGAACCCCAAGCGCCTCCAGGACGAGAAGCACTACGTCGTCGGGGATGCCGCCGACATCCGGACCCTCCAGCGGGCCTGGATCGAAAAAGCCCCCGCGGCCCTGATCACGACCCACGACGACGCCACGAACATCTACCTCACGAAGTACCTCCGGAGCCTGCGGCCGGACATGCAGATCCTGAGCAGGGCCAACCTGGACCGCAACGTCTCGACGCTGCACCGCGCGGGGGCGGATTTCGTCATGTCCCTGGCCACCCTCGGGGCCAACGCCATCTATCACTACCTGATCAACGAGGACACGGCGATGCTGGCCGAGGGCCTCAACATCTTCCGGATCAAGGCCCCGCCGTCGCTCACCGGCAAGAACCTGGCCGACTCGCGGATCCGCGAGGTGACGGACTGCTCCGTCGTCGCCATCGGCGACGGCGGCGTCCTGTCGGTCAACCCCGACCCGCAGATGCCGATCCGCGCCGGCGCCGAGCTCATCCTGATCGGCACCGACGAGGGGGAGAAGAAGTTCCTCCAGGCCTTCGAGGCCTGACCCCCCGCCGCTGCGACCCGGGCCTGCTTCTCCTCATCACCACGCATAATTCTTGCATCATCTGCCCCGGGGCACCCCCCCAAAAAACCTCCCTGGAGTCCGTCAACCCATGAGAAACCGACCCCTCCGTTTGGCTGCCGCCGTCCTTTGCGCCGTCGCCCTTCTGTTCCTGACCTCGGTTTCCGGTGCCCTCGCGGACCCGGCCGAGAAGGACAAGGTCGCCCTCGACGTCATGAACGACGCCGTCAAGCAGACCGTCAAGGAGACGGGCACCGAGGCCGCCGGCGTGGGCTCCTGGATCAGCCGGAGCAAGTACAAGGGGCCGCTCACGGGCGGCACGTCGGACCACGACATGCGCGTCATCCTCACCGGCGAGACGGACGAGGCGAAGCTGGTCGAGAAGTGGAAGGGCTTCCAGGGCGCCCTGAAAAAAAACATCGAGGCCGCGGGCAAGGCAAAGGGCCTGAGCCAGGCCGAGATCGACAAGCTCGTCAACAGCACCAACGTCTATCCCCCTCACCAGGTCATGGCCGGCGTCGAGAATGCCGACGAGGCCGCCGCGAAGTTCAAGAGCCTCGAGGCCGCCCCGAGCCTCGGCAACGAGCCCGTCGAGGGCCTCTGGGGCAAGGGGGCGAAGGGCTACGCCCAGCACTACGAGTCCAAGGCGGGGCGGCACTTCTTCGTCGACCAGAAATCGGGCCGCGTCGTGGCGGGCGCCACGGACCTCGTGCACCTCGAGGAGGGCCTCGACATCTTCACCACGGCGGGCGAGGTGAACAAGGGCAACCAGTGGGCCCAGAAGGCCCTGGAGAAGCTCGACACCGAGGGGGCCGCCAAGGCCTCCAAGCACGTGGAGCGCCTGCGGCAGTCCCTCAACAAGGCGCGCAGCATCGAGCGGGTGGGCATGCGCGCCGACTACCTCGACGGCATCGCCCGGGGCGCCGTGAAGGACCCCGCGGCGATCCGCGAGGCCGTCGGGCGGGCCCAGCGCGAGCTCAGTCTCCTGGAGAAGCTCTCCCGCGAGGCCAACCCGGGCAACCGCGAGCTGCTCAAGGGCATCCTCAACGAGAACCTGGGCAAGTGGGCGCAGCTGCGGGGGACCTTCTGGAAGTACGCCGGCAAGGTGCCCACGGACAAGCTGCTGCGCGGCCTGCAGCTCTTCGGCTACTACGCCCGCACCCACTACGTGACCGGCATGGCGGCCGAGGACCTCCGCTCCGGGGCGCTGGCGGCCCTGCCCGAGCTGGGCTACATTGCCGGCCTGGCGCCGGGGCTGGCCATGGACATGGCCGTCTGCACCCTCGAGGCCGCCCGGGCCGGGGCCTACAACACCGTCGCGAGCTTCCAGGAGTGCACGAGCCTCGTCGAGGGCATCTCCATGGTCAAGGGCCGCGAGAGCGAGCACAAGGGGATGACGATCGAGCAGATGGCCCTGCGCTTCCCCGACACGCCCGAGGGCCGCAACAAGATGATGAGCTTCATCTGGTACCAGTCCGTAAACGCCTCCTACCGCGAGCAGGGCGGCCAACTCGTCTCGGACCCCAACGTGGCCAAGGCCGTCTACGACAAGTGCGCCGGCGAGATCGTCTCGCGCTGGCGCGAGCAGCGCCTCGCCTGGATCGGGGAGTTCAACAAGAACTACCGCGAGTACATGCGCCTCGTGGCCGGCAACCTGCCCGTCCTGACCTTCAGCCCCTCCGACGAAGTGCCCCTGCGCGACCAGGGGGGAGGCAAGAAGGCCGCCGTCGTCACGATTTCCGCCTCGACGGCGCAGAACCGCGACCGGATGAACGACGTGCTCTCGAAGATGAAGGCCTCCCTCAGGGCCCTCGAGGGAAAGGGGGGCGACGTGCTGTTCGTCTCGGAGACCTACCGGATGGCCCTCGACGGCAAGTGGTTCGGCGCCGAGTACTCGCCCTCGTCCAAGACGTACACCTACCGTGCCCTCGGCAGCCACAGCGCGGCCCTGCGGCACGAGCTGAGCCTCACGGCCACCGTCGTCTCGGCCGACGTGGAGGAGCACTCCCTGCTGGGCGGCTACCGCAAGACCTTCCAGAACACCGTCTCGGACACCTTCAGCATCGTCGAGGACGTGCCCCGCGGCAGCCTCCGGGTGAGAGGCCCCGCGCGGGTGAAGGTCAACCAGCGCTTCATCCTCACCGCCGAGATCGTGGGCGCCACCGTCCCCTCGAGCCGGCTGGCCGTGGGCTGGGCCAAGTCGGGACGCCGCGTGGGCGCCTCGCCCTCCCTCACCACCGCCGAGGCCGGGGCCGGCACCTACACCTACCTGGCCGAGCTCTTCGCGAAGCAGGGGGGCAAGTACGTGAAGCTCGCCGACGCTCGGCACACCGTGATCGTCGAGAAGGAAGAGACCGGGCAGCCCGCCAAGCCGCCGCAGAAGACGCCCGACCCGGCCAAGACGCAAGTCGGGCAGAAGCCCCCGGAGAAGAAGGACCCGCCGCCGCCCCCGCCGAAGGCCTGGGAGGCCCTCACGGAGCAGGAGCGACAGGGCGTGCTCGACTGCCTGTGCCGGTGCAACAGCACGGCCACCTCCAGCGTGGCCGTGGGCTACAACCCCAAGCCTTCCGATGCCTCGCCCAGCTGCGCGAAGCTTGCCAACGGGCCCTGCATCAACCAAGGCTTCGGCTGCTGGCGCCACTTCCCCGACGGCGGCAGCGAGTGTGCCAAGGGCTGCTACAAGCGTTACAACACCGTCGGGGCTCCCGCGAGCGTGCTCAACGCCGGCAAGGACGGCAAGTAGAACTCAGCCGCCCCCGGCCATGACCCGCAGGGGGTCCCCGATGACTTCCGGGTGGGAAATCGCCCGTGAGACACGGGGCCATCGCCGAACGACGGTGAACGGACATCTGTAGAAGAAAATCGACAACTGTACGATAAAATTAAATATCCATTGCATTGATGACCGCTGTGCTGTATGGGTTGCACAGCGATATTCAGGGTCATCCGTATACAGCCGGCCATGTTCAAACTAATCGCCGACACCTCCTTCAGCTGGGAATACGTCAAGGACGACGGGGGGTTTTCCTATGTTTCCCCCTCATGCGAGCACCTGACCGGGTATGCCCCCGGGGAGTTTCTTTCCAACCCCCGCCTTCTGGAGGAAATCGTCCACCCTTCCGACCTGGAATCCTTCCGGGAACATCTGCAGAAAGCACCCGGCGACGGTGAAGCCGCCAGGCTCAGACTGCGCCTGATCTGCCGGGACGGGTGCGAGCGCTGGGTCGAGCATGCGTGCAGGCCTCTGAGCGACGAGAACGGGCAGCACCTGGGCCTGCGCTGCAGCGTCAGGGCCCTGAGCGCGAATACGGAACTCGGAGAGGCCCACCTCAGAATCCAGGCCCGCTACGAGACGATGGTCGGGCTGCAGTCCGAGGCCATCTGCTTCTGGCATCCCGACACCCGCCTGACCTTCGTCAATGAAGCCTACTGCCGTCTCACCGGCAGGTCGCGCCGGGAGCTGCTGGGGCGCTCGTGGCTCACCCTCATCCCGCCCGATGTCCGGGAGCAGGTCCGGTCCTTTTACGAAACGTTGATCGCCGAGCCGACCGTGACCTTTTACGAGCACGAAGTCACGGGTCCCGACGGCCGGACCCTGTGGATGCAGTGGGTCGACGCACCGATCTTCGACGAGGCGGGGGCCCTGCTGGAGTTTCTGTCCATCGGCCGGGATATCACGCGCGAGCGTGACGCCAACACCCGGCTCAGGGACAGCGAGGAGCGTTTCCGGGCCTTCATGTCGCAGCTGCCGGCCCTCGCCTTCATCAAGGATGAACAAAGCCGGATCCTGTTCACGAATGCCTACATGAACGATCTGATGGGCTCCCAGGGCTGGATCGGCCGCGATGCCCTGGAGAACCTCCCCGCAGTTGTTGCCGCGAAGATCATGGCCGATGACCGGCGGGTGCTCGAGGGCGGGCGCCCCGTCGTGATCGAGGAGGCGATTCCCGTCCGCTCGGGGGAGACGCGGGTTTTCGAGACGCGCAAGTTTCCCATCGGCAGAGAGGGGAAGCCCCCGCTTCTCGGTGCGATCGGACTGGACATCACGGACAAGAAGCGATCCGAAGATGCCCTCAGGGCCAGCGAGGAGCGTTACCGTCAGCTGGCCGAGGCCTCGCGGGACTTCATCTTTGTCCTCGACCGGGACGACCGCTTCGCTTACGTGAACAGCGCCGCGCAGGCTGTCACGGGGAAGCGGCCCGAGGAGCTGATCGGACGCCCCCGCGCGAGCCTCGATCTCCCCCCGGAGATGCTGGCACGGCAGAAAGAGGCCAATGACACCGTTTTCTCGACGGGGGAGCCACTCTGCCTCGAGGGCCAGTTCCTGATGGGAAGCGGGGGCCGGCCCGCCTGGCACAGCGTTACCCTCGTCCCGCTGAAGGACGGAAACGGCGGCATTCACGCCCTGCTGGGCGTCGCCCGCGACGTGACGGAATCGCGGGAGCGCGCCCAGCGGCTCGAGGAGGCCAACATCGCCATGAAAGTCCTGTTGCGCCACCGGGAGGAGGAACGGAGGGAGCTCGAGGAGCAGTTCCTCGCCAACTTCCGGAAGCTCATCATGCCGAGCCTCGAGAAGCTGAGACGCTCGGGGCTCACCCCCCGCCAAAGCGCCTACGTCGACGTTGTCGAGATGAATGCCCGGAAGGTGTTCTCCGCATCCGGTGCGGCGGCGGGCCTGGCGAAGGCGTCTTTCACGCCCATGGAGATGCGGATCGTCGAGTACATCAAGGAGGACAAAACAACGAAGGAAATCGCTGGGTTGCTCAACCTCTCGCCCCGGACCGTCGAGTACTACCGCGACCGGATCCGCAAGAAGCTCGGCCTGAAGAGCAGGAACGTCAACCTGCGCTCCTACCTCTATAGCCTATCCTGAGGCCGCTACGCATTTTTCCCCGTAATCTTTGCGTAATCTGTCCGTATTGTCCCGGACAGCCCCGGCGCATACACTGCATGCGGCATTGTGCGCCCGGTGCATGGATGGAGGGGGAGGGAACCTGATCCGGCCCGGGGCCGAACGGACGGCCTCAATGCCTCGCGCGCGATGAGAAAACACAAGCGATACGACCTGGATCTGCCGGTTGCCGTCAAGGAGGCAACGGGGCGGCCGGGGAACCGGACCTTCCTGCTCAGAACGGTGGACGTCTCCGCCGGCGGTGCGCTCTTTCGCGCCGAGCGCGGCCTGCCCGTGGGGACGGAGGTCCGCCTGATCTTCTTTTTGCAGACCGATCCGCTGGAGGCGATGATCGACCCGCGCCACACCTTCCGCGGCAAGGTGGTCAGGTCCGAGCCGGGGCTGTTCGCCGTCGCCTTTGTCAAGGGCATGCAAGCTGCCGATCCCGCGGCGGCATCAGGGCCTGAGACCGAGGCACCCGGCGTGCCCTGCGGCCTCTCCCGGCGGCCGGACGGGGAGCGGGGCTGATGCTGGTTTGCCGCAACGAGGCCATCAGGACCGTCTACGTGACCCCGGGGCATGATCTCGTGGCCGACGAGGCGCAGGCCCTGCGCAGGGAGTTCCAGAACTTCATCAGACACAAAACGGACAGGCTCATCCTGGATCTTGCACGGGTGCGGACGATAGACCCCCTGGGCCTCGAGACGATCATTGCGATGTTCAACTGGCTGAGGACAAGCGGGGGCGAACTGATCGTCGAGAATGCCTCCGCGGAGCTGAAAAGGCTCTTCCTCCTGATGAAAGGCAACGGTCGGCTCACGATCAGCGGCACGGGGTGGCCCTCCGAAAAGACCTCTCAGGGGGGAAGCGGCACGAGGTAAGCGGGCGCCGTTCAGGGGCTGAAGCCGGTGAGGGCCTTTCCCGCGGCACTGTGCTATAATGCGCGCCGCGGCGGCGGCCCCTTCAGGGGCCGGCCGGCGCCGAGATCAGCGCTGCGGATGACGCATGAGCCCCCGACCCGCTTCGATGCTTTCCTGCCTGTGCGCCGCCATACTGGCCGCCTCCCTCGCGGTCACCGTCCAAGCCGGGGAACCCGCGCCCGTCGCACGGCACATCATCCTCGTCATCGGCGACGGCATGCAGCCCGCAAACGAGATCGCCGCCTCCCGCTACCTCTTCGGCCGGGACGACGGACTTTCCTTTCATGCCTTCCCCTGGCGGGGCTGGGTCGCCACCTGGGACGTGACCGTGTACAACCGTCAGGCGCCCCGCCTGGGCCTGCCGCCCTACAACCCCTCGGCCTTCAACCCGAAGGCGGGGTGCGACGCGGTCCCCGCGGGGAAGTCGGCCGTGCCTGCCGGTCGAGCCCCCTACACCTGCCGCGCCCCCGAGGGCGGCGGGACGGCCGCCGATTCGGCCTCGACGGCGACGGCCTGGACGACGGGCCACAAGACCGACTCGGGCAACATCGCCTGGCTGCCGGGCGACCCGGACGGGGGCGCCCTCATCACGATCGCCGAGCTGCTCAGGCAGAAGCGGGGCTGCTCGATCGGTGTGGTCACCACGGGGCCCTTTTCCGACGCGACCCCCGCAGCGCATGCAAGCCGCAGCAAGAGCCGCCGCAACCGGCATGCCATCGCCGACGAGATGATCCGCGTCGTCCAGCCCGAGGTCGTCATCGGCGGCGGGCACCCCGCCCGCAGCGGTGAAAAGTTCCTGTCCAAGTCCCTCTACGAGGACGCCAGGGATGGCCGGCTCGGGGCGTACGTCTTCGTCGAGCGCAAGGACGGCGTCGACGGGGGCAGGTCCCTGAAGGAGGCCGCGGCCCGCGCCGTGAGGGAGAAAAAGAAGCTCTTCGGGCTCTTCGGGGGCGCGGGGGGCAACTTCGAGCCGCCCGTCCCGACGAACGACGGCACGGCCGTCGTCAAGCGGGCCGCCGTCGAGAGCCCCCTGCTGAAGGACGCCGTCCTGGCCGCCCTCGAGGTGCTGAGCCGCAACCGCAACGGGTTTTTCCTCCTCGTCGAGCAGAGCGACATCGACTGGGCCAACCACGCCGGCGATTACGGGTGGATGATCGGGGCGATGTGGGACCTCGACGAGGCCGTCCGGGGCGCCGTCGGATTCGTCGAGCGCGCGGGCGACCACATCTCCTGGGCCGACACGCTGCTGATCGTCACCTCGGACCACGCCACGGGGGACATCCGCTTCGATGAGACCCGCAGGCTCGGGAAAGGACGCCTGCCCGAGCAGGCCCCGGGCCTCTGCCCCGACCGGGCGGCCTGGTGCCCCGGCTACCCGGGGGGCGAGGTCAGGTACGCCTCGACGGGCCACCTCAACGAGCCCGTGCCGATCTACGCCAGGGGAGACGGGGCCCTGACGAGGCATCTGCGGGTGTTCCAGGGCAGCTGGTACCCCTGCACGCCGCTTGTCGACAACACCCACCTCTTCCACGCCATGACCAACGCCGCGGGCATCCCCCGGCCCTCGCCGCTCCGGGCCGTCGTCACCCGGCCCACCGTATGCCCGGACCCCTGAGGCCTTCTCCCGGCAGGATCGCGCCTTCGGCGGGGCTTTCAGCCGCCGTCCCGGAACGCCCGGGAGGCGCGTCGAGCCTCGGCTCCTTGCGCACGGCCGGTGATCTTGCTTTTGCGTGCCGGGGGTGTAAATTAATTATGTAGAGTACAGCTTGCCCCCGGGGCCCCGCTCCCGATCTGACCTCGATTCGCACCCCTTCTCGATTGCCGCCGCCGTTTCCTTTCCGCCGGAATCGTTCTCGTTCTTCCCGGTTTACCCGGTCGGGCACAGGTCCCCGGCGGGCCCGAGGAGGTGTCGCCATGACATGGAAATGTGTCGAATGCGGCAAGTTCACCCTTAAGCTCAACGCCCAGAACAAGTGTGAGGAGTGCGCCCGGAAGGACGAATCGCTGAAGTCCTACTTCACGAGGCTCCTCTTCATCAACGAGGGCTGCGCGAGGCTGGTGCCGGCCACTTGACGACCGCCGGCCGGGAGCTCGTCCCATGGACCGGCCGTTCCGGTTCAAAAGAGATCCCTGCCCGCAGCCTCACCGATTCGAAAGGAGGTCATGGGTCATGAAAAGTGCATCCAAGGAAATCCTGCGATTCTGGAAAACCCAGTGGGAAGCCTACATGAAGGCCATGGCGGCCATGCAGGAACAGGGCGAGACGATGCTGGAGATGATCCAGCAAAGCGGTGCCCTGCAGGAAGGGTCGCAGAACATGATCCGGGAGTGGGCGAAGAAGTACAAGGCGATCCAGAAGACATATCTCGACGCGGTCGAGGATCACTTCGAAAAGCTCGAGGACATCATCGAGGGCGTTCCCTGAGCCGGGGACCGTCGGATAAACGCTGGGGTCAGGTCTTGTATTTAAACATCCAGCCTATCGCAAATTAGCGGGGGCGAGGAAAATTTACCGGAATACGCAGAGTGTGTTGAAATACAAGACCTGACCCCCATCACCCCTCCCGGACCTTTTGCACACCGGCCCGCTGCTGTTTGTGCGGGCCGCTCAGTCCACCAGCATCAGGCAGTAGAGATTCTGCGTCTCCGTCTTTTCCCGCAGGGTCTGGATGAAGAACCCATTGTTGCGCGCTGTCTGGTACACGTCGATCCCGCAGGACTCCATCGAGGGCCTCGCCTTGCCGGGCAGGACGCAGGGCTCGTTCCTGACCTTCGCGCACTCCTTGCACAGGGGGCAGGGGCCCGCGAGGTAGACGAAGGCCTTGTAGTAGCCGTCCTTGAAGATCTCGCCCTCCATCTTCACGAGCACGTCGAAGAGCGCCATGTTGCGCTTGCCCCGCTCGGGCGTCCGGGGGGCCTCGATGTGGAAGAGGATGGCCCTCCGGTAGCAGTCGAGCACCTTCCGGGTCTCCTCCGGGGTCGGCGTCGTCGGGGGGCAGCAATGGCTGTGACGGTAGGGGCAGCCGAAGAGGCACTTCATCCGCACCCAGGCCGCCGTGACCACCGTGCTCGGGTGAATCACCTTCGCGTGATTGAAGCCCGTCGCCAGGGCCCTCTCGATGTAGGTTTCCAGGTCCGCAGTCTGCATGGCACTCCCTCCTTCTTCCGGTTCGGCAGCGCTGGGGTCAGGTCTTGTATTTCAACATTTAGCCTATCATCAATTAGCGGGGGCGGGAAGAATTTACCGGAATGCGCATAGTTTGTTGAAATGCAAGACCTGACCCCCACCTCGCAGGCCGCCGCCCGCGTCGAATCCGCTCTGACTCTCATATAGAAAACCGGGTGCTTTGTCAAAAGCAACCGCGTTCCGGGAAAACGCTGGGGTCAGGTCTTGTATTTCAACATCCAGCCTATCATCAATTAGCGGGGGCGAGGAAAATTTGCCGGAATACGCATAGGATGTTGAAATACAAGACCTGACCCCCATCACCACCTCCGTCATCACAATCTGACGTGCCTTCAAACTTTCCGTTCCGACCCTGCACGGGATGCCTCGAATCCCTCATCTGGTCTTATCAACGTAATCCTTTTTCGCCGCACCTGTTCGTAGTATACTTTTTCAGTAATCATTCCACCGGGAAGACGGCATGGCCGTCGAAAACGAACAGGCAGGTCGGATACGATGGACCCCAGCATTCGAAAGAGGCTCCTTCTGGCGGGCGCAGCAGCTGTGATCGCGCTGGCCGTGGCGGTCGTCGTCCTCGTCAGCCAGGCAGGCAAGATCGTCCAGAACCGCCTCGAGCAGGCCCTGGGCGAGAACTTCGCCGTCGAGAGCATCGCCCTGAGCTGGAACCGCGTCGAGGTCATCCAGCCGCGGTTCATGAAAGACGGCCGCGTGACCGCGCAGGCCCGGCGGATCGTCCTCGAGCCCGAGATCCTCAGCCTTCTCAAGTCGGGCCTCGCCGTTTCCAGCATCCTCCTCGAGGAGCCGTCCCTGGCCCTGGAGATCGACAAAAGCGGGCGGTTGGTGATGCCCGTCGAGATCGGCGGGAAAACGGACTCCCCCTCCGAGACGAAGCCCATGGCAGTGAGCATCGGTCGTGTCGAGATCACCGACGGCACATTCGTCTTCCAGGATCACAGCCGGCCGGCGCCGAACCGGGTGGAGCTGCGGAAGCTCCACGCACGGCTCGACCATCTCGCCTACCCGCTTGAGTCTCGGCCATCGTCGTTCGACGTCCGGATGGAGGTCGCCGGAAGCCTCGTCTCGGGGTCCGTAAGCGGCAGCGGCGCCATCGGTTTCGACACCCGGGCCGTGAGCGGCAAATTCGAGGGGCGGGACCTCGTCTTCCTGGACGGAGGCGGGGACGGGCCGGTATCCCGCGTGGGCAAACTGAGCTTTACGGCGGCGTCGGAGGGCGGGAAAAACCCCCTGCGGCTCTCGGATCTGACACTGGTCAATCCCTACCTGCGGCTGCGGACCGACCGGCAGGGGAAGTCTGTCTCCCCGCTTCCGGGCGGCCCGCCGGAGAAAGCGGGGGCAAAGGAGAAGGACGCCGGCCTGACGGTGGAAGTGAAGAGCCTCAGAATCGAGGGCGGCGAGCTTCTCTACCTCGACGGCAAGATCGCCCGGCCGCCCCATCCTGTGCGCGTCACCGACATCGAGCTCACGGCCGATCAGCTGGCCTTTCCGGCAGACGACCGGGTCACGGCCTTCAGGCTCGAGGCTCGCCTGCCCGGAAGCCAGGGCACGGGCCGGCTTACCGCATCCGGGACGACGGCGCTTGCGTCGCTCGACACGGCTGCAACGGCGGCCCTCCGAAACCTCGATCTGACCGCCTTCAAACCCTACATACGCAGGAAGGGCGATGTCGACATCACCCGGGGCTTCATCGACCTCGACGTAGACCTGGGCGTTCAGAGGCGAATGCTCCGCGCCCCGGCGCGATCTGTGCTGCGCGACCTCCGGTTCGCCGGGCGAGGGGGCCTGACGGACCGGTTCCTCGGGGTTCCCCGAGACCTCGTCGTCAACGCGCTCAGCGCGAACGGCAACCGCATCGAGATCGACTTCGTCGTAGAGGGCAGCCTCGACAACCCGACCTTCAGCCTGCGTGAGAGCATGATAACGCGCCTCACCATCGCCCTGGCCCGGACCCTCGGGCTTTCCGCCGTCGAGTCGGGCGGTCAGGCCATCATCCAGGGCGGCCGCATCCTCAAGGGCGTGGGAGACATCATGAAAGAGCTCACGAAGTGAGCCCGGGGAAACGATGGGGTCAGGTCTTGTATTTCAACACATATGCGTATTCCGATGTGTTTTCCTCTCCCCCGCTAATTTACGACAGGCTGGATGTTGAAATACAAGACCTGACCCCATCTCTTTCGGGCCGTCGGCGCTTGACATTTCCCCCCGTCCTTCCTAAAAGATACCCATCGCTTCCCGGGACGTTTCCGCCGTCCCTCATCAGCCGGAAGCGACCGGGACCGGCATCATGCAACAGCCCCTCTGGAAATTCCGCCCCATGTCGCGCGGCGAGATCAACGTGGACCCCATCGAGGGGGAGTTCTTCTCCACCGAGGTCCTGGGGAGTCTCTCCGACGCGGTGATCCGGGAGGCCGTCCAGAACTCGCTTGATGCGGGCCTGCCCGGTGAGACGGTGAGAATCGTCATCACCTTCCCGTCGCCGGACCAGCGGCTCGGCGCGGACGCCGCCGCGCACTACCTGCACGGGCTGCGCGAGCATCTCGACGCGAAGGGCAGCGGGCTCGCCGAGGGGATCGACTACGGGCGGCCCATGGACTTCCTGGTCATCGAGGACTTCGGCACCCGGGGGCTCGCGGGCGATGTCCGCGACGACGGCAACCAGGACGACGCGGAGACGAAGAACGACTTCTACTACTTCTGGCGCAACATCGGCCGGGCCGTCGAGGGAACGACGACGCGGGGGGCGCTGGGGCCTCGGCAAGACCGTCTTCCAGGCCGCGTCGCGCATCAACTCATTTTTCGGCCTCACCGTCCGCCGGGGCGAAACCCGCCGCCTCCTGATGGGACAGGCCGTCCTGAAGATCCACCGGTCCAACGGCCGGCGATACGCCCCCTACGGCTACTACGGGCGCTTCGAGGACGATTTCGCCCTGCCCGTCGAGGACCCCGGGCACGTCGAGCGGTTCTGCCGCGACTTCTCCGTGCGCCGCACCGCGGAGCCCGGCCTGTCGGTGATCATCCCCTATCCCGACGAGGACATCGAGATCGAGTCGGTCATCCGCTCCGTCATCAACCAGTACTTCTTCCCCATCCTCTCCGGAGACCTGGCGGTCACCGTCGCGGGCGGCGCCCACCAGCAGGCGCTGGACGGGGACACCCTGCTTGCCTACATCGCCGGCACCGACTGGCCGGACCGCAGGGCGCTGATCCGCCGCCTGGAGTTCGCCCGGTGGTGCCTGGAGCAGCGCGAAGAGGCCCTCGAACGTCTCCGGGAGCCGCCCGTGGGCCGAGCCCCCAAGTGGGACGAGGCGCTCTTCGAGCCCGGGCAGCTGCAGCGCCTGCGAAGCCGCTTCGAACGGGGCGAGCGGCTCGCCTTGCACCTGCCGCTCTGGGTGGAGCCGAGAAAACGGGGCGTCGAGCACTCCCATTTCAGGCTGTTCCTGGAGCGGGACGCGGGGATCGACCGCGGGGAGGATTTCTTCATCCGCGACGGGATCACCGTCACCGGGGTGTCATCGCAGCGCCAGAAGGGGATGCGCGTGATCGTGTCGGCGGCCGACCGGCCCCTGTCGCGCCTGCTCGGCGACTCCGAGAACCCCGCCCACACGGAGTGGCAGGAGCGCTCCCCCAAGTTCAAGAACCGCTACAACCTGGGGCCGGCCTGTCTGCGCTTCGTCAAGAACAGCCCCCGTGAGGTGATCCGCATTCTCTCCATGCCGGCCGAGGGCCGCGACACGAAGCTGCTCCGCGATCTCTTCTACATCGACCTCGAGACGGGCAGGGAGGCCAAGACGGACCGCAAGGCGCCGGGGGAGCTCCCGGGGCCGGGCATGTCGGGGGGCGCTGAGGCGCCGGCGGCGGCCCCGGCGAGGCTGATGCTGAGCCGGCTCAAGGGCGGCTTTCGGCTCTCCCTGCACCCGGAGGCGCAGAGCTATCCGCGGACGATCGACCTGCAGATGGCCTACGACGTCCGGCAGGGGAATCCCTTCAGGCTCTACCGGGATTACGACTTCGACCTGGCGAAGCCCCCCATCCGCATCGAGGGGGTGCACTGCAGCTACCGGGTCGCGCAGCCCAACGCCCTGAAGGTCGGCGCCGAGCAGCCGGACTTCCAATTGACCGTGACGGGGTTCGACGTCAACCGCGACCTGAAGATCAAGATCGTCACGGCCCGGGACCGAAACCCATGATCCGCAGGTTCAATTTCACGGGCCGCCGCAAGATCCCGCGCTCGCGGCTCAGCATCTTCCACTACGCGACGCCGGACGGGGTGCCGGCCTTCGACGCCGCGCTGGACCTGGCGAGCCTGGCGCTGCCCCCCGAGTCGAAGATCTTCATCGAGGCCTATCGGAGGAACTACCTGCGCCGGTTCGCCTGCGGCACCGTCGCCCAGCCCCGCTGGCCCCGGGGCCAGACCCTCGACGGGCTGGACGCCCTGTCCTTCGTGCTGTTCCGGGTCAAGGTCGTCGACGGCAGGGGACGCATTCTGGCCGCGGCGGACCGCATCCTCCCGCGGCGCTCCGAGGAGGAGGAAGCCGGCAAGCGCTACCTGCTGCCCGTCGAGTTCGCCGACCTGGGCAACGTGATCTGGCGGCTGGACCTGGAGGGCGAGTGGCCCAGCCTGCTTCTGAACAGCCGGATCGACCCGATCCGGGAGATCGCCCGCGCCGACGAGTCGTTCCGGGCGCTTGTCTACCCCGAGGTGGTCCGGCAGATCCTGCATCACATCGTGATCGTGGAGGACCACACCGACCCGGACACGGACCCCGACGACTGGATGAGCCTGTGGCTGCGGTTCGCCCTGAGCCTCATGGGGCGCAAGGCCCTCCCGCCGTCGGGAGGCGACGACCAGGTCGTCCTGGACAAGGGGCGCTGGATCGACGATGCCGTGGACGCCTTCTGCGTCTCGCAGCACGTCGTCGAGCGCTTCGTGCAGCATCACCAGACGGATGATTGAGCCATGAGCAGCACGCTGAGAATCCTCAACGACAGGGGCATCGCGCTGTACCGGGATTATCTCGACGCCCTGCGCGGCGGCCGGGAGTGCGAGCCCCCGCTGGAGCTGCTGACAGATCCCTGGTGCTCGGCGCGCCTGCCCCTGGAGATCCCCGTCGAGGCAAGGGACTTCCCGAACAAGCTCGCCCTGGGGAAGTACCTCAACGAAGCCCTCCGGCTGCTGCCCCACGCTCAGGTCGAACGGCAGGTGGGCCTCTGGAGCTGGCTCACCCTGTTCTACTCCGACCAGGTCTGTCCCGTGAGCCGCTACGGCCGGCGGGCGCCGGGGCCCCACTACCGCTACATCCTCGACCTGGATTTCCGGCGCTTCAACCGGCACCTGCTGCTGGGGCCCTACTACGCCTGCAAGCTGCACGGTGAGAGCGCGGCCCTGCTGCTCTACGGGCCCGTCCACCAGACCAACCAGTTCTTCATCGAGCTGACCTCCCGGCAGGCCCTGTTCACGAACCGCGGGGTCATCGAGGCGGCCGCCATCCTCTATTACGACCCGAAGACGGGGCGGGCGAAGCGGGGCGCGGGCACGAACGACAAGCCGGGGACACTTCGCCGCTTCATCGACGTCGTCCAGCAGCTCGACCTGACGCACGACCTGTTCAGCATGCGGGGCGGTGATGTCGTGGCCCTGCTGCCCGGGGAGTTCGACCCCTGGAAGGAGCGGGCGAAGGCGCAGAAATCCTTCCTGCGAAAGCTCTTCAAAAAGTGAGACGATGGGGTCAGGTCTTGTATTTCAACATCCAGCCTGTCGTAAATTAGCGGGGGCGAAAAAATTTCGGAATATTGACATTATGTTGAAATACAAGACCTGACCCCACCCACCCCACCCACACCCGCGCGAGGCGGTGAAAAAGGGCTTGACGCTGCTGCATGACATAATGTAGATATGCATTGCAATATTACAATATGCAAGGCATAGTGCACATGACGCAACCTGCCGTCATCCCTCGTCTTCTCCAGCGGCCCGACCGCTCCTTCTTCCTCTTCGGCCCTCGTGGCTCGGGGAAAAGCACGTGGCTCAAGCAGGTGCTGCCCGATGCGTTCCACCTGGATCTCCTGGATGCCTCCCTTTTTCTCGAGCTGTCCCGGGATCCCCACCGGCTGGAGGCCCTGATCGGCCGCCGCCCCGCCGGCGCCTGGGTCGCGCTGGACGAGGTTCAGAAAGTGCCCGCCCTGCTGGACGAGGTCCATCGCCTTATGGAGACGCATCGCTGGCGCTTTGCCCTCTGCGGCTCCTCGGCCCGCAAGCTCCGAAGGGGCGGGGCCAATCTCCTCGCCGGCCGCGCCCTGACGTTGTCCATGGAGGGTTTCTCGGCTGCCGAGCTGGGATCGGCATTCGATCTCGGTCGGGCATTGGACTGGGGGTTGCTGCCCTTCGTCCACAACGAGCCTGAAGCGGCTCCGGACGTCCTCGCGGCCTATGTGAACACCTACCTGAAAGAGGAGCTTCAGGCAGAGGGGCTGATCCGCAACGTACCGCCCTTCGTCCGCTTTCTTGCCGTTGCCGGCCAGATCAACGGGCAGGCCGTAAATGCCCAGAACATCGCGCGGGAAGCGGCCGTCGCCCGCAGCACCGTGGACACGTACTTCGGCATCCTGTCGGACACCTTGCTTGGCCATCGGCTGCCCTCCTGGCGCCCCGGCCTCAAGGTGAGGGAGGCGGCACAGCCGAAATTCTACTGGTTCGACCCGGGCGTGGCGCGCGCTGCGGCGGGTCTGCTTCGCGACCCGGCCGACCGCCTGTGGCAGGGCTATGCGCTGGAGACGCTCGTTTACCACGAACTGCGGGTCTACAACGAGACAAGCCGGAAGCATCGCGCCTTGAGCTACTACCGGACGCCGGCCGGCGTGGAGATCGACTTCATCATTGAAACGGCGAAACGGCGCCCCGGCAGCGACCCGCGCGTGGTCGCCATCGAGGTCAAACGGGCCGAACGCTGGGACCGCGCATGGGAAAAGCCGATGCTGGCACTTGCCGCCTCGACAGGCGTGAAGGTCGATCGCATGATCGGGGTGTACTGCGGCACACGGGCCTATCGCTTCGGCGATGTCCGGGTCTGGCCCGTCGCCGACTTCGTGAAGGCCCTGTACGGCGGGGACGTGTTCTGAGTGGGATTGAACGCGCATTCCCCCCCTTTCTTTCGACGTCCGAATCCTTTTCCCGAACCAACCGAACCGATGGAATCAATCGAATGGATGGGGCACATCCCATCAGGGTGCGCAACCATGTTCGGGTCGTTCCTCACCGGGAAGTACCGCGAAGCGGCTCCCGCCCGCCACGGAAGCCAAACGGAAAGACACCGCCGGAAGGCGTATGTCGATATGATCATAGTAAGTCGAATATTTGTCGACATACTATGATGAATTGTGCTATTCATATCCAAGCCGAGCACTCGACGGCGGGGGAAAAGCGCGATGATCGAGGATTTGAGAAGACGCATCGAGGGGGAGGAGTTCGATTACCAGGCCCTTCTCGACAGCCTGAAGGGGTATGAGCGGCCACGGGACAAGATCACGAGCCTGCTCAGGCAGGGGGTGATCATCCGCGTCAAGAAGGGCATCTACGTGTTCGGGCCGAAGCAAGCCCGGCGGCCCTTCTCCCGGGAAATCCTGGCCAACATGATCTACGGGCCATCCTGCGTTTCTCTCGAGTATGCCCTCCATTATCACGGCCTGATCCCGGAACGGGCTGAAGCCGTCACGTCCGTCACCAGCGGCAGAGCAAGGCGATTCTCGACACCTGTAGGGATGTTCATCTACCGCCAGGTGCCGCAGGCGGTGTATCCTGTCGGCATCGACCAGGTGCAGCTCGAGGGCGGCCGCTCCTTCCTGATGGCTGTTCCGGAGAAGGCCCTGGCCGACAAGATCCATGATGACCGTGGAACCGGGATCCGCAACCAAGGCGACATGCGGCGGTACCTGCTGCAGAACCTGCGAATCGACGCCGAGAGCCTGGCAACGCTCCGGAAGGAGACCCTTTCTATCCTCGCCGAGCGCTACAGGTCGCGCAAACTGCGGCTGCTCGGGGAGGTGGTAGCCCGTCTCCGGGAGGAGGGCGAACGCCATGAACGAAGCCATTGACCGCATGCTGGCGCGATATGAGCGCAGAAGGGTCGAAGACGACGTGAGAGCCCTGCGCGAGATCCTGCAGGAGATTGCTCTGCTGGGCCTCTGGCGAAGCCGGTTCTTCGAGAAGGCCGCGTTTTACGGGGGCACGGCGCTTCGAATCCTCCATGGGATGGACCGCTACTCGGAAGACCTTGATTTTTCCCTGTTGAAGCCGGCGGCGAAATTCGACCTGTCGCGATACAGCGACTCGCTCGAGAAGGAGATCCGCGCCTTCGGGTTCGAGGCAACCGTGACCGCAAGGGCAAAAAGCGAGGGAAGCGCGATCCAGTCGGCCTTTCTCAAAGCGGACACCCTGAAGCATCTCCTCGTCATCAACACCGAGGAGACGCTTGCGCGCAGGATCCCGCGCGGCCAGGTGATGAAGATTAAAATCGAGGTGGACACGGACCCGCCACCCGGATTCGACACCGAAACACGGTTTCTCCTTCAGCCCATCCCGTTTTCGGTCAGGGTCTTCTCGCTGCCCGATATGTTCGCGGGCAAGATGCACGCCGTGCTCTGCAGGGCATGGAAGAACCGCGTGAAGGGCCGGGACTGGTACGATCTGGTCTGGTATGCCGCCAACCACCCTCAGTTGCACCTTTCTCACCTGGAACAGCGGATGATCCAGAGCGGCCACCTGAAGAAGGCGCAGCGACTGAACCCGGAAACGTTTTCGACCATTGCTGCAATGGCGATTGATAAGCTGGATGTGAGCCAGGCACGAAGAGAGGTGGAGCCCTTTGTGAAAGACCCCGAGGCGCTGACAGTTTGGTCCCGGGAGTTTTTCTATGATGTCATCCGTCGGATTGTCCTGGTGTAATCGCCGGCCCGTTCCAATTACCCAAATTTCAATTATCCAGTACATGCAGCTTAGCCGCCAGCTTGAGACTTTTCTTTGCCTTCCTCCCCCACCGGTCACGGGTCACCGGTTACTACCGCGCAGCGGCCTTGCACCCCATGCATCAAATTCTGTTGATAACCGCCGCCCGTTTTGCTATGAAATGCAAAATTTGACGGCCCGTTACAGAAAATGAAGAACCCCGCAGCCGAAAGCCCGTGTCGATTCCCGGTCGATCCGGGTTTTTATATATACATTCCAACCACATAGGACATTCGCCCGGTAGCCGCAAAGAAGACCGGATCAGGACATCACGGGCAGGCTTTTTGCAGGGTTTTCACCGGGTACTGTCAGGCATTCGAAGGCCTGTTTGTCATTCCCGCGCACGCGGGAAACCACGCATAGTCCTCATCACGTGTAAAAATTCAGCGAACCACCCCAAGGACACCCTCACCCCTGCGCGGGGCAAGGGAAGGGGTGAGGGGGCTTGTCGAAAACGGAACCCGTCTCAGAGATTTGTTTTTCAACACCCAATAGGGAAACGCCCGACATGGCCACCATGATCCCCAGCGACGTGGATCAGTTCACAACCGACGGCGAGCGGCAGTTCTACCGCTTCCTCGAGCGGGTCGCCCGCCCCGACAGCCGCTACCTCTCCTGGTACCTCCCCGACATCAGGGGCAAAGAGCCCGATTTCCTTCTCTTCTCCGACGAGGTGGGCCTCGTCATCTTCGAGGTCAAGGACTGGGCCCTGGAGCAGATCCGCGAGGCCGACCCCCAGTACTTCGTCCTGGACATGGGCGGCAAGACCGAGAAGCGCCGCAACCCCCTCAGTCAGGCCCGCGAGTACTTCGCCGACGTCATGAACCGCATCAGGGAGGACGGCTATCTACTCTCCTCCGACCCCCGCTTCAAGGGCAAGGTGAAGATCCCCGTGAACTGCGGCGTCGTCTTCCCCAACATCAACAAGTACGAGTACAAAGAGAAAGACCTCCACAAAGTCATCGACCCCGACAAGATCTTCTTCTGCGACGATCTGCACCCCCAGTCGGACCACTGGGCCGACCCCTCGGGCCGCTGCTTCCTCGAGGCCCTCAAGCGGATGTTCATGCCCCAGTTCAGCTTCCAGGTCACAGGCAAAGACCTCGAGCGCCTCAAAGCACTCCTCTTCCCCGTCGTGCGCATCGAGCTGCCCGACCGGGGAAAGGCGGACAAGCTCGAGGAGGACAGGCGCCGCCTCCGGGTCCTCGACCACAACCAGGAGGCCCTGGCCCGCAAGATCGAGGGCGGCCACCGCATCGTCACGGGCCCCTCGGGCTGCGGCAAGACCCTCGTCCTCGTCCACCGCGCGGCCCTTCTCAAACAGTACAACCCCGGGGTCAAGAACATCCTCTTTGTCTGCTACAACATCACCCTCGTCAACTACATCAAGAGGCTTTTTGCCGACAAGAAGGTGCCCCTGGGCGAGGGCGGCGTCGAGGTGATGCACTTCTTCGAGCTCTGCGCGAAGATCCTCAATGAAAAGATCCAATACGAGAAACAGGACCAGGCCTACTACGACACGGTCGCGCAGCTGGCCCTGGACAAGGCACAGACCAGCAACCTCAAGTACGACGCAATCCTCATCGACGAGGGTCAGGACTTCAGCGACGAGATGTTCAAGACGGTCATAAGCCTCCTCAACCCAAAGACCGACAACCTCATGATCGCTCTGGACGACAACCAGAACATCTACCGAAATGGCCAGGCCTGGAAGAATCTGGGCATCAAGGCCCAGGGCAGGGTGCACAGGCTCAACTACGTCTACCGAAACACCGTCGAGATCGCCCGGTTCGCACAGAGATTCATGAGCGAAAGCGGCACATCTCCCTCTGTGTCATTCCGTGCAAGCGAAGCGCGACACGGAATCCATGCCGACGACCAGACCGAGCTCTTCCCCGACTACTTCGACTACCACGGGCCCAAACCGGAGCTAAAGCCATTCACAAATCTTACAGAAATTATTAATTATACGGCGGAAAGCGTGAAGAGGCTTGCGGATTCGGGCATGCCCCTCTCCGAGATCGCCGTTTTGTATACGGTCAAAGAGCCCTACGAAAATGAAACGGCATTTCTGCCGCTCGCCATTGTCCAAACCCTTGAGTCCAAGGGCATCCTCTCCAACTGGATCTCAGAAGACTACAAGGCAAAGAAGAGCTACGACATCACCACCAACCGCGTGACCGTCTCCACCATCCAGAGCGCCAAGGGCCTGGACTACGCCTGCATGTTCCTGCTGGGGCTGGATTCGCCGAGGGTGGAAGAGTGGCCGGCAGAGGTTGCGAAGAACCTGACCTATGTGGCCGTTACGCGGGCAAGGGAAGAGTTGGCAATCCCTTGGTTGAGAAAGACGCAACTGATTGAGCGGATCGAGACATCCCTATGAAGTTCATCCACGCCGCCGACATTCACCTCGACAGCCCTCTCGTCGGCCTCCAGTTCTACGAAGGGGCGCCCGTCGAGGAGATCCGGGGGGCCACCCGAAGGGCCCTCGAGAATCTCGTCGAACTCGCCGCCGCGGAGAAGGTCGATTTTGTCCTGCTCGCGGGGGACCTCTACGACGGCGACTGGAAGGACTACAACACGGGGCTCTTCCTCGCGAGCCAGATGTCCAGGCTTCGCGAGGAAGGCATCCGCGCATTCGTCATCTCGGGCAACCACGACGCCGCAAGCCAGATCACGAAGCACCTGAGGATGCCCGACAACGTAAAGACCCTCTCCGTGCGGAACCCCGAATCAGTCCACATCGAAGACCTCGGCCTCGCCATCCACGGTCAGGGCTATGCCGCCCGGGCCGTCACCGACGACCTGGCCGGCGGTTACCCCCTCGCCACGCCCCACCACTTCAACATCGGGCTTCTTCACACCAGCCTCGACGGCCGGGAAGGGCACGAGTCCTATGCGCCGACAAGTGTCGGCAGCCTTCTGTCCAAGGGCTACGACTACTGGGCGCTGGGTCACGTCCACGCCCGGGAGATCGTCCGCGAGGAGCCCTGGGTCGTGTTCCCCGGCAACCTTCAGGGGCGCCACATCCGGGAGACGGGGCCGAAGGGCTGCATGCTTGTCGAAGAGCAGGACGGCCGCATCGTCCGCGTGGAGCACAGGGAGCTTGATGTCATGCGATGGGCCGTTGCCGTCGTCGATGCGGGCAGGGCCGCCCGGGGGGATGACGTGATCGACGCCGCCATCAAGGTTCTGAAAAAAGCCGTCAAGGAAAACAATGAAATGCCTCTCGCGGTGCGCGTCGAGATCATGGGGGCCACGAAGGCGCACCGGGAGCTGCTCGCCAACCCCGAGCGCTGGAAGAGCGAACTGCGGGCCGTCGCAACGGATATCAGCGGCGGCACGATGTGGCTCGAGAAGATCCGGTTTGCCACCCGGGAAGCGGCGGGTACAACACTGGGGGCAAAAAGCGAGGCCCTCGTGGAGCTGATGAGCGCCGTCGACGGCCTTTCGACCAATGCGGATCTCGTCAGTGCCGCTGTCGAGGCGCTGGGCGATCTTCACGAGAAGCTGCCGCACGAGCTGAAGAGCGGCGACGAGGCGATCCGCCTCGACGACCCCGAGACGGTCAAGCGGGCGGCCGAGGGGGTCAGGCAGGTGCTGATGGAGCGAATCCTGGCCGGGGGGGTGGAGCTGTGAAGATCCTCGAGCTCGACCTGCGCGCATTCGGGCCCTTCACCGACGTCAGGCTCGACCTGGCCGAGGGGCATGAGGGGATGCACATCCTCTACGGGCCCAACGAGGCGGGGAAAAGTTCCGCCCTGCGCGCCCTCAAATGCCTGCTCTACGGGATCCCGAAGAACTCGGCGGACAACTTCATCCACGAGAACAAGGCCCTCCGCATCGGCGGCCGTTTGCGCAACGCCGACGGCTCCGAGTTCGCCTTTCTGCGGCGCAAAGGGAACAAGGACACCATCTTGAGCCCCGACGGAAAGCCCATCGACGAACGCGACCTCGACAGGTTCCTCCACGGCGTGACGGAAGAGTCCTTCGGGTTTCTCTTCGGCATCGACCACGAGGCGCTTGTGCGCGGCGGCCGCAACATCCTGGCGGGAAAGGGTGAGACCGGCCAGAGCCTCTTTGCGGCGGGCGCCGGCGGGGCGAACCTGCGCGCCGTGCTCGAAGCCATCGAGGCCGATGCGGAAGCCCTTTTCAAGAACAAGGGGCAGCTCCCGGCCATCAACAAGGCCGTCAGCCGCCACCAGGAACTCCGGAAGAGAATCTCCGATCTCTCGCAATCGAGCCGGGAATGGGCCGAAAAGGAGAAAGAGCTCCGCAAGGCGATGGCCGAGCGGGACAGCGTGAAGAAGTCGCTGGAGCGGCTCACAGCAGAGGTCAACCGGCTAAAGCGCCTCATCGAGATCGTCCCCAAATCCGGCCTCCTCAGGGAGACGCGCGCGAAGGTCGAGGCCATGGGGGAGGTCATCACCCTGCCCGAGGACTTCGCCGCCCGGCGCCATCAGGCCGAGAAGCAGCTCAACGCCGCCATCGAGGTCAAGCGAAGGGCGGAACTGGATCTGGAACGTCTCCATGCCGACATCGCAAAGATCGTGCTGCCGCAGAAGCTTCTGGACCAGGCCGACGCCATTGAGGCGATCCGCGAACGGCTCGGCCAGTACCGCAAGGCAGCCGTCGACCTCGGCACGCTCAAGGGACGGCTTCAGCAGAACAAGGCGGACATCCGGGTGCGGCTGCAGGAACTGGCGCCGGGCCTCGACGCGGAGTCCGTCAAGGGCATGAGGCCCAGGGCCGCCGTAAAGACCCGCATCCAGAAGCTCGCCAGCCGCTATGAGGCTTTGCAGGCGGAGCAGGCGAGGGCGGCAAAGGCCCTCCGCGATGCCGAACAAAATCTCAACAGGCTGAAGGACGACCTGAAAAGCCTCGAGGCCCCGAAAGATTCTGCCTCCCTCAAGAAATCCCTCGCGAAACTCGCGAAAAGCGGCGACCTGGCCGCAGCCCTGCAGGAAGCCCAGAAGGCGCTTCAAAACGAAGAGAGGCAGGCCCGCGGCCTGCTGCAGCGCCTGCCCCTCTGCAGCCGTTCCTTCGAGGAGGTGGGCCGGGTGCCCGTTCCCTCGTCGGAGACCGTCAGCCGTTTTGAAGACAACTTCTCCCGTGGGAAGGCCCTCGTTGACAATCTGGACAGCCGGCTGGGCGATGCGCGGTCGGAGCTGCAGGGGGTCGAACAGAAGATCGACGCCATCCGACTGGCCGGGGCCGTGCCGACCGAAGAGGACCTCGAAAAAGTCAGAGACAGGCGGCAAAAGGGATGGGGCCTCGTGAAAAGGGCCTGGCTCGAGGGTGAAAACATCGAGGAGGAAAGCAGGGCCTACGACCCCGAGCGCGACCTGGCGGCGGCCTACGAGGCGTCCGTCGAGCAGGCCGATGACACCGCCGATCGTCTCCGCAGGGAGGCCGCCCGGGTGGCGGAGTATGCCGCCCTTGTCGTGCAGGCGGAAAAGGCAAAGGAGGAGATCGCCCGGCTGGAGCGCGAGCGGCACGACGCGCAGCAGGCGACGGCCCGCACCACCGAGGAATGGAAGGCAGCCTGGGCGCCCGCCGGCATCGAGCCCCTGACGCCCAGGGAGATGAGGGCGTGGCTCGAGCAGTACGGAAAAATCCTCCAGCGGCTCGAGAAGATGGGCGAGCAGAGGGCCCTGATTGAAAAGATCCAGGGGAAGATCGGCGAGCACCGGGAGGAGCTGAGCCGACATCTCGAAGCCTTGGGTGAAAAACCCGCAACGGAAGAAGAGACATTCGGGCAACTCGTCGAGCGCTGTGAAATGACCCAGGAGTGGCTGGAGAGGCTTGCCCGGCGACATGCGGATCTGGAGACGAAGATCTCCGCTATGGCCGACGAAATAAAAGCGCACACGCAGGCACAGGCCGACGCGGAGAAACGGCTGGCGGACTGGCGCAACGAGTGGTCGGAGGCCGTCAAGATACTGGGGATGGGAGAGGGGACAACCCCGGACGAGGCGCTTGTCACGCTCTCGAAGTTAGACGAGCTGTTCAAAAAGATCGATGAGAGCGATGACCTGGAAAGGAGGATATTTGGCATCAACCGCGACGCCGAGCTGTTCAACGCCGATGTGAAGGCCCTCATCGGCCACGTTGCCCCCGATTGGGAAAGACTGCCGCCCGATCAGGCGGCGGCGCAGCTCAACGCCGAACTCACCCGCGCCAGGGATGCGGCGACCCGGCACACGCAGATTGCTCGGGAGATCGAGCAGAAAGGCAGGGGGCTGCGCGAGGCGGAAAAGGAGATCGCCCTGGCAACGGAGAAGCTCAAAAGCCTGTGCCGGCAGGCCGGTTGCGATACCCCCGATGAGCTGGAAGCCCGGGAGAAGCGCTCGACCGACTATCAGGAATTGAAACAGCGAATCCAGGTCCTGGAAACGGATATCGTCGAGCGCGGCGGGGGCGCGACCCTTCAACAGATACTGCATGATGTCGAGGAGGTTGATGTCGATGCGCTGACCGCGCAAATGAAGGAATTGGAGAGAGAACTCTCGACTTTGAGAGAGCGGCAATCCGAGCTTGACGAGCGGGTCGGAAGCCTGCGCAGCGAGCTGGGCCGCATCGACGGCTCCTCCGCGGCAGCCGAGGCCGCCGAGGAAGCCCAGGGCGTCCTCGCCTCCATCCGGGATCACGTGGATGACTACGTCAAGCTGCGCCTTGCCTCCCTGGTTCTCAGACAGGCCATTGAGAACTACCGGGCGAAAAACCAGGGGCCCCTTCTGGAAAGGGCGGGCACTCTCTTTGCCCGCCTGACGCTCGGGTCCTTCTCCGGCCTCAAGACGGACTACGGCGAGAACGACGAACCGGTCCTCCAGGGAGTCCGCCCCGACGGCAATGTGGTCGACGTTGCCGGCATGAGCGACGGCACCCTCGATCAGCTCTACCTCTCCCTGCGTCTGGCCACACTGGAGAAATACCTGGAAACCAACGAGCCCATGCCGTTCATCGTGGACGACATCCTGATCCGCTTCGATGATGACCGGGCAAGGGCAACCCTGGAGGTACTGGCGGATCTGTCGGAAAAAACGCAAGTCTTATTCTTTACTCATCACGCGCGACTCGTTGAACTTTCGAGCAAGGTGCGAAGCAAGTGCGGCTTGTTGTTTCATCAGTTTAACAGCGCCACGTTCAAAGACAGCGTGGTTACTTCAGAAGAGCTATAAAAAATGATCCAACTGTTAAAATCCGAACCTGGTTTTACTCGAAACAATCTTCAAATCATTGCCTGTGCCGGCTCTGGCAAGACGGAATTCGTTTCGCTGCGGATTGCATATCTGATTGCAGAACATTTGGCCAGGCCTGAGAATATCGTGGCCTTTACCTTTACGGAAAGGGCCGCACAGGAGCTAAAATTTCGCATCCGCAGCAAAATCAGGCAATTGATTGGGCATCAGCCAGACATAGGCGATCTCTATGTCGGCACCATTCACAGCTTTTGCTATGAGCTTCTCAAGGAATTCGTGCCTGGTTATCGAGTATTCGATGTCCTCGATGAGGGAAAGAGATTTGCATTTATCAATGCGCATCGATTCGATCTCGGTTTTAAGTCATTAAAAGAATGGCTAGCCTCAGAAGGGCTTCGTCAACCATACGGTGTCATGCCGCTTACCTGGGTCTTAAATACCTTCATCCGCGGTGTCGATATTGCCCGCGAGGAAATGCGCCCGCCGAAAGAGATCTCACAATGTCGCGATTTCATAGTTTCTTTTCAAAAATATGAAGAAAAGCTCAAGGAACACCGATTCCTCGATTTCAGTTCCATGATGGCCATTGCCGTTCGTCACCTGGAGGAGGATCGACAACTTCTCAAGGAGGTCAGGAAACGCTTCACGCACATTACAGTAGATGAATACCAGGATATCAATCCTATTCAGGAGCGTTTAATTCGCCTCCTGACCGGGCCGGAAACCAACCTCTGCGTCGTCGGCGATGACGATCAGGCGATCTACCAATGGCGAGGCTCGACGGTCGAGAATATCCTGACCTTCACGAAGCGGTATAAGAAAGTATTCACCCACCATCTGCCTATCAACTACAGATCGACGAATCAGATCGTCCTATGCGGCGCCAAGCTGATTCAAAAAAACAAGATACGCCTTCCCAAAAAAATGGGCGACTCCGGTAAAAGGGCGGAAAAGGGCGACCTTTATAAAGTCGAATTTCTCTCCCAGACCGCGGAAATCGAATTCATCGTTGAAAGAATTCAGCACCTTTTGGGTGTCCAGTGGGAGGAGAACAACGGCAAGAAACGGGGATTGGCTTATTCCGATATGGCCATTTTTTTCCGTTCCGTTAAATACGACGGACAACCTTATCTGGAAGCCCTGGACGAGGCAGGGATACCTTACGCGGTATCAGGCATCGGCGGACTCTTTGAGGCCAGAGAAGTGGATGTCATATTCAGCATCTTTGCCTATCTCGGCGGTTTCAAGAAGCTCTGGGATTCAAGGGCCGGGGAAGGAGAAACGCCGGACCCTGCCGATATTTATGAACAGGCGGCGGCGATCTTTCACCGACCGACAAAGCGCGAATTCGTGAGGAACCTTGAACACCTTCGAGATGCTTTGCAGAAGCAGCGCCGTCTTCAATTACAGGGACTATATGGGGAGATCCTGAGGATGCTCGGCGTTGATGATGAGGAGTACCATAACGATGCGCATGAGATCGAGATGTACAATCTGGGCCGCCTGAGTCAGGCGATCTCCGATTACGAAGGCACCAGAAGCTACTGCACCTTTAAGGACATCGAGCGGTTCTGCTGGTTTATCCGCCATTACGCCGAGGGGGCGTATGACGCGGGTGCCGGTGAAGATCCGACCCGCATAATCAATGCCGTCCAGGTCATGACACTCCACGGGGCCAAGGGTCTTGGTTTCCCTGTCGTTTTCATGCCCTATTGCATCGAGCGGCCTCACCGCAGCACCCCGCCGGGCTTTCTTGATCCGGCTACATTTGATTTCTCCCGATATAGTGGAAGTGTAGAAGATGAACGGCGACTTTTTTATGTCGGCCTGACGCGGGCAAAAAAATTCCTCTTTGTGACAACATCCCGGAAGCCGGTAGGAAAGGTCCACGAGAAAAGGCCATTGCAATACTTTACCGAACTGACTGATGAGGGATTTATAACATCTGCCACCGCCGATCCGACAAAAAGAAAACGTCTGCCGCCGGAGCCGTCGCTAGAGGAATACCGTTTTCCCACAAGCTACTCGGAGCTGAGCGACTACATCCGGTGCGAATACGACTATAAGATGCGCTACGTTTATGGTTTCAATCCGGTCATCGTTCAGGCACTTGGCTATGGCAACCAGGTCCATAATCTCCTAAATCTGCTTCACAAGATTGCGCAGCAGACGGGTCAGGTGCCCCTGGATGAAGAGGCGGCAAAGCTGCTGCAGGAACATTTTACCCTTCGTTATGCGGCGAGCGAACAGGAGGAAACCCTTAAAAAGAGCGCCCTGCGCAGCATCCTCCGTTATCTGAACATGTGGCGGGAGGACTTTTCTCTTTCTGTCAAAACGGAGCGAACCTTCGAAATGGATCTCGACAACGCGCTGCTCACCGGGACGATCGACCTGCTGAAACGCGAAAATGGCAGCAGCGACATTTTGGAAATTATTGATTTCAAGACCGGAAACGACCGCAAGGATCGGGAGGCGCTCGATCTGCAGGTCCAGCTCTACACATTAGCAGCGCGCAACGCACTGGATCTCAATGTCCGCAAGGCCTATGTCCACTTCTTGGATGACCACAAGCAGCCGCGCCTGGAGATCCTTACGACGCCGAAACAGCTCGAACTGGCGATGCGGACTCTTTCCGACGCGGTCAAAGGCATCACAACCCGCCGCTTCCAGCGGAATCCCCGCAGCAGCAAATCATGCACGAACTGCGACTGGGAGAAGATATGCCCGAAGAAGAAAAAATAGAGGCGCCGGATTATCGCGGCCACCGCTCGAGACTCAAAGCGCGCTTTGAGAAGACAGGCTTTCAGGGGTTCCACGATTATGAGGTATTGGAATTTCTTCTCTTTTTTGCTCTTCACCGGAAGGACACGAAATCCATTGCCAGGAAGCTTCTGAAAAGATTCAAAAATTTCATCGGCGTCATCCATGCCGATACACGGGAATTGAAGGAGATCAAGGGAATCGGTGACCATACGGCGCTCTATTTGAAGGCCGTCGGTGCCGCCGTCGGCTTCTACTTCGACGAACGGGCCAAGCAGGAGGATTTCCAGTTCACCAACGTGAATGAACTGGTCGATTATTTCCGGGCCGCCATCGGTGGGAAGCCCAACGAGATGCTGCGTGTCCTCTATCTGAATAGTAACAACACCCGAATTCATGCGGAGGACTTGAGTGAGGGAACGGTCACGGAGGCCGCTGCCTTTCCCCGAAGGATCGTCGAGGGCGCGCTGAAATACCGTGCAGCATCGGTCATCATAGGCCACAATCACCCGGGCGGTGTTCCTGAACCATCGGAGAACGACAATGCTATCACCGGCGAAATCGGAAAGGCCCTGAAAACGGTAGGCGTCACCCTTCAGGAGCATGTCATCGTTGCCCCGGCTGGCTTTTACAGTTATCGAAAAAATGGGTTTTTCGACAACGGGTTTTAATCATGGAACATCCTTTTAGAGAACTGGGAGGCTGATAAGGTGACTGAAGAAATCAAGAACATGCCCACGGGACTCTACTGGCAGGGGAAAAAGACGGAGGTGGAGCGGATTGTTCTGCCCTTCCAGACCATCGAGACCATCAACGAGAGCCGGGCGACACGGGAGAAGGAAAAGAAGACTGGGCCTGACATCTTCAAGACTGAAGCAGAGAAAACCTGGCATAACCGCCTCATCTGGGGCGACAACAAGTACGTCATGGCTTCCCTTCTGGCGGAATTCGCCGGCAAGATCGACCTGATCTACATCGATCCGCCCTTTGCCACCGGTGCGGATTTTTCCGTAAAGATGGAGATCGGCGATGCGGAATGGACGAAAGAGCCCTCCGCAATTGAAGACAAGGCCTACCGGGACACCTGGGGCCGGGGCCTCGATTCCTATCTGCAGATGATGTACGAGAGGCTGGTTTTGATGCGGGAGCTGCTGAGCGAGAAGGGGAGCATTTATGTCCATTGTGATCATAGAGTCAATAGTCATCTCCGGATATTACTTGACGAAATATTCGGTGCATCGAATTTCCAAAGAGAGCTCATTTGGACAATGAGCGCTGCGTCTGGTTATAAGGGGATGGTTCAGAATTATGTTCGTGGACATGAAACTATTTTGTATTACTCACGTGGTGAAAATGTGACCTTTAATAAGTCTTATCTTCCGTATTCGAAAGAACAACTCGCTCGCTTTTCGAGTATTGACGAAAATGGTCGGCATTATAAAGTGATTACAAAGACTCGTCGCCTTTATTTAGACGAGGCAAAAGGTGTTCCATTACCTGATGTATGGACAGATATTGCTAACTTTCAAACAATAGTAAACTCACCTGAAATATTGGGATATGAAACGCAGAAACCGGAGGCCTTACTAAAACGCATCATAAATACATCTTCCAACGAAGGCGATCTTGTCGCCGACTTCTTCTGCGGCTCCGGTACAACCGGTGCCGTGGCAGAGAAGCTGGGTCGACGCTGGATCATGGCCGATCTGGGGCGTTTCGCTATCCATACCACCCGCAAACGTCTTCTCGGTATCGAGGGATGCAAACCTTTTATCGTTCAAAATTTGGGTAAGTACGAGCGCCAGTACTGGCAGGGCGTGACGTTTAAGAAACGGTCCGACGAACAAGTTCCCCTCTACGAATACATCCAGTTTATCCTGAAGCTCTACAACGCCGAGCCTCTTTCCGGGATGCTCCACCTTCATGGTCGGAAAGGTAAGCGCCTTGTACACATCGGTGCTGTGGATGCCCCCGTCACCTTTGCGGAAATTCAGGAGGCGGTTGCCGAGACGAAGAAAACCGGGCAGGATTCCCTCGATGTGCTCGGCTGGGAATGGGAGATGGGGCTGCATGACGTAGTCGAAAAGGCCGCCAGGGCAAGCGGCGTGCACCTGCGCCTCTTCAGCATTCCGCGGGATGTGATGGATCAGCGCGCCGTCGAGAGGGGCGAGATCACCTTCTACGAGCTGGCCTATCTGGAAGTGGAAGCCCTGCAGGACAAAGCGGGCCGGTTTGTCGTTGAGCTGAAGGATTTCGCTATTCCGAATCTCGACCTCATCCCCAAGGAGGTCCGGAAAATCGTCAAGAAATGGTCCGATTACATTGACTACTGGGCCGTGGACTGGGACTGGAACGAGGACACCTTCCATAACATGTGGCAGTCCTACCGGACGCGGAAGGAACGGAAATTGGACCTGAAGTCCGATGTCCACGCCTATGAGACCAGAGGGAAGCACCTGATCATGGTCAAGGTGATTGACATCTTCGGCAACGACACGACAAAGGTCTTGGAGGTGAAATCCTGATGGCAAGGAGAAGCAAGGCCAAAGCCGATAAATCAAAACCCATCATCGCCCTTGAGCAAAGACTGCCGGAAGTCCCGGGGCGCGATCCCTACTCGCCGCCAACGCAGCACCTTGTCAAGGACGATAAAGGCGGCTACCTCGTTGAAAAGTTCCGTCGCCCGAGCAAAACTCTCCTCGTGGATCAAATTCGAGAGGAGGTAGATCAGTGGCGAAGCAAGGGCTATAAGGCGCCTGCCGGGATTTCGCCGACCTCCCAGCGCCTGCTGGAGTGGTGGTTTGACGAAACTCACCGCTTCGAAAGCGGCGAGTCTTTTCAATATTACTTCGCGCAGCGTGAAGCAATCGAAACGATCATTTACCTTTATGAGGTCAAGAGCTACCGCGACGTGGCGGACATGATCCTCAGATACATGGACCCCAACGCTTATAAAGAAGATCTCTTCACCCGGAGGAAGACCATAGAGCAGACAGTCCGTGATGAGCGGATTCTTACCCGCGTCGTTCCGGAGACGGGGCTTGTCGCTCAACAGGAACTGCCCCAGCCGGATCATTGCCGTTTTGCCTTAAAGATGGCGACCGGTTCAGGAAAGACGCTTGTCATGGCGATGGCCGCAGTCTGGTCCTATTTCCATAAAAAGTATGAAAAAAAATCCGATCTCAGCCGCACGTTTCTCGTGATCGCTCCCAACATCATCGTTTTCGAACGGCTGCGAGAAGACTTCGAAAACGGGCGGATCTTCAAGGAATGGGACTTGATCCCCCCTGAATGGCAGCACGATTGGCAAATGTCCTGCATCTTGCGGGGGGAATCGAGGAAGACGACAACAGAGGGGACCCTTTATCTGACGAACATACACCAACTCTACGAAGATAAGGGGAATAATCAGCCGGATGACCCGGTCAATCGCCTGCTGGGTCCTAAACCCAAAGAAGCCACCGGTTCGTGGGAAGAGGATATTCTGGATCGGGTCCGTCAACACAAGGATCTGCTCATCATCAATGATGAGGCCCACCATGTCCACGACACGGATCTGGAGTGGTACAAGGTGATCCTCAACCTGCACAAAAACCTGAAAGAAAAGTATGGTGGCCGACTCTCGCTGCAACTGGATTTTACTGCAACGCCGAAGGATCAGAACGGCACCTTCTTCCCGTGGATTGTCTGCGACTACCCCCTTGCTCAGGCAATTGAGGACCGCATCGTCAAGGCGCCCCTGATTGTCCACAAGACGGAAAGGGCAGACCCTGATAAGTATTCCAAGGCAAGCGTTGCCTATGCAGAATGGATCAACATCGCCATCTCCCGCTGGCAGGAACATTTTGATGCCTACAGCAAAGTCGGCAAGCGCCCGGTGCTGTTCATCATGGCGGAAAACACGCGGGATGCCGACGACATTTTCGATTTTCTGAAAGGGAAGGCGGAATTCAAAGGAGCCGGGCAGCTTCTGCTCATTCATACGGACAAGACCGGCGAGGTGAGCAAGAAGGATCTGGATGCGGCTCGGGAGGCAGCACGATCCATCGACTTGCCCAATAACAGGATCAGGGCGATTGTCAGTGTCATGATGCTCCGGGAGGGCTGGGATGTCCGGAACGTCTCCGTGATTCTGGGGCTCCGCCCTTTCAGTGCCAAGGCCAACATCCTGCCCGAACAGGCCGTCGGCCGGGGTCTACGCCTGATGAGAGGGGTCGGACCCGATTACATCCAGATCGTGGAGATAATCGGAACGCAGAAATTCGAAGAGTTCGTAAAAAATCTGGAGGTGGAGGGCGTTGGAGTCGGCATCACGAAAGACCCGCCGCCCTTAGGTGTTCATATTTATCCGATGAAGATCAAGGCGGACTACAACATCGAAATTCCCATCCTCACCCCTGTGCATACGCGGGAATTCAAGGGATTGGATGATTCGGTCATCAAGGGATTGCCGGCTAATCCGAAGGGTCTCGAACCGGCTTCTGTCGGTGGCGTGAAGGTCAATCTGGTGGAAACGGTTACCCAGAAGACCGTTGCCCAGAAGCAGGTGACTATCGATACAGGCATACCGGAGATCAACGAAATCCTTTCCCACCTGACCAGCAGAATCTGCAAGGAGGCCCGGATTGATGGACAGTTTGCCGTAGTCTATCCTATCGTGCGAAAGTACGTTAGGGAGATCTTCTTCGGTCAGGAAGTGGACTTGGAAACGGAGCAGATCCGGCGCTTATTGTCGCACGCAGTAAACCGAGATCACATCATTTCGACCCTTGCGAAGGCGATAGGCGACAAGAGCATCTCCAAGATCACCTCGACACTGCGATCCGATCCTCTTTCTCTGATGGAGCTGGATGGCTTCTACTGGCGGCGGGAATGGTGCGAGCTGGACAAAACCATCTTCAACGTGACACCCTGTTTCAATCCTTTTGAAAAACACTTCGCCCAGTTCCTGGAGCAGGCTGAAGATATTGACCGGTTCGCAAAACTGGCCGAGTCCTACACGAAATTTTCCATTGAGTACCTGAATCACAAGGGCGCCATTTCGACGTATTACCCTGATTATGTGGCAGCGCAAAAGGCAGGAGACGGGACGACCATCATGTGGCTCATCGAAACGAAGGGGTGGGAGCAGGCCGATGTGCCTTTGAAAGACGCCCGTGCGGTGGAATGGTGCCGCGATGCATCGAAACTGACAGGAACAGTCTGGAAGTACTTGAAGGTAAAGTATGCCGATTATATGGCCATGACGGCAAACCTCGGAAAATGGCCGGCACCTTCATTCGGGGATTTTCTGGATAGACTCATGATAGATTCCAAGAAGAAACAACCCGCATTGATAGAATAAGTATTCCAAGGCACAGTCGTCAAAGGAAGGAAATGGCCAATTACGAGAGACAGAGAGCTGTGGTCAGGTCTTGTATTTCAACATGATGGTGTCAGACACGCATCATACGCATTGATTGAATCGCCCCGGGCCACGAGAAGACGCCGCTTACCGACGACATAAAATCAAAATGTTGGAATACAAGCCCTGACCCCATTCTCTCCCTGTAGAGCTTATTGCATTTGATAGATTGATGAATGATGCTGAAGTAAAAGACTTGACTCCAATTCTTTGCAGCCGCCTAAGGCGGATAATTGGGCTGGGCCATCTGACACATAGAACGTAAGGACGAAGTGCGTATGGTAGAAAGAAGTGAACTTGCAGACAAAATCTTAAAGTTACTTGAGGAGAAGCCGGGACAAAAGGCCCGAGACCTTGCCACAGCGCTGAGTGTGGACAAGGCGGAAATCAATTCGATTTTGTACGGTGTTCTTCGTGGCAAGGTCGCGCAGGACAAAGCCTATCGATGGTGGCCAAGGGAATCGAAGAATGTTGAAGGGCCGGATTCAACACTGACCCAGAAATTAGACACCCCGTTGAGCCGCATCTGTTCCTATTATCTCGATTGCCTGAATCATGACGATCAGGGTGGCGTGAGTGTATTTGCATCGAGCAACTTCGGGTTGGATTACGCCGAGCTGACGAAGATGCCGGCTTTTTCCGGGAGTTCGGAGGAATTGTTTGAAAATGAGGCCGTCCGTAAACTTCTCTCAAGAGTTCGGCGAGACCGTGGCCGGCTCTCGCTCGCCCTGGGCTATCCAGTCCTTCTGAAGAAGATTCGCAGCAAGAAGGGTTGGGAAGGCTTTATCGTTGCACCGATATTTCTTTTCGGGTTTCGAGACGATGCATCCAGTCGATATGCGTCACCCGCCCTGACAGACGAGATGCCGCAGATCAATTATACGGCCTTGCGAAGCTTAACCAGCGCCGATCGAACGAATGTCGTTGACGAAGTCGTCCATTTGTCTTTGGATCTTGGATTCGAAGATCCTGACTTTTCAATTCCGGATATTGATGAGCTTATGCTGCGACTCCGGAGCCTGCGTGAGGAATGGGACTGGAAGGAAGAGCCCGATCCCACTAACCTTCGTATCGAGCCCTCTCTTTCGTCATTGAAGGAAGAGGGAATTTATAATCGTGCCATTGTTCTCTTGGCAGAACGCTCGCCCTACACAAAGGGTTTGGAAACGGAGCTTCGGTTACTCCAGTCGGTACCGCAGGATCAATACAAAGATACGGCATTAGGAAAATGGTTACATGGCGGAGATCATGAAAGCAAGTCATTGCCGGGTGAAGCCTTACTCGAAGTGCTTCCAATGAACAGCGAACAACGCCAATCGGTCCATCACAGTCTGAATAATCCTCTGACGGTGATTACCGGGCCTCCGGGGACCGGGAAGTCTCAGGTCGTGACATCCATCTTGATCAATGCGGCTTACCAGGGCAAAAAGGTTCTTTTTGCAAGCAAGAACAATAAAGCTGTTGATGTTGTAGAGACTCGTGTAAATGCGCTGGGGCCCAGACCCATTCTTCTTCGGCTGGGTTCGGGTGAATTACAGGCCCGCTTAGCGGAGTATCTGATCTCTCTTCTCTCGGCGACGGCGTCTCAGCATGATCGCAACAAATACAAAGAGTCAATGCAAAAACTGACGCAGAATCGTTCAAGGCTCGAGGCCCTTGACGCCGAGATGGACGAAACCATTCGAATCCGTAATCTCGTTGACAAGCTCGAACAGGACATCGAAGCGATCCGTAAAGATGTTGATGTCGATCTTTTTCGCTCTTTTAAGACGGTTGAGCTCGACAAAGTAAACGTGGCTCTGACATCATTTAAAACCGCCGTAACTGCTGCAGATAAGCGTCAGCAAACCTTTATGGTGAAATTATTCTGGAGTTTTATACGTAACGGTCGCTTCAATCGGTTGCGGGAAGAAACTGCACTTTTGGGGCCAGTAGCGGAAAGCTTGGGCCTTTCTCTGCCTGCCGGTGACCCCGATGATGCGTGCATTGATTCTTGGCTGGAGCATGTCAGTGCTATCGAAGAGCGTGTTGCATCAGCAAGAAAAGTTCAGACATATTTCCAGGCACTTGCCGGGCTCAATAGAGCGGAACCGCTCGAGCAGATAAGCCGAAAGAGATGTGAATGCATCGAAGCGCTTGCTGATGTATCGACGGCTGTATGGGAGAGTTGGCTTAAATTGCAGCCGGACAGATTGACGCAGGCTGACAGAAAATTGCTGCGCGACTATGGCTCCCTCTTGCAGATGATATCTACGGGGCAGGATGCCGGCGAACGATTGTCGAAAAAAGTCTTTTCCCAATATAACGCGCTATTTCCAAAGATCACCAGTATACTTTCATGCTGGGCCATAACCTCATTGTCTGCACGCGGACGTGTTCCCTTCGAGCCCGCATTTTTCGATTTACTGGTAATCGATGAGGCCAGCCAATGTGACATTGCGTCTGCCATTCCACTGTTGTATCGGGCCAAGCGGGCGGTCATCATCGGCGATCCGAAACAGCTTCGGCATATCAGTGCCTTACCACAAAGACAGGATCGGCAACTGCTTGCAAAGAATGACTTGGTTGAGGGGTATGCGTCTTGGGCATATTCGGTTAACTCGCTATTTGATTTGGCGAGTGGAATATGCCGAAGCGAAGATATCATAGACCTAAGGGATCACCATCGATCCCATTCGGACATTATTTCTTTCTCAAATGAACATTTTTACGAAGGTCGCCTCAGAGTGGCGACGCGATATAACTCGCTTAGAAAGATTAGCGCCACGGAACCGGCGGTTCGGTGGATCAACGTTAAGGGAAAGGTGAACCGACCAGCGTCAGGGGGAGCATACAATCCACAGGAGGCAATGCGGGTCGTTGATGAGATTGAAAGACTTGTCGTTCAGCAGGGATACTCTGGAAGTATTGGGGTTGTCAGTCCATTCCGTGCACAGGCAAATCTCATACGGGAGTTGACCTATAAACGCGAAAATCTGATAGACAGACTGACCAGGAATGATTTTCTGGCGGATACAGTCCACCGCTTTCAGGGAGATGAGCGAGATGTTATGATCTTTTCTCCGACCGTGTCCGAGGGTACATCCGAGGGTGCATTTAATTTCCTTAGGAATAACCCCAACCTGTTCAATGTTGCAATCACGCGTGCGCGAGCGGGTCTGCTTGTGGTGGGGGATCAAGAAGTGGCAGCGAACTCGAGTGTGGACTATTTATCTAAGTTTGCAAAGTACGTCATGGAAAGTAGAGGAAAGGAAGGCACGAAGATATTTGATTCACATCCCTGCGGTCCCGACTACCCCCCTGTCGCGCGACCGGAGCTCGTTTCCGAGTGGGAGAAAGTTCTTTACAAGGCCCTGTATGTGGCAGGCATCAGGCCCATACCGCAATACGATGTAGAAAAGTACATCCTTGATTTCGCCATTCTAAATGGGCAGCGGAAACTCAATATAGAGGTGGACGGCGAACGCTACCATCGTAACTGGGATGGCGAACTGTGCTGGCGGGATCAAATCCGCAACCAACGACTCATTGAGCTGGGGTGGGATGTAATGCGTTTCTGGGTATACCAGATTCGGGATGACCTCGACTATTGTGTCAATCGTGTGGCTGCATGGATAAGTTCGAATCACTGATTCATGGTTCTATACGACAAGCGCGACATAGGGTTGTCGTATAGCATTTCTCAGATCATTGATACGATACTATATGTGTTAGCAACACTACTGTCCCAACGTCTGACCGGTTAGAGTCAGGAAACCAGCCTGCCATGGCTATTTGAGAGGAAACTTGTCCGTAATCGATTTGAACTCGACTTGGCTCCGGTGCCATACTTCCGCATCCTTGCGGAAGGAGACGGCGGATGAACGCCGGACGGACGATCTTCTCTCAACTTATGGACTTCCTGCCGACCCACGCGTTTCGCTCCTGCGTCGAGCGCTACAACGGCAACTACAAGATCAAGAACTTCTCCTGCGGGGACCAGTACCTGTGCATGGCCTTCGCCCAGCTGACCTGCCGGGAGAGCCTGCGGGATATCCAGGCCTGTCTGCGCTCGGCCAACCAGAAGCGCTGCCACATGGGCATCCGTGGTCGTGAGAATTAGGGGGTCGAATCTCGACACTTGACAGTGTGCGCTGACTCTGCCTCAATTCAGCCATGGCACGCCCCTTCGCACTCCGTTCGAGAACGCGTACGGCCAAGTAACCTGCCGCAGCAACGCCAGACAGTCGATCTTTCCCTCCGATGCCGACCGCACGGCCTTTCTCGACCTTCCCGCTCTTCGGATGTCAGCGGGGAGGAGAATCGCGCCTGCTGGCCGATGGACAATCACTTCTGCAGGTAGCTGCATGAAAACTAAAGAACTCATTGACATTACAGGCTATTTTATAATAGAGGAATAGGAAAAGAACACGAGCATATGTCTATGGAGATCCCTGGCGACAAAATCAGTTCTTTTTGCAGGCGGTGGAAAGTCAAGGAGCTTTCCCTGTTTGGCTCCGCGCTGCGGAGCGATTTCCGGTCTGACAGCGATGTCGACGTCCTTGTTAGCTTTTTCGAGGACGCCCGATGGAGTCTGTTCGATCTCGTGAACATGGCAGATGAATTATCCAGTGTACTCGGGCGCCCGGTCGATCTTGTAGAGAAAGAAGCCCTTCGCAATCCCTACCGGCGTGAATCCATTCTATCCACCAGAAAGATCATCTATGCAGCCTGAGGAACGAGACAGGGCTTATCTCTGGGATATGCTCGACGCCGCGAAGGCGATCAGGAGTTTCACGGACGCCTTATCCTATGAGCAGTATCTGCGTGACCGACAGGTCCAGATGGCTGTCGAAAGAGCCCTCGAAATCATTGGAGAAGCCGCGCGCAAGGTATCTGAAAGGACGAAGGCCGGGCAGAGTGCCATTCCCTGGAAAGCCATCATCGCTCAGCGCAATGTCCTTGCCCATGAGTATGGCGAGATCAAGCAAGACAGGCTCTGGGCCGTGGTGAAAAATCACATCCCGGCCCTGATCGATAACTTGGAAGCCATGATCCCGCCATCCAAGCCTTGATCCAACCCTTTGTCACTTTCCTCTATAGCCACCATGGCTCGGGCCGAAAAAACCGGTTGATTAACCGAAATATCGGTGCTATGAAGCAGATAATTAACCGATATGCCGGTGATGTTATGCTGCGTGATGAAAAAATACTTGAAATCCTGAACATTTACAATCGGTTCTGGTCGACGGGGAAGATCGACGCCGGCATCCCGCGGGACCTGTTGGGGCGGTGCGCCCGGCAACTCGAGACAAAGGAGGCCCTGCTGCTCAGGGGGGTGCGCCGCAGCGGGAAATCCACGCTGATGGCCCAGCTGATCCTGCACCTGCTGAATAACGGCACGGAGCCGGCCCGCATCCTGCGCGTGAACCTCGAGGAGCCGCTGTTTGCCGCCGAGTACTCGACGGAGCTTCTGGAGCGGATCTATCGCATCTACCGCGAGCGTGTGGCACCCACCGGCAGAAGCTATCTGTTTCTCGACGAGATCCAGAACGTGGAGGGCTGGGAGAAATGGGTCCGCGCCAGGGGCGAAACCGAGCCGGTGAAGATGGTGATTACCGGGTCTTCGTCCCGGCTGCTGAGCCGCGAGACGGGGACGACGCTCACGGGGCGGCATCTGTCCTTCGAGGTCTTTCCCCTGGGCTTTGCGGAGTTTCTGCGGTTCAAGAATGTGACCGTTTCTTCCAGGGCGGACTACTACCGTCTGCGCGACAGAGTCCGCAACCTGTTTCTGGAGTATGTCCGGTTCGGGGGGTTTCCCGAGGTCGTCCTGAGGCAGGACGACGAGGACAAGGCGCTTCTTCTGAAGCAGTACTTCGAGGACATCATCCAGCGCGATATCGTCGCCAGGCAGGACATCCGGGATGTCCTGACGCTGCAGAACCTGGCGCTGTACCTGCTGACCAACATCGGGCGGCTGACCAGCGTTTCGAGCCTGAAGAAGAATTTCGGGGTCTCCCAGGACAAGGTCGAGCACTACACCTCGGCGCTGCTGGAGAGCGGCCTGCTGCACCGGGTCGCAAAATTCGACTACTCCGTCAAGCGGATCGTCCGGGCCCGGTTCAAGCCCTACTGCATCGATACGGGGCTCCGCAACCGGGCGGCCTTTTCCTTCTCGGGGGATCAGGGATGGCTTGCGGAAAACATCGTGCTGAATCACCTTCGCGGGCTCCACGAGGAGATTTACTACGGCGCAAACGGCGCCGAGGTGGATTTCATCGTGAAAGAGGGGGTGCGCGTCACGAGACGGATCCAGGTCTGGTACGCCGACGCGGCGGATGCAGCCCTTCCGGCCCGGGAGACGTCGGCCTTCGAGCAGCCCGGAGGGGGCCGGGAGAGCGTCGAGAGCCTGATCCTGACCAACGATCTCGAGCAGTCGCTGAAGATCTCAGGCAGGGAGGTGCGGTGCATACCGCTTGCGATGTATCTGCTGGGTCTTGCATAGGAGCGAAGAAGAGCGCCGAGGGCCGGGGAAGCGTCGAGGCCCTTGTGATTGCGGCGACGCGGAAAACGGACGGCCGCTGATGAATGAGGATAAGCTCGTGGTCCGTAACGAGGGTTTAAAGAGGGTCGGTGCTGCGCGGAGGCGGGCCGCATGCTGAAGCCGACCGCCGAGCAGCGAAATATCCTGAATGCCGACGGCAGGGTCGTAAAGATCAACGCCCGGGCGGGGACGGGAAAGACGGCGACGCTGCTGATGATCGCCCGGCAGCGCCCCGACGAGAAGATCCTCTACCTGGTCTTCAACAGCCGCAACCGGCAGGAGGCGAAGGCGAATTTCCCCGCCAACGTGGACGTCCACACGATTCATTCCTTCGCCCTGTCGGCCTCGGGGGGCAAGTACGACGGGTTCGAGTCGATCCGGGCCTCCCATTTCCTGAAGCACTTCGGGGCCAGGAAAGAGGTGCTCTCCACCCTGACCCAGATGTTCCTGGTCTACTTCCTCAACTCCCCCCACCCGCGGCTCGAGGACGCGACGGGGTCCTTCAAGGCGTACCTGCCGGAGGAGCTGCAGGCCCTGCTCGAACGCGAGGGGGGCCGCATCGTCGAGGCGGCGCGCAAGGCGACAACCGGCTGGTACCGGGAGAGGAAGGGCTGCCCGCACGATTTCTATCTCAAGCTGGCGCACCGCGACGGCAAATTCCAGGGGAAGCTCGCCCGCTACGACCGGGTGCTCGTGGACGAGGGGCAGGACCTCTCGCCCATCATGGTCGACGCGCTGTCGGGCTACCGGGGCCGCATCGTCCTGGTGGGCGACACGCACCAGCAGATCTACGGCTTTCGCTACGCCGAGGACGCCATGCGGCGCTTCCCCCACGACGAGCGGCACGACCTCACGCTGAGCTTCCGGTTCGGGCCGCGCATCGCGGGCTTCACGAAGCGCTTCATCCGGCACGGCAAGGACGAGGGCGACTTCGAGATCCGGGGCGATCGGGGCAAGGCGTCGCGGGTCTGCGTGTACGACACGCTGGATGCCCTGGCGCTGCAGGAGGACACGGCGATCCTGTGCCGGACGAACTTCTCGCTGTTCAAGAACGCCATGGCCTTGAGGGCGAAAAAGAAGGGGTTCCGCTTCGAGCGGGACATCAG
>Ga0116187_1000613_pt1 | contig 41757 bp, 40 predicted proteins | sample AD_JPNNA6_MetaG_FD_89755 | JGI IMG/M metagenome (GOLD analysis project Ga0116187, IMG submission 89755) | Active sludge microbial communities of municipal wastewater-treating anaerobic digesters from Japan - AD_JPNNA6_MetaG | ecosystem: Engineered > Bioreactor > Anaerobic > Digestate | place... | reverse complement strand
TTTGAATATGACTCTACCATATCGACACAGCGACACAAAAAACTTTCTCTTGTTTTTTAACCTTTTTCTAATATTCTGTTGTCAAAGAACGCCACCCGCTGGTAATTGCGACACAGCCTCCGGCCCAGGACAAGAAGGATGCGCTTCGCGCTTTATTGCCGTTAGTGCTGAGTTCCCGTGCCCGTTCATGCTGAGCCTGTCGAAGCATCAACGGAAAACTACGAGCTATCCACTATCCACCATGAACTGCAAACCAGGTATTTCTAAACCGCTTTGGCAAAAACAATTCTTTATTGACATCACAGGGAGCATTAACTATACTAGAACACATAAAGCAATTCCTTTGGCCGCCAACCATTTCTTTTCCCCAAATTCCATCTCATGAATGACAGGTGTTGAAATGGTTCAGGCCGGGCGGTAAAGAAGAGTTGCCGCCGCGACGAAAGTAAAGGAGTGCCTCGCTTTTCAGCTGGTTCTCTGGATAACATTGCGATTTGTTCAAACGGATCGCCAACCAAGCAAAAATAATTTGATTGCTGATGCCTGAGGTTCGGGCGCAGGTTTCAAAAAAGACGCATTGTGCATTTATAGACAAAACAAAGAGCACGATGCAGGTTGCCGCAGTCTTTTGATGAATCCTGCACCTTGTGGGGTTCATGGCAGTGTTAAGGAGGAACAATGCGTATCGCCGAAATATTAAAGCCGGAAGCAGCAATAGTCAATATCGCGGCCAAGGGCCGACAGGAAGTCATCAACCGGCTTCTGGACGCGGCACGCCGTGTCTGGGGACTGGATAAAAAATTGGCCGCCCGTGACATAGCCGTGCACGAAAGAAGCTACCTGGTGCGTATGCAGGCAGGGAAGTATTTTGTGGCGATCCCTCATACTATTTCCCAGGCATGCAAACAGCCTCTTGTAGCAATAGCTACCAGCCGCGAAGGTGTCCTGTGGGGGGATGGCCCCAATGAGCATGCACATTTGGTTTTCCTTCTGCTGGCCCCTCCTCAGACGCATGATCTCTATATACGTGTTTTAATCCGTATTGCGCACATGTGCGAACATGAAGAATTTGTTCAGCGGTTGCTGGCGACGGAAAGCCCGCAGGAAGTTGTCTCCGTGCTTGAAGCGGTGGAGGCCCTGCTGGGAGACGTGGTGGAAGAAACTAATTTGCCCCGTTTCTGCGTAGTGGGCGCCGGAGCCGGCGGCATGGCCATGGCGGGTCATTTAGCGCTCATGGGGCGGAAAGTAAATTTGTTCACAAGGAATTTTGACCGTCTGGCACCGGTTATCGCCCGTGGCGGGATTGATGTGACGGGCGAAGTGCAGGGGCTGGCCAGGCTCGATGTCGTCACGACCGAAGCAGCACGGGCCGTCGAGGATTGTGATGTTTTGATGGTCGTGGTTCCGGCCACGGCGCATCGGAGTGTAGCACAGATTATCGGTCCTCATATCCGTGACGGTCAGATTGTCGTGCTCAATCCCGGCAGAACGGGCGGCGCCCTCGAGTTTGCGCAGGTCATCAAAACCATCAATCCGGATGTCCATCCGTATATAGCCGAGGCGCAGACGTTGATTTATGCCTCGCGGCTGACCAATCCCGGCCAGGTGCATATTTTCGGTATCAAAAATTCCGTGCCGCTGGCGGCGCTGCCCGCCTATCAGACTGCCGACATCCTGCCCATCATCAGAACCGCCCTTCCGCAATTCGTGCCGGGTGATAATGTGCTAAAAACGGGGCTGGACAATATCGGTGCTGTTTTTCATCCGGCCATCACTATTTTGAATTCGGGGCGGATCGAGGATACAAACGGCGATTTTCAGTTCTATCTCGAGGGAGTGACGCCCGCCGTAGCCGATATTTTGGAGGCGATCGACGAAGAGCGGGTCGCCGTTGCGGCTGCACTGGGCATTCGCGCCAATACGGCGCGCGAATGGCTCTATCTTGCTTATAACGCCGCGGGGAAGACGCTCCTGGAGGCAATGCGCGCCAATCCCGGCTACCGGGGTATCATGGCGACCTCTACTGTTCATCATCGCTATATTGCCGAAGACGTTCCGGCAAGTCTGGTGCCCATCGCATCAATTGGAGAGATGCTGGGTGTGCCGACGCCGGCCATGCGTTCGATTATCCACTTAGCTTCCATCATGCATGGAGTGGATTATATGTCGCTGGGCAGAACCGTGGATAAGCTGGGTATTGCCGGCATGTCGGTCAAGGATATCCGCTTTTTCATTGTCGGCGCTGAAAATAAAAAAATGGAATTAAAACCGGGCAAACCCAAAGAAATCGACTACACGCTGCAACTGGGATTCGGCAGGCACGGCCACAATGGAGGAACCTGATGAATGCCGTTACAACCAGACGATCCGACCGTTTCGGACTGGTGCGCCCCGGGCTCGAAGCTCATACACTGGGGATCTATTCCGTGTATCAACTCCTTCAGGACTGCCGGATAGAGGCACTGATCGGGGATGCCCGGATCTGTAAGGCATTTGCACATCCGCAGTCGGAGCAGGCCATCGAAGAGGTTGAGCGGTGGCTGCGTTCACGCCGCATTACCATGCTCGGTTTCAGTTATCGTCTTGACCCGCAGCAGGGGTCCGAGCTGTTTGCACGCTGGGTTCACCGGCTGAAAGAGAGGAAGCTGCTGGCCCACCAGGGTGGGCCGGTGCGTGGTTTGTTTTTCGCCGGCCTGCCCGCTGCCTGCGAGCGTGTCCGGCAGATTGTGCCGGAAGTGTCGGGTGTCTTTGCCGGAGACGAAACTCCGCTGGAGACGCTTGCAATTCTGGGAATCGAGACGGGATGGGCGCCTGCCGCATTGTCGTCCGGCATGGCCTATGACGAAGGCAGAATGGCCTTTGCAAAAGAACTCATCCGCCGGGGAGATTACGAAAGTGTTAAACCAGTGGATCGTGGCGGCTATGAAGGATATGGGACAAAAAAAGACACACTGGCGGCGAGAGTTGCTGACGGCCGCAGGCGGGGTTTGCCGCCGGTAATACGCGCGCATGTCGGGCCTTTTTTACCCAAGCGAGAAGAAGCGGTAAGGCTGTTTGTTGAATGGACAAAAAGTCTGGCCGCCGCCGGTTTTCTGGATGTGCTCTCCATTGGCACTTCACAGCTGACGCAGTCGAACTTCGAAGAAAACTGGGGTGACAAGCCCAACGGCGGGGGAGTGCCAGTCAATTCGCGCCACGAGTATGCAAAGATACATGAAGCGGCCCGCCCCATGCTGGTGCGTACCTACGCCGGTACACACAATGTGCCCGAGCTGGCCCGCATTCATGAAGACTCGCTCAACATTGCCTGGCATGCCCTTTCGCTTTGGTGGTTTTGCCTGCTTGACGGCCGCGGTCCCAATACGCTTGATGAGAACATCCGCCAGCATATCGAGGCACTCAGATATATCGCCACGACGGGTAAACCATTCGAGCCTAACGTGCCTCATCATTTTGCCTTCCGGGGCGCCGACGACGTCACCTGTATTGCTTCGGTGGCGCTGGCGGCGAAGCTTGCCAAACAAATGGGCATCCGTCATCTGGTTTTGCAAAACATGCTCAATACGCCGCGCTGGACCTGGGGCATTCAGGATTTGGCCAAGGCCCGGGCGACGTTAAAAATTGTGAGGCAGCTCGAAGACAAGTATTTTTCGGTGACTCTGCAGCCGCGCGGCGGCCTTGACTATTTTTCCCATGACCTGGAAAAAGCAAAAGCACAGCTCGCCGCCGTTACCGCCCTGATGGACGATATCGAGCCGGATGATCCGACCAGTCCGCCGATGATTCATGTGGTCAGTTATTCCGAGGCCTCACATCTGGCGGACCCGCCGGTCATCAACGAAAGCATCCGGATAACCCGTCATGCGCTTGTTGAATATCGCCGGCAGAAAAAAAACGGCAATGTGGAAAATATGAGCCACAACCAGGAAGTGCAGCAAAGGGCTGATCATTTGTTTGCCGAGGCGCAAACCCTCATCAAGGCGATGGAGTCAGCCATTTCCGATCTTTACAGCCCGGAAGGATTTTACCGTGTATTTCAGGAGGGATTTCTCCCCGTGCCGTATCTGTGGGAATGCCGCCGGGAGTTTGAAAAAGCCGTCCGCTGGCGAACAAAAGCGCTCGACGGCGGGGTAAGCCTTGTGGATGAAGATGACCGGGTAATAACTGCGGCAATGCGGGCGAATATAATTGCCGGGCAATTGCCCCTGAAGCGTCCCACAGGAAGGGGTTAAACGATGGCGGCCATTGCCGGTATTTTCTCGGAGAATTACGACGTCGATGTGACAAGGATGCTCGGGCTTATTAAATATCGGGGCAGTGGGGATATTTATATCGAAAACGTGCCGGGCGCCACGCTGGGCTGTGTCTCGAACGGCAAAAAACCCGCAGCCGGACCGGGCAGGGTGGAGGATCGCATAAACGATTATCAATATGCGGCAGCCGGTGCGATGGGGGAGCAAGTATTTATGGAACGGGATCCCCTCGGCATCGTTCCACTCTATTATGGCAGGCGAAGTGACGGCTCATTGTGTTTCGCCTCGGAAGTTAAAAGCCTGGCGGCAATCACCTCCGATATAAACGAATTTCCCGCCGGCTGCCGCTACGACGGTGATTCATTTGAGCGGTATTTCGAGCTTCGTCAAAAACCTGTTTTAAATGAGGGGCCGGAGGGACTGGCCGCGGAGTTATACCGCCGTCTGGAGGCGGCCGTCCAGACTCAGATCCACTCGGACGAGGCGGCCTGTTTTTTGTCCGGCGGTCTGGACTCCAGTCTGCTTGCCGCGCTGGTGCGCCGGCATGTTAAAAAATTGTGGACCTTTGCCGCAGGGATGCCACACGCGCCTGATCTGGCGTATGCCCGTATGGTGGCGGATTTTATCGGCTCGGAACACCATGAAATTATCGTTGGGCAGGAAGATATTCTGCAGGCGCTTCCGGAGATTATCGTCCATCTGGAGTCATTTGACGCGCCGCTGGTCCGCTCCAGCGTCATGCATTATGTTGCAGCAAAACAGATCAGCCGCTATGCGCAGGAGACTTTTTCCGGTGAGGGCGCCGATGAGCTGTTTGCCGGCTACGCCTATCTTAAGAACCTGCCCCGCGAGCGGCTGGCCAGCGAGTTGATCGCCATTACCAAACGGATGTCGGGTAACGCTCTGCAGCGTGTGGATCGTTGCGGCAGGGCCTTCGGGCTGGACACTCATATTTGTTTTCTGGATCCTGCGGTAGTTGACCTGGCCTTGCAGATCCCGGTTGAACTGAAACTCCGCGATGGTGTCGAAAAATGGATTTTGCGCGAGGCGGCCCGTGATCTTTTGCCGCGTCCGATTCTGGAGAGGGGCAAAGTGAAATTCTGGGAGGGTGCGGGTGTGCAGGATATGCTGGCCCGGCATGCCGCCTCCGTAATCACCGACACTCAATTTTCGCAGGAGAAAACACTTGCCAACGGCTGGGAGCTGACCGGCAAGGAAGAACTGCTCTACTATCGGCTTTTCCGCAAAAGACTGGGTAATCTGGAAAATCTGGACTGGATGGGACGTACAGTAACGTAGCAGATTTGACCATCGGCTCAAAGGAAAAGTAAAAAAACCCCCGCAGAAAGTCTGCGGGGGTTTTGTTATGGTCGGGCTGTTTGCAGCCTAGGCATTTTTCGCTCTGGGCGGCCCGACTTTGACAGCAACTTCTGATTTTGTCGTCAAAACATGAATAATATCAACGAAAGGGTTCTTGGTTTTTCAAAAGTGTAGTGAACAAAGTAGCTGTTGATATCGTAAATATGTTGCAATTATCTGTAATCGTGGTAAACAGGAAGCATGTTTATCAAAGCGACCACCAATTCTGTTGGGCAGACCTACTACCACCTTGTGGAGAGCTATCGGCAAAACGGTAAAGTCAGACACCGCACCCTGCTGTCGCTGGGCAAGGCCGGTGAAGACCGTATGGATGAGCTTCTTGCCGCCATCAGCAAACATAAAGAAGTCCTGAGCATCCTGGAGATGGCCAAAAGTATTGACGTAAAGGACACCTATATCCTTGGGCCGCTTTTGGTTTTGGAGCGATTGTTTGAGAAAAGCGGCATCAATGCAATTCTGGAAACCATCACGGCCTCACATTCCAAATTAGAATTTGATTTACGGGGACTTGTTTTTACCATGGCTGCCGCTCGGTTTGTGCGTCCGTGCTCCAAGCTCAAGGTCTTCGAATATTGGCAGAAGCGCTTCTACCCGGAAATGGTGGCTCAAAATATTGGACTTCATCAATTGTATCGGACCCTGGATTTACTGGCGGAACATAAAGACGAGATTGAAAAATCGTTGTTTTGGCGCGACCGTGATTTATTGAGTAAGGAAGTGGATGTGATTCTGTATGATCTGACCACCCTTCGTTTTGAAAGCACACGGACAGACCTGGGCGATCTGCGGCAATTTGGTTACAGCAAAGAGCGTCGCAGCGACTGCACCCAGTTGGTGCTGGGACTTCTGGTGACACCGGAAGGTATCCCGATCGGCTTTGAAGTCTATCCCGGCAACACGTTTGAAGGTAAAACCATCAAGGACATCGTTGCCAAATTACGAGACAAGTTCAGCATCAGGCGATTTATCTTTGTCGGCGACCGTGGCTTATTCTCGAAGGCCAACCTGAAGGAACTTAGTGGCGATAACAAAGCAGGCGAGTTTATTGTTGGAATGAAACTGGCGGTGTTTAAGAAACGCCATGCTGAATTTTACGATATTGGACGATACCAGTGGATCAACAGCGATCTGGCTGTTTATGAGACAACGCATGAGAATAATCGGTGCATCATCACCTGGTCACGATCCCGGGCAGAGCGTGACCGAAAGGCCAGAGAAGATGTTCTGGATAAAATACGCAAAAAGTTATCGAAGAAAAAGATCACGGCCAAAGAGTTTGTCACCAATGCCACCTATCAGCGGTATGTTGTCGGGCTGAACGACAACAAGGACTTTACCTTAAACGAAAAAGCTATTGCCCAGGATGCCATGCGGGACGGCTATTTCGGTGTGGTCACCAATGTTACAGATATGACAGCCCAGGAGATTGTTGCAAACTACAAGACCTTGTGGATTGTGGAAGATGCGTTTGGTGAGGTTAAAGGGACGCTGAAAGCCCGTCCTATTTTTCACTGGACCGATCCGCGCATTGTGGGCCATCTGACCTTGTGTTTTATCGCTTACTATTGTGAATCGTTAATGACGAAAGCGCTTCGTGATAAGAAATTGATGTTGGAGAGTCCCGCCATCGATAAAAAAATCATTGATCCGCGTCTCCTCACCGTGTTGGAAGCCATTCAAGAACTTCAAGAGGTAAGAGCTATCCCGGTGAAGGTTCGCTCGACGACCATGTGGGTTCGCACGGATATTAACGGAAATGCCCACAAACTGTTTTCTGCCATCGGACTCAAACCACCGCCCAAGCTCCTTCACATTACAAAAAGTGAAAATGTAGTGGCACAAGCCTGAAGTGTGCCTGTAACTTGCTATTTTAACTGAATATTATTTTTTCTGCTGTCAAACTTGGGACTGGGTAATCTGGAAAATCTGGACTGGATGGGACGTACAGTAACGTAGCAGATTTGACCATCGGCTCAAAGGAAAAGTAAAAAAACCCCCGCAGAAAGTCTGCGGGGGTTTTTTTATGGTCGGGCTGTTTGCAGCCTAGGCATTTTTCGCTCTGGGCGGCTTGTAAACAAGCGCGATGAAGAAGCCCACCACCAGAAGGATAGCCGCAATATACAAAGCCTGGTCCTTAAAGGTTTCAAAGACATACGGCCCGATAAGACCAGCCGCACTCCACGCAGTCAGCATGAAGCCGTAAACCTTCCCGATGTAGCCGGGCCCGAAGGAATCTGCGGCAAAAGCCGGCATGGTGGCAAATCCTCCTCCGTAGCAGGCCAGCAGGTAGCAGGAAACAACGATGAAGAGATAGTAGTTGGAGACATAGCCCATTGCGACCAGCAGGTAAACAACCGCCTGGGTGGAAAACATGATCAGAAAGACCATACGTCGGCCGATGTTGTCCGAAATTTTGGCCCAGAAAAGCCGCCCCAAACCGTTGAAGATGGCCGCTACCGCCACGACGGTTCCGCCGGCGGCGGCAACTAATGCTATCTGATCAGGGGTGAGATCTCCCAAAAGCCCCATTGTTTTTTTATAAACATCCTGTGCCAGGGGCGAATGCTGGGAAATCAAGCCCAGACCGGCGGAGATGTTCAGGCAGAGCATGGCCCAGAGCATCCACCACTGGGGGCGCTTAATCGCTTCACCAAGTTTGAAGGAATCAGCCGCACTGACGGATGCAGCGGCAGGTTGAAAGCCTCTGGGCAGCCAGCCGGTGGGAGGATTCTTGAAGAGCTGGGCGGCACCGGCTACCAGAATCAAAAAGACAATGCCCCAGATGTACCAGGTCATGGCCACACCAGAAGAGATGACTTTTCCGGCCTCGTCGATCTCCTTGAAGGAATTGATCATCGCCGGAGCGATTTTACCCATGAAAAAAGCACCCGCGCCGAAGCCCATTACGGCCAGCCCCGTGACCAGTCCGCGTTTGTCAGGGAACCAGCGGATCAGTGTGGCAATCGGGGTGACATAGCCGAAACCATTGCCCAGAGCGGCGATCACGCCGAAACCGAGGTAAAGCAGCCAGATATTACCTACCTGGTCGGCATAACCAGCCAGCAGTGTGCCGATACCGAAAAGAATGCCGCCGATGGTGGCGACAAAGCGCGGCCCTTTTTTGTCAACGAGTGTTCCGCCGAAAGCGGCGGACAGACCGATGATGAGCATCAGCAGCATGAAAGTGTACTGAACGCTTTTACCGTCCCAGCCGTGCATATTCATCAGGGGGTTTTTGAAAACCGACCATGCGTAAACGGTGCCGAGACACAATTGAATGACGACCGCGGCGATGGCGATAAACCAACGCTTACTCTCCAAATTTTCATTAGCCATACTTTAACTTCCTCCTTGCCGTTGTCAGGCATCGATGTATTTTACGACGCGGTCAAAAAGCCTGCATAAGCGGGCGCTGATGCTTTTATCGCGCCGGAAAAGCCTTTGAAATGCATCGCCCTTATACATAAAGAACACCTGTTGTGCAAGCAACATATTTGACTTTTTTATGTCGTTTGGGCTCCCCAAAAAGAGCCCTGAGCGAATGCCCGGCAAAAGACGAATTGTCAATTTTTTGTCCGGAGTGCGAGTCATTTATCATGGGGCGTGTAAAACCTTGGCAAACGTCGCAGTTTTGTACAAAGCTTCGTTGCCAAAGGCGGATAAATTGTTATATTAGCACTCAGATTGGAAAAGGAGTGTTTTATGGTATTTAATCCCCAAAATAACCAATACAGAGATAATGCTGAAAAGATAAGTAAATTGAGGTTCGCAGTCGGGGTTTACCGCCCACCCAGCGAGGGAGGCAGCGCCTCTCTTCTGTTGCGTGTAACGGAAAACTGCCCCTGGAATAAGTGCACGTTTTGCGAAATGTATAAAGGTTATCCGTTTGTTTACCGCCCGGTGGAAGATATCAAAAAGGATATCGATACGGTAAAGGCCATGGCCGATGAAATTATAGAAGTTTCACATAAGGCGGGTCAGAACGGGCAGATCAACAGAGATGTTCTCCGGGCGCTTCTCAGTGCCAATGCCTTTCTGAATGAAAATCATTGTTTCTCCAATGTTTTCAGCTGGCTCTATTACGGGGGGAGAACCGCTTTTCTGCAGGATGCCAACAGCATGATCATGCGTCCGCACGAGTTTATTGAGGTTTTGCAGCACCTGCGCAAAACTCTGGCGAGCCTCAAGCGGGTGACCTCCTATACCCGCTCCAAAACACTCGCGCAGAGAAAACTTCCGGAGCTTGTGGCCATTCGTGAAGCGGGGCTCGACCGTCTTCATGTCGGTCTGGAGTCGGGTGACGACGAGGTGCTCAAATTGGTGCGCAAAGGGGTAACCAGTGCCGAGCAGATCGAAGGGGGCAAAAAAGCGATGGCGGCCGGGTTTCAGCTTTCCGAATACTGGATGCCGGATCTGGGTGGCCGCGAAAGATGGCGTCAGCATGCGGAGAATACGGCGCGCGTGTTGAGTGAGATCAATCCCCACTATATCAGGTCGCGGCCGTTTGTCCCGAGGCAGGGAACGGAGATATTCAATGACTATGCACAGGGGCGCCTGCATATTTCTTCTCCTCATGAGCGGCTGCAGGAGCTGCAGTTGATGATCGAAAACCTCAATGTTACTTCGCGGGTGTGCTTTGACCATAACATGAATTCCTGGACCAACCGCGAGGGGGGCCTGCTTTTTTCCCTGGACTACGAGGGATATAAGTTCCCGGAGGAAAAAAACCGTGTGCTTGAACTGATTGAAGAGGGTCTGAGTGTGGATGAATCCAGGCACCTGAATATCAAAGAGCTGATTGCTCTCGGATCACTCTAGATAAAGCTCGGCGCCCTCATCAAGGATGATCATTGTGCCCTGATCCGTCTGTCGTCTGATCAGACTGCTGTCAGAGCCGAAGTCTCTGCAGGGGCGACGGGCTGGAGGCCAAGTACCGTATGAAAAAACTTGACATGCCGCCGGCGCTTTTTATATATTCGGGCCACCCTGTGACGAGCCGGTAGGGCAGGCAGCTTCACGAAGCCTCATTCAATTAAAAATAAATTTCTGAAAAAGAACCGGTACGCAAATATTGTCAGGTGGATGTTTTCATGCAACGAAGCCAGACTGGATTTTTAAATTTTCATCGCCGAGCCGTCGGGTTGTCGCTTGTTTTTCACGGTATAATTATTTTCACTTTGTTTATCTCTCCACCGGTCAAAAGCATGGCCAGTTTGGACACAATTTTTGTCTCCATTCTTGCCCCGTCGTCGCAGACGGAGTCAGGATCCTCTGCGACATTGCCGCAACAAACAGCTCTTCTTCGTCACCCGATCCCCTCTCCGGCGAAAAAAACAAACACCAAACGGCCGCAGCAGCAGGTGATGGGACATCAAGAGATCGAAAAAGAAATATCTTACAGCGTGACGGACGAGCTGAGGCCCGTTATTCCCGCCGATGGTAATGAGATGGCGGCCGGGACGTCCGTGGGATTGTCCGCAGATGCTCAACAAAACGCGCCGGCGGGTGAAAGCGGGTTCGGAACTCAGGGGGTTGGCTTTGCGGGTGAAACAAAATTCGGTCAGGCAGGTGCTCCTTTTTTCCTTTATCAGGCAATACCGGCCTACCCGGCGCAGGCGCGCAGGCTGGGCATGGAGGGCAGGGTTGTGCTCAAACTGCTGATTGATGCCAATGGGGAGCTTGTGCATATCGAAGTGGTTGAATCGGCCGGTTATGGCTTTACAGAGGCATCGATTGCAGCGGTAAAAAAATCGACTTATGCGCCTGGTGTTCGTAACGGAGTCAAGGTGGCCACCAGGGCGCTTTTACCGATCAGTTTCCGCCTGCAATAGCCCGGATAATATATTCTTAATTAATAAAATTAACGCGGGTGCATCCGGCCCCTGATTAAACCCTGGACAATTATATCTGCGGGCTGTGCGGTGTTGCGTATCGAGTATCAAAAAAACGGTAATATAAAAAGGGGGGGCTAGATGAACAAGAGGTTCTGTCTGGTTTTAGCGCTGTTATTTATGATTATATCTTTGAGTGCATTTGCACAAACGAGCGGTGATTCCGGGGAAAAGGAAGAGTCCAAACAAAAGCTTTCCGGGAAGGAAGCTTCCCGGACGGTAGATGAAAACATCACCTGTTTTGAGGAAATAGTCGTGACGACCAGCCCCTTGCAGAATCCGGTCACGCCGTTGGTTTCACGCTACGCGACACAACATAACGTGGTTACCAAAGAGCAGATCAAAGACCAAAACGGTACGGACTTCCCCTCGGCGCTGCGCAATGTGCCGGGGGTAATGTTTCAAAGTAAAAACCTGATGGGCGGACAGTCGAGCCACAGTATGTACATCCGCGGCAGAGGGGCAAGCCATCCCAGCTCCGACTTTGCTGTTCTATATGACGATGTTCCCCGTTTTGGCGCCCTTTTCGGACAGGTCATGGGGGATGGCCTTGCCCTTTCCACGATCGGTTCCATTGAAATTCTTAAAAGCCCGCAGCCCGCAGAATTCGGCAGCGGCTATGCTTTGGTAAATGTTCGCCCCAGATATCTGAATAAAGAAGGGAGAGAGCTTGCCGTGGACGTTATGGGCGGCAGCTTTTACACCTTTGCCCAGAGCCTTGCGGCCGGGATAAAAAAGGGTCCCTACGACATCTATGCAGGTCAAAGCTGGGCGTCCACCGAAGGGCATCGCGACCATTCGCGCGCCCAGCAGCAAAACTACTACTTCAACTCCGGATATGACATTGCGCCAAACTGGAATGTGCGCTTTTTGGCCAATTATGTGGATAGTCAGACCATAGCGCCCAGGCCGGAGACAATTCCATCGCCGGCGAACTCCGTGAACTGGCCTATGGCCGAGCGTTTTGACACAAGAACGTTTCTAACGACCCTTTCGGTGAACAACAGTTATGAAAAGGCGCGCGGTTACATCAAAGCTTATTTGAATGACACGGAGTTTGACCTGTTGCAGGAACTCAACAAAGGTGTGCGTTATGGTAAAGAAAGCGGCGGACTGTGGTCCAGACAGGAGCTTGTTTTATACGGTGTGAGGGCAAAGGAAAGATTTGTCTTCTGGCCTGGTGGTGAAGTTGTTGTCGGGGCGGACCTGGACTTTTCAGAATTGAAAAACCGTCAGCGGACATACAGCGGGCTGGCCGTGCCGGGAATCAACGGCGGACGTGCCGAGCGTGTCTGGGATTTCCCGACTACCGTTGTTTTTTCACCTTATGGCGCCGTCAGTCACTTGTTCGGCAGTTTAGCCGGCCTGCACGCCATACCTTCCGCCGGTTACAGATATATGCGGCACAATGAATTCAAATCGGCTTCATCTTATCAGGCAGGCCTTGTCGCAGGTTATGCACGCACTGACATTAACCTGAACTTTGCCCATGGCGTAAACTATCCCCTGCCGGTGGTTGTGATGAATATGGTTCGCACGGATATACCTGTGGTTAATCCCGCCTTATACTGGCAAAACATAAAACCGGAAGTGGTGGATCATTATGAGGCGGGCCTGTCACATACCTGGCCGGAAAAAGGGTCGGTGAATGTGACTTGTTTCCAGGACAAAGGAAAAGACAGATTCCAGGCCTATATGTTCGGTGCGGTACCTGTTTCATTTAACGACGCAATCGGCCGCTACAGGATCAGAGGCGTGGAGATCAGCGGAACTTTTATGCCCCTGAAAGATATGGAATTATTTGCCGGCGCCACCTGGCTCAGGGCCAGAGCCACAGGCGGCGACGGCATTGAGCAGGACCATATGCCCTACACGCCGGGCTTTCAGGCTCAGGCGGGTTTCAGCTGGCTGTTTCTGGAGCGTATCAAATTCAGACTCGATGCCCAGTATCTGCGTGATGTTTATGCCGCCACCAGTGCCAGGAGCGGTAATTTTAAATTCGCCATGCTCACCGACCAAAACAAGCTGAGGGATTTTGTAGTGGTGAACGGACGGCTTGGTTATCTGTTCGACCTGAAACAACTCTCGCTCCAGGGATCCGAAATATATGTTGCGGTCAATAATATTTTCAACCGTCACTACGAATATGATAAGGGGTATCCCATGCCAGGTGTCACCGCATTTGCGGGCCTGACGCTGAAGTTTCAGTAAAGTGAAGCGACGATGATTATTCATAAACAGGTGCCAAAGGCGCCGGCGGTTGTAACCGACAAGGTAAAGTTATTTTTTGTTGCCTGTTTTGTACTTTTCACGGCCGCTTGTTTAACCATCACCGACGGGTCTTGTGCCGAAGCACCCGGGGACGGTTGCACGGTGATTACCTCCGATGCACTTCTGGCGGATATGGCCCGTGCTCTTCTTCCGGCCCCAAATTACCGGGTGGAGTCGATTTTTCCTCCCGGACATTGTCCCGGTCATTATGACGTCAAGCTCTCCGACATAGAAAAAATTCAGAAAGCCTGTCTGGTCATTTTCTCGCGCAGCGTGACGTTTATGGGTAAGCCGGGCCACGGCAGACTGCTTCTCGACAGCGAGGGTCGTAACTGGATGGCGCCTGATTCTTATATTGTCGGCATAGAGCGCCTGGCAGGGGAGCTGTCCGCTTATTTTCCTCATCAGAGAGAAGAAATAGAAGCGAGAAAAAAAACAGTATCGAATCATGTCCGGCAAGAGGCACAAAAGCTCAAAGAAAGGGTCTGCCAAGCCGGAATTGATAATCTGCCTGTTTTAGCTTCTTCTATGCAGGAAGAGACACTGACGTGGATGGGTTTTCGCGTTGTCGGTGTTTACGGCCGACCTGAATCTCTTACTGCCAGAGAAGTAGCCCGCTTGTTGAAAAAAGGCAGGGTGCTGCGGGTGGTGGCTGTGGTGGATAATCTTCAATCCGGACCGGAGGCAGGGAAAAGAATTGCTGAAGCACTGGGCAAACCGCATATTGTGCTGACCAATTATCCGTCGGAAGAGGGTTATCTTTCTGCTTTGCGTGCCAATGTGGAGGCGGTGCTGGCGGCACTGGAGCGTAAATGACGGATCAGGCCCTGTTTTTAAAACATGTCTCGGTTTGCAAGAACAAAAACATCCTGCTTGCCGATATAGATCTGCTAATCGGCACAAACGAGTTTGTGGGGATTATCGGCCCCAACGGGGCGGGGAAAACCACTCTTTTGAATGTTATTGCCGGTTTTGAGAAGTTTCGGGGCGAGCTTTATCTTTTCGGCAAGCCACAAACATGGCGGCGCTCGCGTGCGGAGCGGCTCAGCATCGGCTATGTTCCCCAGTTGACACAAATTGATCCGGGGTTCCCGATTCTCGCCGGTCAGGCGGTCATGACGGGCGCGGTCGGCAGATGCGGCCTTTTTCACAAAGCAGGCAAAGACGTGGAGCTCGAGGCGATGCGCCTTATGGAGATGATGCGTGTTTCGCATCTGGCCCGGCGTCCGCTTGGGCACCTCTCCGGCGGTGAAAGACAAAAAGTGATGTTGGCCCGCGCCATTCTCCAGCATCCTGATGTGCTTTTGCTCGATGAGCCTACCGCCAATCTCGATATTGCCGTCCAGAAGGAAGTCCTGAATCTCATCGATGAAATTTTCGAAAGACGCTCGCTTACCATTTTGTTTGTTACTCATGATTTCAATATGCTTCCCACACGTCTGAACCGCGCTCTCCTCTTGAAGGAGGGTCGTAAGTATTTTGACGGCACGGTGATGGAAGCTCTTAGCGGAAGTATGCTCAGTCGTCTGTTCGAATACCGGCTGGAAACCTTCGAACGTGGCGGGAGGCGGTTTGTTTCTTATGATTGAGTCAGTTTTGGAAGCATTGAGTTACCCGCCGATTGGGCGAGCGTTTGCTGCGTGTTTTTTATGCGGTGCCAGTTGCGCGCTTCTTTCCGTTTTTGTTGTATTGATGAGAATGCCGCTGATCGGCGTTTCCATGTCGCATGCGGCATTCGCCGGTGCCGTACTGGGGATGCTCATGGATATCAATCCTTTTTTGAGCGGTTTCATACTATGCCTGCTGGCGGCAGCCGTTTTGGGGCCGCTGTCCGACCGGGCGGAAATGGCGCCGGAAAATATTCTTGGCATCATGTTTTCCTTTCTGATGGGGGTTGCATTTTTAGGAATGGGCATCCTCACGCGCAGCAAGGCCCAGGCTTTGAGTCTGATGTGGGGGAGTCTTCTTACTCTTTCGAGTGCCGATCTTGTCATACTGGCCGTCGTGACAATGCTGTTGGCTGTTTTTATTGTGCTGTTCTTTAAAGAAATTCGCGCAGTGCTCTTCAACCGCCGCCTTGCCGCTTCCAGCGGTGTGCCCGAACGAGCGATTTATTATGCTTTGCTTTTTTTTACCGGCGCCGTGATTTCCTCAAACCTGGCGACAGTCGGCGGGCTTCTGATCTTTGCTCTTCTGGTTCAGCCGGGCGCCGTGGCCATGCAGCTGACTTACAATTTAAAATCTTTTTTCTGGATCTCCGCCGCAGCCGGGGTTACCGCATGCCTGACCGGCCTGGCCGCGTCTTATATATTCGATATACCCTCCGGAGCGGCCGTCGTACTGGCCGCAACGCTTCTTTTTACTCTCGCCTTCGTTTTTTCGCCCAAGCGTCGCAGGACAAGGTCGGGCGCAAACAAAAGTATTCTTTAAAAAACGGAAACGGAACGATAAACTGGACATAAGGCGTTTGTCAGCACGGCTTGTTTGTTATGGGCGGATACGCTGGTGGGGATGAAAATAGTTTAAGTTAAAACGGGCGGCGCTTGAGCGCCGCCCGTTTTAATGGAACGGTATATGTGCTGTGCCGATCAAACGGATGCGTCGCACCTCAGACAACGGCAGGCTTCCTTGATGGCCTCTTCGCGGGTGAAGCCCAGCTCCACTTCTTTAAAATTAGTCTTGCGTGAGTCATGATGCAGTTCGGGCATTGCCGCTTGCGGTGTTTCCACTGTTTCCTCATCAATGACCAGCGGCACATAAATATCTTCAAAGGGCGGTTTTTCGTAGGCCGGCTCGCCGTTGGCCTCACGGATGGCCGCGTCGATATCATCGGCCGCCTGATGCCCGGCGGCAATAGCCGCAATAACCGTGTCGGGGCCTGTCTGTGCGTCACCGCCCGCAAAATACCTGGGATTTGCAGTGCGGGATTTATATCCCTTGCCGACAGTGTAGCAGTCCCATTTGTTGATTTCGACGCCGATTTTCTTGTCGATGAAACTCATATCCGGCACCTGGCCGATGGCCGCCACCACTGCGTCCACGTTCAGGACAAACTCCGCACCTTCAATCGGTACCGGTCTTTTGCGGCCGCTGGAGTCAAAATCGCCAAGCTGCATTCTCTGACAAGTAATGGATTTAACCTTGCCGTTGGCTCCCTCGATTTTCAGGGGGGCTACCAGATATTCGATTTTGATGCCTTCGTCTTCGGCCGCCTTGATTTCTTCTTCGGCCGCCGGCATATCCGCTCTTAAGCGGCGATAGAGGATGGTTACTTCCGCGCCCAGTCTGAGAGCCACACGGGCCGCGTCGATGGCGGAGTTGCCGCCGCCGATGACCGCTACTTTTTTACCCAGCGTCTTTTCGCCTTTGATCCATTTCTCTTCGTTGTAGTTGAAGTCGCGCAGGAATTCTACGCCGCCGAATACGTTGCCCAGGTCCTCGCCGGGGACGCCCATTTTCGTGCTCTTGTGGGCACCGGTGGCCAGATAGTAATAATCGAAATCTTTTTCCAGCTGCTTGAAGGTGATATCGCGTCCCACGCGTGTGTTCAGTTTGATCTCCACTCCCAGGGAGGCGATGTCGTCAATTTCCCCCTGTAGAATGTTGCGCGGCAAACGGTAGGAGGGAATTCCCCAGTACAGCATGCCGCCTGCTTTGTTGAGCTCTTCAAAGACAGTTACTTTATAACCGCGCAGTGCCAGATCGCGCGCGGCGGTCAGGCCGGCCGGGCCGGCGCCGATGACGGCGATTCTCTCCTTGCGCGTGACAGGAACCGGCTCCGTTTTCGGCCGTGGCGCGTTATCCGTGATGAAGCGCTTCAGGTATTTAATGGCCAGCGGTTCGTCCATGTTGGCCCGACGGCACTTATCCTGGCATTTGTGATCACATACGCGGCCGCAGACAGAGGGAAAGGGATTGGTCTGCAGCAGAATTTTGTAAGCGTCTTCAAATCTGCCTTCACGCACCAGCGCGATGTAGGAGGGGATGTCCATCTTGATCGGGCAGGTGTGCTGGCACGGTGATTTGAACATGGCCGAGCAGACGGTCGCACGGCAGCGGTGTTCAAAAATATGTTCTTTATATTCCTTGCGGAAGTAGCGGATGGTGCTCAATACGGGGTTGGGAGCGGTCTGTCCCAGGCCGCACAGAGCGGCGTTTTTAATGACCTCGGCCATATCTTCCAGAAGTTCGATATCTCCCGGCTTGCCTTTACCTTGGGTGATGTCTGTCAGGATATCGAGCATGCGCTTTGTTCCTTCGCGGCAGGGGGTGCATTTACCGCAGGATTCGTCCACGCAGAAGTCCATGAAAAACCGTGCCATATCGACGGCGCATTTGTCCTCGTTCATGACGATAAGGCCGCCGGAGCCCATGATGGCGCCCAGTTCCGCTACTTTTTCGTAATCGACCGGAGCGTTTAAGTGCTCAATCGGAATACAGCCGCCGGAGGGGCCGCCCAGTTGCGCTGCTTTGAATTTCTTGTCATTGGGAATGCCGCCGCCGATATCATAGACGATCGTACCCAGAGTGGTTCCCATGGGAACTTCGACCAGCCCGACGTTGTTGACGTCGCCGGTGAGGGCGAAAACCTTTGTGCCTTTGCTCTTTTCCGTGCCAATGGATGAGTGCCATTTGGCGCCGCGCTGGATGATCTGTCCTACGTTGGCGAGTGTTTCCACGTTATTGAGGACGCTGGGTTTCTGCCACAGGCCGGCCACGGCCGGGAAGGGAGGACGGGGCCGGGGCATGCCGCGTTTGCCTTCAATCGAGGTCATCAGCGCTGTTTCCTCACCGCAAACGAAAGCTCCCGCACCCTGGTAGATTTCCAGATCGAAATTGAACCCTGTTCCCAAAATATCATTACCCAAAAGGCCGGCTTCCTTGGCCTGCTCAATAGCGGTATTCAGGCGGTGAATGGCCAGCGGGTACTCGGCACGGCAGTAGATATAGCCATGATGAGCGCCGATGGCTTTGGCGGCGATGACCATGCCTTCCAAAATGGAGTGGGGGTCGGCCTCCAGAATTGAGCGATCCATGAACGCTCCCGGATCGCCTTCGTCGGCGTTACACAGTACGTATTTAATGTCGCCTTTGGATTGAGCGGCGAATTTCCATTTCAGGCCGGTGGGGAATCCTGCTCCGCCGCGGCCGCGCAGTCCTGAATCGAGGATTTCCTGGACAATTTGTTCTGGCGTCATTTCCGTGAGCGCCTTGGCCATTCCCTGATACCCGTCGCGGGCGATATATTCTTCAATTTTTTCCGGATCAATCAAACCGCGGTTTCTCAGCGCCCTCAGCTCCTGATGGGCGAAGAAAGGGATGTCCTGCATGGTGGGGATGGTCTTGTCCGTGCCCGGTTCGCGATAGAGGAGTTTTTCGACCACGCGTCCCTTGACGAGGTGCTCTTCCACCAGTTCGGGCATATCCTCCGGTTTGAGATTCATGTAAATCACACCTTCCGGATAGACCACCATGATGGGACCGAGCGCGCAAAACCCGTTGCATCCCGTTTCCACGACTTTCACTTCATCCGCCAGCTTTCTTTTGACGATTTCTTCCAGCAGAGCGCTTTTTACACCCGGGCTGCCGGATGCGTGACAGCCGGTGCCGCCGCACAACAGCAAGTGAGAACGAAATATTTTCATTGATACCATATCCTCCTTAACGATCCATACGCATCAGCGTCCCTGACGCGCGACCGGTCATATTTTATTTTACGATTTCCGCACCCTTGGCCAGGACAAATGGCGTTTGCACCTCTCCGGCCAGAATGTGTCTTTTAAAAATCTGTCTCATTTTATTGGGATTGACATATTCATACTTAATCGGTTCCTGATTGACAACCTCGACAGTAACCAGCGGCTCGCGGCTGCAAAGCCCCATACACCCCGATGTCGTCACGATTACGTCGTTGACTTTGGCAGATTCGATTTCTTCCAGCAGGGAATCCATTACTTCTTTGGCGCCGGAAGCGATGCCGCAGGTTCCCATATGAACAGTGACTTTGACGCGACGGTCTCCATCGCGCAAAGACATCTCCTTATGCACCTTTTCTTTGATTTTTTTTAAATCATCGATTGTTAATCTTGCCATGGGTGTTTCCTCCGTTATATGCTGAAAGGTTAATTATACTGACTTAAAAGTTCTTTGATCTTGGCCGGTTTGACGCGTCCGTGCACGTCTTCATTCACGACGATGACCGGACCCAGACCGCAAGCGCCGAGGCAGCGGACGGATTCGAGCGTGAACATGCGGTCTGCAGTTGTCTCTCCGTCTTTGATGCCGAACTGTTTTTCCAGGGATTGCGTCAATTCCTTGCCGCCGCGCACGTAGCAGGCGGTGCCCAGACAAACGCGGATTGTATGTTTTCCGCGTGGTGTCATGGTGAAAAATGAATAAAAGTGACCACGCCGTACACGCGGCTTAATGGAAGATTCAAACCGGCGGCGATTCTTCTTTGCACCGGCAGGGGCAGATATTGAAGACAGACCTGCGCTTCTTCCAGAACAGGGATCAGTCCCCCTGCCTGTCCCTTGTGTTTTTCAATGATTCGGTCGAGCTGGGCCACCTGTTCGGGTGTGAACTCCTGTAAAAGTTCTGTGTCTTGGGCTTTCATTTAAATTCCTCCTCGGTTCGGTAGGCGCATCAGGCTTCGGATTGAATTTGAGCGATCCCCTCGGTCAAGACGCCTCTTATATATTTAATGATTTCGGGATGAATTATGGGCACATCCTCGATTTCATTGCGAATATCGCGCGTATCCATTTCAAACCGGCGGTCATTATGCCTGTGTTTGTAAAAAAAATCAACATCAGAATTAGAAATAATGAGAATTACCATTGTGTTAATTATAGCACCCAGTGGCTGGCGGTCCAAATGGCCGAGGCCGAAAGTTGCCTTAACGGAAGTCCCTGAATTTACTTTTGATTCTAGGTGAAAGGATCCGCCTGCCCGTTCGGCCGCGTCTTTTAAAAGAGGGAGCCCCAGGCCGACGCGCCGCACAGTTTTTGTAGTATAAAAAGGATCGAGTACTTTTTTAACCATTTCCAGCGGCATACCGCAACCGTTATCAATTATTTCTACCGTCAGAAGGTCCTTTTCGGAGTCTTCATCGATTATGATTTCAATGAGTTTGGCCCCCGCCCGGATCGAGTTTTCCGTGATGTCCAGAATATGATCGGCAAGTGTCAGCATTATTACTCCAGAATAAGGCGGCCGTTTTGCCGCTCCAGGGCCATTTTCAATTCATCGAAGTTCGGTGATGCCATCATTATTCTGGTGATGGAGGAGCCGATGTCTTTTATAAAATGAGCGTCTGAAGAGGTGAGAAAAGTATAGTGCTTAAGCTCCGGATATTGAAGGCGTCCCTTCTCCAGCCCTGTTCTTTTAGAAATTTCCAGCGCGTCGAGCCGCCAGGCGTCATCGATGAAGCCCAGTTGGCTAAGGACACTGAAGCTTTCCCGGTCGATGTGGGCGGCGATGGCCAGGCCACCGATCTGGTGAATCGCCGTGATCACATCATCGATAGGCAGGTCGGTCGCTCCGATGAGCAACTGGTTGTTGAAGCCTTCTACCTCGCCATACTGGTTGACGATGGCCTGAACACCGAAGCGCTCCTCATCGTTTTCACCAAAGAGGTGCCGGTCAATGAGTTGCTGCATTTGCAAAAGACCGTCAAGATCTCTGAACAGGGCCAGCAGATGCACTTCTTCGCTGGTGGTGATTTCCATGGCGGGGATGGCCTCAAGCGGTGTGCCCGTTGCCGCCGCCATGACGAAACGTGCGTTGGCCGATGCATTGTGATCGCTCACGGCGATCATGTCTATTTTTTTTTCCAGGGCTTTTTCCACGATCGCCCGGGGGTGCATGTCCAGTTCGGCGCACGGAGACAAGCAGGTATGGATATGAAGATCGCAGTTATAAATATTGAGCATCAGTCCGTCCTGCCGGCGGCTGCACCATGAAGCGGACAGCTTCTGTGACAGCCGTTTAGCTTATTAGTATCAGCTTTCGGAAGTCAGAAGATTATATATTTTTCCTGATATCTCAAAGGCGGGCAAATCGGAGACCATGATAGGTATTCCTTCGGCTTCGGCTTTTTCCAGTGTTTCACGTGTCGGTTCACCCGAGTTGATCAGAATAATGCCGGCATGCTCCTTGAGAGAGGCCACAGCGACTATATTCTGATGCACCTGCCTGGTGATCCAGATATAGCCTTCTTTGGAGTTTCCCATCACGTCGCTGAGCAGATCTCCTGTGTAACCTCCTGTCACCTTTCTGTCCAGATGATTTCTGCCACACTTGACATCCAAACCCAGTTCCTGAACAATTTTTTCCGTTTTCATAATAAACCTATTTGAAATTAGTTATGACGTTTGAATCGTCATCTGCAGGCGTGTTCCCTTGCCCACTTCAGATTCAATATGAAACTCGTCGGAATAATTCTTGATATTGCTAAGCCCCATGCCTGCGCCGAAACCCATTTCACGAATCCGTTGATCAGCGGTGGAGTAGCCCTCCTGCATGGCCAGTTCGATGTTTGGGATGCCGGGGCCTGTATCATCAACTTCGATATGGACTTTGCCCGGGTCGACCGTCAGCGTGACGGTTGCTTTTTTAGCGTAGGAAACAACATTTATTTCCGCTTCATAGGAAACAATGGCGGCTCTGCGGACGACTTCCCCCGGGATGTTGAGTTTTTTCAAAATTGATTTGATGTTGGTGGATACAGTTCCGGCGGCATTGAAATTACCGCCTTCAATATCAAAATGGTTTTTGTAAATGTTGGGGCTAGTTTCGTCCACTTGTGTTTTCAACTTTAGGCAGACAGCCGACAATGCCTTTCATATAGAGGCGGCCGGCCGTTTCAAATAATATGTATTTTGTGGTCAGGATGGGTATTTTCAAATCGTGAGCAAGCGTGACCGTTTCCTGGGAAGGTTTTTTGCCGCGCACCAGGATAATTGCCGCGATATCCAGGACATTTGCCGTGCGCACTACCTGCGTATTGGTGAGACCGGTCAAAAGCATGCTGCCTGCCTTCGCGTAGGCCAGCACATCACTCATCAGGTCTGCGCCAAATGCTGTGTGCACTTCAAGGTCAAGGCAATCTTCTCCCACGATGACTTCTGCATCGAGTATATCTTTTACTTCGGAAAGCTTCAAAGGCAACTCCTTGTTAATCCAGTAAATAGTTAGAACTGACGGCGGCAATTAGAAAATACCGTCAGGATCTGGTTAAAACAAGTCTTCTCTATCACGTCAGATGAATTGATGTCAATAACATTAAATCAGAGTGCGGCGCCCCGCGCACAGGCATGCTTTACCCAAACAGTCTCTTTTAGCCAGGGCGTCACGACGGAGAAGGCGGGTCAGGCGCCGGGCAAAAAACAGATGCCGGTGGCATGCCCAGTCTGCCGGTAATAAACAGTAACGCTTCCGTAAGCGCCAATTGTGCCGACGGTTGATGAGATTACTGAAATTTTAAGATTTATTTCCCCGGGTCAATGAATCAGGGGAGAAAAAATTATTTCAGCGGATATTCAAGTATTTTAAAGAATTGCCGTTATAATAGACTGGAAACAAACAAATTGTCGGCTGAATTAAAAAACTCAGCAAAACGGGAGGTTAAACAATGGATACGGCGATCGCAACTGAATTGCGGGAGGGCGGTGCAAGCAGCAAGGAGGGCAAATATTTAACTTTTACATTGGCGGACGAGGAATATGGCATCGGGATTTTAAAAGTCAAGGAAATCATCGGCATGATCGTCATCACCACCGTACCGCAGACGCCGCCGCACGTCAAAGGGGTGGTCAACCTAAGGGGGAAAGTCATCCCGGTTATTGATTTAAGATTGAAATTCGGTTTGCCCGATACGGAATACACGGAGAGAACATGTATTATCGTCATAGAAATATCTAAAGATAACAATAAGATCCTGATGGGGATCCTGGTGGATTCCGTCTCCGAGGTTTTGAACATCAAGGGCGCCGACATTGAAGATACCCCTAATTTCGGCACCAGGCTAAACACGGATTATATTCTGGGCATGGCCAAAACCGGCAACAAAATAAAAATACTGCTCGATATAGACCGTGTTATGAGTGCGGACGATATCATCGCCCTGGGATAAAACGAAGCAGTGAAAAATTCGATGAAGGAGCTTAATTATGGGAAAGGGTGTAATTGAAGCAAAAATCAGAATGGCCATTCTGGGGCAGGCGGCGATGATTCTGACCCTGGGATTGATCGCTATCTATCAGTTGTATAACGTTGACAGTCAAAATACAGCGATGGTCAACCGCTATATAATGGTTACCGGTATTATCATGGTGCTGTTTGTTGCCCTTATTATCGGGATGGGTTTCTTTTTCTCTCGCAAGGTTGCGGCGCCCGTCGTCGATTCTGTCAAGACAGCGGTCGATATTATCCAAAATGTGTCGGCGGGGTCAGCCCAGGTCTTTAGCTCGGCGCGCCAGCTTGCCGAAGGGGCCGGCTCTCAGGCATCATCGCTGGAAGAAACATCTTCCTCGCTCGAAGAGCTCTCCGCCATGACCAAGCAAAATGCGGACAACGCCACTCAGGCCAGGGCAATGATGCAGGAGGCAAATCAGATTGTGGAAAAGGTGAACCGGCATATGGACGATATGGGCAAGGCGATTGCGGAAATCACCAAATCCTCGGAAGAAACGGGAAAAATCATAAAAACGATCGATGAGATTGCTTTCCAGACGAACCTACTGGCGCTCAATGCCGCTGTCGAAGCGGCCCGGGCGGGCGAAGCGGGAGCCGGTTTTGCCGTAGTGGCCGATGAGGTGCGTAATCTGGCCATGCGCTCGGCCGAGGCGGCTAAAAATACCAGTGAGCTCATCGAAAATACAATGAAGGCCGTTAAAAACGGCAATGAGCTGACCGGATATACGCAAGAGGCGTTTAAAGACAACATCGCCTCATCGGCGAAGATAGGCCAGCTGGTTGATGAAATTGCCACCGCTTCACAGGAGCAGGCTCACGGCATTGCACAGATTAACCGGGCCATCGCGGAGATGGACAAGGTAGTACAGCAAACAGCGCACAATGCCGAGTCGTCCGCCGCCGCCGCCGAATCAATGAATGCCGAGGTGAGCAGGATGGAAAAAAGCCTGGAAGATCTGGCCGGCATGGTTGGCACCAAATTGGACATTGCCGTTACCGGCCCCAAAGTTACAGCTCGTAATCCTGTGGCGGCCGTCGGCAAGAAGGTCAAAAAACCGGCCGGCTTGATACCGGCAACCGCCGGAAAGCCGGTAATGGAAGTCAAAAGCCCCAAAAGAAAAGAGATAGCCGCACCGCCCGCCGTCAAAAAAACCGCGCGGCCCGAGCAGGTCATTCCCTTTGATGATCATGAGTTTCAGGATTTTTAACTTCCCTCCTTTCCAAAGCGCCGTCGGCGGGAACCTTTTGGCTCTTCCGGCGGCGCGGCATTTATCTGCCGCGTGTTTGCATTTTCCTCATAACCGTGGGTGATGTGAAAGGTAGCCAGATCAAAAAAAATAGTCATGCGTCTTTGCAGTTCAAAGGTCATATAAAGGTCAAGGTTTTTCTCGAGAGCTCCTTCGGCCAGCGCCACGGCCCATATATGTTTACGTATCAGGCTCAGCCCACTTAAGACGCCGCTTATCCTGACGCCGGATTTTTTTCTTTCCACCCCCAGTCTGGTGTAGAAGGTCCTGATTCGGTCAATGCTGAAAGCCTGGCCCAGCCACAGAGTTATTTGTGAAATTACTTTGTCGCAGATTTTGTAGAGCACCTTGTTTTCATATAAGTGATATTCGGGTGTGGAAGGATTGGTGGTGATATCTTCAATCCACTGCTGGATCATTTTCTCCCTGTTTCTCATGATCACGTTCATCACGCGTCTTGTCATGGGACTGGTGGTACCGGGATGCGTATCCTTTCCGTTTTGTGTGCCCAGTGCGTCCAGGACGGCCCAGTAGTCTTTCTTGATTTTTATATATCTGTCGAGCGCCCGTCTGTTGGACCTGAAAGCCAGTGGTGGAATTTTATCAATCGGGAAAAAACGCGCCTGAGATGAGTCGTCGCCCGCCACCGGTTTGCCCTGCCTTTTATCCACAATAAAAGTCAGAAAAAGGAGATCCCCGTAAAAGCGGCTTTTGTAGGAATCCACATCCAGAAGACGGCTGATTTTCCCTTTAATCCCTGTTTCCTCACGCAATTCGCGAAGAACTGCCTCTTCGATGCTTTCGCCCGCTTCGGCAAAGCCGGTCGGCAGGCACCAGCGCCCCTTGGAGGGAGGGCGGTCTCGCTTTACCAAAAGGATTTGTCTGTTTTCATCGACGATGGCGGAAACAACCGGCAGAGGATTATCGTAAAAAAAACTGTGACAGCTCGAGCAGCAGTCTCTGGCCACATGATCCTCTTCTTCCTTGGTGATTTGTCCCCCGCAGTGGGGGCAGAAATTGCGTTTTTTTTTCATCGCACATCCTCTTAGTGTACAGGACGGTCGCAGATAAAAATAGCATCATCCTTGCACATGGAAATAGCCTGGCGTCCTACTCCCAGATCCTGAACTCTGGCGAGCATCTGGTTGACGAGCTCCCCCTGGCGTGCCTGTGTTCCCATGAGAAACAGGGGGCTTTTAAACTGGTAATAATCCACAAAGAAAAAGATATCCCACGGCTGGAAGACAAGCGTGTTTTTAAAGTCGAACCGGCGCACACCGCCGAAGTACGGATCGAGCAGGGCTTTGCCGTTATTTGCTGAAAATTGGCTGATGATGACTTCGACCGGCAGAAGACCGTCATTGTCCAGCAGATGATTATCCTTGAGGATGGCGCGGGTGATATGAATCAGTTCCTGCATATTGCACTCATCGTGGGTGATGGTGATGAACAGGCCGTTATTTTTGAGTATCCGTGAGATGTGTGGAATCATCTCGACAAAAAAATAAAGAGCATAACTGCAGACGATAAGGTCAAATGAAGCGGGAGGATATTTTTTGATGGACTCCACTCCCGCCGCAGAAAAGGTGCCGGCATAACCGGCACGCCGGCAGGCCTCCATAAAGAAAGGCTCATACTCGGCAATCATGTCCAGACCGGTGATAAACGCATCGGGATGGAGCCTTCCCTTCAGGGCTTCCGTGAAAGCGCCAAACGCACAGCCCAATTCCAGCACCTGACGGCATGAAGAAATGTCCGCCCTGTCCAGCGCCATGAGGCGGACATCGTTTTTGTTTGAAGAGAATTGACGTATTAGTTTTTCAATGTGCTGGTGCCTGAGCACATTACGGAACACCTGGCGGATTTTTTTTCTGTCCGGTCGGTTGGTCATCTGCTCCCCTCTCATCTTCAAGGTGTGCCTGGATATGTTTGTTACTTAACTGAGCTTCCTTATCCCTTCAGCCAGATCGGCCAGTTGTTTTTGATCCAGAATTGTAATCGTACGGATATCTGTTCTTATGATGTTCTCTTCCGCCATCCGTCTGAGAATGCGCGAAAGTGTTTCCGGAATCGTGCCCAAAAGGCCGGCCATCTGATTTTTGGAGACGCTAAGCTCGATGACCGGGTTGGTCCCGTTATCCCGGATCTGGTACAAAAGGTAAGCTGCCAGCCTTCCCGGCACCTCTTTGAGTGAGAGGTTTTCCACCAGCGTGGTCAGCTTGCGCAGCCGCAGCGACAAAAGACCAAGCATGGATAAGGCCAAAACCGGGTCTTGCCGGATCAGGTCCACAAACTTTGTGGTTGGAAAAAAAAGAACAGGAGTTTCCACCAGCGCCGTGGCGGACGCGGGAAAGTTCGTTCCGGAGAAAACAGCCGCTTCACCAAACGGTTCCGGTGCTTCCAGGATGTGGAAAATCTGCTCTTTACCGTCAGGGGATAATTTGAAGATTTTCACCTTCCCTGCCAAAATGACATAGAAGCCGTCGGCATCATCCCCTTCTGAGAAAAACACCTGTCCCCTGGAATAATATCTTCTCTGGGCGATACCCGCAAGCGCCGCGCACTGATTGGACGTCAGGCCCTGAAAGAGGGGAAGCCCCGCAATGATCGATGACATATCCATAGTTTTATCCTGCAAAAAAATAACATTGAAGTTTGACTTAAGTCAAGGCGCAACTGGCAGGCATTGATTAGTTTGCCTTCTCATAAAGCATAAATCAAAAGGAGATGGTTGATGGATAATTTTGCAATGTTTTGTTACCAGTGTGAGCAGACGGCAAAAGGCGAGGCATGCATAAAAGCGGGGGTGTGCGGCAAAGATGCACAGGTGGCCGCGCTCCAGGATCTGCTCGTGTATGCTCTCGAAGGGCTTTCGATTGTGGCCACCGACGCCCGTAAGGCCGGGATTGCCGATCGTGAAGTGGATGTTTTCACCGTCAAGGCGCTTTTTTCAACTCTCACCAATGTAGATTTCGACCCGGATCGTTTCGTGAAATTGATTGACCGCAGTGTTGAGCTTCGTGAGACTTTGAAAGACAGGGCGAAAAAAGCACTTGCGGCGATTGATGAAAAAGCCCCGTGCGTGAATTATCAGCCGGAAAAAACACTTGAAGGGCTGACCGCCCAGGCAGATGTAGCTTCGCTCAAGCCGGCCGCCGGTGTAAATGCGGATATCGAGTCGCTCAAACATATCCTTCTTTTCGGTCTGAAAGGCGTGGCCGCCTACGCGGATCACGCACAGATTCTCGGTAAGGAAGACGATGCCGTTTTCGCCTTTATTCATGAAGCGCTCGCGGCGATTGCCCGGGAAAACCTCGACCTCGATGCCTGGGTCGGCCTCGTGCTCAGATGCGGCGAGATTAATCTGCGGACAATGGAACTTCTTGACGCCGCCAATACCGGCACATTCGGCCATCCCGTTCCCACCAAGGTGCCGCTGGGTGCAAAAAAAGGAAAGGCTATCCTCGTTTCCGGCCATGATCTGAAGGATCTGTCCGAACTTTTGCAGCAGACCGAGGGGAAGGGTATCAGTATTTACACTCACGGCGAGATGCTGCCCGCACATGGTTACCCGGGGCTGAAAAAATATCCGCACTTTTACGGCCATTACGGTACGGCCTGGCAGAATCAGACCAGAGAATTTGCCGAATTTCCGGGCGCTATTTTGATGACGACCAACTGTATTCAGAAACCGCGTGATTCCTACAAAGACAATATCTTTACCACCGGTTTGGTCGGCTGGCCCGGTGTGCGGCATATTTCAGATCACAACTTCCGTCCCGTGATTGAAAAAGCACTGTCGCTGCCCGGTTTTCCGGAAGACACCGAAGGCAAGACCGTCACAGTCGGATTCGGTCACAACGCGGTGATGAATGTCGCCGGTGCCGTGATTGATGCCGTCAAGGGGAAGGCGATCCGTCATTTCTTCCTGGTGGCCGGTTGCGACGGAGCCAGGCCGGGGCGCAATTACTATACGGAGTTTGTGGAAAAAGCCCCGAAAGATACGGTAGTGATGACACTTGCCTGCGGGAAGTTCCGTTTCTTCGATATGGATCTGGGCGACATCGGCGGCATTCCCAGACTGTTGGATATCGGCCAGTGTAACGACGCATATTCCGCCATCCAGATTGCGGTGGCGCTGGCCAGGGCTTTCAACTGCGAAGTCAACGATTTGCCCCTGTCGATGATTTTGTCCTGGTATGAACAAAAGGCGGTGGCGATTTTACTGACACTGCTTCATCTGGGCATTAAAGACATCCGCCTGGGGCCGTCACTGCCCGCATTTATCACACCCAACGTTCTTAACGTTCTGGTCGAGAATTTCGCGATCAAACCGATAGCCACCCCGGAAGAGGATTTGAAAGCGATCCTCGGCTAGTCCGGGCAAGGAAACCTTTCTTTCCCCTTTCTTCCCTTTCTTCCGGCCGGAGCTGCCCCCGTGGCGGCTCCGGCACCGGCACACGATGTGCAAAAGCCCGGGCCACGACAATCAGCATTGATCTTCCAGCGCCGCTAATTTGGCGATGCGCCGGTCGTGGCGTCCTCCTTCGTACTCGGTGCCGATGAACTTGTCGATCATCTCCGTCACCGGCATATTATAATGGACGCGTCCGCCAAAAGCGATGAAATTGGCGTTATTGTGAGCTTTGGCCATTTGTGCCGTGAAAAGATCGCTGATCAGGGCGCAACGGATACCTTTGATTTTGTTGGCTGCCATCGAAATGCCGATACCGGTGCCGCAAAGCAGTATGCCGAATTCGTAGCCGCCTTTATTGAATTCATCGCAAGCCGCTTTGGCCATGTCCGGGTAATCGACGGACTGACTTCCGAAGGTTCCCAGGTCAATAACAGAAAAAAATTTTTTTTTCAGGAATTGGACAATCGTTTCTTTTAACTCAAGTGCGCCGTGGTCTCCGGCAATGACGATTTTTTTCATGTCAAGCCTCCAATTTTTAAGAAGGATGGTTTTCTTCTACAAGATTGAAAGCTGATGTCAACAAAAAAACTTTACATACCAACAGTATTTGCGTAAAAAATCGACATGCAGACGATGTTGACCAGATATCTTGATTATCTCCTTATTGAAAAAGGGCTCTCCGATAATACGCGGGAGGCGTACCGGCGGGATCTGCAGCGTTTTGTTGTATTTCTTGCACAAAAAGGACTGACGGATGTACGCTTTGTGAACGCAAAAACCGTGGTTGAGTTTCTTGTGCTGCTCAAGGGCGAGGGACTGTCCGCCAATTCCACAAACCGTTCGCTTGCCGCCCTGAGGGGGTTTTACCGGTATTTGCTGGAGGAAAAACAGATCGATGAATCGCCCCTGGCCGACATTGATCGTGCCAAGGTATGGATGCGTCTGCCGGATACCTTAAGCCGTGAGGAGATGAGCCTTGTGCTTGCACAACCCTCCGTGGAAAGTCCGGCCGGCCTGCGCGACAAGGCCATGCTCGAGCTTCTTTACGCTTCAGGGCTGCGGGTTTCCGAGCTGGCGGGTCTGACGATGAACAGTATCAACTGGCAGGTGGGATTTCTCATTGTCATGGGGAAGGGGGGTAAGGAGAGAGGTGTCCCCGTAGGGGAAAAAGCCTATGAATGTCTCCGCCGCTATATCGAAGAAGCCAGGCCGGTGTTCATGAAATCAAAAACAACGGATATTTTGTTTCTTAACCGGTTCGGCCGCTCCTTTACCCGCCAGGGACTGTGGAAAATAATCGCCTCCTATGCGAAAAAAGCAGGCTTGCAAAAAAATGTCCATCCGCATACATTCCGACATTCATTCGCGTCCCATCTTCTGGAAGGGGGAGCTGATTTGCGGGCCGTGCAACTTATGCTGGGACATGCCGATATTGCCACGACCCAGATTTATACCCATGTGACCAAAGAGCGTCTCAGGGAAATCCACAGAAAATATCACCCACGGGGTTAAAAACAGATGCCCGGGATAAGTTCACACAATAAAAATCAGCCGGCAGGAAGAAAAGCCGGCCCAGGAAAAAAGAAAGTTGTGATCGTTCTTGTGGCGGCTTTTGTCCTGCTGGCGGCGGCCTGCGTATTTTTCCGGCCGGTGGCGCTGCAGTCTGTCCTGTTCCTGGCGCGCCGTACGGGAAACACGTTTTGCCATTACCTTTTGAAGAGTGAGCCGCAGTTTTATTATCTGCTTGTTGAAAAAAACGGTCGGGACATGCGCCTTTTCGATGACGAAGCGCTTGAGATAACCTATCGCGATGAGTTTACCATCAAAAGCGTGGCCAGCGATGACCTGGGGGGAAAATTTACCGGTGTGACGGTTGAAGGTATCGGTGACCGGGGCAATCATCTGGGCATGGGGCTAAGAGGCGTGGACTTCGTGAATGCGATCATGCAGGGCGAGTCCGGGGAGATGGGACAATCGGCAATGAACGCCTATAAGATCCGCGTCTATTACAAAAATCAAGATATTGCCCTGATTCCCCTTCATGTAGGCATCACGCCGCAGGACTGGCTAAGATTTGCAGAAAAGTTCAGCTCGTCCCAAAAGAGTATCAGATATCTGAAGGAGGCGATGGAGAAAAACGCCAACGATACGGGCGTGCGCAGAGTGTTGGCAGGCATTTATCTGAAGCAAAATAAGCATGTGGAAGCTGCGGCAATTTATGAAGAAATCCTGCGTTTGACTCCCGATGATGCGGGAGTCAAAAAAGATCTGGCCCGCTGCTATATTCAAAGCGGCCGTTTTGGGCAGGCGGTGGAAATATTATCGCGTCTGATCGCGTCCGGAAAACAAGATGCAGGTGCCTTTTCCCTGCTGGGGGAGGCCTACGGCGGAAAAAACGATTGGAGTGAGGCCGTCGGGCATTACAGCAAGGCCCTGGAGAGTGAACCGGACAATGACGGACTCAGACTGCTCATGGCCGGGGCCTATGAGCGGGCTGGTCAGACGGACGCGGCGATCGGCCAGTATCTGGAAATCACAAAGAAATCTCCTGATGACCTATCGGCGTGGCGGGGGTTGGGAGCTTTGTATCTGAAAAACAAGAAATACCGCCAGGCTCTGGATGCCTACACCAGGGTCATTAAAGCCAGTCCCGACGACGCTTCCGCTTATGCAAATATGGCCACCGCCAGCGCCGGGATGGGCAGGGATAATGAAGAAATGAGCTACCTGAAAAAAGCGCTGGCCCTGTCGCCTCAGGAGCCGGCCATCCGTTTCCATCTCGGTGCGGCCTATGAGAGAAGAAAAAAGACTGCTGACGCCGTGCGGGAATACAGGTTTGTGCTGGCGAAGAATCCGGATGATGACCAGGCACGCGAACGCCTGGCGGAGATTGCTTTCCAAGGTAAAAACTACCGTCAGGCAGCAGTTTATCTGGAGGTGTTGGCGCGGAAATATCCCCAAAAACTTGATATTCTTGTCAAGCTCGCTTATGCTTACGGTGAAATGAAAAACTTTGCGGACTCGGCACGCTGCTATGAAAAAGCGGTCGGGATGGGGCTCAGGGATCAAACCCTGTATGCCAATCTGGCCTACACCTACGAGCAGCTCGGCAAAGAAAAAGAAGCTGTTAATTACTACAAAAAAGTATCGCCGCCGGACACAAAGATATCGGCCTACATTGCCGGCTATTACCTGAAAGAAAAGCAATTTTCCGAGGCCATAAAATATTATCAGCAGCTGGTGAAGTTAGAGCCGCGGAAGGCATCCTCTTATTTCAGTCTGGGTTACGCCCATAGCGCCGCTGGAAGCTGGGACAGAGCAATTGAAAATTATCTGATGGCACTCAAGTATGACCAGGAAGATGATGAGATTTACGCGAATTTAGGAGTTGCTTATGAACAAAAAGGGCTTTATGCAGATGCCCTGAAGGCTTACAGAAGCGCATACGAAATCAATCCGCAGACAAAAGTGGCCTCGCGGATTCCCCGGTTACGCATCCAGTTGATGAAGGAGAAAAAATAAAATACAGGAGCTCATGGTGAAGCAGATAAAGCTCAATAATTTCACAATAGGGGGTAATAATGGTTTTACCCTGATTGCCGGCCCGTGCGTGCTGGAGGACGAAACGGCCGCTGTGGAAATCGCCTTGTACCTGAAGGAACTGACAAAAAAAATGCAGATTCCTTTTGTCTTCAAGGCCTCGTACGACAAGGCAAACCGCACTTCCATCGAGTCATACCGTGGGCCAGGGCTGGCCGGCGGTTTGAAAATGCTGGAAAAAGTCAAAAAGGAAGCAGGTGTACCCGTTATTTCCGATGTCCATCGTTTTGAAGAAATCGATGAGGCGGCGGCGGTGCTCGACATCATGCAGGTGCCCGCCTTTTTGTGCCGGCAAACGGATTTTGTCGTGGAAGTCGCCAAAAAGGCGAAAATCATCAATGTCAAAAAAGGGCAGTTTCTGGCGCCCTGGGATGTGGTCAACATCATTGAGAAGATTAAATCAGCCGGTATGGAGCATATTCTGATTACCGAACGGGGCGCGTCCTTCGGCTACAATAATCTGGTCTTTGATGTGCGCGCCCTGCCGATCATGAGGCAGATGGGATATCCGGTCATTTTCGATGCAACTCACTCCGTCCAGTTGCCCGGCGGGGCCGGTACAGCCTCAGGTGGCCAGCGCGAAATGGTGCCCTACCTTGCCCGGGCAGCCGTCGCAGCAGGTGTCGACGGAATATTTATGGAGGTTCACCCAGATCCCCCTCAGGCGCTTTGCGACGGGGCGAATTCAGTTTACCTCAGTTCACTGGAGAAACTCTTGACGGAGTTGAAAAAGATTGATGAGATAGTAAAGACAGCAGCAGACTTCGATCGCGGGCAGGCAGGTCATTGAGGAGCAAGATGGACAACGAATTACTCAAGAAACTGAAGAAAATAAAGATGCTGGTGCTGGATGTGGACGGGGTGATGACCGACGGCGGTATCATCATGGACGGAGGTGGCGGTGAATCGAAGGTGTTCAATGTCCGCGACGGGCACGGGTTGGTTTTATTGCAGCGCCACGGAATAAGTGTGGCCATCCTTACGGGAAGGACTTCCACAGTGGTCGAGCATCGGGCGCGCGACCTTAAAATAAAAGAAGTCTATCAGGGTGCGCTCAATAAAAAAGAAGTCTTCGTCGGGCTTTTACAGAAGAACAACCTCCTTGCGGATGATGTCGCTTATATGGGAGATGATATTGTCGATATCCCCGTGCTGAAAATGGCAGGTTTCTCCGCGGCTGTTTCCGATGCGGACGAAACGGTAAAAAAAATCGTTGATCATGTAACCGCCAGCAGGGGAGGGCGGGGCGCTGTGCGTGAGATCTGTGAAATGCTGCTTAAGGCACAGGATTTCTGGCCGGAGGTTGCCACCCGCTATGACTTTTCGGAACTTGTACAGACGGAAACAGAGTTTTTACCGAAAGCGGGAAATTGAAATGAACCTTGCCTGGATTTATCTGTTTATCGCCTGCATCCTGGAAATCGGCTGGCCCCTCGGTTTTAAGTTGTCCCAGACGACCTCCCATCGGGCTGCTTTTATCCTGGTGGCGGCCGTGTGCATGGCGTTGAGCGGTCTGTTTTTATGGCTGGCGCAAAGGGAAATTCCCATCGGCACGGCCTACGCGGTGTGGACAGGAATCGGCGCGGCCTGTACTTTTCTCATCGGTGTTTTTGTGTTTCACGATGCCGCCTCGCTGGTAAGGGTATTGTCGTTTCTCCTGATTGTCACGGGTGTGATCGGCCTGCGCCTTACTGTCTAGCAAGCGGGGATGACAGGTGTTTGGCAAGGACCGGTCATGTGTGGGAATGATTTACGCGAGACAATGACTGGCGAGATGGAAGGAGTAGGAGGATAATAAAACTGTTGTCCGGAAACAAAATGAAGCACGGCAGGAAAATAAAAGTGGTAATTTCCACCCTGGCACTTCTTGTGACGGGAGTGCTGCTTTTGTTTGTCGTGTTAAACATCACGGGTGAGAAAAAAACCAACATCATCAAGATACTTCCCAACGAAGCGGATGTTAGCATTCAGGATTTTGTTTTTACAGAGGTAGGAAGAGACAATATGCGCTGGGAGGTCAGATCGGACAATGCCCGGTATGAAAAAAACCAAAATCTGGCGGTGTTCGATCAGGTACGGGTGAAGTTGACCATGCCGGACGGTAAGGTGATTGTCATGACAGGCGACCGCGGAGAGATGATCACGGATAAAAAAGAACTGGAGATCAAGGGGCACGTGGTGATCATCACTGATTCGGGGGAAAAACTTACCACTGACTATCTGAAATACAGCGACGGCGAGAAAAAAATCCATACCGGCGCGCCCGTTGTCATGGAGAGTGAACGGATCAGCATTCAGGGCACGGGCCTCGCGATTTTCATTGAAAAGGGCGAGCTTGTCCTTTCGTCAGCCGTCAGAGGCAGAATTCATTGAGCAGGAATGTCTATGAAACTAAAAGCGATATATATTTCCATTTGTCTTTTCTTTTTTGCGGCAGATGTATTTGCGCAAACGAACATGTTTTCGGCCGGAGAATATACGGCACGAAAAAATGAGCCTATTGAAATTGTCGCCAATAAGATGGAAGCATTTCAAGGGAAAAAGATGATTGTTTTTTCGGGCAATGCCGTTGCCCGGCAGGGCGACATTACATTGAAAACAGAGCGGCTGGCGGTTTATTACAAAAATGTGGCGGCAAAGACGGGGAAGGCGGACGCCGGGGAGCTGCAAGCGGGAGGGGAGCTCGACAGGATAGAGGCAAGAGGCAATGTCGTGATCACGCAAAAAGAGCTTTCCGCGACTGCTGAGGAGGCGGTTTATCACCACGAAACAGCTCGGTTTGTGTTGACCGGACGGCCTGTTTTAAAACAGGGCAATAATACGGTCAGTGGATGCAAAGTTTTTATTTACGTCAACGATAATCGCGGTGAAGTTGTCAAATGTGAGGGTGAAGATCCTCAAAGAGTTACGGCGATTATTCACCCGCAGGGGAAAAATAACACAGGCCTGATCGACGGGCGGGATACGGACACAAAATGAGTCAATTAGAGGCCAGAGGTTTAATTAAAATCTACAATAAGCGAAAAGTGGTCAATCAGGTTGATCTGGTCATCTCGCCGGGAGAAGTTGTCGGACTTTTAGGCCCGAACGGGGCGGGAAAGACGACGACGTTTTACATGATTGTCGGCCTTATCAAACCTGACGGAGGAGCTATTTTTCTCGACGGAGAAGACATCAGCGGCTTTCCGATGTATAAGCGGGCGCGTCGTGGGCTGAATTATCTGCCGCAGGAGCCGTCTGTTTTCCGGAAACTGACAGTGGAAGAAAATATATTGGCTATTCTGGAAACACTTGATATAAGCTTGGATGAAAGACAAGAAAGACTCACAGAGCTTCTCGGCGAGCTGGATCTGAGCGCTTTGGCTAAAAACTACGCCTACTCTCTTTCCGGCGGCGAAAGAAGAAGAGTGGAAATTACGCGGGCGTTGGTTACCTCGCCGAAATATATTCTTCTGGACGAACCTTTTGCCGGTATCGATCCGCTGGCGGTAGCGGATATTCAGAAGATAATTGAAAAGCTGAAAAACAAAGGGATCGGGATTATCATTTCCGACCATAATGTCAGGGAAACGCTCTATTGCTGCGACCGGGCCTACATCGTCAATGAGGGAGCAATCCTTGTGCATGGCGAGCCGGAGGTCATCGCCAGGAGTGAACTGGCCAGAAAAATTTATTTTGGAGAAGATTTTTGTCTGTAAAAACGTAAGTGTTAGCGACGGTAGAGCATGGCTTTTGAATTAAAACAGAATTTGAAACTTTCCCAGCAGCTGATCATGACGCCTCAACTGCAGCAGGCGATCAAGCTTTTGATATTGTCGCGCCAGGAACTTGTAGATACGATCAATCAGGAGATGGAAGAAAATCCTCTTATGGAAGAGGTCCCGCAGGACGAGACTACTCCGGAGGAAATCAGCGCACAGGCGGAAGACGATGTCCAGTCCATCGAAAAAGAAGAGAGCAAACTGCCGGAGCATACGGCGGAATTGACCGGCGAAGGAGACGGGCGGGAGGAGTTTGACTGGAATAACTATCTGGAGGATTACGGACCGGTAGGTGTTTCCTACAACAGGGCGGACGGCGAAGTCCCGACGCTGGAAAATTATCTCACACACAGCCCTTCTCTTACCGAGCACCTGATGTGGCAGATGAAGCTGTCTCCTTTTGATAATGTGGAAATGCGCATCGGCACCCAGATTATCGGAAATCTTGACCACAACGGCTATCTGTGTGCAACAGCGGAGGAAATTGCCGCTTTGGAAAATGTCAGTCTGGAGAGCGTCGAAAAAGTCCTGAAAATGGTTCAGCAGTTCGATCCGTCCGGTGTGGCCGCGAGGAATCTTCAGGAATGTCTGCTCATACAGGCTGCGTCAATCGGCGAGAACAGGCAGCTGCTGGAGGTCATTATCCGGGATCACCTCAAGGAGCTGGAGCTGAAAAATTACGTACAGATTGCCAGGCGACTGAAGGTCCCTCTCGGTGATGTCGAAGCCGCGGTTATGCTTATCAGCAAAATGGACCCACGCCCCGGTGCAGTTTATTCGGAGGAGAAAATTCAAACCATCATTCCGGATGTTTATGTGGTGAAATCGGGTGACGGTTATAAAATCGTTCTCAATGATGACGGCCTGCCCCGCCTGAGAATCAGCAATTTCTACCGCGAAATTATGGCCGGCACCGGCGGACGCTCCGATGAGGACGAGGCCGGGAAAAAATATATCCGAGAGAAGGTCCAATCCGCCACCTGGCTGATCAAAAGCATCCAGCAGAGGCAGAAAACCATTTATAAAGTTGCTGAAAGCATCGTCAGACACCAGAAGGATTTTTTCGACAAGGGGATCAAATACCTCAAGCCTCTGGTGCTCAGAGATGTCGCAGATGATGTGGAGATGCACGAGTCGACAATCAGCCGCGTGGTGACCAACAAATACATGCACTCGCACCGCGGCATTTTTGAAATGAAGTATTTCTTCGGCAGTTCGGTGCAAAAAACCACCGGTGAGAGCATTGCCTCAAAAAGCGTAAAAGAGGAAATAAAAAATCTCGTCGCCGGGGAAGACCCCAAAAAGCCCTACAGCGATTTTGAGATTGTCAGTTTGCTCAAAGATAAAGGAATTGATATCGCCAGGCGTACAGTTGCCAAATATCGTGAAATGATTGGGATATTGCCGTCGTCCAAACGCAAGAAATATTTTTAAAGTCAAAAGCGCAAAGTGGCGAATTACTTACAGGAGAGGGTAAAGTTCCGGTTGACATTTGGTTTGGACGCTACTATACGAGTTAACCTTTGCTGCCGAAATGAACGTAAAAGCGGCGGCACTATTCAAATATGGAGGTAAGAGAATGAATGTTTCTGTGACGTTCAGAACGAGTGACGGTGAAAACTGGCAAAAAACTTACGTTGAGGAACGGATTTCCAAATTAAAAAAATATCTTGATACACCGGCTGAAGCACACGTTGTCATTTCCACCGAAAAATTCAGAAATGTCGTGGAAATCAATTTAAGCGCCAATGGCTGGAATGTTAACGCCCGGGAAGAAGCAAAAGATATCCACCAGGCCGTCGACAATTGCATTGATAAAATAGAAAAACAGCTTAAGAAACAGAGGGAAAAAAACAGACGGCACAAGCCGGCAAGTATTCGCCATGCGGGCGTGGGTACTGTGGAAAGGGCCGAGGGCGAAGACGACAGCGCCGCGAGGGTGGTAGAAACCAGGAAAATAATTTTAAAGCCGATGTCTCTGGAAGAGGCGATTCTTGAATTGGAGGGCGGCAAAGCCCGGTTTCTGGTCTATCGTGACACTTTGTCGGAAAAGGTCAGTGTGGTCCATCGTCTTGACGACGGCAGTTACGGCCACATTGAAACAAACAGTTAGTTTACCGCCGCTTTTACGGGGCGACAGAGGCTTTGAGTGCTCTATCCACATCAGCTGATGTGGATAGAGCTTTATTGAACAGACTGGAATTTCAGGGTCAGGCTCGGCATGCGACTGGATCAGATTTTTAAAACAGAATTTCTCGTGGAGAGTCTCACCTCCGGCAATAAAAAAGATGTCCTGGGGGAATTGATCGATGTGATGATCAAAAACGGTCTGAAGATAAATTCAGACAAGGCAATTGATGTACTGCTCCAGCGTGAAAAGCTGGGATCGACCGGCATCGGAGAGGGGGTGGCCATCCCGCACGGAAAAGTGTCCGACCTTCAGGAACTGGTTGTCGCTTTCGGACGCAGTAAAAAAGGTATTGACTTTGACGCCATAGACGGCAAGCCGGTTCATCTTTTTTTCCTTCTTCTGGCTCCGGAGAGCTCCACCGGTCAGCATTTGAAGGCACTGGCGAGGATCTCCAAAATGCTGAAAACCCCCAATTTCCGTAAAACCCTTCTCGAGGCCAAATCCCGAAACGATTTATACAAAGCAATCGTTGAGCAAGATGAAACCTGCCTCGCCTGACTCCAAGAGTCAACATCGCCGCACGATAGCACTCAAGAAATTTTTACAAGGCCGGTTAATTTATCTGGGCATTGTCCAAATCAGTGCGCCGGCCGGCTGGCAGGACGCCATGGTGGGTGCTCATGTTAAAACCCGCCACCGCCTTGCAAAGGGACGCCATGAGCCAGGTGGGATTATTATTTTCTCTCCGCCTGCCCGCAAGAGGCTTTGGGCCGCAGCTAAAACCTGCCGCCATGAATATCTTCGTCGGTTGGCGGATGCCCGGACGGCGCTGGTGATCTTTGCCCGTTGCCGGGTAGTTCCTGATGAGTTCGCCAATGAATTTATATCCAGCGATCTGCCGTTACTCCTCTCACATCATCATGAGGGTACACTGGAGAGCCGGCTTCGTGCCGTGATTCAGGAAAAGATCAACGCTTGTGTGACACTCCACGGTGTTGCCGTAGAATATGGACAAACGGCAGTCATCATCACCGGCCCCAGCGGGATCGGTAAGACCACCGCCGCCCTCGATCTGGTGCGTGATGGAGGGTGGTGGATTGCCGACGACGTGGCCGTAATCAGGAAAAAAAAGGATGGCCGCCTCATGGTTGGGGGGCACCCGCGCACTCAGAAATATCTGCATACTTTAGTGACCGGCATTGTCCCCGTCGCCTCCCTGCTGGAACGGATGCAAATAAAAAAAAACGCAATGCTGGGAGCGATAATAGAAATACTCGTCACCCGTGATACTGCCGCCTGTGTTGCGACCGATAGAACAAACATTATGGGCAGATTGCTGCCACGGGTGCGGGTGTTCATTCCCGGCGATAGTCATTTTGACAAAAATATGCTAATCATGGCTCTACAAACTCTGGAAAGGTGAAAAGAATTGAAAAACCTCCACGTGGTGATCATAACCGGCTTGTCCGGTTCCGGTAAGAGCACCGCGCTGCGTGCTCTCGAAGACATAGGTTTTTTTTGCGTGGACAATCTGCCGGTAGTTTTGTTGCCCAGGTTTCTTTCGCTCACCTTGGAGTCGTCACCTGAGATCAGGCATGTGGCGATGGTCATGGATTTACGCCAAAAGAGCTTTCTCGATAAATATAAAAATATCTTCAAGGGGCTCAAAAACAAGGGCTACAAGATTGAGATCCTTTTTCTTGAGGCTACGGAAGAATCTCTGCTGCGCCGTTTCAGTGAAACAAGGCGTAACCATCCCCTGTCCGCAAAAAGTTCTATTATGGACGGAATCCGCAAAGAAGTGGAAAAACTCTCGCCTCTGCGGCAGATGGCCGACAAGGTTATGGATACCACGACGACCAACGTCCATCAGCTGAAAGACGCGGTGCAAAGACAATTCTATCCGGTATCCTCAAGGAAAAGGATGCTCATCAGCGTGATGTCCTTCGGTTACCGCTATGGTTTGCCCGCAGACGCTGATATTGTCATGGATGTGAGATTTTTACCCAACCCCTTTTACGTGGAAGAGCTCAAGAGCTTCGACGGACATCACGGGGCGGTGGAAAAATATGTTCTGGACAATCCCGAAAGCAGAGAATTTTTGAAACGGACTCTGGACATGATGACCTTTCTCATTCCTCTGTATGAAAAAGAGGGGAAAGTGCGTCTCAATATCGCCGTCGGCTGTACCGGGGGGAGGCACAGATCGGTGGTCATGACCAACCGCTTTACATCGCACCTCCAGGCGATGAAATACGTCGTCTACACAACCCACAGGGACGTAGGCAAAAGTTGAGTAAGTAAACAGGCAGGAAACGTCTGTTCATGTTTGCGCCGAACTCATGTCCTGTTTGACCAGGCGTGTTTTCCCGCGTCCGTAAAAGAACAGGAAAGATGTGCCGGTGCCTGCCGGGATTCTTTGAGACGCTTTGAATAATATCGTCTCCAGCCATTCCGGGCTTGACCCGGAATCCCCAAAGCACTTTATAACACTGGATACCGGCCTTCGCCGGTATGACGACATTGCCGGTTGGGCAGGGTTTGGCACCTATGAAAAAGCGTTTTGTCAATAGAAATCTCTTTTGCTCGACCGTAGCCGGATCCATACA
>Ga0116187_1000600_pt1 | contig 42240 bp, 31 predicted proteins | sample AD_JPNNA6_MetaG_FD_89755 | JGI IMG/M metagenome (GOLD analysis project Ga0116187, IMG submission 89755) | Active sludge microbial communities of municipal wastewater-treating anaerobic digesters from Japan - AD_JPNNA6_MetaG | ecosystem: Engineered > Bioreactor > Anaerobic > Digestate | place... | reverse complement strand
TCGCCTTGAATATCATTCGCCGCCTGGGTTATCGGTATGTACCCGACGGACACCGTGCCGCAGCGGCCCAACCGGATCGCGGGTTAGCCTGGCTGCGGTCGGTATGAGCGTTGATAAGCCCTACCAATCCACCTGGTATGATAAGGTTCGATTCTGGGAGACTTTGCGTGGTGATAGGAAAATGGCTTTAGTTTTTGCCGCGGATGACACGGATTGCACTGATTTTTTTACTTTCCGTGTCAATCCGTGAAATCTTGGACTTGTCAGGATGATAGTGAAAAAAGATGTGGACTTTCCTTGCCTTGTGTCCTTTGCTTTTTGTAAATAAGTATGGTAACATACTTTGTAACTATGCAGTCACCCTTGTCAGATGGCGAATGGGACTTTGGAGATGGTGCATAATGGGTTGACATTTCGGCCATAGGCGCTGACCCTCTCATCCCCCCAGCCCTCTTCTCCCCCGCAAGCAGGGAAGAAGGGGAGCAGGGGCATATAGAAACATGAGTGTCTCGTCATCCAAGAGCGCCTGGCATACCAAAATACGTGCCCAACCTGGCATAGGGAATATGTTGTTTCGCCAGATTGACTGGCCTGAATCGATACCATATTTTTATAATCAACTCAAGTTGCTGCCTAGGGGCTAAAGCAGGCGGCAACGGGGTTAGTTCATTCACGGAGGTGTAGGATGACGACAGAAACCATAGAACCTGTAGATAAGTCCAGGGAGCGCAGAGGAGTTAGCAAGTTCTGGAACGCCTTCAAGAACATTGCGATCATTTTCTCCTTCATCGTCAATCTTATTTTGGTGCTTGTGTTGCTGCTTTTACCCCAACCCTTGTTTATGGCAAAGAGTCAGGTGGCAGAACCCCTGTTAGTCGATTTGGACAGCGCCTTTGCCGCCCTGGGCAACACTGTCATCCAGTCGCAGGTCTACATCACGGATACGATGCCGGTGGTGTTCGATCTGCCGTTGGCGCAGAACACGCAGGTGGTGCTGGTGGAAGCTGTGCCCATCCAGGCGCCGGCTACCTTTGTTTTGCCGGGTGGCGGTGGCGCCATTCATGGCACGGTACAACTTGCGCTGCCTCAAGGGATGGCCTTGCCCGTGGCGCTCAATTTGATGGTGCCTGTCAGCACGACCGTGCCGGTGGTGATGCAGGTTCCGGTCAAAATCCCCCTGGCACAGGCAGGGATGGCGCCGGCCATCGAACAGTTGCGGGCCGTTTTCTCGCCGCTCACGGGCGCCCTGCAAAGCCTGCCCGATTCGACCGAAGAACTTCTGCACCCGGCAGCGACATCCACACCCTGATGAATCAACGCCCCATCTGTAACTACGAAGGCTCCCGCTACAGCACGGAGTTCTGGGATGCCACGCGCGCTTACGAAGACGCCGTCGAGCGCGTGGCGATGCGTGCGTTGCTGCCGCCGCGCGGACGCACGCTCATCGAAATCGGCGCGGGGTTCGGGCGCATGGCCGATCTCTATGCCGGCTACGAAACGGTGGTGCTCTTCGATTACGCGCACACGCAGTTAGTGCAGGCCGTGGAGCGTCTCGGTGAGCAGGGGGCGGACGGACATCCGCGCTACCTCTTCGTGCAAGGCGATTTCTACCACTTGCCGTTCGTGACGGGCCTTTTCGACACGGTGACGATGGTGCGCACCTTGCATCACGCCGCCGACGCTCCTGCCGTACTACGCGGCATTGCCGACATCCTTGGGCCACGCGGAGCCTTCATCCTGGAATTTGCCAACAAACTCAACCTCAAAGCCATCGCCCGCTACCTTCTGCGTCGCCAGCCGTGGTCGCCCTTCAGCCTTGAACCGGTCGAATTTGTGGCCCTCAACTTCGATTTCCATCCCCGCTGGATGTGGACGCAGTTGGAACAGGCCGGCCTGCGCCGCGAGGCCGTGCGCACCGTTTCCCACTTCCGCATCGACATTTTGAAACGGTGGATCCCCACCCGCTGGCTGACAGCCCTGGACGCGCTGATGCAACCGACCGGCGCACTCTGGCAGCTCAGTCCCAGCGTCTTTACGCGCGCGCGGGCGGGAGTGGGGAAAAGCGCGGCTCCTGCCGGTGCGTTCTTCCGTTGCCCGGCGTGCGGTGAGCCGTTAGGCGCACCGCCCCACGTCGAATTTCACTGCACCTGCGGAAAAGTGTGGCGACGTGAAGGTCAGATTTACAACTTCCGCGACCCGGCATAGATTTTGGTTCTCTGGGACTGGCGTGGTGATGGAAAAACGGCTTTAGTTTTTGCCACGGATGGCACGGATTTTCACTGATTCTTTATACTTTTCGTGTCAATCCGTGGCTGTTTTTTTATTTCGACCACACGACATCCTGAAGAACCTGGATTGTGAGCCGCCGATAAGTCAGGTATAATGGCCTTATGGATACGGAGCCTATCATCAACACGCATGCAGACCTCATGCCGGTACACCCTCCATGGGACGGATGGGAGCTTCTGCCGGTGGTCGCCGTCATTGGCGGCGCATGGGCTTTTGGCGCGCTACTGCAAAGCGCAGCATGGCCCCCTCTCCTTGCCGCTCTGGTGCTCGTGCTAGGCGGATGGCTGCCCTTCTGGCGCGCCTTGATGTTGACGCCCTGGGCCACCTCGCTGGCGCTGTGGCGCACCTGGGAGCGGGAAGAGAATCTGCCTCGTTGGCCCTATCTCCAACCGGGGACGCCCGGCGCGGCGCTCCATCGTACACTGCGGCAGGCTCGTTCGTGGTGGCGTGTCGTCGGGCGGACGGCGCTGGCCGCGCCGTTGCGCGCGGCGGCACTCGCCTTCATTGTCAGCGTCCTGGCCGCCATGGTGGTAGGCCGTGACGCGCTCCTGCTTACCCTGCTCATGGCCGCGTGGACAGAGATGGCCGTCCTCTGGCACGGAGGACGGGGAGACGCCGGTTCGATATGGACTGCCGGGGCGCTGGTCGGACTGCCCTGGTTGTTGGGCGCTTCGCTCGGCGGGACGGCGTTGACACAACCGGTGCTTTCGGCGTTAACTCTTGTCGTGTTGGCCGGGTTTTACGCACATCCCTCGCCGTTAGCAGCCATCGGGCCTCTGCTGGCGGCGTGTTTCCTCATCTGGCAAGGGCATTTCATAGCGACCGGCGGAATCCTGCTACTGGCTTTACCGGGATGGATGGCGCTCCTCTACCACCCACCCGTCCACGCTTATCGCCGCACGGTCGCGCCATGGCTGCTGGGGATGATCGTCTTGATGGCCTGGGCGCTGTAGCATGGGTTGGATGATAGGCGTTGTCGGCCTGGTTGTCCTGACGGCGTTCCTGTACTGGCAGCTTATCCTGGCCGAAGGTGCGTACCTGGGTCGCCGGGTGGTGGTTTTGCTCTACGATTGGTCGGCGCGCGTGTACGACCGCATCAAGGGCTACAATCCCGGCTACGAACAATGGTTTCTGGGTCTGCCGCTGACCCAGGCTCTGGCGGATTTCCCCGCTCCATGGGTGCTGGATGTGGCGACGGGGACGGCGCGACTGGCGCGCACGCTCTTCTCCCAAAGCGACTTCCACGGACGGCTCATCGGTGTGGACCTTTCCCGCAAGATGTTGCAACAGGCGGCACAGACCACCCAGGCGTGGAGCCATCGCCTCACCCTCATTCGCCAGGATGCCGGGCAACTGCCCTTCCCCGATGAGACCTTCGACGCCGTCGTCTGTTTGGAGGCGCTGGAATTCATGCCGGATCCAGATCAAGTATTGCGCGAGATGGTGCGTGTACTGTGTCCCGGTGGGGTTTTCTTGATCACCAACCGCATCGGCAAAGATGCGCGCTGGTTGCCGGGACGCACGTACAAACCGGAGGTGTTCGAGGCGAAACTGCGCGCGCTGCCCCTGGAGATGGTGCACACCAAGCTGTGGCAGGAGGACTACGATCTGGTCTCGGCGGTCAAAGCCGGGGCACGCAAGCCGCGCGGGATGCGGCGGCTTGAGGAAATCCTGCGCTGTCCGCATTGCGGGCAGCCGCTCCAGCGCATAGAGTCTGCCTTCCACTGTGAGAACGACCACATGTTCCCGATCACGGCTGAGGGCATCCTCGATATGGCACGTTAGCGGCCTGTCGAAGAGATTGAGGGACACCCCAACCTGGAGTTCTCCGAGAGGCTGCTAACAGCTCGTGACGAATTGTCTCTATCAGCAGATTTAGCAGATGCTTATATTTCGTAACTGTTCAGCCGCTCTTGCCAGGTGGCAAACAGAACTTAGGGGATGGTTCATCGCGGGTTGACACTTCGGCCATAGGAGATGACCCTCTCATCCCCCTTCCCTTTATCGAATTGCCATTCCATGCTATAATGACGGTTATATGACCCGAAAGCGGCAACCGGTCGCTCCGACTACCAGACTAACAACGATCCGAGGAGGCTACCATGCAAGGTGAAGAGGAAGCAATCCGCACTGGGTTGCGTGACGTGATCGATTTCGAGATTGGGTTGGATGTTATTTCCCTCGGTCTGGTGCGCCACATCGAAGTGAACGAAGAGCAAGTGAAAATCACCATGATTCTGACCTCGCCGATGTGTCCGATGGCCTCGTTTATGTTAAGCCAGGTCCACGAGCGCGCTTCTGAGATTACGAACAAGAACGTGGAAGTCGTGTTGGGTAACGAATTGTGGCGTCCGGATATGATGGAGCAAGAGGCGCGTGCCGTCCTCGGCATTTGACCATTGCGCGTCCAACCGGTATGACATTGTGAAAAGGCCAGCGTTTATGCTGGCCTTTTGCTTTTGATTGCCAGTATCTATACTGCACCATAATCTTTCCAATCTCGTCACGGCTCAGCCCGGCGCTCATTATCCAGATGGCTATGGACGAGCCTTGGTGATCCGTAGCTTTCGCCCCTCCCCAGTGTTTTCGGTGAGAAGGGGGAGAAAAATACAAAAAAAAGTTCCCTTACTTTGCCCTTACGTTTTCTCCGCGTTAGGGTTATAATTAGGTTTATAGTAACTATTCAGCCGCCCTTGCCAGGTGGCGAATGGGACTTTGCGGATGGTGCATCATGGGTTGACACTTTGGCCATAGGAGATGACCCTCTCATCCCCCAACCCTCTTCTCCCCCGCAAGCGGAGGAGAAGGGGAGCAAAGGGGATATAGGCGCATAGAAACACGAATATCGCGTCAACCAAGAGCGCTTGGCATCCTAAAATCCGCGCCCAACCTGGTATAGGGAAATCCATGGCTGCGTCAGGTTTACGAGGCTGAATAGATACGGTTTACCAATATCCGGCAAGGCAGAGGCAAAATGGAGTATAAACCGGCAATGCAAACGGTCTCAGTCACAGACACATCACGTTCAACCCTGAAGACAGATATAGCCTATGCTTTAGTGACACTCGGCAGCTCGATGATATGGGCCATCTTGAGCGGTTGGTTGTTATACTTCTACCTGCCGCCGGAAGGCGAGGGCGTCGTTCTCGCGCCGGCGACGTGGTATGGGGTGGTCATTTTCGGCACCCGCGCGCTCAATGCGGTATTGGCACCGCTTGTCGGGCATTTCTCGGACAACTTGCGCAGTCGGTGGGGACGTCGCTTGCCGCTGATGTTCGTCTCCGGCGCGCCACTGCTGGCCTTCTTTGTGCTGTTATGGACGCCGCCTCTGCACACGGAATCGGCGTGGAACCTGGTGTATCTGGCCGGGATGCTGGTGCTGTACAATCTGGCGTATACGGTGAATCAAATCCCCTACACGGCGTTGCTGCCCGAACTCGCGCTGACCGATCAGCATCGCGTGCGGATGTCGGCCTGGGCATCGAGCTTTTTGCTGATCGGCATGATTGTGAGCGGGGCGGCGGGTTTGGCTATCGAGCGTTTCGGGTATGCCGGCGCTGCGCTCCTCTACGCGCTTCTGGCGCTGCCGATGTTCTACCTGCCTTTCCTGGTGCTGCGCGAGCGCCCCGACCGCTATGCAACCTCGACAGCAGGAACATGGCCGCGCCGTAACCTGCGTGCCGTGGTCGCATCGATGTGGCAAAACCGCGCTTTTGTTGTTATGACCGCGACCGGCGTGTTCTACTGGGGCTTGACGACGTTGGTGCAATCGGCCATTCCCTACGTCGTCACCGAGATTTGTTTGTTGGATACCGGCGATACGCTGTGGTTTTACGTCCCCGCGATTCTCGGCTCACTGGTGTGCTACCCGCTGGTCACGTGGTTGGCAGGACGGCTGGGAAAGTGGACCGTGTTCGCCGGTTCGCTGTTCGCCTCGGCTCTGGTGCTGCCCGGCTTGATGCTCATCGGGGACTGGCTGCCGTTCCCGTTGATGGCGCAGGGCATCGTGTGGGTCACGCTTCAGGCCATAGCGATGTCCGGCGTCACCATGCTGCCGATGGCCTTCGGAGCGGAAATCGCCGATCACGATGCAGCGTTGACAGGACAGCGCCGCGAGGGACTGTATTACGCCACGTGGGGATTGCTGGATCAGGTCATCAATGGTGTTGTGGCGGCATTTTTGCCGCTGTTGCTGCTGTTGGGGCGCAGTCACAGCGATCCGCACGGCCCGCTCGGCGTGCGATTGATCGGTCTGGTGGGGGGATTGTCCATGCTGATAGCTTTTTTCATCTTCCGGCACTATCCCTTCCGCGGCAAGTCAGGAGCCTACAACTCCGAATCTGCACCAATTTCGTAAATAAGGAGTGTACAGGAAGGACTATCCGACTTATGACTATCAGACCCAGTAGATCACACATGACTCCACGGGGATCGCTGAATCCTCGTTCCGGTCTGAATCTGGCGATCCATACGCAGCAAAATCAGATCTACTGAGACTCTTCTCACAAAGGAGGCATGGCATGACAAAGGTGAGCCTTGAAGACATCGCCACTCTCGAATGGCAAAACTATGCGGCGATGCAGCCAATGGTGGCCGTGACGCCAGGCGTCGATTTGATCCTGCGGGATGACGTGATCATCACCAGCAGCCAGGTCTTCCCCACGCCGGACGCCAATCACGCCTGCTTGTTGCGGGCGACGCGGGAGACGGCGCCCGCCTTGATCGCCGCAGTGGTAGAGCACTTCACAACCAGGGAACTGCCGCCGACGGTCTTCGTTTCCCCGGCCTGCACGCCGGTGAATTTGCCGGAGTTGTTGACGGCGCAAGGCTTCATTCGTCAAAAAGAACAGGAAGCCTGGATGGTTTTGGAGAAATTGGAAGATTTGGTGCGGTCGGCTCCGTCCGCCAGGGTGGAAGTCCATAGCATCGACCAAAGCGAAGCCATGACGTTTGCCAGGGTTTTCTTGAAAGCCTTTGGGATGCCGGAAGAGTACACCGGGCCGATGGCCGAGGTGCTGACGCCTTCGATTGGCCTGCCGGGGATGTTTCACTACGTGGCGACGTTCGAGGAGCAACCCTTGGGGGTCTGCACGCTCATTTGTTATCAGGACCTGGCCATCGTCGGCAGTGCGGGTGTGATTGCCAGCCGGCGCGGGCTGAAGGTGCTCAGCGGTCTGATAGCCAGGATCTACGCCGACGTCTGCGCCGCGGGATGCCGGCGGGCGCTGTTGCAGACGACGGCGGAGGCGCCGTTCGAGCGCTTCTTACGCATCGCCGGATTCAAAACATACTTTGTGCGGACGGGTTATACAATGGCATGACCACACTGGTCAAAGTCATGGACGTGGAAAAGGTCTACAAGACCGGCGCCGTCATCTTTACAGCGTTGCACGGCGTCTCCCTGGATATAGCCGCCGGCGATTTCGTAGCGGTGATGGGACCGTCGGGCAGTGGCAAGTCCACGCTACTGCATCTGCTGGGCGGCCTGGATCGTCCTACGGCCGGACGGGTTGAAGTCCACGGCGTCATCCTCAGCCAGATGGATGAGACGGCGCTGGCGAAATTTCGCCGCGCGCATATCGGTTTTATCTTCCAGTTCTTCAACCTGATTGACAATTTGACAGTTCGAGCCAACATCGAGCTGCCGGCTCTGTTGCAGAGCGGGCGGGAGCGCAAGGTCGTGCGTCGGCGGGCCGACGCTTTGCTGGAAAGCCTGGGCATTGTGGATCAGGCGAACAAGCATCCGTGGGAATTGTCAGGCGGACAACAACAGCGCGTGGCCATCGCGCGGGCGCTGATCAACCATCCCATGCTGTTGCTGGCCGATGAGCCGACGGGCAATCTGGATAGCGCGAGCGGGCAAGAGGTGTTGCGCATTTTGCGGGAATTCAACGCCCAGGGGCAGACGATTTTGATGGTGACACACGATCCAGCCGCCGCCGCCCAAGCCCAACACGTCATCTTCATCCGCGACGGACGTCTGGCGGCGGAAATGCCGGGCAGTGACGTACAGCAAATCGCACAATCCCTGGCCGCGTTAACGGGGACGTAGTCTCAGATGTTGGCAGTGTGGCAGAAGATCAAAGCGGACGTCGCCGGGAGGCCATTCATCTCCCTTCTGACGCTGACCACGATTGTCTCGGCGACGATGCTGCTGACCCTGGCGCTGGCGACATTGCTCAATCTCAGTGCGCCCTACGATCGCTCCTTCGCCGAACTGAACGGCGCCCATCTGTGGCTCTACTTCGACCGTGACATGGTCGGACGCCACGACATCAAGCGGATCGAAGCTCTGCCAGAAGTCACAGAGAGCACCGGTGTCCAATACAGCGTGACGAGCCGGGTGCGGATTGGCGACACGCGGGTCTGGGTCAGCATCAGACGCACGCCAATTCAACCACCGCCGGTGAATCGCCTGCTGGTTCAGGAGGGACGGTACCTGCTGCCCCATCAAACCGAGGTGCTGTCCAGCCGTGACTTATCCGACTTGTACGGCTTAACGGTGGGGGAAACGGTGAGCGTCACCCGGCAAGATGGTAGGAAAGTGGCGCTGCCGGTCATCGGGTTGGCGTACAATCCCACATGGGATACCTATCGCAACACCCAACCGCCCTATCTCTACGTCAGCGAGGACCTCTTTCAGGAGTTGTTCCCCGACGAAGCAAGCTGGGAATGGTCTCTGGGTGTGCGGTTGGCGGACCCGGAGGCCGTGGACGAAGCCCTGGCGCGGATCGAGGCGCTGCTTCCAACGGATGCGGTGCGCACCCATACGGATTGGCGGGACGTCAAGAACTCGGCGAATTTCGGCGCGCGGCTTAATTTCATCCTGCTGGGGGCGTTCAGCCTCTTTGCGATCCTGGCGACGGTGCTGGTCATCGTCAGCAGCATCAGCGCGTTCGTCTTGTCGCAGTTTCGCCAGGTGGGCATCCTCAAAGCCGTAGGCTTCACGCAGGCGCAGATTCTGTGGCTCTACATCGGGCAGTATTTAGTCTTGGGATGGGTGGGTTGCCCGCTAGGGCTGGCCTTGGGCATCCTCCTTTCCCCCTTGCCACTGAAGAACATCGCCTCATCGCTGAGCACGACGTTCCAACCGCCGCTGAACCCCTGGATCATCGTGGCGGTGCTGAGCAGTGTGCCGGCGCTCATCGTTGTGGCGACGTGGCGCTCGGCGCGGCGGGCGGCCAAAGCCAACATCGTCAAAGCGATGGCGACCGGCGCCGAAGCGCCCGCTCAAAAGGAGTTCTGGCTACCCAGGCTGGCGACGCATCTAGGTTTCCCCATCCCCTTTGTCCTGGGATTGAGCGACGTTTTCGCCAAACCGTTCCGCTCGTTGAGCACGGGGCTGAATTTGCTACTTGGCGTGGTCGGCATCGTCTTTGGGCTGACGCTGAACGAGACGCTCGAAACCTACAAAGCGCATCCCCACCTGTTGGGCATCGTTTACGATGCCGTCGTCACCCGTGGCGTGACCAGCGATAGCAAGGTGCAACACCTCCTGGCGCACGCGCCGGGCGTCGAGGCTTTCTACGGTGAGTACCGCGTCGATGTCGAAACGCTGACCGGTGAAACCTTTCAGGTGCGAGCCGTGGATGGAGATGTGGCGGGCTTTCCATTCCGCATCCTTGCCGGGCGGATATTGCGTCCCGGCACCGCCGAAGCGCTGGCCGGGCAGGGGCTGCTGGATTGGTTAGGATTGAGTGTGGGAGATGAGATTACGGTGGCTTTGGACGGCTGGCGTCACCGGCCTGTCACCTGGCGCATCGTCGGCGCATATACCGAGCCGGTCAACACCGGGCAGATGTTGATCGTGAACTTTTCCACCCTTTCACGGCTGGTTCAAGGGGCAAAACCGGCGATTTACTACCTGAAACTCACGCCGGATGCGGACGTCGGCGCGCTGAAACACTATCTTGAGCCGAAGCCGGAGTCCGATCTGAATTTGACTCTGGCGGGACAGGCCATTCCAGGGGTGGTGGTTTACTTGCAACTTGCACTTTTTGCATTATCCAGTATTCTAATTGGTATAGCATTGGTTAGTGTGTTCAATACGTCATTGATGGCGGTACAGGAAAAGTTACACACGATTGGGGTTCTGAAAGCGCTAGGTTTTACGCCTTCCCAAGTCATCATGATGGTAAACACGACGGCCGGGTTTCTGGGATTTTGGGCAGCGCTACTCGGGCTTCCGTCAGGCTGGTGGTTGACGAAAAACTTACTGGCGGTGTTGTCCAAAACGTATGGGTTTGGCGCGGTGGAGATGCCGCTGAACATGGTCTACACGCTGGTGTTGCCTCTGCTGATGATCGTGGTCAGTGTCGCCGGAAGTTATCTGCCGGGGAAACGGGCGGCACGAGTGTCCATCGTCAACGTTTTACACGGGGAGTGAGATGTCGTTCATCAACGCTATCTTCTGGGAATTCATGCAGAATGTGCCCGTGTTGGTTCTGTTTACGGCAGCGCTGTGGTTGTGGGCGCGAGGCCGTCGCCGCGATGCCATCGTGTGTAGCGCTGTCAGCGCCGTCGTGGGGTCACTGCTGATTCGCTTCACCGAGCCGTTCATCAGTGGATATCACGAACCGTGGTCGGTCACGTTGGTGAACATCGTGGCCTTTGGGGGATTGCAGGTGCTTTTTGCCGCTTATCTCAACGCAGAAAGTCGCTGGAGCCATTGGAAGACCGATGCGCTATGTGGCGGATTGGCAGGTGTGGGACTCGCGCTGGCGCAGGGCATGGCGGCGAACGGCGCTCCCTGGATCGGCATCGTCTTACACGGTCTGGCGTTGGGTCTTGTCGGCGCCTTGCTCATGAGCGGACTGCGGCAGCAGAAGGACAAGCCGCTCAGGACTGCACTGATGAATGCCGCAGGGCTGGCCCTGTTTATGACGCTGGTCATTAGCGCCATTGACTATAGTTATCTGTTGTTACTCGCGTAAGTATGGTATCCACAATCAAGCAACTCTGGCAAAACTCCAAGACGTATCGCGTGCTGTTGACGGCGACCATAGTTTATACTGTGTTGCGGTTGGTGGTACAAGGAGTAGTCCTGGCAGTGATGCTGTTTCCCGAAGCGAAGGTTATGGGCGGTGTGCCGGAGTGGGTCGATGTGGAGGGGCCTGTCGTGCCGGCCGATCTACAAATTTACCTGAACGCGGCAAAACACTTATCTGCTAGACAGGACCTCTATTTGCACGGGTCGCTGGCAAGACTTGAGGATCACTACCCTTATGCGCCATCATTCGCTTTAGCGTTTATGCCTTTTTTGTGGTTGTCGCCAGTCGGTGCTTCAATTGTTCATACCTTGTTGCACATCATTGCTTATGGAATACTCTACAGCAGATGGGGGCGGATTTTCCGTCGCTTTGAACTCGACCATGTAGCGACGATGTTAGCCTGGACGCTCCCCCTCTGGTTACTCTTCTCGTCGTTTTGGACCGACTTGAGTTACCTCAACATCTATATCATCATGGCTTTGTTCGCCACCTTTTTTATCGAGGCCGTCTTAACCGAACACCTGGGATGGTCATTGTTCTGGTTGTCGATCATCCTGCAAATCAAACCCCATTGGATATTTGCTATCGCTGTTCCTTTATTGCTTGGACGAAGGCGTTTTTTCTTCAAATTGCTGACGTTAGCCGCAGTCGTCTATATTGTCATATCCGGTGTAACGATATTGATGGTTGGGCCGGCGTATGGTCTGGAGCAATATCGTGAGTATGTGGCGTTTCTCGAACGGCTCAGTCGAGACTTTCCATGGCGCGGGCCGGAAAAAGCATTTTTGGGATATAATCACTCGATAAAACAAATTATTGTCTACTGGCTTGGCGTATCGAAGGAAACTCTGCAACTGGCGACAGGGATCAAAATATTGCTTTTAATCCCGCTTGGTGTGACGTGTTTGCGTCATCTGCTGCATCCGGCCAATAGCCCCGGCTACGAAAAAGCACAATTGGGGCTTGATTTTGCATTTGCCTTATACTTGGGGGTCTTTATCTGGTTGGATATGGTTTGGGAACTATCCCTGGGCATCGCGCTTTATCCCTATCTCCTGGGAACAACCCGGCAGCGATCTACCAAAACATGGTTGCATGTTGCGTTCTTACCCTATGCTTTACTTGATCCGTGGCGGGTGGGGAGTCTTGTTTTTGGAGGTATGGATATCATTTTACCCGGTCCTTACGTGGCTACCGATCCGGCAATTTATTTCCCATTGATCATGGTGACGATTTTGATGTTATATGCTGTACTTGTGGTCCGTTTGTGGTGCGCTGCACCGGCGCGACGTCTGACAGGAGCGTGAAGATGCAGCTTGAGACCTTTCTGAATTTGCCCACTGCAGAGGTCGCGCGCCTGGTGCGCGAGGCCGGCCCGCAGGTAGGTGTGTTTCCGATCAACGGGACGCGGCGGTGGTTGAGGTTGGAACATCCCCAAGCCGTAGCGGAGGATTTTGTCACCGCCTATCTGAACATCGCCGGACGTCGCCATGTGGAGCTTTATCAACTATTCTTCGATCACGGCGTCGATACCCTGCTCACCCCCGTTTTCGGTCCCGACATCCTGACGCGCGGGGAGGGATACAGTGACCTGATCCGCGATGGGTTATCGTGGTTTGCACGAGGACAAGATTTCCTGGATTTTTACGATGCCTATGATGTGCGGGTGCGCGTATACGGCGATTATCGGCGCTATCTGGAGCCGACGCCTTACGCCGGGGTCATCGATGACTGCGCCACCCTAGAGCGACGCACGGCTGCGCACTCGCGGTACCGGCTTTTCTTTGGCGTGTGTGCGCACGATGCCGCGGAAACCATCGCCGCCATCGGCGTGCGTTTTCACCAGCAGTACGGTCGTTTGCCCACCAAGCGTGAAATGATCGCGACGTACTATGGAGAGTACGTCGCGCCGGTGGACTTCTTCATTGGATTTGACAAATTCGCCGCCTTCGATATGCCGCTGGTAGCAACCGGCAACGAGGATTTGTACTTCACCGTAGCGCCTTCCCTGTACATGAGTGCACGACAGGTGCGCACCATTTTGTATGACCACATCTACATGCGTCCCCATGACGAAAACAGCTACGCCGAAATGACCGAAGCGGATTGGGCAGCCATGCGTGAGTTTTATGAGGCCAATATGGAAAATACTCTGGGGATCGGAACCCGACATCCAAGAGGGGTTTGGTATCCACTGCCGCAGGTGCAACTCACGGATATGCTGATCTCTCAATACACAGGCAGGTAATTCTCTATGGATTTGAACGCCGCATGGATCGAATTGTTGAAGGAAGCCGGACCGGGAAAGATGATGACCACGGCCTACGATACAGCGTGGGTCGCGCGTCTGGCAGAAATCGGTGAACCGATTGGAGAATTGGCACTGGAATGGCTGCGCGAGCATCAGCTCCCAGATGGTTCCTGGGGTGCGGAACAGCCCTGTTATTATCACGACCGGGTTATTTGCACGCTGGCGGCTATCAATGCCCTGGGGCGGCGCGCGCGCCCCGGCGACCGTGACCGTCTACAGCGGGCAGAGGCAGCTCTGGAAGTTATGACCTCCCGGCTACCCGCCGATCGGGCCGGGGAAACGATTGGCTTTGAGCTGATTGCCCCCACCTTGTTTCAAGAGACGAGAACACTGGGAGTACTTCATCGTGAAGAAATTGAGGCCTTAAAGTCTCTGGCACCGCTCCGCTCGGCCAAACTGGCGTTGCTCCCTCATGGGATGATCAACCGTTCGGTGACCATGGCATTTTCGGCCGAGATGGCCGGGAATGATGGCAAAGGTTTATTGGATGTAGAACATTTACAAGAGCAGAATGGCTCTATTAGCTACAGCCCTTCGGCGACCGCCTACTTTACTTTATATGTGCGCCCATACGACCCGCATGCGCTGGCCTACCTGCACGCCGTGGCGGCTGATGGCACCGCCCCTAATGTATCGCCCATCGATGTTTTCGAACAGGCGTGGGTATTGTGGAATTTGAAGTTAACAGAGTCGATAAGTGATGAAATTTTGCAAATGTGTCATCCGCATCTTGACTTCTTGAAGAAAGACTGGACGACGGGGAAAGGGATCGGTTTTGCGGCAAATTATGGATCTAAAGATAGTGATGTAACAAGTTTAGTATATGATGTATTATCCAGCTTTGGAATTTCGGTGGATCTAGAGGCTGTTTTACGATACGAACAACCTTTTTATTTTCGTTGTTATGATTTCGAGTCTAATCCTTCAGTCAGTGCGAATATTCATGTGCTTGGAGCCCTAAGATGTGCAGGGTTTGAGAAGACCCATTCATTAGTTCAGAAAGTTTTGAACTTTCTCGCAGGAGTTCGTACTGACCACACATTTTGGTTTGATAAATGGCATGCATCACCTTATTATGCTACCTCCCACGCTATTATAAGTTGTTCCAGTTATGTAGATGATATTGTCACAAATGCCTTTGAATGGATTCTGAAAACGCAAAACCGAGATGGTTCGTGGGGATATTATATGCCAACGGCGGAGGAAACCGCTTATTGCCTTCAGGCCCTGGCCGTTCATCAATGTCATGGGCACAAGGTACCCTTAGAGGCCTTGCATAGAGGATCTGAATGGCTGATACAACATAGCGAGCCACCTTATCCTCCCCTCTGGATTGGCAAGTGTCTGTACTCCCCGATTCTGGTCGTGCGCTCAGCAATTCTGAGTGCCTTACTTATGGTAAACTTAGAGTGACCATGAAACTCAAACGTTTGAATAGATTGTTAACCGTGCCTTCAGTTGATCCAGAAGATGCTCGTCGACGCAAGCTTCTCAATATAATATTGGCGGGGATGACCTTCTTAGTGTTGGCTGCATTAATTGGTGTTTCCCTTATCCATATCTTGGGCTATCAAGGGAAAGTAACAAACATCTACTTGGCGATTATCACCGGATTGGTGAGTTTTTTACTGATTTATCTAATCAATCGTTACGGATCAGGATGGATTGCCAGTACACTATTTTTACTGCTGTTAACGGCTATCCTTGCTTTAGTAGACGACCCTCGCCAGGTCGTAGAAGGCCGTTCGCTCTTCCTTTTCACCATTCCCATTCTCATGGCTAGTGTTATCATCCGTCCCTGGGCCAGTTTTATAGCTGCGGGGATTTGTGGTCTGGCCATTACCATCGTAGCGATGTTCAATTTGCCGGATTACGCCCAAGGAGCGCCGCCCATCCCTACCATCCTCGGCTTCTTCACCGTTGCCTTCGTTGCCTGGCTCTCTGCCCGCAGCCTGGAAAACGCCCTCGCCGACCTGCGTGCCCTCAATGCGGAATTGGAAAACCGTGTGCGCGAGCGTACCCAAGAATTGCAAAAGGCCAACGCAGAACTGACCCTCGCTTACGAGAAACTCCAGGAACTCGACCGGTTCAAATCGCGCTTTCTCTCCATCGTTTCCCATGAACTGCGTACACCCCTCAATGCCATCCAGGGATTCGTCGAAATGCTCCAAACGGAAGTCTATGGCCCGATATCTCCCCGGCAATCCAATGCCCTGAACCGCGTCATCGCCAACGCCGAACGCCTCCTCAGTCTCGTCAACGATTTGTTGGATCAGGCACAGATAGAAGCCGGACGGTTTCCTCTGATCATGGAACCCTTCGTCTTGCAAGACCTGGTCAATGATATGGAATCTACCATGCGCGTGCTGGTAGAATCGAAAAAGCTGTATCTCAACGTGCATATTTCTCCCGCCGTCCCCGCTACTTTACAAGGTGACCGTAAACGCATCCACCAGATTCTCGTCAACCTCATCAACAACGCACTGAAATTTACCCAGCAAGGCGGCATTGACGTCCACTTTTATCGTCCCGATGAAGAATACTGGGCCATCGACGTCACGGATACCGGGCCAGGCATTACGAAAGAAATTCAAACCCTGATCTTTGAACCTTTCCAGCAGGCCGATAATTCGGCCACGCGGGAACACGCCGGTTTCGGATTGGGACTTTCCATTGTCAAACAGTTGGCGACACTGATGGGCGGAAGCGTCAGTGTCACCAGTGAGATCGGAGTTGGCAGCACGTTCACGGTCAAGATTCCCATTGTCCCTCCTCAAAAGATAACAAACACCCAGCATAAAGCAGGAGGTGTTGGATGAACGAGAAATTTGGTTTGGTCATCGAAGACGAAGAAGATTTGGCAACGATTTTCTCTGAAGCGCTCAAGGCCAGTGGCTTTCAAACCGAAATTATTTATGATGGCCTCATGGCTCAACAACGGCTCACCAAAGTCTGTCCCGATGTGGTTATTTTGGACCTTAACCTGCCCCATGTCGATGGCAATCAGCTTCTGAACCAGATCCGCGCCGACCCACGACTGGAGAAAACGCGCGTTCTGGTTGTCACCGCCGACGCGGCCATGGCAAACATGCTTGACAGTGAGGCCGATCTGACACTGCTCAAACCGGTTAGTTTCATTCAACTGCGCACCATGGCCGAGCGTATCGGTATGGCCGAGAATTAGGGGTATACGACAGAGGATGAAAAAAGAGTCGATAGCCATCTGGAAATGGTCCTTGAATGGCTACCGAGCCACCGCCGGGCCAGGCGTGGATGGACGCGGTGGGAGACCGGCCCAAGCACTTCCCCATTCCCCATCATTTGCACGCTACCCCGAGCGCTCAGCGCGCTTGACAATTTGCCGCTCCTGGTGATAATATCACCCATAAAAGAAAGGCTGTGACGGGGAAAAGTAAGTCGGGAGCCACTGTCAGGGAAGCGGCGTCATAGACTGCAAGCGCAGCTCAGTGCAACCCTACCGAAGTTCACCCCTGAGCCGACCGCTGAACGGCTATGCCCATTAGGCGGCTCCGCAGGCCTGGCGTTATCAAGGCTATCCATCGCCCAGGGGGCCGTGGAGAAAAGAGGGCCTGCATTTGTGGGTCAAGCGAGGTGGTACCGCGGGAGTCATACGCTCCCGTCCTGGCAAGGGACGGGAGCGTTTTTCATAAGAATGGTTCTTCAGGATTTCGTGAGGTCGAAATAAGAAACCGGCCACGGATTGACACGCCAAGTATAAAAAATCAGTGCAATCCGTGTCATCCGTGGCAAAAACTAAAACCATTTTTCCATCACCACGCAAAGTCCCAGAGAACTGGTGTTTTTCTCGATGAACTCTGTGTGCTCTGTAGCTATTTTCAAGGGGGGAGGAGATCATGAATCTATTTGAAGAACTCGAACATGTCTACCAGGCAGCGCAATCCGCTTTGGAGGCCACAGAAGACGCGGCAGCGTTGGAAGCCTGGTATGCCGAGACCCTGGGACGCAAAGGAACCATCACCCTCCAAGTGCGCTCCGTCGGGCAACTGCCCGCAGAAGAGCGCCCTGCATTTGGCAAGCGCGTCAACGAGATCAAACAGGCGCTCGAAGCTGCCTACACCGCCCGCGCCGAGCTTGTCAAACACGCCGAATTGACCCGCGAGCTGGAAGCCGGCGCCATCGACGTGACATTGCCGGGCCGCCCGATGACACCGGGACATCTGCACCTCACTACCCAAACGCTGCGGAAAATCTACAGCATCTTCGGGCGCATGGGCTTCGAAGTCTACGAGGCGCCGGACGTGGAGCTGGAAAGTTACAACTTCGATCTGCTCAACATCCCGGAGTACCATCCCGCCCGCGACATGTGGGACACCTTCTGGGTACAACAGCAGGTCCGCGACAGTCCTACGCGGCTGCTTCTGCGCACCCATACCTCGCCGGGGCAGATACGGGTCATGCGCGAGCGCTATCCTGAGCCGATCCGCGTCATCTTGCCGGGAAAATGCTACCGCTACGAGCAGATCACGGCCCGTAGTGAGCATCAGTTCTACCAGGTGGAAGGGCTGGCTGTGGGCAAAAGCATCACCATGACCGACCTCATCGGCACCCTGACCCAGTTCACCACCATGTTTTACGGACCGGGACACAAAATGCGCGTGCGCAGTTCGTACTTCCCCTTCACGGAGCCAAGCATCGAGGTGGATATGGACTGCATCCTCTGCGGCGGAAAAGGCTGCCGGGTTTGCAAATACACCGGCTGGCTGGAAATCGCCGGCGCAGGGATGGTGCATCCTGTCGTGCTCAAAAACGGCGGCTACGACCCCCATGAGTGGAGCGGCTTCGCCTTCGGCCCCGGCGTCGAGCGCCCCGCCATGCTCAAATATAACGTCAATGATATTCGCTATTTCTATGGCAACGATTTGCGGTTCTTGCAGCAGTTTTGAGAGGTGAACCATGCATATACCCTTATCCTGGCTAAACGATTATGTCGACGTCAAAGACATACCGATAAACGATCTGCGTTCGCGGTTGGACATGGCCGGTTTGGAAGTTGAGGCCATGGAGGCCATTGGCTACCCGGAGGCCGAACTGCCCTGGGACCCGAACAAAATTCTGACGGCTGAAGTGCTGGCCGTACATCCCCATCCCGACGCGGACCGCCTGGTACTGGCCGAAGTCAACTACGGCGGACGCCAAACAGAGACCGTCGTGACAGGCGCGCCGAGTTTGTACCAGCGCCAGGGCGAAACCGGCCTGCATCTCAAGGTAGCCTTCGCCTGGGAAGGCGCGACGCTGTACGACGGTCACAAAGAGGGTTGGACGAAGACCAAACTCAAACCCACCAAAATCCGTGGCGTTCCCTCGCGGGCCATGGTGTGTTCCGAGAAAGAACTCGGCCTGGCCGCAGAACAGACGGACATCATCTACTTGCCCGACGACACGCCCGTTGGACTGCCGCTGGTCGAGGTCCTGGGCGACTATGTTCTCGATTTCGAGATCAAGGGACCGTTTGGTCATCTGCAATCGGTCTACGGCATCGCCCGTGAGATGGCGGCCATTTTCCGCCGCCCCATCCGGCGTACCCCCCTCGAGGCCGTGCAGCGGCTTGGCCTGACCGTGCGGGAACAACCCGACTTCGTCAGCCTCGAAATTGCAGCTCCCGACCTCTGCCCACGCTATACCGCAACGCTGATCCGCGGCGCGCAGATCGGCCCCGCGCCGTTGTGGATGCAGATGCGCCTGAACCGCGCCGGGATGCGCCCTATCAACAACATCGTGGACATCACCAACTACGTGATGTTGGAGTTAGGTCAGCCGCTCCATGCCTTTGACTATGCCAGAATCCGCCCGCGTCCGGGCGAGAAGCGCCCCGCCATCATCGTGCGTCGCGCCGCCGACGGCGAGCCAATGACGACCCTCGACGGCGAAGTGCGCACCTGTGACCACGACACGTTGCTCATCACCGACGGCGGCGGTCCGGTGGGCATCGGCGGAGTGATGGGCGGCCTCGACAGTGAAATCGCCGCGGATACGCAGGACATCTTGCTGGAAGCCGCGAACTTCAACTTCATCAACATTCGCCGCACAACCCAGGCGCTCAAGCTCTCCACCGAAGCCGGGATGCGCTTCGGCAAGCGCGTAGATTCGGAACTGGCCCTGGTCGCCGCCGCCCGCGCCGCCGAGTTGATGGTGGAACTTGCCGGGGCGCGTGTGGATACAGTCGTCGGCGATCTCTACCCCGGCAAGCCGGAGCCGCGCATCATCCCCTACAGCCCGGCGCTTGCCGACCGCGTTCTGGGTGTCGCCATCCCGCCGGAGGAACAACGGCGCATCCTGACCGCGCTCGAATTCCACGTCGAAGTGACGGACGCGCTTCCCCGGCAGGGGAAAGAGGTGCCAGACAACCTCTGGCGTGTGAGCGTGCCCTCCTATCGCCTGGATGTCAGCATGCCGGTGGACTTGACGGAAGAGATCGGGCGCGTCTGGGGCTACGATAGGTTTCCCATCACGCTCATTGAGGAAGAACTGCCCCCCTTGCGCCGCGCCCTGGCGCTGGAAGAGGAAGATCACATCCGCGATATCCTCGTCAGCTTAGGTCTGGATGAAGTCATTACCTACTCGCTGATCGATCCCGATGACGAAGCGCGCCTGCACCCTGCTCCACAGGCAACGCTCGAATGGCCGGGAGAGCGTGTCCTGTTGAAAAATTATCTCTCACCGGAGCGCTCACAGATGCGGCGCACACTGCTGCCAGGAGCGCTGCATACCGCATGGAACAATCTACGCTTCCTGGAGCGCATCGCTATTTTCGAAGTAGGACATATCTACTACAAAATGCGTGAACCGGATGCTGACGCGCCCGATACCGGCGTAGACGAACCGCGCCGGCTGTGTGTTCTGCTCACCGGCCCACGCCAGGGACGCTGGTATGCGCCAACGGACCGTGAGATGATGGATTATTTCGATCTCAAAGGCATCGCGGACGCCCTCCTGCGCACCCTGGCATTGGAGGATAAGGCCAGGTGGAGCAAAGGTCAACATCCATCATTCCATCCGGGACGCTGCGCCACGGTGACGGTCCACGACCGCGCACTCGGCGTTGTCGGAGAACTGCACCCCTTGGTCCGCGAGGCTTTTGACATGCCGGAACAGCCCATCGTGATGCTGGAATGGGACCTGGATGTCTTGCTCGATGTCGCGCGCCAGGCCGACGCCGAGAAAAAGATCGGCACCATCTCCAACTATCCGCCGGTGTATGAGGATTTGGCCCTCGTGGTGGATGAAAGCGTCCCTGCCGCCGAAGTACAACGCACTATCCTGGAGGCAGGTCGACCGCTGGTCACGCAGGCACTGCTCTTCGACGTTTACCGTGGGGAACAGGCCGGGAAAGGCCACAAAAGCCTGGCCTTCGCGCTCACATACCAATCGCCGGGCAAACCGTTGGACGAGCGCGACGTCGCCAAACTCCGTGAGCGCATTATCAAGCTGGTGCAGAAGCAGCTCAACGCCACACTGCGCAGTGCGTAATACCAGCGATGCCAGACAAAACGCCGTCCCCTATGCGGGGACGGCGTTTTTACACCATCCTGCGCGTGCTTTTGTCAACTGCGCCCCGCCCCCGCTACGCCGTGCGTCGCCCACCGGGTCAAAAACTCCGGCGGTGAAAAGAGCGTTGCACCGTGACATTGCATCTCAGGAAAGTGCCTGATAGTGCCGATAATCAATGGCACCGCCAATTCAACGGCAACTTCCGGTGTGCTTCATTAAATCAACAAAATCTACCGCGGCTACAACAAAGTGCAGCTTGGTCCATCACACATTAATTCCGCAGCACCAGCGGCAAGTAAACGTAGTACATCCACCGCTCGTCCGCGCCGATGTCGGGCAGCGGGCCGATAGGCCGCAGGTCGCCGTCCACGTCGGTGGTCACCCAGGCCAGCGGCGTGGCGTGGTCAACGGCGTTGGAGCCGAACTGGAGATGATAGGTGGGCGACAGCCCCGCCGGGCCGGACACTTCGTTCGTGCTGGTAACCCCCGGGCCGTAGTTGATCCCGTTGCCCTCGAACAACGTGTAATCGGCAGTAACCATGCCGGTAAGCGGCATGGCTTCGGTGGCATAGGTGATGCCCACCGTCTGACTAACGATGATGTTGTTGTACAGAAGCACCTTGCTGTTGCCACCGACATACACTCCGACCCCATCGCCGCTCAGGTTGGCGACGAGGGTGTTGTGCGCCATTCGCCCTCTGATGGACCCACTGTTGACAATCGCCACGCCGCTGCCGGTGGCGCTGACCGCATTGCGCGCGATGATGTTGTTGGTCAGCGTGAAGGTGGAACACGAAGCCACATCCACACCCCCACCGCCGCCAGTTGTGGCGTCGCTGGTCTGATTATCCAGGATGGTGTTGCCCTCCAGCCACGAGCTGGCGCCCGAGAGCGCAAAGCCGCCGCCGAAACCTGTGTCCCCGTAACTGGTGGTGTTGCTGAGGACCTCGTTGCCGACGAAGCGGGGCGTGCCTCCCCAGACATAGACCCCGCCTCCTACGCCTCGACCATCAGGAGCGGCGATGGCGACGTTCTGGGCCACACGGTTATCCTGGACCAGGACCACGCTCCTCGAGATCGCCATCCCGCCGCCCCAGCCCCAGCCGCCCACCGCGCCCAGCACGGCCATGTTGCCGGTGATCACGTTGCTCTGAATCAACCCGCCCCCGCCGTTGACGTAGAAGCCGCCGCCGTAGCCGGGGGTATCGGACGCGGCGATATTATCGAACACCCGATTCTCCGTCACCGTGGCGTAGCAGTCGTCCAGATAGAGGCCGCCGCCGTTGCCGTCAGCGACGTAACTGGCGCGGTTATCCTCGGCCACCACGTTCCCGCTCACCTCCGCTGCGGCAGATAGGTCGTGCAGATACATCCCCCCACCCAGGCCGCGTTGGTCCAGCAAGGCGGCGACGTTGCCATAGACCCGGTTGTCGCGGATGACGGCCAGCGGGCCGTCGAAGAAAATGCCGCCGCCGCGGCTGAAGAGTCCCGGATCGGCCGTACCCTTGAGAGCGACATTGCCCTGGATCAGGTTGCGCTCTATCGTCACCGCCGTGTCCGAGTCTACGAAGATGCCGCCGCCATGGGCCATCACGCCCTGCCCGGCGATATTGTTCAGGATGCGATTGTCGGCGAGGACAGGGCTGCCTCCGATTACGGCGATCCCGCCGCCGTTGCCCGCCGAGTGACCGGCGCGGTTGGTCTGGAGGGTATTGGAGAGCACCTGGGGAGAAGCATTCTCCAGGTAGATGCCGCCTCCCTGCCCCCAGGTGGCGTCGTCGGCCACGTTGTTGGCGATCAAGTTGTTGCTGATGACGGCAGTGGCCGGAGCGTTGACCAGGTAGATGCCCCCGCCGCGCCCATAGCCGGTGCAGACTGCCATCATGCAGCCGTAGTTGCCGGTGATGATGTTATTGACGATGAGGGGGGCCGCATTCCGCGCGGCGATGCCGCCGCCGTGGTTGGAGTCGTCCGCCGCGCCGCCCGCATTGCCGCCGCTGATGGTGAAACAGTCAATCGTGGGACTGGACTTGGTGATGCTGATGACCCGTGAGGTCCCGTTCCCGTCCAGAATCACGTTCTCCGGGTTACAGGCGGTGGGGGCCCAGACCCAATCTGTTCCCACAGGGTTGGGATGAGCCTGCCACGCGCCATCCAACGTGACTGTCTTGGTGACGACGATGGGCCCATAAAAGGCGGAGGGCCCGGCGATGTCATCCCGGTCGGCCACACAGATCGTCTCGCCGGCCGATGCCCACTTCAGGGCGTACTGGATGGATTTACACGGGTTATTGGGGTCGCTGCAGTTGTTTGTGGGGCTGTTGTTGCCGTCGTTGACCACATAGCGGTCGCACGTCCCGCCGCCCTGCGCCTGAACAGCGTGTTCCAGGGCGAACGCCAGCAATAGTACCAGTCCTATTCCGCCAATACAAGCCAGAAACAAACGTGGGGATTTCATTGCTTACCTCCTCTAAAAATAGCCCCAGAGCACCCAGAGTTCACAGAGAAAACACGAATTCTTTGTGTCCTGCGTGCCCTTCGTGGTGAAAAGTTTTCATTCCACCGCTGGTGAACCGCTCCCTTCATGATAAATTCCCTTGAAAATAAACCGTTAATCTACGCGAATCTTTCTTGAAAAAAAATTAGCAAGGATTCGCGGTAGTTTTTGCCACGGATAACACGGATTTCACTGATTTGACTCTCCTTGATTTTAGCGCCAGGTCGAATTTAAATCCGCTGCAGCGTTGGTCGTGAGTTGCTGCATCCCGGTGCCATCGGCGTTTATTACGTACAGATCCTGGTTGCCACTGCGCTTGGTGTCGAACAGGATCCGGCTGCCGTCGGGCGACCAATGCGGGTGCATATCCAGGATCAGTGGCCCGGCATTGACCGTCAACTGGGTCAACTGCGTGCCGTCCGGCTTGACCGACCAGAGGCCGTTGGAAGAACTGAACACGATCCGATCACCGCCTGGCGACCACTCCGGCCCATAGTTGTTGCCGCTGAAGGTCAGGCGGGTTGGCGCGGTGCCGTCCGCGTTCATCACGTAAATCTCGCGTTGGCCGTCACGCTCGGATTCGAAGGTGATGCGGTTGCCGTCGGGCGACCAGTCGGGACTGTGGTTGAGCTGCGGGGTGTTGGTCAACTGAAGCAGCCCTGTGCCATCGGCCTTCATGACCCAGATTTGCGCGCCGCCGGTGCGGTCGGAGTCGAAGGCGATGCGCGTGCCGTCGGGCGACCAGGCGGGGACAGAATCCCAGGCCGGATTGCTGGTAACATTGGTCTGCATCGTGCCGTCGGCGTTCATCACGTAAACGTCGGGCTTGCCGCCCGTGTAGCGTGTAAACGCGATGCGCTTGCCGTCGGGCGACCAATCGGGCCAATCGTCAGTCTCGGGGTTGTTCGTCAGGCGCGTCGGTGCGGCGTCGTTATCGCTCATCACATAGATCTCGGCGTTGCCGTCGCGGAAGGAGACGTAGGCGATCTTGCCGATGCCGCCGCCGAAAGGGGTGGGTACTGCCGTGGGTACGGCGGTTGGCGTCACCGTGGGCGGGACAGGGGTCACCGTGGGCGGGGCCGGCACGACGATCTGCACATAGATCTGGCTGCCATAGCGCGTGCCCTCCGGGTTTTGCATTTGCCAGTTGGAGCGGTAGGTGCCGGGGGCGCCGGGCGTGACAAAATTCACGCTGACGTCGGTGTTGGCGCCGGGAGCCACGGCGGGCACATCTACCGAAGCCGGACCACCCAACGGGTCGCCGGAGACGAAGAGCAGTTTACTGCCGGCTTCCCACGTGCAGGTGCCCGAGTTGCGTATGCGCCAGGTCTTGACGAAGGCGCTGCCGGGCGCGAACTGGGTGTCATCCGGCACGGTCACGTCGGCGACCCAGCCGGCGTTGAGCGTGCAGCCCCCCTCGGCAGTGACAGCGGGGACGGCGGTGGCGGGGGGATTGGTGGCGGAGGGGGGCGTCGTGGCTGTGGCTGCTCCTCCGGCTTCTTGCGGCGTCGTGGCGACGTCGAGAGTAGCAGAGGGGAGCGTCGTGACAGGAGCTGTTCCTCCGGCTTCTTGCGGCGTCGTGGCGACGGCGCGGGGGGCCACCGACTTGCACGCCAGGGTGACCAGCAACAACACAATAACGGCGACTATGGCAAATTGATTCCTGACTTTCATAGCACCTCCTCCTCCATGGGATCATCAAGATGATGCACATTCGCTCTCTGGAACGAGTCTGAGTGAAATTTTGTTACACTTTCAGTCTATCCCTACGCCAAACTGCGCCCAGGTGGACCACAGACTCCAGTTGCCGGCATCATCCTGCGCCTGCACGGCCCAGCGATAGCGCCGGCCACAGGAGACGGGGACAGAGAATTGAGTCTCCTTGATCAAGCCCCATTCGCCGACCGCCTTCCATACTCTGGCCTGCTGCTCTTCCAGGCGAACAGTGTAGCCGGCAATACCGGAGAGGTCGCTCGCCGCATTCCACGTGAGGGTCATCGTGGAACGGCAGGAGAGAGTAACGTTGTCGATCGGAGCAACAGGGAAGGGCGCCACCGGCCCTTGGGTATCGGGTGTGGGGGTGAACGTAGGCGAAGGCGTGAAAGTCGGCGTGACGCAGGTGCCGTTCACCTGAATAGCGACCGTGCGGATGTCGTGACTGCCGTCGCGGAGCAGCACATCGAGCGTGTGCATTTCGCTTGCACAGGGACAGGTCTGATGCGTGCCGATGCCCGGCGTACCCACGCCGTTGAAGAAGACGGCCTGGATGTTGGCAGTCTCCCAGTGCAGGGTGGTGCAATTCCCTGCCTGCACGGTCGTGGTGTCGGCCCAGAACGCGATGTAAGGGGTGGGGGTAGGGGTTGAAGTAAGAGTGGGGGGGATGGTTGGTGGGCTGGTGGAGGTGGGGAATGGGGTGACGGTTGGCGATGCAGGCGTGGCGCTTGGGAGAGAAGTAGGAATGCTGCTCGGCATCGCCGGTAAGGCAGCCGACGTGGGTGAGGGTATGACAGTGGGTGTCATGAACCCACTCAAGGATGGGGACAGCAAGAACATGGATACGAGGAGAAGGAGGAGGACGCCGCCGCCCAACAAGATCACGGCTCCCCCACCAAAGATCAGAAGCCAGAAGACAGGACCGCGCCCCATAAAACCACTGCCCTTACCCAGCGAGGAGGCCCCTTTGACCGGCTCATGGCTCCGGGTTGCCTGGGCGGGCGGCTCTGAAGACGGCAGGTGCTGCAGGCGCGTGTGGAAGCGCGTGTACAGCGTGGGAGGCGGAAAAACAGGCGTCAGGCAGGCTAACAGGCTGGAAACGGTCAACAGGTCGTGCTGCTTCTTCTGACAGACCTGGCAGGTTGCGATATGCTCTTTAACCCGCTTGCGGCTGGCATTGTCCAATTCTCCGTCCACGTAGGCGGAGAGCAAGTCGTCCAACTCCTGGCAAGCCAGCCGCCCTTCTTCTGCCATCACCTGTATCCCATAGAGGTCGCGGAACTGCAAGCGAGCGCGGTGGAGCGTGACCCGCACGTTGTCGAGCGAGATGCCCAGCACAACGGCGATCTCTGCGTAGGCCAGCCCGTCCAGCTCGCGCAGGATAAGAATCTGACGATAGGCATCTGGCAATTTGTGGAGCGTACGCCAGACGGCGGCGCGTATCTCATTCAGGCGAGCCTGCTGCTCGGGATCCCCTTCGCGCCGCTGGTCGGCAGGTTCGGGCGTCTCAGCTTCACCGCCGTCCCAGTCGGGGAGGGGAAACGTGTCACGGTAGCGGCGCAGACCATCGAGCGCCATGTTGCCGGCAATGCGATAGACCCACGACTTGAAGTCATAGGGCGGACCCAGGCGTCCCAGATGCTGGTGGGCCTGGATGAAGGTCTCTTGCGTCAGGTCCTCCGCCCAGGCACGGTCGCCCACCATGCGGTAAATGTAGCCGTAGATGCGTCCCTCGTAGCGGGTAAAGAGTTCTGCAAAGGCAGTTTTATCTCCTCGCTGTGCCTGATGTACCCATTGCTCGTCGGACACCTTCATCACTTGTTCCTATTCCTGTAACGGCTGGAGGGCGGTAAATGTTATAGAGGGCCGGTGTTGATACTATGATTGCATCTATTCAGGCTAGTCAACCTGACAAAGCAACTTATTCCCTAGAGTAGGTTGGGCGTGGGTTGGGGCAGGCAAAGGACTCGTGGATGACGCGATAGGCGTATTTCTATAAGCCCGTCCCCCTTGCCTCCCTTCCCCCAGAGGAAGAGGATTTTTGTAGGGAGTGTGGGATGAAAGGGCCAGCGCCTATAGCTGAAGTGCCAACCCATTATGCACCATCCCCAAAGTTCCATTCGCCACCCGGCAAGGGTGGCCGAATAGTTACATTATATTATAGTCATGACATAGTCAAATTGCAGAGGATAAAAAACATCTGCCTTGAATATCACCATGACATGACAAAGGTTTCAGAGGCAGAGTGGATAGATTATTGGCAAGAAGAGGTCTTCAAGCGAAAACTGCATCCCATCCCGTGCAGAACCACGTGGGGTTTTTATAAGCCCGCTTGATCAAGGATCCCCCAGAAAGGGTGAGTTGTTAAACCTGACAGGTCTCAGAAAGACCTGTCAGGTCTAAAGCCGACGGCCCGGCTATTTTTCGCGCTTTACGCTCTACCTTACAAATACAAAATATCATCCCAGGGATGGCGATAGAGCGGCTGCTTGAGCCGGACTTGATCGAAGTAGTGGCCCATGACGCCGATGCTGCGCCCCAGGACGAAGAGGCCGTTGAAGTAGCCAATCTCGACGACGTCGTGGATTTCAGCAGAGGTGAAGCCGCAACTGCTCAACATATCCACCAGGCAGATGCCGATGCAGCCGTCCACGTTGAGGATCAGATTGTTGCGCTTGCTGGTGGTGATCTTTTCCACATCCAGGGCGAAGTCCAGCAACGGCGTCGCAGTGAAGTGGCTCTTGGCGAATTCCTTGATGATGGTGACGCGCATGTCGGGGTTCTGCACACTTTTGACGCGGTGACCGATGCCGGGGATGAGCACGCCTTGCGCCTTCATATCGTCCACGAACTGCTGCGGCGTCATACCCTGGTCGAAGGCGCGCTTGAAGGTACGTGCAGCATCATCAATCGCGCCGCCGAAGCGCGGGCCGACGGTCAGCAGACCGCTCACCAGGGAGGAAATCAGGTCCTTGCCGGCACGGGCTGCCACAATCGCATTGTGCGCCGCCGCTACCGCCGGACCATGATCCGCCGTAATCACCAGCGTTAGCTCGATGAACTGCCGGGCATACGCCGGTAGCTCACGCTTGAACCAGAGCAGTCCGATGACACCGCCAATGCCCAGGCCGCGCTCAATCACTGCGGTGATGGGGATTTTGTTGTAGGTCAACTCCTCGCCGCGATCATCGGAGATCGTCGAGATAAAGTTGGTGGGCTTGCGGATCAATCCCTGGCGCACGGCTACGGCGTAATCCATCGGCATGGGCGGGGGCGTTGGCTCCTCGATGGGCGTGATTTTCCCTTCCGCCACCAGCTTTTCATAGACCTCGTGGATTTTGTCGCCGAAGGTGTCGAAGGAATCCGGCACAATGGCGCCCGCCTCCCGCAGCGCGGCGTTTTTCGCATCGGCGGTTTCCGCCGCGCCGCCGGCCTTCGCGCCCGCGTGTCCGAATTGCACGCCCGTGGGGAAAACTTTGGCGCAGGTGCCCGTCACCCAAATCACCAGCGGCTTGGTGAGCTGCCCTGCCTTGAGCGCATCCACGATGGCGTATTCTTCATCGCCGCCCAACTCGCCCAGACAAACCAGCATCTTGATGGCGGGATTGGCCTCGTAGCGCAGCAGGTGATCGATCAGGCGCGAGCCGGGGTAGGCGTCGCCGCCGATGGCGATGCCTTCGTAGATGCCGTCGGCGTTGCGCGCCACGATGTTGAACGTCTCGTTGGTCAGGCCGCCGCTCTTGCCGACATAGCCCACACTGCCGGGACGATGCAGTTTGGCCTCGATGATGTTATCGGGCGGGCCGCCGGTGTTGCCGATTTTGAACGCGCCCGCGGCCAGCCCGCCCACCGTCGCCGGGCCGATGATGACCTTGCCCAGTTGACGCGCCTTCGCCGCCATGATCCGCGCCTGGCGCTCCGGCACACCCTCGGCGATGACGGCCACGGTGCGCATCGTCGGCAGCGCCAGCGCTTCCATCGTCGAGGCAAACGCCGAACGGAAGCTGGCAAAGTTGACCATGACATCCGCTTCTGGATGGGCGGCGGCGGCCTCGGCGAGCGTCGTGTAGATGGGGATCATCACCTCACGACTACCGAAGAACGGCCGGTGGAAGCCGGGTTCCCCGGTCGGGTTGACGATGGCCGCCACCGACGGCGTCGGACGACGACAGAGATAATCGAAGTCCAACATGCGCTGGACAGCCGCCGTCTGCATCCCGAAGATGATAGATGTGGTCGAACGATCAAAAAGTAGATAGTCTGGCTTGCTCATAGCTTACCTCACTTCCTCCTGGTGGCCGTCTTGGGTCAACGCCATGGTGACAATGCGCGTCATGTGCGTCTCCGGTCCGTAGACCTCGATGGGCACGCCGAGTTCCTCGCCCAATTTGCGCATCAACGCCAGCCCTTCCTGGTAATTGGGGCCGCCGCGCCGCACGTAGATGTGAACGTTATTCTCCCGCAAGCGCTCTTTGTACTCCCGCAGGGCGTCGACAATGCCGGTGAAGGTCTTGGCGACGTCGGTGAAATTGGCGATCCCGCCGCCAATGAGCAGGTATTTGGGCCGCCCCTGGGGATCAGGACGGCGCGTCATCAGATCGAGCAGTGTGCGGGCATATTCGCGGGTCTCGTCGGTGGTGGGGTTGCCGGAATATTCGCCATAGCAGGCCAGTTCCCCGGCGAAGCCCAGGTCGGTGACGGTGTCCGCGTAGATGACGCTGGCGCCGCCGCCGGCGATCATCGGCCAGATGCGGCCCTGGGGGTTGAGCACCGTCAGCTTCAGGCTGGAGCCGCCCTTCTCATCAAGACTGCGGATGTATGCCTCTTCCAGCGTGGAGTGCATCCCAAAGGCCGGCGGGAAGGGCAACTCGCCCCACTTGCGCCCGGCTTCGAAAGCCGCCGTATCGTCCACTTGCCCCACGAAGTCAAGGGGGATAATAGTGTTGTGGACGAGAGCGAAGGGGTTGATCTCCAAATACGTGAAGGCCAGGTCAACGAAAAACTTATAGAGCGCCGTGATGAAGGCCACAACAGCGGCCTTGCCCTCGAAATCGGGCAACTGCCCGGCAACATCCACATCCTCGATGCTACCCAACACCGGCACGGCGATCTGCACCACCGAAGCCCAGTTCTCTTCGATATCGATGCCGCCTTGCAGGGAGAAGTAGATGACGTCTTGCTCACGCTCGGTGCGAATGGCAATGAACATCTCGTCGCGTGGGTCGTGGGGAACAAACGGTTCAATGATGAAAACCGAGAGCTTGTCCGTGGTTTTGCCGATGGTCACTTCTTTGTGCATCCGCTCGGCAATCCACGCTTTCGCTCCGGCAAAGTCGAGATCAATCCCCAGCAGGCCGTACTTGCCGCGCTTGCCAAACAATTGATCCGGTTTAACGACCAGCCGATCGGTGAGCAGCCAGGGATGTTCGGCGGCCAGGCGGTCCCAGTCCGTATCGACTTCGACCAGGACAATTTTACCGGGATAGCTAAAACCCGGCAGATAATCGGGAAGATAGCGCGCCAACAGGCGCTTTGCATCATATTCGCGTATTGCTCGTCGTGCCATATTCACCTCTTTTATCAGCGGATTTAGTAGATTAAGCAGATTTCAATTGATTTAAGCATACAATCCGCTAAATCTGCTTAATCTGCTGACAGAAAAATATACCCCCTACGCCATTTTTGCATCGAACTTAGCGCGGACGGCGTGGATGAAGCCTTCGGTGGTGAGGTAGTGATCAACGGGCGGATCGCAGAGCAGGGTGAGGTCTTTGGTCATCTCGCCGCCTTCGATGGTCTCGATGACGGCAGCTTCCAGCTTCCTGGCAAAACTTTCCACCTCCGGCGTTCCGTCCAGCTCGCCACGCCGCGCCAGGGCGCCCGTCCAGGCGAAAATGGAGGCCGTGGAGTTCGTGGAGGTCTTTTCGCCGCGCAGGTGCGCGTAATAGTGGCGTTGCACCGTGCCGTGCGCCGCCTCGAACTCCATGATGCCGGCCGGGTTCACCAGCACCGACGTCATCAGCGCCAGACTGCCGAAGCCGGTCGCCAGCATGTCGCTCATCACATCGCCGTCGTAGTTCATGCAGGCCCACAAGAAGCCGCCCTCGTGCCGGATGACGCGCGCGACGGCGTCGTCGATCAAGGTGTAGAAATACTCGACGCCGGCCGCGTCCATTGCGGCTTTGTGGGCGTTGACCTCTTCCTGGAAAATATCACGGAAGAAAGCATGATAGGTCTTGGAGATGGTGTCTTTGGTGGAAAACCACAGCGGCATTTTCTGGTTGATGGCAAATTGAATGCACGCGCGGGCGAAGCTGCGGATGGACTTCTCGGTATTGTGGATGCCCTGGATGACGCCTGGCCCCTGAAAATCATGGATGGTCAGGCGCACCGGTTCGCCGCCGTCCGCCGGGGTAAAGACCAATTCTGCTTTGCCCGGCCCCGGCACCTTGTACTCCTGGTTGCGGTACACATCGCCGTAGGCGTGACGCCCGATGATGATGGGCTTTCGCCAGGTACGCAGCATCGGATGAATGTTGCGCACGATGATCGGCGCGCGGAAGACGGTGCCGTCCAAAATTCCCCGGATCGTGCCGTTGGGGCTGGGCCACGCTTTCTTGAGGCCATACTCGACCACGCGATCCTGGTTGGGGGTGATCGTCGCACACTTCACCGCGACGCCGTAGTCGGCGGTGGCCCTCGCGGCATCGAACGTCACCTGATCATCCGTGGCGTCGCGGTGTTTCAGGCCGAGATCAAAATAGACGGTCGGCATATCCAGATACGGCGTCAGCAGCTCATCCTTGATCATCTGCCAGATGATGCGCGTCATCTCGTCGCCATCCATTTCGACCAGTGGCGTTTTGACGTGTATTTTTTCCATATCGGTTCTCCTTGTTTAGCTTTAGTTTACCTGCCCGGCTTTGAATTCTCGTAACTGCTCAGCCACCGACTAAGAAACGGCTGGGTCTTAACTTCCGGCTACTGTATTCAACAATCCACCCGCCAGCAAAATCCGCACCTGCCGCTCCGAAAGGTGTGCTTCCACTGAGATTTCCACACCTTGCGTGCGGTTTTCTACGAGAATAGGGGCTTTTTGCCCCAGAATTTCCCGCATGTGGGGAATGACCAGCTCATCACCGGGCTGGATGCGATCATAATCCGCCGCAGCGACGAACGTAAGCGGCACGATGCCGAAGTTGATGAGGTTGGCGATGTGGATGCGCTCGAAGCTCTTGGCGATGACGGCCTTGACGCCCAAGTACATCGGGCACAGTGCAGCGTGCTCACGGCTGGAACCTTGCCCATAGCTCTCTCCGGCGACGATGATGTTGTGGATGCCGGCGTCGCGGTTGGCGGCGGCGCGCTCCGCAAAGGTCGCATCCACCGGCGAGAAGACGTAAGTGGCGTATTTCGGCACGTTGGAGCGATACTTGAGCAGTTGCCCGGCCGGCATGATGTGATCGGTGGTGATCTTGTCGCCGACTTTGATCGTCACTTCCCCACGCAGTTCGGCAGGAAGAGGGGTGTTCTTAGGCGGCTCGCCGATGTTCGGCCCGCGCGCGATCTCGACCTCGCTGGTCACGTCCGTCGGGAAGATGAACATGCTGTCGTCGATGAAGAAACGTTCCGGCATTTCCACCTGCGGATACGCCAACCCCAAATCGCGTGGATCGGTGAACTTGCCGGTCATCACGGCAGCGGCGGCGGTCTCCGGGCTGACGAGGTATACCTGCGCATCCTTCGTCCCGCTGCGGCCTTCGAAGTTGCGGTTGTTCGTGCGCAAGCTCACCGCGCCGCTTGGCGGACTCTGGCTGTTGCCAATGCAGAAGCCGCACGCGCTCTCCATCATCCGCGCGCCCGCGTCGAGCAGGTCGGCCAGGGCGCCCTCACGGGCGAGCATCTGCAACACCTGGCGCGATCCCGGCGCGACGGCGAAGCTCACGTCCGGATGCACGTGGTGGCCTTGGAGGATACGCGCCACCCGCACCATATCCACGTAGGACGAGTTCGTACAGGAGCCGATCTCCACCTGGTTGACCGGCATTCCCGCGACCTGGCGCACCGGAATCACATTGCCGGGGCTGTGCGGCGCGGCGGTCAGCGGCTCAAGGCGGCTCAAATCCACTTCCACGACTTTGTCATAAGCTGCATCTGGATCGGGCAGTAGCTCGATCCACTGCTCCTCACGGCCCTGCGCGGCCAGGAAGCGGCGCGTCTCTGCATCCGAGGGGAAGACCGACGTGGTCACGCCCATCTCCGCACCCATGTTCGTGATCGTTGCGCGCTCCGGCACGCTCAACGTCGCCACGCCCGGCCCGCCGTACTCGAACATCCAGCCGACGTTGCCCTTGGTGGAGAAGATTTCCAGCATCTTGAGGATCACGTCTTTGACGCTCACCCAGGGTTGCAATGTGCCGGTGAGACGGATCAGGCAGACCTGCGGATAGGTGATGTAGAACGGCCCGCCGCCCATCGCCACCGCCACGTCGAGGCCGCCCGCGCCCATCGCAATCATGCCGACGCCGCCGCCCGTGGGCGTGTGGCTGTCCGCGCCGAGCAACGTCTTGCCGGGGCGCCCGAAGCGTTCCAGGTGCACCTGGTGGCAGATGCCGTTCCCCGCGCGGCTGAAGACGATGCCGTACTTCGCCGCGACAGTTTGCAAATAGCGGTGGTCGTCGGCGTTCTCGAAGCCCACCTGGATCGTGTTGTGATCCACATAGCTGACCGACAACTCCGTCTTGACCGCGTCCAGGCCCATCGCCTCGAACTGCAAATACGTCATCGTGCCCGTCGCGTCCTGCGTCAAGGTCTGATCGATGTGAATGGCGACCTCTTGACCGGGAACCGGCTTCCCGGAGACGAGGTGCGCGTTTAGTATTTTTTGAACGATGTTCTTGCCCATATAACTCCTCCCTCCGCTATCCAGATAGCGGATCAAAATTTATGACAAATATCACTATCTTCTATATCAATTATCATATATAATGAGAATGGAATCTGAAACCCGGCTTAACCGTGGCAAGTAGGATTCACCCGGGGGGGCGCGAAAGCGCCCTTCTCTTTTTGAATTATCTCAAATCCCGAGAACCCCTTGAGGATCACAACTACTTGCCACTTTGCAAAGTATGGGATCAAGTCGGTCGAAGTAATTATGACCGGCCTTCTTACGCATATAACTGCTTGGGTCTAGCTTTTGATACAGCAGGAAAGCAATTAAATCTACCCCCTGAATAAAATAGGAAGTTGCGGAATCCCTGAAATTTGGATCTTCCAATACCGTATTGATCCTTAGATTTCTGTAGCCAGACCCATATGCGGGTTGATTATTCACAGGGTTATAACGACGCATTTTTCTTAGCAATTGAGATAGCTTCTTGTTGTCTGTATTATCAGGAAAAATCATCCCCTTTTCATCTGAATTCATCGGACCGCGAAAATTGTGGTGCGCTATCGTGTTTTCAAAACGTTGGATGAGTACTCTCCAAGCCATATCAAAAACATCATAATTGACAGGCTTCTCCTGTTTATCCACAACAATGTTGATAACGTTCAGGTAAGGCATAGTGGATAGTTCATCAGCAAAAGCCCGTAGAATAGTCAAACGGTCGTTTCTTTTTATCCGCACAAGTGGGCCTGGACGGTTTATCATAACCGATCCATGAATCTCTTCGCGCATACGTAACCCAAACGTTTGTTGCATTTGTTTCCGGAAGTTTATCAGTCGATCAAGGTAATCTTGCCACCTCAATTCGTGAATGACCAAGCCGGATAATACAAAGAAACGGGTGGGAGAATTCACCATTCCGCAATCACCGCTTTCGTCAGCATACATGGTATACATATTTTACCCACCCGCGCTCACCACCGCCGTCACCCGCCCCGGCCCCCACGTCTCGACCTGGCCTTGCGGGCCGAAGGCAAGCGCCGTGCCATCGGGGATGCCCAAACCGAGCAGCCCTGGTCCAAGCTGCGCCAGGCAGCGCAACACCACGGAATCTTCCGTGCGGGTGAAGTGCGGCACGATCACCGCGTTCTGCACCAACCCCCATCCCTGTACCTGAAGGAACTGCGGCGCAGGACCTGCCGCCCACATCCCCAGAGCGCTTGCCCCGGCCCCACTCCCGACAATGATAAGCGCCTGCAAGGTGCTGAAGCCACGCAGAATGTGAGCCAGCGCCGTCGTCCCGTGCACATTGCGCACCAGCGGCAGCGGGTTTTCGCCGCCTAAATAGAGAATGCCCGCTTCATCCAGCAGTGAAAGGAACCGGGGATTTTCCAATTCGGCGCGCGTCATCTCTGCAAGGGTGAAGGCTTCGCCGCCGGAACCACCGAACAAGGTGTAATGCTCCAGGATCGCTTCGGCATCTTCATGCGTTCCGTCAGAGAGAAGCACAATCATCGGGCGATCCAGATTGGCAAGGCTGAGCAGTTGCGCGTCAACGACATCCGTCTCGCCGCGCGCTACATCGCCGCCGCCGAGCAGCACCAGCCAACCTTCACCGTCCAGCCATTGTAAGGGACCCTGTTGAGGCATCGTTTTACCCCATCAACCGCCGCAACGATTCTACCACCACCGCCACGCCGTTGACCAGCGCCTTTTCGTCGATATCGAAATGAGCATTGTGGTGCGCCGGCGCTTCGCGGTCGAGAAATCCTGAGCCGACGAAGATGAAGCAGCCGGGAATCTCCTGCAAGAAGAAGGCGCAATCCTCACTGCTCATCGTCCGCACTTCGTTTTTGAGCGCGTCCGCACCAAACAGATCGGCAACGACATCCCGCACCAGTGCCGTCACCTTCGCATCGTTGACTAGCGCCGGCGTGAGCGGATACAGGCCAACCGTCGCTTCCGCGCCCATCATCTGCGCCGTGCCCTCGATGATCTCGCGCACGCGCCGGAGCACCATGTCGCGCGTCTCCAGGTTGAAAGTGCGAATCGTACCGCGTAATTGTGCGGAATCGGGGATCACGTTAAAGGCGTCGCCGCTGAGCAGCGCCCCCACTGTGACTACCGCCGTGTCCAACGGGCTGACATTGCGGCTGACGACGGTTTGCAGCGCGTTCACGGTGAGCGCCGCAACGACGATGGGGTCCACCGTTTGTTCGGGCATCGCGCCATGGCCGCCCCTGCCAGTGATCGTAGCTTTCCACGACTCGGCGCCTGCCATCACCGGGCCGGGCGTCGCGCCAAAAGTACCTACCGGATTCTTGTTCCAGACGTGGATGGCAAGTGCGACATCCGGGCGCGGGTTCTCCAACACCCCGGCTTTGATCATCAGCTCGGCGCCGTTGGCGCCCTCTTCGCCGGGCTGGAAGACCAACTTGAGCGTGCCACGCCAGGCATCGCGGTACTGCGCCATCAGCGTGGCAACGCCGAGGCCAATCGCCATGTGTGCATCGTGCCCGCAAGCGTGCATGCGGCCGGGATGCCGGGAGATGTAGGGAACGTCATTGGCTTCCTGAATCGGCAGCGCGTCCATATCCACCCGGCTCATCACCACGGGGCCAGAGCCATTTTCCAGGGTGCCCACCACACCGGTTTTGGCGACGCCTTCCTGCACACGATAACCCAATCCACGCAGAATCTCGGCGATCATGCCCGCCGAGCGGTGTTCTTCCAATCCCAATTCAGGATGCATGTGAAAGTCACGCCGCCAGGCGACGAGTTGATCGTGCAGTCCGGCGGCCAACGTTAGTGTATCCATAAGCCTTCTCCTCAAAAAGAGTGCGGTACCAATAGTTCCCCGGCATAGGGCGCAAAAACCGCGGATCTGGCGATCCGCTCCAAGCATGGCTAACGGGTGTGAAATTTCTGCCACGATGGACTCGTCATGTCGTCGTTTCCGCCCCCATGACTTGCAGATTACGGAACAGTGTAAAGGATTCCCTGCGATGCGGCAAGTACTAATTGTCCTTGTGTTAATAAGAAAATCCTCCCAAAGGGGAAACAGGTGCAAACATCCGTGTCACCTTTGGGAGGATTGCCTGGAGCGGCTCCGTTTGGAGACCGGCTACAGCAAAAGCTCAAAGTTCGGGACGGTCTCCGGCCGTGCCCGCAAAGTACGGGTACCGGTTAAAGCCGGCGAAGGCGTTTGTATTCAGCAACCAATGTCGAATCATCGAAGGCTCGCTCGAACTGGCGCAGCCAATCAAGCACATATTTGTCGTCGAGGTTTGCGTCTTGTCGGCGAATAACGCCTTGGGCGTCCTCGTGATCACGGAGACGGGTCGAGATGAGCTTGTAAATCACCAGGTCCTCTGGGCTACACACTCGAATCGTCAACCCTGGCTGCACTTCGACATCGCGCCCACGCTGAATAGCAAGAACATCGTAAGGCGTGTCGGCCAACAAAACATCCAACCGCGTCCCCCATGTGTCTTGCACCAACACCATAGCTTGTTGTCGCAATGCCTGGCGCGGATCAGGCAGTAGCGAGGTGTAGTCAGACGCAAGTACCGACAGTAAGCGGTCAGCATTATCGCGTTCCAACAACACTTTCACGTCAGCATCCCGCGTAAGACGCGGTTCGCCCCACACGGCGACGGCAACACCTCCGATGACGATAGAGGGTAGGCCAGCATCATTCAGATGCTGCTGAAGCGTCCGCAGGGATAGTAATAGATTCTCCATGCTCTTTCTGCCATTCCGCCAAGCGCCGCAATCTTGACTGCAACTCCGCGAGGGCTGCCCGCCGCTCTGGGCCAAATAACGCTTCCGTTTCCTGCAATTGCGCTTCGAACGCCCGCTGCAAGGCGAGCCATTGTTGAACGCTCTCGTGAATGGTCAGACGACGCAATAAACGTGTTTCGTCTGCTTCGAGCGTCTCCCAACCGTCACGCAATGTTCCCAGTTCCCGCATATCCCTGTTCCTCCGTTTAGCATACTGCTTCCAGAAAGGAACTACACTATATCATGTATCTTTACATCAACAAACGCTACACGATACGCTTGACCGCCAGAACAAGCGGTTCGTCATCCACTGTGTCTTCGAGCACTTTGTCGCCGGCGGGCGATGCCACAGCTTCAAGCGCGTCTGCGAGTACCTCGGCGGCAATCATCTCGCGCTGCGCAGCGACAGCCTCTGCCAGTGCGCCGCTCGCGTTGTATTGGACGACAATCCGGTCGGTGAGTTGGTAATCGGCCTGCTTGCGCAAATCCTGCACGCGGCGCACGACTTCGCGGGCCAGCCCTTCCTGTTCGAGTTCAGGCGTCACGGTGGTATCCAACGCCACCACCAGGCCGCCTTCCCCGGCGACGCCATAGCCTTCGCGGGCGTGGCTCTGCACCAGCACCTCGTCCGGCTTGAGGGTCGCCTCACTGCCATCATCCAGAGGCAAAGTCAATCCATGCCCGGCGTGCAGTTGAGCGACGGCGCGCGCAGCATCTACCCTTTCCAACGCTTTGCGGACGAATGGGAAGCGCTGCCCGAACTTGGGACCGAGCACACGGTTGAGCGGCAGCAGTTTGTATTCGACCAATTCGCCCTCTTCGGCCACAAAGGCCACGTCCTTCACGTTGAGTTCGTCGGCCAGCAGATCGAGCAACTGGTTCAACGCCTCACGGCGGCGCGGGTCGGCGGCGATGAGCGCCTGGCGCAACGGTTGACGTACCTTGAGGTTGCCGGCGGCGCGCACCGAGTGCCCCAACGTCGCGGCCTGGCGCACGGCAGTCATGGCTTCCACCAGCACACGTTCGGCGGAGTCCAACGGTTCGGCGGTGGGGATCAGGCAATGATGGATGCTTTCCGGCGCCGTGGCATCCACGGCGCGCACGAGATTCTGGTACATCACCTCCGTCATGAACGGCAGTACCGGCGCGAGCAATTTGGCGAACGTCAGCAACACGGTGTAAAGCGTTTGATAGGCGGCCTCTTTATCGGCGTCGGAACTGGCACTCGCGCCACGCGTGGCCCAAAAGCGGCGGCGACTGCGGCGCACGTACCAGTTGCTCAGATCGTCCAGAAATGCCTCCGCCGGCTGCGCCACCTTGAGCGGGATATACGTCTCGTATCCCTCCGTCATTGCCACAATCGTCTCCCGCAGACGGGCGATGATCCACTTATCCAGCACGGTGGGGGTCGCCGTTTCCGTCCAGGGGATCCAGAGATTCGGCTGGCCCTCTTCGTACTTGGAAGGATTCTCCAGCAATTCGGCGGACGGCGTCCACTCGTCGATGCGCGCATAGGTGATGAAGAAAGCGTAGGTGTTCCACAAGGGGATGATAAAGCGGCGGCGCGTCTCATCGGCGCGGTGGTACCCAAATACCAGGTTTTGATCAAGCGGTTGGTTCATGAAGAGCCAGCGCATCGTATCCACGCCGATGTTCTCGGCAACTTCGTCAAACCAAATTGCGTTGCCCCACGATTTGTGCATCGGGAGGCCATTTTCCGCCACCAATGTTGAATAGCCGTGAACTACCTTCGTCGGCGGCATCTGCTCGAAGACGGTGCTCATGGTGATCAGGCTGTAGAACCAGTTGCGGAACTGCCCCGGGAACGATTCGCTGATCCAATCCGCCGGCACCCACTTGGCCCAATACGCTCGATCGGTGCGGTAGCGCGTCGTGGAATAGGCCACACTGCCGGCATCCAGCCACGGATTGCCCACGTCGGCGATGCGCGTCATGGGACTGCCGCACTTGGGGCACGCAATCTTCACCGCATCAATGTAGGGACGATGCGGCGTGTGCCCGGCGAAGACGTCCCACCCCGCGATGGCGCGCGCCCGTAATTCGTCTTCGTCGCCGAGCACTTCAAAGTGTTCACAGGTCTTGTTGTCGCACACCCAAATCGGCAAGGCCAGACCCCAGTAGCGCTTCTTGGAGATCATCCAGTCTTGCATATTGTGCAACCAATCCATCTCGCGGGCATAGCCGAATTCGGGGATCCAGCGGATCTGATCGACTACGTCCATAATCTGGTAGCGCAAACTGGCAGATTTCTCCGCAGCGGTCAGTTCTTCGCGCGGCTTATCATACAGCCTGCCCATGCGGATGAACCACTCGTCCACCAGGCGGAAGACCAGCGGCGTATCGCAGCGCCAGCAGACAGGATAGCGGTGCGTGTAACTATCCACGCGATAAAGTACCTCTTTGTCGTCCAGATTGTGGAAGATATCAGGCGCTACGGCGTGAACGTCGCGCCCGGTGAGCCAGCCGAAGCCTTCCAGGAAAGCGCCGTCCTCGGTGAGCGGCGCGAGGGCCGGCAGGTTAAATTCCTTGCCCAGTTCGAAGTCCTCTGCCCCACAGCCCGGCGCGATGTGGACGATGCCCGTGCCTTCGACCTCACCGACTTCGTCCCAGGGAATAACGCGATGGAAGTCCGGCACATGCATCTTTTGAACGGCGGGAAGCTCATCGAAGGGGCCATCGTATTCCCAACCGACCATCTCTTGCCCCTTGAGTTCCCCCAGGACCTCATACTTGCCCTTCATAACGTTCTCCAGTGTGCCTTTTGCCAGATAGTACGTCCAGCCGTCCTGCGCCTGTACCTTTACGTAGGTCAGCTCGGGGCCGACGGCAGCCGCCACGTTGCTGGTCAACGTCCACGGCGTCGTCGTCCAGACGAGCAAGGCTTCATGAGCGCGCCCGCGCAAGGGAAAACACACCACGGGTGCGTTGTGGGTCAGCTCGCGGTAGCCATCGGTCACAATCTCGTGCTGACTGAGGCCGGTCTCGCAGCGCGGGCACCAAGGCATCACATCATGACCCCGGTAAAGCCAGCCGCGTTCCCACACCTTCTTGATAAACGTCCAAATCGTATAGTTGTTCTCGGTGGCGAAGGTAAAATATGACCCGCCGAGTTCCGGCATACCCAGACGTCCCACCAGCCGCTCGACGCTATCGGTGACGGGGCCATCGGGGCCGTCCACCGTCATCTCCTGGGCCGGATTTTCGAGCAGCTTATCGGCCATGGCGCGCAGCGTTTCGGGGTCGTTCCAGTCCATCCAGTAGCCCAGGCGGATCGATTGCTCGGTTTGTTTGGCCGCCTGCCGCAGCACCCGTGCCTTGCACTCCAACACGAACGGCGCAAGGCCATAGGTCTCGATGTCGCGTTTGGAGGTGAATTCCTTTTCCTTCTCCACCTCCACTTCGACCCAAAGTCCCTGGCAGTCGAAACCATTCTGGTAGCGTTCCTGATAGCCGCGCATCGCCCAATAACGTTGCCACAAGTCTTTGTAAGTTCGGCCCCACCCGTGGTGAATGCCCATCGGATTGTTCGCCGTGATCGGGCCGTCGATGAACGACCAACGCGGCGCATCCTGACGCAGACGATGGAGTTCTTGAAATGCCTGGATTGTGTCCCAAAAGTCCAGCACGTCGTGCTCCTGGGCGACGAAATCGACTTGGGGTTGCACTGGTTTGAACATGATTTTTCTCCTCAGCCGTAATATAATCATAATCAATGATAAGAACAAAAACCTCGTTAAGGAGGTAACAATGGCCGTTTCAGTCAATACAATTGCGCAACAACTGCATCTTTCACCAGAAGAACTTATTCAACGCAGCCTGCTCTCGTTTCTGGATCGCGAAAAACGCACCGTTCAAATTGTAAGGTCGCAACTTAATGCCTGAAATTGAAACACGCTCCCATCCCTACAGGGACGGGAGCGTGCTTCTTTAGCTCTCGCGGTACCACCCTGATTGTTCCATGCAACACAGAACCTCTCCTTCAGCGGCCATCACCACTGCGCCGTGGATAACGGACGGCAACCCGGCCTCACTTACTGGGTCAGAAAGTCTCTAGTCACGTAGTCCTTAGTCATTCAGGCTCTGACTACCTGACTATTTGATGTTGAGTCTCATAAAGTCGTACCGGTAGCACTTTAACAAAGTCTCGTAAAGTCGTACCGCCGCTTCCGCAACTGATGAAGAACGTGTATGCTAGCACCATACTCTGTAATCAGTCAGG